>Ga0209416_1002024_pt1 | contig 12083 bp, 26 predicted proteins | sample RifGroF1_FD_184001 | JGI IMG/M metagenome (GOLD analysis project Ga0209416, IMG submission 184001) | Groundwater microbial communities from Rifle, Colorado, USA - Groundwater F1 (SPAdes) (version 2) | ecosystem: Environmental > Aquatic > Deep subsurface > Groundwater | place: Rifle, Colorado...
TCCCGTGTTCCGAAAGGACTAGCTCATTATGGGGAGTTTCTATAACAGTAACTTATCAGATATGATAATTGTGTTTATGATAATTTAGATTTCACTGAAGCACTTATCACACCTGCACATAAGCCAATAACCATCTTTCTTTACAGTCCCAGGTTCGCCACATTGTTCACATGTAATCTCGGACATATGCTCCGCCTTATCAATAATTGCATATTGTTCTTTGGTAGCTCCTGAGATATAAAATCTAAGACCGCCAAACTTCTCTTTAACCTGATAGACTTGGATTTTTTTTGGGATAGGCAGCTCATCATACAGCATGTCAATTATTTTAGACCAGCCTTTTCCGACCATATGCTTAGCATCTTCTCTTGAGATATTCATTACATCTTCGTTTTGCATGTCATTCCTTTCAGTATGTGCATTTTTTGCACTAACTGTAAATATGAATGTTTCTTATTTACACCACTATCTTTGCTCTTGAGAACCTGTTAAATGGCTGTAGCGTCAATTTTGATGCCATTTAGCGATACATAGCAGGCTTCACTTTTAGCGGTAATCCTTTTATCCAGTCCAGCATATGAACCCGTCCGTAACGGTTGATTTGTTCATTCCAGAACCAAATTTTCACTTCCTGCGTATCCAACAGTTTTTTTCCAACATGGCAAAAATGGCAGGCGCACATCAGATTCTCTTCGCAGTCCAGTTCTGGATGTCCTTTCATTCTACCTATTAGCGCGTGGTGTAAGTCGGTTGCTGGACGGATTTTGCACCATTCGCAATTCCAACCTCTGCGCTCTATCAGGTCTTGTTTGAACATTTCGTCATGGTTAGAAGTCATGTTTGGAACTCAAAATCCTATCCCGCAAACTACACACGGAGATTCTTTGTCCATGTCTGCAAAATTCATTTGTGGGTTATCCTCATACTCAAGTCTTAGTTTTTCTAATGTCAATTCTTCTACCTGTCCTTTGTTTATTCTTTTCAGAATAGTTCTTTTACCGTGCTTTTCGGATAATTTTCTCATGCCTCTTTCCCACTCCTCTATTTCTGCAAACCGTTCTGGAAAGTTTATTAACGTTCTTATCCAGTCCCCTTGACCCTGCTTACAGCACCTACCTCCACAGTTGGCATGTGTATATCCCATTCCGTACATCCTGGGGGGCATAATTCCCAAATCTTCTTTCACCACCAGAGAATAAGGTCTGTATTCAATTGGTTTCCATTCGAGCGGATAGTCTGTTTTATATCCGTCTTTTGCGTATGCTTTCGTAGTGCGTTCTATTCTCTCAAATTCCGTGTAATCAAAGCCGATATGAATTATGATGTCTCTATTCTCAAGCGTTTTTAACCATGCTTTGAATAGATCAACTTTCAGTCTAAATGAACACGGCGCAAGCAACGAGTTAGGTATCACGCGCTCAGCGCGTGATACCTCGTATGGAGTTCGACCTTCTGTCAATCGGATTATTTTCTTATTCCATCGTTCCTCACAATCTGCAAGAAAACGATAATTATCCTCATCCTCAAATAACACATCTTCAAAAACCAACAATGTATCTGGATGCTTTTTAAGCAACCTGTCACACATAACGGCGGACGAAAGACCGGATGAAATAGAACCTATGTGTATCATGGTAGTTTGTTCAACCTATCTATCCCGTCTTGAAAAGACGTTGTAAGAAAGTCTGCAAAACCATTGATAAATTGAAATTTATCTTCTTCTTTTTCATTTACTAAAATTATAGTTTTATTTAATGCACACGCATAACCTATTTCACACGACAACCCTATTCCAGATGGGTTATCTTTTTCTAAATATGCAAAAAGTATATCCGAAATTTCAATAGCAGCTCTATCCCATTCGCATATTTTATCCATTGTCCAAACGCCAACTTTTTCTTTTTCAGACGGATCAATTAATACGTGGTGTGATACAACCTTCTTTTGCCAACCAGACTTAAATCCACCTGCTAAATACACTATGCTCATAATGTTATCCTTTGGTTAGTATTGCGCCGACTGTAATAATAATAACAAAAGCGACTATATACAAAACAGCACTTAAGATGCTTTCATCTTCTCTATAAATCATTTATAAAATCCCCTCTATCTGATTAACGAACATAACAATGTTATAAGCAACTCCCCTGCTTTCACATTCTAACTGTAAATCTTCTTCCGCTTTGGTGAAGTGGAATCCTTCGGGGTTTTTAATTTCTATGATATGCGTCTTTCCGTGACCGATTACCAGCAGATCAAATCCTGCCGTTCTAGCCATTCTTTTTACATAATAGCCTAATCGCTCAAACTCTTTGACAATTTCCGGCTCGTTTTTATCACGCTTATCGGAGTAGTTTGATTTAGTCATTCATCTTCACCCATTAAAAATTGTGCAATTTCGTTTTCAAGGCATCTTATATGGTCAAGCAACTTACTTATTACCGAATCACTTGTTTCTTTATCTTTTTTAAGTTTTTTGTTTTCTTCTTTCAATTCATCAAATTCTCTTTTTGCGTTATCAAGAAGCCCTATTGGTAAAAGTCCGCCTCTACTATAATCTCCAGTTTGTCTATCTATTCTGCAAGGTTGTGAAATCCAATCTAGCAACTCTTTAAGCGCGCTCATCAGTTATCTTCTCCCAAAAGACATTCTTTTAAGTTTTCTATCCGCTCTTTTAGAAGCGTGTTTTCTTCTAAGAGATTGAAATATTCTTTAGAAGCATTACTTCTAATAATGTAATCATTCGTGGAAGTAACCAACATATATTCAATAGGAGACAAATCTTTCCATTGCTTCGACATAATATAACTTAAGTCGTTCATCCTTTTATCCTTTCAACTCTATTTGATAGTAACCCTTCCCCGCATTGAATAAAACATCCTTATCTCCGATCCGCTTTTGGCATCCTGGTATTTTTTTGACGGTGGACATATCCCTCACAATCTTCCCCGTCTGGACTAATTGACCGTTATCGAATACTCGTACTTCCTCTCCGACTTTACGAGGTTTTTGGGAATATACGATGATGGATTTTTTGGGCTTACCTTGTAGGATTAGATTCATGTTTTATCCTTTCACAACATTGGTTATATCTTTCATCTTGTCCAATTGTTCTTTTTTGAAATAACTGGCATCTAATAAAGTCCATCCAGCAAATACTCCATACTTTGTTACGGGAATGTAAACGATACCGTTATCTATTGTGTCATTTTCTTTAGACAGATGACGTTTTATTATTGGGTATCTTGCGTCTATAAATTCATTTGTGTTCATATTTGAATTATATCACATTAGTATTGATAGTTTCAAAGTCAGTATTCTAAACTCAGCCTTTGCCGTATTTTTCAAGCCATACATCAGAGTTATACATAAACGTCTCACGCGCATCTGGTTGGCTTCTTGCACTAATCATTATCTTCTTAGCGTATTCCACCGCTCCCTTTAGTCGCTCGTTTTCTAGGCCAGATTTGACAAGCCGTTCTTCTAAGTTTTCAAAAGCATTATTATTCGATTCACCCATATCTTGAAGCGTTTGAATACCAATCTTTAGTCGCTCGTTTTCTGTGCGGAGGGCGGAGAGTTCGTCTGCTGCCAATCCAGCCCTATAATATCCTGTGCATCCCCTAAAATACCATATAGCATATTCTAAGTCAGTCATCTCAGGCAAATCCTTATCTGATATATCGCTAAGTGCGCTCATTTCATACATCCTTTCCGAATCTGTTGGGGGTAAATGTGGTTACATTCTCCGGTTTCTTCAATTCAACAAACTTGGGGCTTTCTCCGTCGCGCTCATAATGAATTATACCGTTAGGTAAGTGGTGATCTAACTCGCGTCCGGCGGCGATGTGTAACATAACTATATTATCGTATTGGTTAGGTTTTATAAACAAATCATATTCGCTGTTACTCTTACAATACTTTGTTAACAAATATACTATATCGGCATCGTGGATCTGCTGCCCGCTTCCACGAACATTTGACTTCGTGTAATTTTCGCTTGTTGTATCCATGCCCTGCTTATTAACAGATGCTATCAAAATACCGGAAAGGTTTAGTTCTGAGCATATTTTTTTCATCTCTGTGGATACGTTTGCAGATCGTTCTATTTCGTCTTTGCCGGGCGCGCTAACTAGCATGGCATAATCTATGACAAATTGCTGGATCCCGTGTTCTGCTTTTTCGTGCATCAATATTCCGCGCAAGTCATTTAGTTTTAGCGGGTTGTCGTCAATATATAGCGGGCTGTTCTGAATTTTAGATTTTGCCTCTGCTAGAATATCCCAGTCACTTTTTTGCATATATCCAGTTTTACTTCTGCGAGAGTTCAGCCCGTACAACTGGTATAGCCTTCTCATAACTTGTTTACGCTTCATTTCTCCTGACCAAATAAATACAGGCGTTCCTTTTATCGCTGTTTCGAGCGCATCCTGCATTACCCAAAAAGACTTTCCAAGTTTTGGTTCACCCGCCAAAATGATAAGTTCGCCTAACTGCTTCCCACCCGTAACTTGTGTCAAATAAGGAAAAGCATAGGGTATGCCCCAAACATCACCAGGGTTTTCAGCGCGCTTTTTTATATCCGATTCAACTTCGTCAGATAAATCAGTAACAGATGTTACCCTGTGTACACTTTGTAATGATACGTTTTTGCTAATCTCTAGTACGGTTTTATCAATTCTAATTTGATCGTGTTCCCTTGCTGCTCTTGATAGCATTTCAGCATAATAATTCACATCGTTATAGTGCTTGAATTTTCTAAGTTCCTCAGCATAATAATCTATACGAGTTGAATCAAAGTTTTCATATTCCTGTAACTCTGAAAGTATTTCTGCCTTTGTGGCTGCTGATGTTGTGGTATCACCCGCAATCATGTGTTTCAAGAATACTTGTAACGTCTTATCGTCAAAGTAATCAGGTGTCAACCAGGATATGTCTTTCAAATCAACTGGATATTCAAATATAGACTTCGCTAAAGACCACTCAATGACCATCCGTGTTTTGTCTTTAGTCTCTGGGGCAGCAGATGGATCATATTTGACTACAGACTGAGCGATTATCAAGACTTCGCTATTCTTTAGCGGAGGGCTGCATTTTATTTTGTTTTCTTCCAACAGAGCGGTATAAATAGCCTTCTCGCTCATTCCCCTGCGCCTCATGGTTCCTGCTAAACTTGTTAGCGTCTGGTTTCGTTTACCTACTGAAAAAGCATCTTCGTTTGTTTGTTTTGGCTGTTCTTCTGAGATACTTAGATCAATCAACCATTGGGGCATTGGGGCGAGGGGTGTTTTGCTTGGAGGTAATTCCCACTTGTACGGATTGCCAGATGGATGGATGCTTGGAGAAACTACAACGTAGCCTCCATCTCCCCGAAAATCAAGTCCTTTTCCTAACTTACCCGCGCTATTTCTAATGTCAAATCCTGGGTGTTGAAAGAAGATATGCTTTCCTCCTCCTCCGGTTATGGCTGTGGGGGTTACTGGCAATTTTTCGTACTTGGTTTCAAGTTCTGATAGAGAGACTTCCCCCCCATCATCAATATCTAAAACTACTACGCCGGATCGTTTGCCTGTAGCAAGTCCTATGTTATTATCCTGCCCGTTCCCCCACCATTCGTTTATCTTCTCTTTGTTAGTAGTACAAACTTCTGTCCATTTCACAACAGGCACTTTATCTTTTGAGCGCAACGGGAAAACGTTCCAACCATTCGACATATAAAAATCAGCAAAATCAGGCGTGTTCATAAATATATTCCTTTAATAAATCTAGTATATTTAAATTTTCTTCTACAAATCCCAAGACAACGTTACATCTACGGCACAATAAACCTCTTACTTTTCCGGTTATATGGTCATGATCTACATGCAATGCTTTTTTTTCTTTTCCTCCACAGATACAGCATTTTCCTCCCTGTTTAAGCATCATAGAGTTATATTCTTCCAAAGTTAATCCATAAATTCTTTTTAAGTCACTTTCCCTAGCCTTTTCTGGATCGTATCTTTTTCTTGCCAACTCATTTACTCTTTCTCTATTTTCGTTTTTCCAAACAACTGCATAATCTTTCCATTTCTGTGGATTTCTTGCGTAAGCCTCTCTATTGCTTTCTTTAGCACATTCACGACATTGAGAATAATGACCATCTTTCTCTTTTGTGTGAACACCAAATTCATCAATTTCTTTTTCTATCTTACACCTTGAACATCTTTTCATTCTGCCTCCTATACAAAGTGCCGCCTACCTGATATTCCTAGTAACCTCTCACAGCGACTTGGGCGTTTTCAGATAAGCGGCAATTTGTCTAGGAAATAAAAACACCCTATGCCGACTGTGAGATAACTAATTATATCATGTTTTTGTCTATCAGCATAAAAGTTAAGTGCGTTTATGTCCATCATAAAATGCTCCTGTTCTGGTTTTTCTGTGCCATAGGTCGTGATGCGGTTTGCATAAAAAGCAGGTCGGCCAATACTCAGCATCCTCAAATAAATGGCGTGGCGAAAGGTGATGATATTCTGTTCCTATATTGGTACATCCAACATAGGCACATGGTTCTGATGAAAGAGAATAATCATTCAGCAGGGGTAATTCTTCAAAGTTAGGATAATCTTTATTTGAGTAAAACATTCTTTTTGGATCGGGTATTTTTTTACATTCGGCACATCGTAATATAACAGTCTTTGCTCCGTTGGTGGATATTTGTTTATAGGCTACTACCATTTGACCGCAATAAGGGCAGTTCATAGCGCGTGTATCTTTGAATTAATTGGTTCTTCTACAAAAGCACCCGGCCACGAGTTCCTGATTTGTTCTGGGGTAAGCCTCCATGCATTTTTGGCGTTAAAATTATCTTTCATATACCAGCTAACCCATTTTTTGTAAGGTTCGTTTGGACGCTTATTCATCCACTTGGCCAAATCCTGCCAAACCCCATGACGCGGAATGTTTCTTTTCAAACCTCGCTCAAGACCAACAAGTGTATTTTCAACCTGGTCAATACCTTGCTCTACAGATTGACCCGCATAAAATAAGATACCGTCCATCATGTTGCCCTTCTTGACCGTTTTTTCGTTTTTTGATTTTTCGCTTGATGTTTTACTGGTGATTAAAGAATGATTCATGTCAAGTGGGTTGACCACCACTGGTAGTGTGGGTTGACCACCCTGGTCAAGTGGGTTGACTAGTAGTGTGGCTTGACTACCAACTTCAAACGATTTTTGAAGGCATGGATAGGCACTTGTAATAATTGTGTAGTTATTGGTTCCTAGCTTTGATGGCTCTTCATCCACAACAATAAGACCATTGAATTTAAGGATTTTCAAGGTGTCAATAATACCAGTTTTTGACAATCCCGTTTTCTTGCCCAACCTTGCTAGTCCAGGATATGCGCTTTCGCCCTCATCATTTGCGTGATCTGCGATTGCCAATAAAACCAACTTGGCTGTACTCGCTTTTGTTTTATCTTCACCACACGATAAATAATCCGGAAACTCTGTTTCAAATATTGCTGACATTAACTTTATACTCATATCCGCTCCTATAACAAAAGTCCGCTGCCTACGTTTGCCAATTCTTGTCACAGGTTCAGCAGTTTTTCGTAAGCAGCGGGCGTTTGTTGGCAAATAAAAAACTGACGAACACTGTGACTTCTTAAGTGTAATTTGATATCCCTGTATTGTCAAGGTGTAACGCTCTCAAAATCCAATCCGGCAAGTTGTTAGGATCAACCTCAATCACATACTGCTTTCCGGTGTCAAAAATAATTAATTCCATAAGCTACTCCTCGCAATGTCTACGTTTCCACTCTTTTAGTCCAGGATAATAGTCTAGTGGAAGAGCATCTAATATCAAATTCATTTCATCTACCGCTTCTTTTAGCTTTAATACCTTTTCGATACATTCATCATGTAATTTATTTGATGAGTGGTGCTCAATATAATCTCGGAATTCATCGTTTTTCATCGTTTAGCTACTCCTTGACTTTGAAAGTCTGTATTGGAAACTAAAAACCTATCCTTTGAGAGATGGCTTTCGGTAGGATGGGCTTTTAAGTCGTGGGGTGATTAGTCTCACTTGTCGAAAAGCCATCTCTCAAAACACAGGTTCTTTTCGCCATCCTACTGGCATTCGCAGGTCATCAACCTGTCAATTTATTATATCATGAAATCTAAAACAACATCCATACAACAAGCGCACAAACAGCGATCCAGAATATCAGAGCGGGGATAAAAGCGAACAAGCAGCCTCTAAAGAATTTCATAGTTTACTCCAACCAACCGCGTAACTCTTCGGATAATTCAACGTTCCTTTTCAACGCCTCAGCTAGACGGGCTTCCAGAGAGATTATTTTTTGCCTGAGATCAGCAAGTTCCTCGATAGCTTCTCTGGTTCCACAATCACAATCATCTAAATCTAATGCCCTCATTTCTACATTACAGTCCAAATCATGCTTTTTCATCTGTTCGTCAAGTGCGCTCATTACAGCCTTTCCCCACCTATTGTAACCGGATGGGGGCGGCTGGATGGTTATGGTTTATATTCGTAAACGATCTCTGTTTTCTTGCCGGAATGTAATCTCCAGGTAGTGCCATCGAAGGACGGAATAAGCCCCTGCTCCCATAACTTTACGGCTGGCGAGATGTCGTATTTATATTTGATGTCAAAGAAACTGGATATATATGCCCAGACCGAATCCCTTACCGAATCCCAGACCGAAGCCCCGACCGAATCCCAGACCGAAGCCCAGACCGAATCCCAGACCGAAGCCCAGACCGAATCCCAATCTTTTAATAATTGGATCTGTTCCTCGGTTGGTTTTTTAACCATTGGCAATTCAAACGGGTTTACAATCGGTTTAATAATCAACGGCTCTACAATATTTTTGAAGTCTAAATTATTGACCCATTCCTCAGCTTGAATACGGTCATCTACTGGAGAGTTAATTTGATCTACTTTGAAATTCTTGGTAAGCGGATTAAATTCATACTTATTGCAGACATCTTCTTTTAGACTGAAGTGTTTGCAGATTGTAGAATGAGAATCGTTTTCTGCTTGGAGATTATCTTTTCGATAATTCCAATTGAAGTAAAACCTTTTACCACCATTATTTTCTGGCTCTGTAACGAAGCTGAAAAAATTACACACTTCACTTATCCTTTCAAAGGGTAGACCTCCCTCTCCGTCAAGCCCAACACGGGCGTAGGCTTTTAGACCTTGACTCGTCACGGGAGAAGGAAGCCTTTGGATGGTTAGAATTGGAAGGAATCTTCCTGGTCGCTATCAGTTAGAGCCGTATTGATTTCATCAGCCGATGGTTCAAACGTACCGCTTACAGCTTTCAGGGCAGCAACATAATCACCCTGATTTTCTTTGACAAGCTGTTCGATCTCGACATTGGTTAATCCCATGTCATCACAAGCTGATAAGAATTTAGTCATAGCGGTATCAACTTGTGGATCTTCAGCCACTTCGCCAACTGCGTTCCAGATAGGACATTCTTTCCATGCAATAGATTTTTCGTAAAGGTCGTCCAGTTCTGCGGTAATTTCAAAGAAGCGGGGTTTACTAATTCCTACAGCCTCAATAGGGGTAGAGCGTCCTTGACCAAACTCTTCAAACTTTGGCAAGACCTTACCCTTAGCATCTTTCAGTCCAACAGTCCCGTACCGGCGAATTAAGACCATGTTTTCAGGAACCTTGACCTTATTCCATGCCTGCCCTGCTTTCTCAAAAGAGATAAAAGCAGACCATTTATTTAATACGAGTACGGCGGGGGCGTAGTTATCACCAACAAACACTAAACCAAAAATCTGTCTGTTAGGATTCCAACCCTGCTGTTTGGTCTTGGATGTGGCAACCGTTTTATTATATTCGTTGCCAGTTTTTGGATCAATGGTTTTTTCCTTCAGTTCGTAGCGCATCCGATGTTGAATCGGCAAGAACTCTACATAATGATGTGCGTACACCTGGTAGGAAAACTTACCATCCTGCGACATTCTTTCCACAACAGGAAGGGGCAAAATTGGGTTGGCAACTTCTTCGCCAGTTGCCCGATCCTTGCCAGTAACAAAAGCGCGCCATCCACCTAAAAATGCGCCTGGGTCAGTATCTTTCAAAGGCAATAACTGACTATTGCCACGCGTCCAACTCAGCCATGCGGCGGGGACTGGTAATTCTGAATATCCTTGAGTAGTTCCATCAGTGAATCTGTTTGTCATTTTATTTCTCCTTATCTGATTTGAGTTACACTCGGTCTATTGATCGTTTGCTTGCCAAGCACCTATTAGCGTAAATCTCCTTTTGTTGTGTAATTCATTATACCATACATACTATTGTTTAGAAGTCAACTTTGAAACTCAATTCCAACTGATCTGACGGCTTGACTTCCTGCATACTTAGATTTTTTTCTTTGATAACGCGGTTCTTTAACTTTCTAAAACTTACTTTTTCGTAGACCAAAAACACGCATCCCGTTCTGATATTCTTGAACTGAGTACCAGGAACCCAGCAATCCCAAACATTACCAGAAACCTTATCAACGACATCGCCCTTTCGGAAGCGATTACCGATTATCATAGAATCTGACGGATCGGCAATTAATTCAAAGTTAGGCGGGGTGTTATCATAAGGCTCGACTATTGAATAAGGCTCATCTTCCCAGACCCGATATGCTTTTAGAGGGTGGTTGATTCCTGTAATCATTAATCCGCCCTCCACATACCAGTTCCCATAGATTCGATGGTGTTTAAAAGTTTTTTGTTCTCAGCTTCCAGTTCTTTGATGCGGGCTTCTAAGGACTCTATTCTTATACCATCACACTCATGCTCACCGTATTTATCACCATCTGAGTAAGTTCCATATTCAGTTTCACAATATGGACAAACTTTATTAATCCATTCAAGTGCGCTCATGACAATTCTCCAATATTAAATTTGAATAATCCCATATTCTCACCTTGCGTAACAACACGGTCAGCAGGTATGGTACGGGTCAATTCATTTATCGGCAAGCGGACTGTGATCCAATCTGGCTCCATGCGATCCGCTAACGTGCCTATTCCGTAGGGGGTGTGGACTTGGTTGATGTTCATCCCTCAGCTCCCATCTGGTAATAAGAGGCGCAATCGCCATCTTCACAGAACCATCGTTCTTTCTGAGTACGGTTCTCCCAAATAACCACCATTTTGGAATCATCTACCGTGTTATGCTTCCCGCAATATTCGCATATAACAGCACAATCCTCACAAACCAATTCCCCAATATTGCATTTCATTTGATGACATTCTTTACAATAAAGCATCATTTCAACACCTTTGAGCAATTCGAACAATTATCATAATCATATCCGCCACAACACGGGCAAACACCCCAAATAGGCTCCTCTTCTTGATAGAGCATACCTTCATACGTCAGATCTTCTGCATCCATAGCCATTTCGTGTGTGATGTAACCAGTGATTTCTTCTGTAGAAAACGCACATTCACCCTTACACTTCGGGCAAGTTATCATTTGGATGCCTTTATCTTCTGGATTAGCATTGCGCTCCAATCCAAGAATATTGAACGCCCAAAATACGGAAGAAATCCTAATTTTCTTACCAAGTCCCTTTGAGTAAATCCATCTCTAGAGGAGCATTTACACCTCTTGCATTGCGAAACCACAACGTACCAATCACTGCTCATTTTTTCTAAATACGATGGCTCATTGTCACAATCGCCCTCATATTTGATTCCAAATAATCCCCTCTTAATATTCTTTGGGCAACTCATTTCTTCTCCTCTTCTAATTTAGCCAACTCCGCCATAACCTCATCACGGTGCGCCTTCCACCAGTCGCTATCATGTTTCAGTATCATGTTGCGCCGGATAACTGCAATCTCATTCGCAGTCGTGCCATTCTTGATCGCTACCAAATAGTCTCTACGCTGTGCAGGGGTGAGGTGGGTCATAGTTGCACCGCACCAAGAATGTGAGCGCCTATTTCCGGCGATACACAGTTTCGTAAAACCTGGCGCTTGTTTTTTATCCGCGAATTTGATAAATCAAATCCGTGTTTTTCTTGCAAGTCTGGAATTTGAGCGCACCTGAT
>Ga0209416_1002030_pt1 | contig 12042 bp, 16 predicted proteins | sample RifGroF1_FD_184001 | JGI IMG/M metagenome (GOLD analysis project Ga0209416, IMG submission 184001) | Groundwater microbial communities from Rifle, Colorado, USA - Groundwater F1 (SPAdes) (version 2) | ecosystem: Environmental > Aquatic > Deep subsurface > Groundwater | place: Rifle, Colorado...
TTCATATAATGAGCTAACCAATTATCTAATTGCCTCGACATGAAAAGGTTCCTTGAATAGCGACATACGATTGTTGAATGGGCTTTCCCATTTTATTATCTCTTAATTAAAAACCTATCTTCTCAATAGCTTTATCACATTCTTCCTGAGTAAACTTACTGATTTCAGCCGTATTACCAGCCCATTGTGTACCGATCTTAGCATCCAGGCCGATAGTGAAACTCTTTCCCTTATACGTAAATGTGTGTGTCAGATGATCTTTAATGATAAGAAGAATCTGAGGCAGGTTTGGAATCTGGCTTTTGTGAAACCTGAATACAAACGAATCATGAACAGTTGTCATGCAACGAATGTCGAAACCATCTTTACCGAGCCTAGGATCATTTACTGCTTTAACCATTCCACGATTGAGCAACTCTGCTACGGTTGACTGCGGTTTGTAGCTATAGGCATTTCTGAATAGTGCTGCATTCATTTCACCTAAAAACCTGCGAGGCCGACCAAATAAGTTGTATAGAACTCGATTTTTCTGTACTTCTTCTTCAATTGATCTGTGCCAGCGTTTTAGTCCAGGAAAGCGGTCAGAATAACTATCAAGCAATCTCTTGCACTCTGATTGAGATTTGAAAATTTCTTCAGCTGCCAGGTTGTCAGAGAATGTCTGTGGCCCCATTGCATAGTTGCTCGCATGGACGACCTTTTTGCCCATATATCTCATGGTAGATTTCTGATCAGCCTTTTTAGTCTTAGCCTCATGAATAACGTCTTCAATTGGAACATTAAATATCTTACTAGCATTAAAGCTATGCACATCAATTCCTGATTCAAACGACTGAATCATGTTAGCATCTTGGGTAAGGTATGCAACTACATGAGCTTCAGCCTTAGCAAGATCACATTCGCAGAGAATCCAATCTTCATCTGCAATGAGATAATATTTGAAAACATACGGCTGATTCTGCAAGTTTGACCCGGTTCCAAAGTATGTCTTTTCAGTAGCAATTCTGCCGGAAACTGTTCCAGAGATTTTATGGTTACATCGGAGTCGCTTATCGTCATCTACTTGAATATTAAAGTAAGTAGATACCATCTTTTGATACTTTCTAATCTTTATGATGATCCTGGCTTCTTCAGAACCTTTAACATCTTTCTTTGCAATTCTGTGAAGGGCTACAGTATCGCATGTGACTGATCCAGTTTTGCGATTCACATATGGTTTAATCATACAAGTTCCGTAGAAGTATGCAACCATTTGTTTCGCAGATCCAGGATTAATTTCTTTGCCTGCGAGTTTATTCAACTCTGCTTGAAGCTCAATCAGTTTAATCTCATACTCAGATTTGATCTTTTCAATTCCATCTGTATCAGTCAGGATGCCATTGAATTCCATTTCCATGAGTGGCTTATGAAGGTTCATTGTATAATCCATAGCATCCATAGAATCGAATTCGCCCAACTCTTCAAGGAGCTTCTCCGTGATGGGCAATAAGTATGCTGAGTCTTTGGCATTATAAGTCCAGTATTGTGGCCAGTTTTTGATAGCCTTAAGGTGTGATTGCTTTCCTTCGTCTTTATAGTAAGGATAATATGTGTAAGTCGAAGTTAGATAATCAAGTCCTTTTGGGAGCTCTGTATAACATATGTGTTGTGCAAGCATGGTGTCAAAATAAAAGTTATCTGTTTTAATCATCATGGTACGGAAAGTAAACATAATATCGAACATTCCATTTTGACAAATCTTGCCGATGGCTTCATCGTTCAGGATTTCTGCTAAGCCAGTCCAGATTTTTATCTCTTCTGCTGTTGCCCAATAGTTGCCCTGATTGTTCATTAGAGGAACAGACATGGAGAGGATCTTATTATCATGATAGATTGCCAATGAGTAGCAGGTAATAAATTCTGGTGTAGCTTCAATGTCAAAGGCTACATATTGCTTTGTCTTAATCAATGCATAGAATTGCATTATTTCTTCAAAGCTAGGCTTTATTTTTATTTCTACATTGTCTGTAAGCAGTTCAGGTGATTCAATAATCCGCAGGGCTTTTGTAAAGTCTGCAATCATTGTATAGAAATGGATAGGCTGCCCGTATGGGAGGGTGAAAGATGGATGATAAGACAAACCGATTATCTTGCCAGCCAGTTTGTCTTTCAAATGAGGAAAGTCTTCAGCATGATAGAATGATCCACGATATTTTGTAATCGAATCAAACTTAGGTTCATCAAGCAACAGTCTCATTGGAGTTGCACCGAGTAACATTATGACTTTGCCTGGAAATTGAGCAAGCTCATCGATTAGTGCTGCCTGTAACTTGCTCCAGTCTGGATGACGATAGCCTTTGTCAGTCCATAAGACAGCGGTATTGTTTTTGGGAAACTTAGCTTTGCAGGCATTGGTTAGATAGATTTTATACCTGGCGAGCCTGACTGCTGCACAGATGCGATTAAGCTGAGATCCTGTAGGACCTACGAATGGCTCGTTCTTAAGGACTTCGATTTCGCCTGGAGCCTCGCCAACCATAGCTATCTCAGCCGTGAGTATGTTATCAGTTGGAGCGCACTCTACAGCTAATGCATCGAAAGAACCTTCTTTCTGCGGAGTTGCTGTAGTTGATATGCTAGGGATTATCATTTATGCTTCCTTACTTTTAGTTTTATCTATTTCTACAAAATATCTACAACCAATAATAGTTCTACATGATTTATCTTTATGATCATAATTCCAATAGTTTGAATTTAAACAAAAGCCATCTTCATTATACCAACAACAATACTGACAAAGATGATCTTTTTTATTCATATTCTATCCTTTGTTAATGCTCCTGGGTTTGGAGCCTTAATCTCTTGCTTGCAATCTAAGCAAAGATAAGAACGCACTCGAATAACATTTGCACTTATGATGTTGATCACAAAATTATAGTTTGGCTCATTCTTATAGCCATTTGGCCAGCTCTTGGAAGCAAAACCTATTTCGAGTGGCACGATGTTTTTGTGTAGGCAACAGTTAGAACCAGGCGTGATGGGTGCTTTCTGTTCAGATAGTTGGCCTACTTTATATTTTGTCATAATAAATCCCGCTGAAGTAAAATTAAAATCTTATATCTCTTGGATCTATTGGTATTTTATAATTATATACCCATTCTTCTAATTTTCTAAGCCTTTCTTCTATGGTTAATCCATCTAAACTATGAAAATGAAGTCTTCGTTTTTCATCTGCAATCTTTTCGGCACAACTACAGCATATCATTGGAGTAGCTTGTCCAGCTCCTATAGAAGTTTGTTTAGTTTCTTTACAAACTTTACAAAACATAGTAGTTATATAGGCCATATCATAGTCCCTCCACTTCAGCAGTTATCCCAAGATAATTTTCAAGTCTCTGATAAAATTCTGGAATATACTTCTGACTTTTATCACAACCAACAGGCATCATTTTTTCTTTGGCTGCACTAATCAAGCAGTTGCCAGAACCTGCGAAGAGACTCATAAATAAGGTTCCAGGTTTTCCTAATGCTTTTAAGAAATGATCATAAAGCTCTATAGGTTTTTCCCACTGGTGAATTCGTTGACTTGAGCTGACTGTACTTATGTTAATTGAAGATGACAAGCTAGGCGTATTAAACTGAGCATTTCCCTTACGGAGCAAGATGAACATTTCCCAATTGCTCACCATGTTTGTCTTAGGCTTATTGGTACTGCCACCAACCTTATTCCAAGAACCAGGAGACTGAACGCCAAATCCGATCTCTCTTGCAATGTTGTTGATCTGTATAAAATGTTCCTTGCCTGTCCAGACTAAAGCCCAACTACAGTCAAGCATCTTCTCATAGACAAGTGGAAGATAATTGAAATAAAAGTCATAAAGTTCTTTCTCATTCCAGTCTTGAGCTTTACATTCGATCTTATTTGTCTTACCATAGTTGTCATTAAAATCAATTGCGTATGGTGGATCGAGTTCTACCATCCCTACAGAGTTGCTAGGAATCTTATCGAGGAATGTCTTGTAATTTTCAGCTACATAAATTACTTGGATATTAGATCTGATTGGTTCTTGCACATCATCAAAGTCTTCATCATTTTCGTCGAACTCATCAAGTCTTTCTTTAGCTTTCTTGGTTTTTTCAAATACATTCTGAGTTACCGTATTTTTTATCGGTGCAGTCATGGTTCCATTTTGTAATGCAACTAAACGCCCTTTTTCAGCATCGGTGAAACTTCCCATTCGCTGAAGTGCCTTAGCTTGTTCTCCGAGAGCTTTGTATGCTTCTTTAGCTCGGCCTTTAGTAGACTGTTCTTTAAGGATCGGGAAGACTTTAAGGGCTTCTGCGAAAGCTAGATCGGTAGATAAGCCACCAAGACTGCACTTGAGCCGTTTAGCTGTTTCACGATAGCCCCAAGATTTGCCTTCCTTGCTTGCGGCGTCTACCCAATAGTTATGCAGCTTATACTTGAGGTCAATTTCCTCATGCCATAAGAACTCCTTTCGGTCCATATTACTAAGGAGTTCAATCAAAAAATGATCATCTTCAGTAATGCCATCAAAGACTCGAACTTCAATTGTTTCTTTGCCAAGTTTTTTAAAGGCTTCAATGCGATGAAGGCCATCGATTAAGACATTATTTGAATCTATTAGGATCGCATGAAGTTGGCCGACCATCGAAATTGAATCGGCAAGACTGGAGATATCACCTACTGCTGATCGTGCGCGATCCTTAATTATAATGTCTGAAATATTTCTTTCTGCTATCTGGAAAAGTTGCATGATTTAACCTAATTTAAATTTTGAAACTGCCTTTTGATTAACTCTATTTGATCTGCTGAAAGTTTACCAAGCAAGTCTGTTGCATTCTTGGTAGGATCAGCCAGCATCTTCTTACCGCGCTTTGTTCCAGAGTTCTTAGAAATATTCTTCATAGCAGACTTTGTAATCTTCTGAGACTTAACTAAGGCTGCGTTCAGCGCAGATGTTCGCATAGTCCTGACTTTTTCAATCAGTCTGGCTTGCTCAGGATAAGACATTTCTAAGAATGATCGACAGTAAATACGATCCATTAGTGGCATAATTTGCTCCATTAAAATGGATAAACTTCTAGTTTAGAAAAAACCCTATTAAAATCTTCTTCTGACAGCCAGTAGGAAATTGATTTAATTCCTTCCATAAAACCTTTAAGCATTTCTTCTGGAGTCATATCTTCAGTAGATATGATAGTTTCATCTTTTGGATCATAAATAGTAAGTTCTAATCTATTAGACATTTCACCAATAGAAACTTCCTTTCCTTTTGAGTCAGTTAATATCTTATATTCAGAGCCCATAACTATTCTCCTTATCTATGATCTCCAGAACCACCTAACTTGTTACGTTCTTTACGATCAGAAAGTTTGCTAATATTCATTATTGCTATATCTTCAAGTGATATTTCAAGATCATAAGCTGTACAAGCTATATACCACAAAACATCTCCAAGCTCTTTAGATATTTCAAGTACATCAGTTGGTGAAATAAGACCATCTTTGTCACGATAAATCTTTTTGAGCTTGCCTGCTACTTCACCAGCCTCATTGGCAAGCCCAAGAATGTGACAATCAAGAGCTTTGTCTGGTGGATAAATGTCAGTTGAGTTTGCTAAGGATTGATATTCATTAAAGGTCATAGCTATTCCTCAATTCCAGGTAAGGTTAATGCCTTACCCTTATACATATAATCAAGAACCTCATTCAGTTTGCCACCATTAATGATGCTTTTCAGCGAAAGGAATATTTGCCTAAACAGTTTTGTTTGCTGTCCATGATGGAAGTGTTCCTGGACTTGTTCATACAAGTCTTTGTCTATTCGTGCAGTTACTTTACATTCTTCTTTGAGCATTTTGTTCACCGTAAAAGGTTAAAAAGTTGTTCCTCAGTTATTTGAGGGATGTTGTAACGAGTTGCCTTTTCTATCTTGGTTCTGCCAGGCTCATCTCCGACAACCAAGTAGTTTGTTTCTCTCGTTACTCCAGATGAAAACTCATATCCGTAACCGTTCAGAATTTCTATCATAGTTTCTCGAGACTGGCTTAACGCTCCGGTAATGCAATAAATTGCTTTCGCTTCACTGGGGAGTTGGGCGAAAGAGAAGTTTTTCATTTCCTTAATTGCTTCTGTATAAATAGTTGCAGCTGTAATAAAACTGCGTTTGGCATTATCAGTTATGTGAATATTAATCTGGCCAGTTCTTAAATATTGGCAAAGTCGCAGAGAGGACTTATATGCCAATCCTGGTAAGCCAAGGCCAGCTACGAAGTGTGCCATTGTGCATTGATTGTTCATTGAAAATACTTGTTCAGCGATGTTGCTATAAATGGCTACGCCGATTGTATTTATTATGTCTGGTACAAGGTCGTAGCTAAGTGGATCAAGTAATGCCCAAGGTTTGGTACTAAGGACTGAATAACATTTTTCATTCTGAAGTAGTTTTTCTATAATGCCTTCGCCAACACCGTCGATTTTTATTCCCTTCTGAGAGTAGAAATATGCAATGGAGACGATAAGTTTAGCTATGCAGTTGTTTCCATTACAGACAAGATGCACTCCTTCCCACTGTAAAATCTCTGTGCATTTTGGACAGTGAATAGGAAGTAAATTTTTGTAATCTTCAATGTTTTTAACAGACAAGATTTTTGGAATTATCTCACCAGCTTTGCCCACAGAAATGACTGATCCTGGCATAATCCAACGTTCATCAATCCATTTTGCATTGTTGCCTGTTACACGATTATTAGTCGTGCCACAAAGTTCTATTGGTTCATATACAACTGTTGGTATTGCTCGTCCGAGTCTACTAATATTCCATTCGATATTAACAACTTTTGTTTCTTTAACTTGGATAGGAGGCTTCCAGGCTATGCTCCAGTTATTGATCTGTCCATTATTACCTGCAACCAGCCGCACTTTCTCGTCTGCTACCTTGATCATCAAGCCATCCATCGGATAGATCTTTGACCATTTGTTGTATATCTCAAGCAGAAAATCTCCCATAGCTTCTAAGCTACCGGAGTAGGTATACTCTTCAAATAGGTTGCCATGATTATGGGGGATTGCTGTCATCATTGCACTTGGTTTGTCATACTTTCTATCTAGCCAGCCTGCAACTACATTTCTTGGGTTTGCTCCATAATCTGGATTCCATTCACTCAGTGGGATGAGTATCTCAACTGGCTGGAAGTGCCGAAGCTGAAAAGGAAACGTGATATATGGCATTAAGTGAGTTATGTCTCGTCCACATCTGCCATCACCTTCGAGAGTTATATTAATTCCAGTATCTGTGAGTGTTACAACTGCTGCACAGCCATCATATTTGGGTTCGATTCTAAGTTTGTAACTGCCAAACCTTGTAAGGAATGGCTTGAGGTCAATCATGTTAAATGCTTTGTTTGTTCCATAGATTGGATGTTTGTGCCAGGATTTGCCTGTAAGAGCAGTTCTACCTTGTGCAGTATGGTAGAGGATATTATTATGTGGATCTATGGCATAAAGTTGTTGCCATAACAGATCATATTCGCTGTCTGTCATGAATGGTATGCCGGAAGCATAAGCCATGTTTGCTTGGGAGATTTCTTTTATGAGTTGTTCATGATTCATAGATTAGCTCCTATTATAGTGTAAAAATCTTTTCTACTTTTCTGCTCTTGTGAGACAATACCCATCAATTCTGACGAGGAACGATGTTAGGTTGTCATCCTAGTATTGTCTCACAAGAAAAGAAAAGTTGCTGTTCACTTACTTGCGAACCATTCAACAGTTTGTTCATAAGTGAACAGCAAGTTTTGCTTACTAGCAAGAACAGGATTTGAACCTGTATGAAGTTTGATGTACCGTCTGCGTCATTGGCCTCTAGAAAACCTCAACAGAAATTGTTTGTTCGGTATTCCAAGGTATTTTTTCGCTTTCTGCTACTTATTCCTTGTGCGTCTACCAGTTCCGCCACCTTGCTATTTGTTTGTTTCGATATTTTGTAGGCGTCACATCAACGCCTCGTTCAGAATGACACTGTTCCGGCAATGCCAGACCTAGCTAACTGAAAGTGGTAACTAGACTCTAATATCGAATTAAACTTGATCATAACGCTCCGTTGTTAAACAACTCTTGCAATTTCATTCCGTGGCTGACCAACACGAACTGGATTACCATCATCATCAGTACTCATGCCATCGTTATAACTGAGTTCGGCCGTAAAGTTCAGGCCAACCAGATCAGATTCGTCAGTTTCCTGGTCAGGATCAAGTCCCAGGGCGCGAAGGAAATCTTTTACCATCCGCCACATGAGGTTATTCTTTTCCTCATCGTCTCCCTGATAATCTTTGTAGTTACCATACCAGAGAGTGTGAAAGATAGTTGATGCATTATCTTCTCCGTCGATGTTAATAATGAGTTGACAACCATACCTGCCTGTACGCTGAGACTTGGTCTCTTTGACCTTAGAGATGGTCAGGTCATATTCGCCAGCTTCAACAGGTGCTTTGTCAGGAATCTCGGACAGATTAGGAATCATAGACATAGTTAATACTCCTTTAAATAAGTGTTGGTGATGCGTGACCAAAGAACTATTCTTCGATCAAAAGTTTGGATTGATTAATTTAGTTTGTTTTATTTTAGTTTTATTCTGTTTTATTGCCTCCTTGGTATTGAAGATTTAATATTGCTTTCTTTACTTCTTCCCTTGGCATATTTAATTCATCTGCAACTATTTGATAATAATCTTCTTTGGGTGTTTTATCTTCCTTTTTGCCTATGACCGTTACTACAAAGTCAAGATCACTTTCTGATTTTACTGAAATAGCATTAAAAAGATCTTCTATAAATTGATCTTTTTCTTTATCAGCAATATCAAAACATATAACGTCGTTATAACTTTTTGGTTTGAATCCAATTTTCATAATTAAAACTCCTTTAATTAATCTAAATTAGTCATTAACAGTAATTGCATCTTCGAAATGCTTTGTAAAGTTGTCCAAGAAATAATTTTTCTTCCGAATCAAATCTTCTACTTCTTTTTCCTTTGCAGCAATTTCACGATCCATCTTGGTAATAATATCACTCTTATTAAAAATAAGGTCTGATTCACGACATGGAGCAATGTCAACTTCTTTTGAATCACTATTAAAGTAGACAAACTTAATAGTTGCTTCGTTATAGCCAATTTTAAGATATGCAACAGTGATAGTAGGCAAATCTTTGAAATTATCAAAGCCAACTATAATGCCTGGACAGACAATTTTCTCAGAATATTCTTTAATCAAAACATTTACTTTATCTCCAATTTTGTATTCAGAGATAATCTTCGCGCTGCTCATATCAACTTCAAACTTCACACCATTAATTTCCACGATTTGCTTTTCCATAATTAAAACTCCTTTAATTAAGCTGAGATGGATTGTGGAATAACTGTTTTACCTGCCAGATAAGCTGCTGCCAACTGATCCATTGAAATTCCTTCAACCTTTGGCATATCAAACACTCGTGACTTTGCTTCGAATGCAAGTTTCTCAGTAAAGAAGATTTGTCGTTTAGTTCCTTGTGTTGTCAACAGGTAGGCTTCGTCAAAATCAGCAGCCAGTAACTGCCTGAACTGGCCATTTACTGCGGGATACCTTGCAACTACTTCTTGATCAGAATTCATAAGCGTGTGCAAATGGACTGTGACTGCAACTGCACAAGGCAATTCCTGGAGTGAGCTAACTAATGTTGACATCCAGTTCAATAATTGGCCCCAATGAGCAGGTGCCATTCCCATCTTCATGTCAATTTTTTTACCGATGCCGCTTGGAGTAATTCCAGACTTCTTTTCAATCTCATGGATTGCTTTCTTGTTTGCATTAGTCAGAGAGTCAAGGACCAACATGCCTGACTGTTCCTTCAGCCATTGAAATAAACCATTCTTTTCATCCTCCTGGAATGTCCGCCAAAAATCTGAAAAGAGTAAAGAATCGGCGGAAAAATTATCGATTGTAATGTCGTTCCTACTGCCCATGATTTTTTCAACAGTTTTTTCACCTCCCTTATCAAAAAGATAATAATGAAGTGGACCTTTAGTATAGGTTGCTGTGAAGTGAGTTTTACCTGAACCTGAGTTTCCGGTCAGTAAAAATTTGAGATCGAAAATACGTTTTTTAGCCGCCAGCTTTGTTTTGTGAAAACTTGCTGGTGTAGCTGCATCTGATACGCTCATTTAAAACTCCTTTAAATGAATTAATTTAGACTTCACTCAACCTCTGCTTAGTGTTTGCCTCATGTTTATCTGGGTCCCATTCGGAATGAATAAATCCTTGAGGTGCCTTTTCCATCCAATGAAGCGGATTATTTCGGAGTCTGCAAAGATCATAATAAGGACAAACTGAGCTAAACGTAGTGCAAGCATAGCCTGGATTCCTATGGAAGGATTGCAAACAGTCTGAGCGTTCTTTACAGTTGATCTTGTCTTCTTCAAGTAGGTTTAAGTTTTGCTGAATCTCATTTGCATAATGACAAAGATCAGACAGAAAGTGTTCAATCGCAGCGGAGCGTTTGTTGATTGTAATTGGGACAAAGTCAATCTTGCTTTTCTGACAAAGAGCAACTCGATAAGTAATGGTTGGGATTTTATCATAAAAAATTCTGCCAGCAGTTAAGTAACCGTCTGACTGGAATGACATTTCAAAAGTTTGTGGTGTAGTAGAGTAAATAGCCTTAGCGGTTTTGTGGTCGAGAATATCTATACCATTCTCACCATTGGAAAAGATTAAGTCAATGCGGCCAATATAATTTGGCAGCTTCAAGCCCTTTACAGATAGGTCAATAGAAAATGGTGCCTCAACAGCCAAGATTGAACGATCTTTTACATCACTTACGAGAAAGCGATCCCAATAACCCTTGTACATGTTGGCTGCATGTCCGGGAGATTTGGGAAAGATTGCATCTTCGTTCTTCCAAAATGGCTCACCATCGAGCTTCCAGAGTTTGTGGAATGATTTGATAGAGGTTTCAGTTGCCTCAAGAACAGATGGTGAAGAATCTTTAATTAAGATGTTGTACGTGGACTCTAGGCCGTAATGCCAACAGCTTCCAAATACAAGGTGTATGGATTGTCCAGCTGGTTTGAGATTCATCACATATTGGAACAAGAACCTGCGTGGACACGTTAGATAAGTTGATAATGCACTGTAGTCTATTTTTTCGTAAAAATTCATTTGAGAAATCCTCTCGTTGAATTTTAATTTATATTATTGTATTACAATCTATTTGGCTGATAAACTTTACGTTCAGGACCACCTGTTTTTCTATCACTATCTGAAATAGCTTTTTCTTTTACTAAATCAATTTGAGGTTCATCAAAACTATGTGCTTCTTGTGGAGCACCATCTTTTAATGTTTGGGGTTTTACAGAATACGTATTGCAATTGTTAATCCATTGATGACGCCCAATAACAATTCCTTCAAAGCTGGTAATTTTATCTCTAATCTTATCACCAAGATTAAATCTAAATTCAGGTTCTTTTGTCCATCCAAACATTTTTTGATTCCTCTCGTTGAACTTTACTAAGAAGCCGATTCCAACATCGTCATGCTGGCGATACCTGTCAATTCAGGTCGAATGGTGCGCATGGACTTGCTATCCAATGCGTTTCCGGCAGTAAGAAGGTTAATAAAAATGTCGGGCTTCCACCGACTCCCACTTCGCTTTAACGTATGCGTGTCCAATACGACCTGACTCTCCAGGTTGTCAGGCAAGATTACCGATTGTTGAACTGTGCCAGAACTGCGTCACGAACTTCCGGAGGCAGGTTGCCCAATGCTTCCAGAGCTTTCTCCTCGGGAGTCTTAGTAATGCGAAGAGTCGGCTTCCAGTCGCTGAAGTCCTCAGCAGTGATGGCCTCGTCAGTATTGCTGAACTCGTTATTGTCATCTTTCTCTTCCAGCTTACGACGAATAACTGCGCGGAAAGAAACCTTCAGCTGGTTCTTTACCATGTTGACGGTAAGATCCTCACCGAGAGCCTGTACCATTTCTTCGATAGTTCCGAGGTTAAGGACT
>Ga0209416_1002034_pt1 | contig 12034 bp, 14 predicted proteins | sample RifGroF1_FD_184001 | JGI IMG/M metagenome (GOLD analysis project Ga0209416, IMG submission 184001) | Groundwater microbial communities from Rifle, Colorado, USA - Groundwater F1 (SPAdes) (version 2) | ecosystem: Environmental > Aquatic > Deep subsurface > Groundwater | place: Rifle, Colorado...
CACTCACAAAAAGGTCAAGCTGATGTCTGCGGTATCCGAAAAATCGATGGGCGACATTATCCGGATCGCTGTTGGGAAACTGGATATGAAAGAATTCGGTTTAACGGAGCCGTCAATCGCTGTGTCCTCTAAAAAAGTCCCGAAGGCAAACAAATCCAAACAGGAAAAATAAAAATGGGAAGACTGTTCACCATAGAAGAGTATGTTGAATATCGGTCGGAACGGTTCAACTCCGCGGTTAAAATGCTGACAGCATATTGTTGTTCTGTATATCCGACACAGAGCGGCCATGAAACCTCCGCTCTATATATGGTTAATTCGATGATGCCCGTGTTGGTTGCTGAAGACGACGATCCTATGTTCTGGAAACATGCTTTAGGTCTGCATGGTAGAGTTGGAAACCGGCCTTCAGAAAAACATGCTGCCGGCCTTTGTAAGTTCTGGAAAGAAAGCCCAGTGATTATAGGCGACAGTGGGTTCGAAGGCAGATGTTTTGAAACAGGGGAAGATGGCTGTGGCGTCGATAGGGTTGAATGCACCGATGCTATCCATTGTCATGGATATGTTGGAACATCAGATAAATTGTGATTGTGAATGAAAATGATCAGAAAGTTAATCAAAAGCCACATTAAAGATCTGGTCCGGGAAAGGGAAATCATAAACCGGCAGTTGTGCGTTATACCAAAAGATTCGTTCATGTACGCCAGGCTGAACTTTATATTTGAATTCACCGGACTCAAGATCGCGATTTTGAGGGTTATAGTCAATGAATAATAGGTTTATACCAAACAAAATAAAACTCCTGTTTCGCAAGCTAAAAGCTTGGTATCTGATCAATTTTAAGGGTTATTTTAACCCGTTTATTGCAACAAAAGACGGAACGATGTATTATAAAGAGCGAAATGGATCTCTCCGGCGACTGAGCAGCAAGAAAAAAAGCGGGACCAGGAAGGCGGCCATGAAGATGAATGCTTAGAAATGGTTATGATTCGTCATTGTGTAAAAACAATTCCAAACGTTGATGCGTATATATTTGGATTAAGTCAATATTGTCATAAAAATAATATTGATATGAAGTCCAGTATCGTTATGAAGAAATTTTTTGGTTAAAACCAAAACAAATAATGGGATTTTAGTATGATTTCCACAAGTCAGCACCTAACCGATGGAATGTCGAGACACAGGAATGAGCGCGGCCTGTGTGTTTTACTCAACTGGCCCGGTTGTTTTAGGTGGCGAATCCGGCTCCGGTGTGCTGGCTTATTTAATAGCGGTAAGGGCCTTGGGCAAGCCCTTTTTTACGTAGGTAATGGAAGAATCTAGGGGGTTTAACAATATGATAAAATTCAAACCAGTGACAATAGAAGAGGTTGAAGCTATTTGGGGGAGAGCCAACTTTGGTTCGGATTTGAATGGTCGGAAAATGGATGTTGTAAAAGGCGCTCTTTTGAAGTGGGCAAGCGAGTATAGTACCGGGTACACGGCCTTTATGATTTTAGTTGACCTTGGCTTAATGACAGAAAACAGGCGTCTTACGGCGAGAGGCAGGAGACAGTTGTGGGTTTTTTTTGGCGAAAACTGCGCAAGTATCTAATTTGAGCAAGTAGTGGAAGCGACTACCAACTAAAATAATAGGCGATAATTATTTATATATTAATATCCCGGGAGCGGGAGGAAGGGGGTTGTGGGAAGAAAAAAATTACCTACGAACTTGAAAGTTATTAAGGGAACGTTTAAAAAACATCGAGGCAATAAGAACGAGCCGAAACCAGACATAAACATACCGAAAGCTCCGAATCATATCTCAAGGGTTGCCCTGATAGAGTGGGGCCGGATAACGACACATCTTGAAAAGCTCGGTTTGATTTCTGATGTAAGCATGGCTGCTTTGGCCGCATATTGCGAGGCTTATGCTGAATTTGTTGAGACAAGTGAACTTCTCGATGATGAAGCGAAGACGAAGGGATTAAGGTCGAAATACGAAATAACGACGATCAGTGGGAATAAAATTCAGAATCCGCTAATCGGCATTAAGCATACGGCCATGAAGATCATGAAAGACTTTCTTACTGAATTCGGAATGACGCCGGCCAGTGTTCAGAAAGTAACGGCTGCCACGAAGGATGATCCAAAACCATCCAAATATGCCCAGTTTAAAAAATAATGGATTAAACATGAAGCGAACATCAGTAAATGGCAAATCCGCACGTTAATATAGCCCACAAATATGCCCGGGATGTGCGAGATGGCAAGATAGATGTCTGCCTTTATGTGAAACAGGCATGTATTCGACATCTTAATGACTGGGATCTCTCCAAAAAGAAAAACTCCAAATTTCCTTATAAGTTTATTCCGGAACTCGGAGAACAGATCTGCAATTTTGCCGAAACAATGACTCACGTTTCCGGAAAGTGGAAAGGAACGTTGCTGAAGTTGCAACCGTGGCAATGTTTTATTTTTTCGGTTGCTTTTGGATGGGTTAACAGATCTGACAACCTAAGAAGGTTCAGGGAAATCTATATCGAGGTTCCCCGAAAAAATGGCAAGTCGGTTACAGCGGCCATAATCGGTAATTATATGTTCGCTGTTGATGGGGAGCCTGGTGCCGAAATTTATTCCGGGGCTACGACCGAGAAGCAAGCCATGAAGGTGTTTGAACCGGCGTGGCTGATGACGGTCGATAATAAAGAATACGCTGAATATTTCGGTCTTGATACATCCGGAACCAGGAAATATCCGAAGGGGATCTATTGCCTTTCGACAAACAGTAAGTTTTTTCCGATTGTCGGTCTTCCCGGGGATGGAGATTCCCCACATTGCGCCATCGTGGATGAGTATCATGAACACAGGACATCAGATCTTTACGATACCATGGGAACCGGCATGGGTGCCAGGCAACAGCCTCTTTTGGTTGTCATCACGACCGCGGGAACCAATACGGCAAGCCCTTGTTATGATAAAAGAAGTCAGTGTATAAAAGTTTTATCCGGCGAGATCGTAAACGATTCTATTTTTACTGTAATTTACACTCTGGACAAGGACGACGATTGGACGGATTTCAATCTGTGGCGAAAAGCAAATCCTAATTACCAGGTAAGCTTATTTGAACCCTATCTGAGAAAACAATACAATGAGGCGATGCAGGCTGCAGCAAAGCAGAACATTCTCCGGTGTAAGCATCTCAATCAATGGTGTAATGCCGGAGTTGCTTGGATGGATATCAACAAATGGGAGAATTGTGCAGATCCGGAACTCAGGATGGAAGATTTCGCCGGTGAAGACTGTTGGGTTGGGATCGATCTTGCTTCGAAAATAGACCTTGCCGCCATGAGTATTCTTTTCAGAAGGGGAGAAATTTATTATTTATTCGTTAAGTTTTATCTGCCGGAAGAACGCGCCAAAGGAGAGGACAAAACTCACTATGCAGGGTGGGCTCACGATGGATATATAACGCTCACGCCCGGGAATCGAATCGATATTGATGTTATTGAGGAAGATCTTAGGCACATAGCCAGGAATTATAACGTGCTTGAGGTTCCGCATGATCCATGGAACGCTGCCCAGTTTGTCGCGCATATGCAGAAAGAGGGGATCGAGATGATCGAGGTTCCTCAGACGGTTGGTCATTTGAGCGAGCCGACAAAGGAAATGGAGGCACTGGTTCTGGAAGAAAAATTGTTTCATGACGGAAATCCGGTCCTTTCCTGGTGTGTCGGCAACGTCGTAATTAATTTGGATAAAAAAGATAATGTTTTCCCTTATAAAGAAAAGCCAGAGAATAAGATTGATGGCGCCATTGCTTCGATCCTTGCTTTAAGCCGGTCGTTGCATTCAAAACCGACACAGGCTCCGCAAGTAACCGCTGTTTGCTGAAAAATGGAGGGAATGTCCATGAAGTGTGAAAAATGCGGTGGAGAGGTCATTGTTTTATACTCGATTCCGATAGGAACAGACAAAAAACGCGATAAAAGTTATCCGGTTAAGATCAAAAGAAGAAGGGTATGTAAATCATGTAATAATCGATTTAATACCATCGAACCCATATCTCAAACCACAAAATCTGCATAATTTTTTCCTAAAAATATCCATATATGGTATTTACCGTCTATTTATTGTATTTTTTAGATTGACATTCGATTTTTTGCAAAATATCATACATCAATAAATTTTGATACATTGATTCAAAAATCCACTTTTTTTCAGGACAATTAAAATGCTGTGACAACTTAATGAAAAAGCTCATTAAAAGCATTGACCTGTCAGATTTTCTTATTTTATTCGGATTAATTGGATTCGGCGCAGGGTTGTATCTATGGTTTGGGCTCGGCCCCGCTTTGACAATCACCGGATTTTTAGTGCTTTTGATCGGCATTCTTGGGACTCGTAAATAATGGGTGTTTTTAAAGAATTGCTCAGCAGAGCATGGTCGCCATCTGATGACAGGTGGTACATGCCCATTTTCGCTCCGACAAAAGCCGGTGTAGATGTGAGCGAACGGAATGCACTTACCTATCTGACTGTTTTCGCGTGTGTTTCTTTGATTGCTGGCGATGTCGCCAAGCTTCCATTTGTTCTCTATAAAAAAAAATCTGATGGCAGCCGGGAACGATTTACCGGACACCCCTTGTATGATCTCTTACAGGTTGCGCCGAACGAAGAGATCAATACTTTTAATTGGAGGGAGTCGCTTTCTTCCCATCTTCTTTTATGGGGAAACGGATTCTCTCAGATTTTGAGGGACAAACAGGATCGGATAATAGAGCTGCACCCGATAGAGCCGGAAGGAATGGAGGTTTACAGAAGCAAATCCGGTGAATTGTGGTACAAATGGAAAGATAAAAACGGGAAAGAAAACCTGTTGCCACGCAGAAATATGTTTCACGTTCCTGGTTTCGGGTTCAACGGCCTGGTTGGGATGTCGATGATCAATATCGCAAGAGAAGCGATCGGGTTTGGAATGGCATCCGATGAATTCGGAGCCAATTTCTTTTCAAAAGGCACCCATCCTTCAGGAACCCTCGAAATGGAGGGGTTTCTTGGCGATAAAAGGAAAGAGTTCATTGATAATTTCAAGGAACAGTATGCCGGGCTCGGAAAATCTCATTCAGTTGTCCTTTTAGAAGGCGGACTCAAATATAATACGCTTTCAATGCCGTTGCGCGATGCCCAGTTTCTCGAAGGCCGCACTTTTCAGAAATTGGAAGTATGCGGATTCTATCATATGCCTCCACATAAAATTGCAATCCACGGAGAGAACTCAAACAGAAATAATCTTGAGCAGGAAAACCAGGGATATATTGATTCATGCCTTTCTCACTGGCTAAGACGGATCGAAATGGCTGCCAATCATCAATTATTGACCAAAAAAGAGCGAAATTCCGGTCTTTTTGTTGAATTTCTGATTACCGGGATGCTCAGAGGGGATACACAGGCGAGAGGGGAATTCTATAAAATACTTCATACCATGGGTTATCCTCTGAATGAAATTCTTGCGACAGAAAACCTGAATCCGGTTAAGGGCGGAGAAAGAGGATATATCCAGCTCAATCTCGTTCCCATAGATATGATCGGAGACATTCAGCAGGACAAGCTTATAACAAAAGAAGAGGCGAAAGATTTTTTCAGTCCACAAAATGTAAGAAGTTTACAGGAAACCCGCGGAGTCATGGTCCGGGATCGGATAATCAAGCGATATTTGCCTCTTTTTAAAGACGCAGCGCAATCGGTTATCAATCGTGAGAGTGTTGCGATCAAGAAACAGCTTGGAAGCAGATCAAAAACAGACATTGAAAAGTTTCTGGAAGAATTTTACGAGTCTCTTCCTGAATATATTCTCAGGAAACTCGGTCCGACATTTACAAGCTTTGCCGATGCTATAGGGGACGCTTCGGCGAGCGAAATCGGCGTGGATCCGGAAGATATCATGGCATTCGTGGATGATTTTGTAAACAGATATGCCGAAAGGCATGTTGAATCATCCAGGGGGCAGCTTTTGGCGCTTTTGGAGGATGATATTGCGCTCTTAGAGCCCAGGATTGATGAATGGCATGAAAAAAGAGCCGATGCTATCTCTATTCAAGAGACAAACAGAATGTCGAATGCTATTTTCCAATTCATAGCGTTTGGGGCCGGGCTCAAAACAATATGGAGGATTAGGGGGGATTACACTTGTGATTATTGTAAACATCTTAATGGTAAAGTGATAAAGAAGGGTGAATCATATGTTAATGATGGGGAAGAGCTTAATCCCAAGGGTGCTGAACAACCGATGAAAATTAATGGAACAAAGGCTCATCCGCCATTGCATAGAAAATGTTTACCTGGGGACGCTTTTGTAACGGCCTTCAGAGTCTCTGCCAGTAGTGAAGACTGGTTTGATGGAAATCTCATCGTCATTCGCACTGCCGCTGGAAATAAGCTCTCCTGCACCCCTAATCACCCGATACTCACGAGTCATGGTTGGATGCCTGCCAAGGAAATTGAGATAGGAAATCATGTAAGAGAGGCTATCCTCCCCAATAGGAACTCCGCCATAGTCACTTATGACCAAAATATGCAAGCCATGATTAAGGATGTATCTAAATCTTTCATTGACCTTGGCAAGATGATTGCCATACCAGTGCCAACATCCACCGAAAATCTCAATAGCAACTGGACCAATAGTAAAATCACAATTATAAGGGCCGATGGCAGTTTGCTGTTTGAAAGAAATCCCGACTTGTTCCATAAGCTTAGAGAATTTAATCTCAGTCTCAGAGATTCCGATCAATTCCGCTTCACGAGTCTTAGCGGCTTTACAGAGTTCTGTAAAGCTCGGTATCCGTCCGAGTGTAGCGGCGTTCGCGGCAGAGACTTGTTGCTTTCTTTGAGCGGTGGACATATTTCTCCAATTGATCATTCCAGCCTCGCTCTGCCCACGATGTTTGATCCCATGTCTGAGCAGATTTTTATTGACCACAGCTCTGGAAACTCCAAGTCTATTGGAGATGGAAAAGACAGATTCTCCATTGAGATATTGGGAGACGAAGTTATCAGCATTGAGAATAATAGTTTTCATGGTTTAGTTTATAACCTCAGAACTAAAGATAATTTGTTTTACGCTGAAAATATTGTAGTGCATAACTGTGATTGTTATCTCAGCGTTTCTTAATAATGTCAAGACTTAAATGTGAGTGCTACATACCCCACTTTTATTAGGGGTGGCATAATGAAAGACAAAGGAGTCTAACAACAATATAACTAAAATTCGGGCTTATTCTGACTGATCATCAGAAAACAGCAAAAACAAAGGGTAAATTGGGAGTCCCAATCAGGAGAAATCCTGTCTCAGTTTACCCTTTTTTGTTGCCCGAGAGGAGATTGGCCCAATGAAAAAAGAAATACGAACGTTAAGCATACCGGTAAAGGTCGAAAGGGATGCGGACGGAAAACTGAAGTCAATTGTGGGGTATCCGATTGTTTACAACAAAGACTCTGAAAACATGGGTTTTATCGAAAGGGTCGCTCCTGGCGCTGCAAAGAAGGCTCTTAAGACATCGGATATCCGTGGTTTAAAAAACCATAACCCGGATCTTATTTTTGCTCGAACAGGCAAGAATCTGAAACTTTTCGAGGATGAAAAAGGGGTTCGGTATGAAGCAACACCCATTAATACTCGGAATTTCAGGGAAATCGCAGAAGAAATAGACGCCGGACTTCTGACCGGGCAATCATTTTCTTTTACAATTACCGCGGACGAATGGAAAGATTTGAAGTCCGATACTCCGAGAAGAACGATAACCGAATTCGGAGAGATTTTTGATGTCGGTCCGGTAACATACCCGGCATATCCGGATACATCCGTTGCCCTTCGTTCGCTCGAAATGGCGAGAAGTGAGCTTCCTCCCTCGGATAGTGATAACGATGATGGAGATAAGATCACGCTGCTTTCGATAACCGATGGCGGAACGGAATTTGTTTTTAATGGATTTGAACAATTCGAAAGAGTTGCTAAACAAGTTGAAGAAATTCGAAAAGAAAAACATGGGGTTGAGGAGCCGAAGCTCGATGACCCCCCGGGAAATCCAAATGAGCCGAAGCTCGATGAAGGTTTTCCACCGGAAATGGACGGACTTGAAGAAAGAATGTCCGTAATCAATGACCGAATTTACAAAATGGGCATCGAAGCTCAGAAAAAGGAGATCGAACAATTATGAGTTACAAAACCATAACCGAGATGAAAGAAACAATCGAAAATCTTATGCAGAAGGTCGGAGACATGAAGGCTCGCTGCGTATCCGAAAACAGAAATCCGAATCCGGAAGAAAGGGAACTCGTTGATACCATTCTTTCAAAGGTTGATGAGCTGGAAGAGCAGATCGCGACCGAAGAGCGGATTCAAAACAAAGAAGAAAGGCTGAAAGAGCCTGTCGGAAAAGCTCATAAAGTCATTCCTGGTGAGGAAAAAACAGAGCAACAGAAAAGAGACAGCTTTCTTTCCCCTGGCGAATTTTTTCAGGCGGTAATGAGAGCCGGTACTCCAGGCGAGCCTGTTGATCCGAGGCTTTCGACAAGAGCCGCGAGTGGCTTGAGCGAAGGCGTTCCTTCCGATGGTGGGTTTTTGGTTGATTCAGAACTGGCCAGTAGAATTATCAAGCCTGTTTGGACAAATGGTGAAATTCTTCCGAGAATCAATAAAATTACACTTTCCGGAAATAAAAACGGAATGAAATTCAACGGAATCGATGAAACGAGCCGAGCGAATGGATACCGATCTGGTGGTATTACGGTCTATTCCGCTGCTGAAGCGGCAGAGAAAACCGGAAGCAAGCCGAAATTCAGACAAATTTCTTTGAGCCTGAAAAAACTTATCGGCCTTTGCTACGCCACAGACGAATTGCTCGAAGATGCCCAGGCACTCGAACAGGTAATCACGAACGGTTTCCAAGATGAATTTACTTTTAAACTGGTTGACTGGATCATCAATGGGACCGGTGCCGGCGAAGCCCTTGGAATTTTAAATTCAGGATGTGTTGTTTCCGTGGGCAAAGAAGCCGGGCAAGACGCCGACACAATAGTTTATGATAACATTAATAAAATGTTTTCAAGGATGATAGCCTCCAGTCGCCCGAACTCGGTTTGGGTTATCAACCAGGATTGTGAACCGCAATTAAATACGATGAGCATCCCGGTCGGCACCGGCGGCGTTCCTGTTTATTTGCCGGCTGGCGGAGCTTCTGCTTCTCCTTATGCAACCCTGCTTGGAAGACCTGTAGTCCCGATTGAGCATTGTCAGACAGTAGGGACAACCGGCGACATTATGCTTTGCGACTTTTCGAAATATCTTGCGATCGATAAGGGCGGACTGAAGCAGGATGTCTCCATCCATGTTCGGTTTCTTTACGATGAATCTGTTTTCAGATTCGTTTACCGTTTCGACGGACAGCCCGAATTGGGTTCGGCGATTACACCGTACAAGGGGACCAATACGCTGTCTCACTTTGTCAAACTGGATAGCAGGGATTAATTAAAACAACCCCATCTTTGGGTGGGCATAAAAAAGGAGAGTTAAACAAATGAAACTTGCAGAAAAATATAAAATTGTTCTGGTGACAAGTAACCTGGATTACAACACAGGTGCGACCGCCACGACAAAAGGGATCAATATGAAAAACTTTCACAGTTGCACATATTTGATAGATATTGGAACCCTGGCCGTCGCGGACGTTACCATAAAGGCATACAGTGGCGCTACTGACATGGCGCTTACGTCCGCCCTGCCTTTCAAATATGCATATGGTGGATCGACATGTCTATGGGCGGCGGCTGGTACTACGCCGGCATCTGGAGCCGATGTGCTTGCTGCAGAAGTGGAGGTAACAGCGGCTACCGGCCTTGTTGTTGCACAGGCCACATACCCGAACTACATGCTTCTGATTGAGGTTGATGCGTCTATCATGGATGTTGCCAATGGTGAGTCCTGGTTGAGCTTGTCAATCACATGTGGGGCTGCTACCGGTCTGGCCTCGGTTTTTGCGTTATTGGAGCCGAGATATACGGGTAATGCATCAGCGACAGCGTTGGCTTAACTAACAGCCGATAAATCGACCTTGGAATAAAACCAGCTCCCCTCCATCGAGGGGGGGGAGCTTTTAAAAAAGGGGAAATCACAATGACAATGCGTGTCGTATATTTACGGGACCATGACGGACACAAGGCCGGGAAGGATTATTCCGTTGAAGAAACTCTCGGTGCCCGTGTGTGCGAAATTGGTATTGCGATGCCTTATATTCAGTGGGTTGAGAAGGACGCGGCTGAAAAAAAGGCAGCTAAAGAGGCGAAAGAAAAAATAGAAACCAAAAAACCGGAAAAAGAAGATCCTGTTAAAAAATTTAAAAAAGATCCGAAAGAAAAATCTGTTTCTAAAAAACAGGATGAGGCTGAAAAAGCCATAACCGAGTAACAATTTCAACAATATAGGAGGGTGACAAATGCCAAACTATGCACCGAGTACCAGGGCCAGAATCGCAGACCTGATGACAGGTATGCACGTTAAAACAACCGATGGAGTTTTGGTTGCAGCCAATTTTACAGACGCGGTTCAGACAGAACTTTTCACCATTGTCGGCAGGATTGCGGTCGTACAGCTTTTCATCGAGATTACTTCCGCAGCGGACGCCGCATTAACGCAAGTTCAATATAATTGCACATTTACAACACCGGTTATCGCCGTGAACGCCATGGGCGCTGCATGTGCAAGCATCGCGAGTGTCGGAGCCCATACCAGGATCACATGGGTCGGCGGTGCCGTAGCAACAGCGGCCGTAATTACCGACAGTGCCGGCCTGACAGACGTTGAGGGTGCCGGGAAAATTCATATCCTTGGCGGAGAAACCGCTGCAGGAGCGAATACCGCCGGTACGATTGGTATGCTGGTGAGTGCCGCGACTCAGGCGGCCACGATCTCCGCAACTGGCCATTTGTTTTATTATCCGATGTCCGCTGGAGCTTACGCAGAAGCGCTTGTATAAGAGGAGAAAAGCATGACTGTTAAACTTGAAACAAAAATATTCAGATGGACAGGGCTTTCGTCCGATGTAAAACCGTCTTCTGGTGTTCCTGAAGGTTCAACCTTTCATGCGATTGATACCGGCGAAGAGTATATTTATCATAACGGCATGTGGGAAAATGATTTACGAGGCAAAAACGTACTAAACGAAATTTAACAAATACCAAAAAGGAGAACAGGTTATGTACGGAAAAGACAGGGATGGTGTCGGAAGACCCCCGATAATGGACTCCGATGGAATTCTTATAACCAGAAGTCCGCTGTATGATGCGGCTCTTCAGGGCCGGTTATTTTCGGTTGCCAATCAAACCAATGTAACAACAACTGCCGCCCTTGCGACAACGTGGACAGGTCTTGGAGTTGGAAACCCGGCCACATCTGGAAAGGATTATGTTTTCCATGAGTTTGGATGGGCTCAAGAGGTTGTGATGAATACAGAGGGCAGTTTTGGTTTAATGGTAGCGACGGTTGGAGACATGGCTACCACCATAACGGCTCGCTCTGCAAAGTGGGGTGCAGGATCGACCAATGCGCTTTGCGACAATGGGGCAACAATCGGAACGCCCATTCTGATCAGGCATTTTGGAAGCTCAATGGAAGGCGCTATTTCAACAGTTCCGAGCCTTGGTGGAAATATCTATAAAATTGATGGAAGCATCATTATTCCGCCTGGCTATGCCCTTTTGACCTATACGTTCGCGATTCAAACATCTTCCGTTCTATTCCATTTTGTTTGGGAAGAAATTGATGTTTAAGGTTTGATATTATGATAACCGTTCTGAACACGGCACCGGTGCTGTATCCGATTACTTTGGCTGAAGCCAAAAGCCATTTGCGGATACCGACTGCTATCACAAACGATGATACATATATTCAGACGCTTATTTACATCGCTATTGATTATGTCGAGCAGTTCACGGCCCGGAGGCTTCTGACACAGACTTGGAAAGCTTACCTGAACAGGTGGCCGGATACAGAATATATCCG
>Ga0209416_1002037_pt1 | contig 12027 bp, 25 predicted proteins | sample RifGroF1_FD_184001 | JGI IMG/M metagenome (GOLD analysis project Ga0209416, IMG submission 184001) | Groundwater microbial communities from Rifle, Colorado, USA - Groundwater F1 (SPAdes) (version 2) | ecosystem: Environmental > Aquatic > Deep subsurface > Groundwater | place: Rifle, Colorado...
CCCGCTCGCCTGGTCTCACCTTGAGAATCGTGCCTCATCGTGAGATTGCAATGGTTGCGCGGGGTTGGGTGTTTTTGGGCGGTTTCGGCGTAGCACCGTGAGACTGCGCGAGGCGGGATGCATCTGGCTGCGATGCGCGCAATCTCGCGCCGTTGCTAGGGTTACGGGGTATTTGCGGGTTTTCTTCGGCGATGGCACTGACGTTGCAAGGGTGGCCAAGTGTGCCGCGTGATGCGGCGGGGGGTTCGAGATGATGAACGAACACACTATCCCGACCACGATAAGAGACTACCCATTCCACCAGAAGAACGACCACCTCAGCGAGGCTGACGCTGCCCGCTATGGACGGCCCACGGCCCACGTCGCATTCTACGCGGCAATCACGACTGCGGCCGACGAGCAGAACTGGCCGACTGACTACCACTCCGATCTGTATTTCCACGACCGGCGGCACGACGGCACACCGTGCATCTGGATTCTCCGGGAATACGGGACGGCAATTGTCCCCATTGAATTCGAGAGCGAAGTGGCCGTCAGATCGTGGATGGGTCGCGACAACTTCCAGTGGATCGAAACGTTCATCGATCTCAGTCCGCAGCACTATCACTGGAACGGACTGACTCTCCGCCGCATCACGGGAAAACAGGCAGTGGACTTGATGCGGGACGGGCGTGAGCGGTTCAACGAGCGACGGCGGACAACGCTGCGGTAGTGCGCTGCGCCCGCGTGAGCGGGCAGGAGAGAGACGATGAGAAAGCAGCAGTGCACCGAATGCGAGCGGCCCTCTCTGCCCGGTCTCAAGCGTGGACATGGCAAGTGTGACTATCACTGGGCTAAGGGGGTGTGGGGGGAAAAACACGCAGATAGAGTAGCCGCTAGTCGGCTACGTACCACGCTCAAGAACATCCGATAGTGGGAGTGCGAGCGCCCGCGAGAGCGGGCAAGGAGAGACCATGCTTGCGGTTTCGGCCGATGCGATCAACGCCCACCTCCGGGCGGGGGGCCGTGTCGTCGTGGCCACGTATGGCCGCGCCGTGGTCTACGGTCCACGCAATGCGGGCGACTTCACCGAGGGCAAGGTGTCCGGAAACCTGTACGTGCGACGCGGGCGTTCGCGGGACTGCCTGACGTTCAAGGGCGGGCGGGAACTGCTCGTGACGATCCGGCTTTCGATCTAGGTTTCATTTGCGGGCGTGGTGCCCGTGGAGGTGCTGTCATGCAGGACTACACAAGCGAGGTTACGAGACTGAGGGCGGAGCTGGCTACGGTGGAGCTGGCCGCGCGTGACGCGGCACTGACAACCGAAACGGATCGGGTCCGCCGGTTGCTCGCGGTTCCGGCACCGGGCTGGGTTGCGGCGTTGCTCGGCACGGGCGACGATCCTTTGTCCGAACAGGAAGCGGCGTTGTTGCGCGTGGTGACGGGCGACGTGCTGCCGTCGATGCCGCGCATGACGATGCTGGGGATCGCTTACGACGCAGCCCGGGTGGCGCCCGCGTTGCCCAAGGATCGGACGGGCTACCCGGCCGCGTGGTTGCGCAAGCTGGCCCGGTGCGGCGATCCCGGCACGATCTTGGGGACCGTCCGGTTCTTGGACGCGGCACCCATGGTCAAGACCATGACGAGGGGCGAGCACAAGGGCGAGACCGTCGCCTTGGACAAGCGCAAGTCGTTTCACTTGGACTTGGCGCGGCAGTGCGTCAAGTGGCTGTCGAGTCCGGCGTTGCCTTCGGGTGACGTCAAGGGCGGGGGTGACTACGCCTCCCCGCTGTCGTTCCGGCAGCGCAAGTACTGCCCGGCGTTCCGGTCCACCGAGGGCGCCTTGCCGTGGGCTTACGATGCGGTGCGCGACGTGTTCGCCACGGCCAAGACCCCGGCGCCGGTTCTGGTTCCGCCGGACTCCCCGGACTTGGACGATGAGGTTGACGCGGCGGTTGTGGCTGCGCCGGACCCGCCGGACTGCGATGCGGACGCGGACGACTTCTGCGCGTGGGTGATGGCCGGCAACGGCGGGCAGGACGCATTCCAGTTCTGATCGTTGCCCGGCGGGGCGATCATGCTCAAACCGCCGGGACCATTGCCCCGTGGTGGGGCGAGAAAAGGGGATACAATGAAGACAGAGAAACAGATCATCCGCTACGAGTGCAAGGTGAACGGGGTGTTCGGACGCAACCGCAAGGTGAAGCTGGCTCACTTCACGATTCTGGACGCGCCGGCAGAGTGCCCGGTTGCGGTGGAAACCCTGCTGCCCGCGTTCCGGGCGAAACTCGCCGAGATCGCGTTCAAGGGTGGAGTGGCCAAGGTCACGGGGACGCCTATCACGGTCACAACCTACTACGAGGGCGCGGTGCCGGTTTCGACTTCCGAGGCGTTCTACCTCTTTTCGGGCGAGGTGTTGCACCGGGAACAGATCGAGGGTGCGGGCGTGACATTCCGTGCGGCGGGTGGCGCGGCATGAGTTGGAGAAACCACGCGAAGCATTCGGACGAAACGGCGGCTGTCCGTCGCGCGCTTGCGGCGGCTGGCATTGACGCCCAAGTGGGGCACGGCCAAGGTACGGCTTGGAGTTGGCTTGAGATCAACATCGGCGCCGGCGAACAATGGGGCGAGCATATCCCGCCTCGGGGGGACCGGCAGCGATTCTGCGAGGGAGCGGAAGCCGGGTGCGCGCGGTGCATCAACCTGCGGATCATGGGGGAGGAAACGCATCGGATCGTTCGGGAAGTCACGGGCCGGGACGGGGACCACAACGGAAACATCCTGGTTCTCACGCAGGGGGCGTGGAAGCGCAAGGATTCGCGGATCGTGCATCCTCGCTGGCGCAACCGGGTTGCGGAACCGGCGGGCGACGCTCTGGCGCGCGACACGGCACACTGCGACGCCTGCGAGCAGGACTGCGAGGGGTGCAAGTTGGCACAGGGGATCGAATGGCGCGCCGGACAGTACGTGCGGCTGTCGCTGCAAGCCGCCTCGTTGTAGGCCGAAACCGAACACAAGGAGGATACGATGAACACAAGGGAAAGACTGGAAGCCAAGGTCGAACGGCGGGAAGAGTGGGCGGAGGGAAGGCGGGCAAAGGCGGCGGTCGTGTTCCGCGAGGCGGAGCACTTCCACGGCGACTACGCATTCAACACGCAGCCCGGCCACATCCCGGAGCGGGCGAGGCTCATTCGTCGGGAAGAGCACGCATTCGAGGACATGAAGATGGCCGACCACCATGACAGCAAGGCCGCCGGACTGGCGCACCAGCTTGACCGCTCCGTGTTCTCCGACGACACGGACGCAATCGAGAAATTGGAAGCACGGATTGCGGAACATGAGCGCACGCGGGACAGGATGAAGCAGATCAACGCGCTCTACCGCAAGGGCGACGCGACCGGGCTCACGGCGCTGGGGCTGAACCTCGACACGCTCCGCGCCAAAGTGGCCAGCATCGGCATGTCCTTCGTGAAGGTGCCTTTCGAGGGTTTCCAGTTGACGAACCTGGGCGCGCGCATCCGTTCCGACAAGGAGCGCATCGAGGAGATCAAGCGACGCACTGCCAGAACGGAAGCAGCGGAGGCCAATGGCGGCGTTACCATCGAGGGCGCCGAGTACGTCCGGGTTACGTTCGCGGAGAAGCCGGAGCGGGACATCCTGGAAGCACTGCGGGGCGCGGGTTTCTACTGGCAGGGCGGATCGTGGTGCGGCAAGCGAGAAGCGTTGCCGGCAAGCGTGGGGGCATAGGCCGAAACCGGGCGTCGGCCCGGTCCGCGGGTAGTTCCCGCGCTGAGGAGGCCACGTGCAAGTGGGAAACATTGTACGACCGAGAGACAAGGGCGAGGATATGCAAGGCCGCACGCTCGACTGGACGGTATTGAGGGCACGGGTAGAGTACGGCCCGTACCTGCCGCACGAGGGCAGTGCCGCAGAGCCCGTCGTTGACCTGTACTGGATCGGCCCGGGGCCGTATGGGCGACGGCGCACAGTAGGCTATCCAGTAGCTATGCTGATGGTGCAATTATGACTACCGGATGCCCCAAGATCCTGCGCATCGTGCGGGTACACGATACCCGCGAATACGAAGAGGGACCGGATGGCAAGTGGCGTCCGATTCCAGGATCGGGCGTGGAGCACGAGTGCGCCCGCTGTGGGCGACTGCACGAGGTTCACGCTGAGGTCGAGACTGAGGGGGGCGGGTTCTCCATCGTGGGGACGGGGTGCATGGGTGCGGTGGATCTGGACGTGGCCGCACGCAAGCTCGCGGGCAAGGCGAGCACCCGGCGGAAGCACGAATGCGCGTTGCGCCGGTTGCGCGCCAACATCGAAGGAATCGAACGCCTCCGAACAACCGCGATTGCGCCGGCACCGCGCTACTGGACTGAGACAATCCAGACCGTAAGCCGAAACGGCACGGTGCTCGCGCTGTTCGCCCAATGTGGCGACGTGAAACCGGTGTGCCGCTGGTTGACGGGGGGTTGGAACTGCGCAGACACTCCAGAGACACGCGCCGACCTGGCAGCAATGGCGCGCGAAGACTGGGTGCGGGCCGCTTTGGTTCAGGCCGGGTTGCCGACTACGCCTCTCTTCGCGTTGCGCGACCAGGCGGGATGGTACGAGAGAGGAGGTCGGAAATGAGTGAGATCTTGGGCTGGTGGTTCGGCGGCGACGTGCTGCCGAATGGCGACGGTCGGGCCGTGCGCGTGGGCGAGACACTTACGGTTGAAGGGCCGCTCGTGCTGGGCGGGCGCGGGCTGCATCTCTCCGAGCGCGCCCTGGACGCGCTCCGGTACGCCAAGACCTCGGTGGTCTGGCGCGTGTCAGTGCCTGAGGGCGCGGAGATTCTGCGCGACAAGGACAAGCTATGCGTACGGGCGCGGACGCATCTCGTGCGGCTCGACGCGGAGCCGGTGCTGTGGGAGTTTGCCCGCTGGTGCGCCCTACAGGTGACGGATGCGTGGACCTCACTGGAATCAGTCCGTCGATACTTGGAAACCGGCGACAAAGGTCTCTGGGCCTCTGCCGCCAATGCTGCGTTGGCCGCTGCCGTCAATGCTGAATGGATCGCTGCCGCCAATGCTGCGTTGGCCGCTGCCGTCAATGCTGAATGGGTGGACAAGATCGCTGTCAAGGCCACTGTTAGGGGCGCCCAACGGCGGCAGCTAGGCAAGATGCTCTTGGCGGCTATCGCGACGCCGCCTGCTTCCGTGGCCGCGCCCAAGGCAGAGGAGAACGGAAATGAGTGAGATTCTTGGTTGGTGGTCTGGAGGCCCTGGTCCGAGAACGCGGGCGGGAGAGAGACGATGGGAATGAGAGAACGGCTTGAGGCGAAACTGGAACGGCGGGAGGCGTTGCGTAGCTCGCCGTAAGGGCGGGCGGGGCTCGCAACCCCGTCAGCGCGGTTCTGTGCGGTGCGCGGTAGGGTACGGTGACTGAGGTCACGCGGTGCCCGGTGACTACCGACGGCCGCGACGGTCCCGCGACGATGCTGCGGAGGGGTTCCGCGCCGGGTTCGATTCCCGGCGGCAGCACTGCGGCGATGTTGCCGCAAGGAGAGAGTATGCGAGCGATCATCTACCGGCGGGTGTCCACCGGGGCGCAGGGCAAGTCCGGGCTCGGGCTGGAAGCGCAGGAGGCTGCGTGCCGCTTGTGGGCGGAGCGGGCAGATTGCGAGGTGGCGTCGGTACAAACGGACGTGCTGGGCGGGTCCACGGCGCCCACGGACAGGCCGGGCTTGACCGACGCCCTGGCGCTACTCGTCAAGGGTGACGTGCTGCTCGTGGCGAAGCGCGACCGGCTATCCCGCGACCCGTACTACATGATGATCGTGGAGCGGATGCTCAGCAAGCTCGGGTGTCGCCTCGTGTCCGCGGCCGGGGAAGCCAGCGCCGACGACTCGCCGACGGGCGTGCTCATGCGGCGCATTCTCGATGCGTTCGCGGAGTTCGAGCGGCTGATGATCGGAGTCCGAACCAGGGCAGCGAAGAAGGCCGCGCGTGCCCGTGGGTCGTACTGCGGCGGGCGGGTGCCTGCGGGGCGGGTGCTTGCGCCGGACGGCACGCTCGGGGATACGGGGGCTATCGTGGCGGCGCGCACGGCCGTTGCGGGTGGCCGCTCGCTACGGGAGGCTGCGCGCGTGATGGCTCGTCACGGGTTCGTGGCCCCGTCCGGCAAGCCCTACGCCCCCAGCGTGGTCGCGGCGATGCTGCGAGATGGAGAAGCGAAATGAGCGTACTCATTGCCCGCCTCATCGCGGGCTGCATCGTGGCGGGGTGCGTGGCGCTGCCGTCCGAGGTCGCGGTCCCGCTGCTCCTGGTCGGGGCGGGGCCGGTGTGCGTTCTGTGGAGTTGGGGAGGTGGGGCATGAATCCTTACCGCAGACAACGGTTGATGGACTACACCCGCACGCACGGCGCGGTGACAACGGTCGAGGACTGGCTGCGGTTCGGCCGATGGGAGGCACGGAAGATCGCACAAGAGAAGAAGGCACGGGAGATCGCAGATTCCGACAAGCCCGGTTGTGGGGCCGACCCCGCGAACGATGGAGCGCCCGATGAGGTCGGTTAGGGCAGGCAAGGCACGGACTACCCGCCCGCCCCACAACGGGGCTCGGGAAGCTGCGGCGTGTTCTCCGCAGGTCCGGCCTTCCGGTGGTCCGGCAGTCAGGATGGAGTACGGGCCGTACCTTCCTGCCGTGTCGGTCAGTCGAACGTCACCCGGAGAGCGAGAGCGAGAAGTCGTGCGCCGCCGTGCCAACGGCACCCCCCCGCAAGCAGTGACGAGGACCGCGCGCGCTCCATCGCTCGCGTTGCTTTCGCATCTTCGCCCCACACTCTCGACATCTCGGTTCTCCGAATCGCCCAGCCATTTAGTTGCTCGAAGCGCCGCGACTGGGTACGCGGTGATTGCAGTCTCGCAAAGGAATGGGAGGAAGTCAAGATGACCGCCACGCTGCTCTATTCCTGGGCGTGCAAGCACAAGCGCGCTGCGAACATGTGCTGCGAGATAATCGACGTGCAGGACGGCAAGCTCCGTCGCGGGGCGTGCATCGTGCCCAACATGGTCTGGCTCACTCGCAACGGCGGGTGGATCACGCTGGGGCGCGGTGACGAAGCGTGCGACGACGAGCCGCTAATGCGGGCCGGGCTCGCCGCCATGTTGGAGCGTGCCGCCGCGCGGTGCGAGTCGTGGGCGGAGGAGTACCGGCACGACGCGGAGGAGGTACAGGGAAGATGAACGAACTAACATATCCCGAGCCCGTGACTTTCACTTACATCGAACTGCGGGTGCCGTTCAGCCGACTCGCCCAGGTCTGCCGCGCATTACGCCTCCGCTACCCCGCCAAGGTGTGCGGAATGTACTGGGTCATTCCCTTGAAGTGCGACGAAGTGACCGAGGCGGTCGGTTGGCTGTGCGATGTTGGGGTAACGGTGCGGCGCGTGAACAAGTGGGCCGTGGAGGTTGTGCCATGAACCGACGCGAGCGACGGGCGCGGATGTACCGGCCACGACGGCAATCACCCAAGCGGGAGATCGTTGACCGCTACGGTTCTGTCCACGTGCGGTGCGACCGTGCGGCCAACGATGACAAGTTCGCGCGGGTGCTGCGCCGCAAGGCTCTGGACGCGATCCAGTCGATGGTCAAGGACTTCCGCCAGCAGTTCAGCGGCGGCGTCACGTGGTCGTTGAAGGTCCGCGAGTTCCGCCGTTCGCTGAAACGGCAGTGGAGGCTCCGATGACCGCCACCCTCGCCCGTTGGGAGCCCGTGCATTGCGAGTGGTGCGGCCGTCTGCGTGGCGCCCTACGCCAGACCGAGGACGGCGGGCTGGAGTACCGTCCCGAGTTCGTCGGGGCGTGCTGCGCGGAGCAGTTGGCGGTGCAGCAGAAAAGGGGCAAGAAAGAAGTTGACGCCATGACATCCGACGTGCTATCCTTGGTGACATGAGCAGGCACAATCGGTTCTGTTTCGCGCGGCTGGACGAACGACGCCAAGCCAAGGATCTGACCTGGCGACGATTCGCTCGGTTGTGTCAAGCATACGGCTGGCCGTCGTGCAGTGAGCGGTATCTACTCCGCCTCGTTGGCGGAATCCAGCCCGTGCCGGAACACCTGGCCACGATGGCCGATGCGCTCGGGTGTGGGGTGCCAGATTTGTGCGAACCAGTGAAGGGAGAACGGGGATGACCAACAGTGAGAAAGCGGCCATCGTGGCCCACGTCAAGAAGATCGCGGAGATGATCGGCCTGTTGCCGGTGCCCGCGCCCGAAAGCAAGGCGGAGCTGGCCCTGAGCATCATCCACGACGAGATGGACGCCATCGAGGGCGAGTGCGTGGCGACGAAGCGGACGCGCAAGCAGAAGGTGGCGGCATGAGCAACAAATCATCGCAGGGTGCGCCACGTCCGCAGTGGCAGTGGACGCCCGACAAGATCGTTGACGCCGTGCTGGGGATGCGCGCCCATGACATCATCACGCGGGAAGAGGCGCGCGGCCTGCTGCGGCCGTTCTTCGGGCTGGCCGAGGCGGAGGCGACGGAACCGACCGTGGCTCCCGTGCCCGACCCCGTGGACGACGCGACGGGCCAGGGGAGGTGCTGAGATGGATCGTGCCACCTACGACGCCCTGGACGCGGTGAACTGGAGCACCCTGCGCCACCTTGTCAAGTCCCCGGCGCACTACCAGCACTACCTCAAGGAGGGCCGGCCCGACACGCCGGCGATGCTCCTGGGTCGCGCGGTGCACAAGGCGGCGCTGGAGCCGCGCGCGTTCACGGAGGCGTTCACCGTGGCACCGGAGGGCTTGGACCGCCGCACCAAGGAAGGCAAGGCGCAGTGGGCCGCCCTGGTGAACTCCGGCCTGGCCGTACTGAGTGCTGGTGAGTTCGGGCTCTGTTTGGCGCTGCAAGCCGCCGTGCGCGCCGACCCCGAAGCAGCGGCGTACTTGCGTGGCGGTGAGGCGGAGGTGTGCTTGCAGTGGACCGATCCCATCTTCGGGTTCGCGTGCAAGGGCCTCGTCGATTTCGTGGGGGACGGGCTGCTCGTGGACCTGAAGACGACGCGGGATGCTTCTCCGTGGGGTTTCGGGCGCGAGTGCTACAACTTCAAGTATCACTGTCAGCTTGCGCACTACGCGCAAGGCTACGAGTTCCAGTACGGCAAGCGCCCGCGCGTGGTGTTGATTGCCGTCGAGAAGGATGGCCCGCTGGCGGTCCAGTGCTACGAGATTCCCGAGGACGTACTGACCCTTGGCCGCGCCACAGTGGACGGCTTGTTCCAGACCTTGAAGGACTGCCGCGCGTCGGGGCAGTGGCACGGGTACGGCGTGGGCACGATGCAGCTTCAACTGCCCAAGTGGGCGATGCCCGACGTGGACGCGGATGACACCGGCGAAGCCGGGGAGGCGTGGTAATGGACTACGAAGCGATGTTCCCTGGGCGGTTCATCAAGGCCGCCGACCTGGCGGGCCGCGAAGCCACGTTGACCGTGGAACGGATCGAGATGTCGGACCTGGAGGAAGACGACGGGGAGAAGAAGCAGCGGGGCATCATGCGTTTCGTCGGCAAGAAGAAGGGGCTGCTCATGGGGCGCACGAACGGCGAAGCGTGCCGGGCGATGTGGGGCCGCGACATGGACGGCTGGGCTGGCAAGCGCGTGACCATCGGCCCGGATGTGGTGAAGGAAAAGGGCCAGTTTTTCGGCGAGCCGTGCATCCGCGTGCACGGCAGTCCCGACTTGGCGGGGAACATCACGTTCGAGTTGCGCCTGAAGAAGCGCAAGCCCCGCAACGTGACCCTCACGAAGACGCCTGCGAAGGCACCGGCCGGGAGTTCGACCGCTACCGTCACAGTGGAGCAGCAGCCTTCCCCGTCGCAGAGCCCCGGCGACTTGGCCGCCCCCCCGCCGGACGGCGCGGACGTTGGCGCCGGGCAGGAAGGGGGGTTCTAGGTGGCGCTCGCGTGTCGAAAGTGCGGCAAGTCCATCACGCTCATCGAGTTGGTGGACGCCGACGGCAGTAAACACTGGTCGCGGCTGGACGTGGAACCGATCCACGTCGAGCGCAACGACCGGGGCTACGTCGAGACTGTCTTGTTGCGCAATCATTGGTGCGACCGGCCCGGCGAATCGAAACCACCGACACCGGCGCCACGGCCCGCGACGGCAGCGCCGATGCCGCCCCGCGACCACGAAGCGGCGGCGGGACGACGCGCGGCGAGCGCGGCACAGATTGACGCAGTGCCGCGGGAGCCGGAGGGGTTTTTCGATTCAGACCTTCCTTTTTGACAACAGGGGGAACCATGCTCATCGCTCGCGCACTCACTGACCGGATGTTCCCGCGTCCCTGCGGCGTGCGTTTCACGCCGCTGACGGAGCGGGAGGCGTGCCTGGCTGCGCAGCAAGCCGAGGCCGAGGAGGGGCTGCGCTTTACGACCGATGCCGGTTGCGTGGCGCTGTCGAAACATCTCCACGTGGCCTACACGTTTTTTTGCCCAGGGGTCATGCTCGCCATCGGCGACCGGGTGCTCGTGGGTCCGCACGGTGACGGCCCTTGGACGCTCGTGGAGGTGACGCCGTGATCACCCGCATCGGAGAGCATCTGTGTTTGTGGTCGTGCCCCGACTTCTGGCTCGCTGTGGTGGCCGGCGCGATGCTACTGGCCCTCGGCGCGCTGTTCCTGTTTCCGCGAGGACGGACGTGAAACGTTTCTCGCCATCGACTTTGGCTTATCGCATGGCGCATAACGTGACTCTGATTGAGGATCCTCGATACTGGATACGCTGGGACAGGATTGACGAACTACGACGGCGACGGCGAAACTGCTCTTGGGCGCACCTCGCCACCCGTTGTGGACGATACGGCTGGCCGATGGACCGCGGACACCTGTACGCGTTATTTTACAAAAAGGAACTATTGCATCCGTGGCACATCGACGCGTTAAGCGCGGCGCTGGAATGCACGATTGAAGACCTGATCTCCGGTGGCGCTGCATGGTCCTGACCACGCTCCACTGCGATGCCTCGGGCAAGCGAGTCCAGTCGGCCGACTGTCTTGAAGCCTACACGACGGGGAACGCCGGGCTGGCCACGCTCTCGGCCTACCAGCGCCGCGCCTTGGCTCCCTGCGTCGGCTGCGCGCGAGGCCGGCGCAACCGCGCCCGCTGGAGCGCGGAGGGGTTCCGCATGGGCAGCGCGGACGCTTCCGCGTGGCGTGAGGAGCTTGCGCGGTGGGCGCGCGAGCACCCGGAGATGTTTGAGGGAGTGACGACGGAATGATCGCACCTATGCCGTACTTTGGCGGTAAATCACGGATTGCGCCTGTCGTGTGGCGGGCGCTCGGGGACGTGCCGAACATGGTCGAACCGTTCTTCGGATCTGGCGCCGTCTTGCTCGCGCGGCCGGACTCCCATCAATGGTGGGACCGGACGGAAACCGCGAACGACGCGGACGGGATGGTCGCCAACTTTTGGAGAGCGCTCAAAGCCGCGCCGGATGACCTGGCGCACCATGCGGACTGGCCGGTGTCGGAACCGGATCTCTCAGCCCGACACGCCTGGCTCGTGGAGCACAAGGCCGACCTTGTTGCGCGGCTGTGCGGCGACCCGGACTACTGCGACCCAAAGATCGCGGGCTGGTGGCTCTGGGGAATCTGCGCGTGGATTGGCGGCGGTTGGTGTTCCGGTGCGGGGCCTTGGCACGTCGTTGACGGGCGACTCGTCAACGGGGCGGAAGGCGACGGGGTGAGCCGCCAGCTCCCCCACTTGGGCGACGCGGGGAGGGGCATCAACCGCCAGCTACCTCACCTGGGTAACGCCGGGATGGGCATCAACAGGCAGCGGCCCCACCTGGGCGACGCCGGGAGGGGCGCGTGCGAGGCGTGGTCCGAGCATCTGCGCGATACCATGCGCGCGCTGGCCAACCGCCTCCGTCGTGTCCGCGTCTGCTGCGGCGACTGGTCGCGGGTGTGCGGGCCGAGCCCGACGACGAAGCTCGGGCTGACTGGCGTATTTCTGGACCCGCCCTATTCGCACGAGGAGCGCGACGGGACGTTGTATGCG
>Ga0209416_1002038_pt1 | contig 12026 bp, 23 predicted proteins | sample RifGroF1_FD_184001 | JGI IMG/M metagenome (GOLD analysis project Ga0209416, IMG submission 184001) | Groundwater microbial communities from Rifle, Colorado, USA - Groundwater F1 (SPAdes) (version 2) | ecosystem: Environmental > Aquatic > Deep subsurface > Groundwater | place: Rifle, Colorado...
ACGAGGACCGGTATGGCGAAGAGGACACCGAGCGGCTGGACACAGCCTGCCGGAAGCAGTTCACAGGGAATGGAGATATGGTGCTGTTCCTGCGCGAGAAGCGCGGTGCAAGCGGACAGAGCGACAACGAGTCGCTGATGGATCTCCTAAGCGAAGATATGGGGTGACAACATGCCAGACGAACGAATGACAGCCAAAGAAGAGATGAAGAGACAGAAGGACTACAGAAGCTCGGCGTTGCGTAATCTGTTCCTGGCCCGCAGGGGCAGAGAGGACCTGGGAGGAGCAGTTGGTTTGTCGGAGGCATCTGGCAATCCTGACGTCGGAGCCTTCAACAAGTATCCTGTTCTGCGTTATTTGACTATGGCACTGGGCGGAGGAGCGGCAGGAGCGATCGCTGGCGGCGCGATAGGTCGCAGCATGTCGTCCAAGCTTAGTCCTGGTATGCGTGACCAGGGATTGCCGCTTGGAGCTGCGGCCGGAGCAGTACTTGGTATTTTGGCAGGCACGTTCGCGGGTACTGTATCGCAGAAGTATGCTTCGAATCGTCTTCGGAAGGAAGCGCTGGAGGCTCTTTCCGGAATGTCGAGGGCGGAGATCGCCGCCGGAGTCCGGGAGGCGGCCAAACGGGATCCATCGTGGTGGGGAATGCTCGTAGCCCAGGGTCCGTACCATAGGGGTCGCGCGCGTGCTCTTCAGGCGCTTAAGGGCGATAGTCCGGAAACTCCGCTTGGGTGGGGACTGGATGTAGCCAATTTAGCGTCATCGAATATTCCGTATGTAGGCGGCGTACTTCCCACAGGTGTAGCTGCGTACGACGTGCACTCGGCCAAGAAGGAATTCGAGAAGATATAAGAACAGGATTGAAGTAGCATACAATGAACGGCGTGATCAGATTGTTCCAGGTGGCGGGTGTACGGCATGTGGCTGCTCCGCTGGATCCGGTGAAGCAAAAGAAAGCTGAAGAACTCGGCATCCTGGCAGCCAAGATCTTTGGATATGCTGCGCCCGCTGTGCTGTATGGGACAGGAGGTGCAGCGCTCGGAAGCCTTGCCGGATTGGCTGTGTCCAAGAAAGGAAAGAGACTCAGATCCATGTTCAAGGGAGCTGGTATAGGAGGAGGAATCGGAGCAGCCGGTGGCTTGATACAGGGGGCGCGCATCCATGGCAAGATCAACCAGATAGTTCCTAAGCTGGAGGCCGAGCGGCAGAAAAGAATGGAAGCCGCAGGTGTAGGAGGAAAGCCCCTTAGCCACGAAGAAGTAGGTAAAATGGTTGAACAGGGACGGAAGACTTTTCTCGGAGACCCTGATGTTCCAGTACCTGCTAGACAGAGAGAGTCTAACGTTCCAGAGCTGGGTATGCAGAGGCTGGCCGAGTGGAACATCAGTAAAAAGAAGCAGGATAGATGGGGTTTAGCTGAAATGGTGCAATTAGCACGCAGATCGGCTGTAGCGAATTCTTCGCATTGGTTCGATGGTATATCTGACGAACAGATAGTACAGGAATATAGGGACGCTGTCGATTATGTTAATCGACAGCGGGAAGAGAAGTATAGAAACCAATTTCGATAACAAGAACATGTTGCAGAGCGTCAGCCCTGTTTCCTTGCTGGAAGCAGGGCTTTTTCGTTTTTAGCTCCCTCTGAATTTCCCTGCCTCCATAAGGCATAATAACATGAGCAGTGCGCTATTGCGCCCTGCCCATTAGCCATCAACCAGGAGACAGGATGACACAGACCATCGTGAAGGTGCGGCCGCATATCAAGCGCTGTTCCTTCAGTCCGAAGCCGGCAGTTTGTGCCAGAGACCTGGAAGGCACGCTGCGTCCAGGTGTGTTTCTTGCTGAAGCCTTCCACATTGGCGATGGAAGGGAGTGGGAAGACTGCCCATTGCCGTACTCCGGCAGGCAGGTGCGTGATTGCACCCAGTTGTTCAGGATCTGAACTCGGCACACCTGTGCCGATTCAATGGCTTCTTCCGTAAGGATAGAAGCCGGTGTCGTTGCTTTAGGAATGGAGGAAATCGTCGGGTATGAAACCATACAGAATCGAAGTGATTCTCCATGCCGACAGTGATCGCGATGCATGTTCGGCTATGGAGGAGATTGCATTCCTGGTAGCCAACAGGTTGAGGCGTCATACTGCCGAGCGGTACCTGGTATTCCGATCTCCAGGAATCGGCGAACGGGAGTGGCAGCCTGTTCCGGAGGAAGCCTACTGTCTGCCGGATCCGGACACAGAGGCTGTGTGTGCCGTGGAAGTGCTCCGGGGAAATGGATAGAAGACATGACAATCGACCAGATGAAGCGGCAGCATCTGCTGCTGTTCGAATGCGTGTCCGGATCGCACATGTACGGATTGAACATCGCCACCAGCGACCGGGACATCCGTGGAGTGTTCCGCTATCCGGCTAAAGAGCTGATTCGCCTGTTCGATCTTCCTGCGGAGATATCCGGGAACAACGAGGATACCAAGTACTACGAGCTCCGCAAGTTCATGTCTCTCCTGCTTACTTGCAATCCCACTGTTCTCGAGTTCCTGTGGTGTCCGGAGGACTGCATACTGCAGACTTCCAGGGTGTGGGATCGGCTGGTCGAGAGCAGGCAGCTTTTCGTCACTTCCAAGGCCTACTGGTCGCACACCGGCTATGCCTATGCGCAGATCAAGAAGGCCAGGGGCAAGAACAAGAAGGTCAACCGCAGTGCCGACTACGACGATCCGGATGGAATCCTGCTGCTGCAGGAATGGCTGCGATGCGGATACGTGACGGAAGACTGGATAGGGTCCAGGTTCTGCAAGCCTCTGGCGCAGCATGTGGTCAGACAGGTTCCCGATCCTTCTGGCTGCAGCGGGTCTTTCTCCGAGATGGACGAGCGGCTGGAGCGTGGATCGGACAGGCTGCGCAGGAATGCGCATGGGAATATTGTGCTGCGCGGTCCGGATATGATGGAGTTCGTGTACCTGTTCGACTTCCCGGACAAGGTGTATGGAAGTATGCCGTTCCGCCCGGCACAGGCATCCGGGGATTTCAGAGTTCAGCAGGCTATGTGCCAGGCTGCCGCTGTAGAGCATGTTCCGAACATGTATAGGCTGTACCGGTACGGCCCGGACTGCAATGGCGTCTTCCATGATGGACAGGTTGTCTGCCAGAGCATTCCGCTGGCAGACGAACTGAAGTTTTACGTAGGCCTGATGTACTTCAACCAGGCCGAGTACGAGCGTGCCAGGAACGAGTACAAGTCCTACTGGGAGTGGCGGCTCAACCGCAACGACGCCCGCTGGACAGACCAGGAGAACGGCACGCTGAACTTTGACCAAAAGAACATGACGCATACGGTGCGTCTGCTTCTGTCCGGCATGCATATCCTGACGCACGGTGAACCGCTGGTGCGTTTCGGGTCCGAAGACCACGAGTTCCTTATGGGGATCAGACAAGGCAGGTACACATACGAGTATCTGCTTGGGCTGGCAGAGCAGAAGACCGCAGAGATGGAGGCACTGTACAGGAATACGTCTCTTCCTTGTAGCCCGGATACGGCGAAGATCGCCGGGCTGTACGAGGAGCTTGCATGGATGGAGAACTGAAGTGCTGAAGCTCCGAGCTTGAAGATGTGGGTCTGTCAGTGTTTGGATATCGTTGTATAGGAGGATGCAGAACAGTGTGCCAATTCGCTTCCCTTCTCTTTCATGTTCCCTCTCTCGAGTTTGCGGTTTCCAACCTTCTCTCCCACTCGAAGACCTTCGAGGCTCTGAACCTGTCCGAACAGCAGGGCTGGAGGGAAGCCCACTACCTTCCCTCCGGAGAGATCGGGTGCCGCACCATCGACGGCGATTCCGTCTCTCCGGAAGCAGCCGCCAAGGTGCTGAGGGAACAGTTCCCCACCTTCCCCGGTTTCCTCTCCTGGGCTTTTTCCCATGGAGCGTCGCTGGAGGACAGGGAAAACGAAGGCGGCCGCACGGTCGCCCACATGGCTGCACGCTGCGGCTATCTTCCCCCCGGCTTCGACCGCTGGGAACTTGACGCCAAGGACGGCTGGACGGTCGCCCACACGGCTGCCTGCTGCGGCCATCTTCCCTCCGGCTTCGACCGCTGGGAACTCGCTAGCAAGAACGGCTGGACGGTCGCCCACGCGGCTGCCGACACCGGCCATCTTCCCTCCGGCTTCGACCGCTGGGAACTCGCTAGCAAGAACGGCTGGACGGTCGCCCACGCGGCTGCCGACACCGGCCACCTTCCCTCCGGCTTCGACCGCTGGGAACTCGCCGACGAGCGTGGCTGGACGGTCGCCCACGAGGCTGCCTGTTATGGCCACCTTCCCCTCGGCGAAACGGTGGAGAGTTTGCTGGCCAAACCAATGCGTGGCAGCCGGAAGGAATAGATATGGAAGTCAAAACCTGCAAGTTGTGTTCCGCTAAGCCTAGAACGCATAACAGTCCTATCGGCTCGGATAAGTATGTCCACGAGTTTGCGGAAGTGGCGTGCGATCTGTGCGGAGTAAGTGTGAAGGTGTATATCGCGTCGCTGATGTGCCCGAACGATCTGCATTCTGACCAGAATGTACGGGAGATGAAGTCGCAGTTCCAGAGCAGGGCTGCAGAGACTGCTGCTCATAGGTGGAATAGGGTGATGGAGACATTCGATGGACTGTAGGCCTGTAATATGTGCGGGGGATGCCCGCACGTCTGCATGCAGGAAGCTTGTGCACGGGGGGTTGTACTTCCCTGCGTTGTGCCTGTGGCATGCAATACAGAATAGGCTAATGGTGTCGGCGGTGTCTAGAGCTGATGTTCTGGCTCATCCGTCCAGGTATTCGGTCTTGGAGTTTCCGCTGTTGATGGCGTTTGATAGGGAGACTGCTAGGCTGGAAGAGGAGTTCGATTCGAGATTTGGAAGACAGACATTCAAGGCATTTAGGGAGTAGATGAAATGGACTGTGAACCAGTTCAGATGTGCCGGGATGAGATTCGTGCGGCGGCAAAGCCGCATATCTGCTCTCAGTGCCACGGAACTATACAGACTGGGGAACAGTATCATGTGTTCCACATGCTGTTCGAGGAAGAGTGGCGCGACTACAAGGAGTGCTGCGACTGCAGGGATCTTGTGAACGAATTGCAGTCCAGTGGAGAGCTGGTGGCGTTCTGCGGGCTGTGGGAGGACGTGTCGGAAGGCCATGTTGATGACATGTTGAAGTTCATGCGCATTCGACATAGGCGTGGAGGGAAGATCGACAAGCGTATGGTTGAGTGCCTGTTTACGGCACTGGTCAGGGAGCTGGGTATTGAGGACGACGTGAACGTGTCCGGTGTTCGGAGATGGCGATGATACTGGAGTTCGGAGATCCAGGTAAGACGGCATGACACATAGTACGTAGCAAACCCAAGGAGAAGTGCTTAGTCTACTGAGCTGGACTGCAAAAATGGCGTGTCCCGGATTCAACCTGCCTGCGGTGGACTGCTGTCCTGCCGCCGGCAAGTGCATCAGGGAAGCCAAGAGAAAAGGAAAGGAACCCATCTGCGCGAGGTGCTATGCCACCAAGAAGCGCTACAGATGGAGCAATGTAAGAAACACGTTGCAGCGCAGGGCCGACTGGTGGAAGGCCACCGATCCTGTGACCAGGGGACGCGTCCTGGCCGACGCTGTACAGGCGCAGGGTGTTCCCAGGTATTTCAGGTGCTACGACTCCGGAGATTTTGATCTCTCCGCGTACGATACCTGGAAGACCATGGCGGAACTGCTGCCTGGAACTGTCCTGTGGCTGCCGACCAGGACATGGATACTGGACGATCATTTTCCGAGGCTGGTCAGGCTGAACCGCATGCCGAATATCGTGGTGCGGCCGTCAGCTCTGTGCTTCGACGATCCGCCCCCTGATGTTCCGGGGCTGGCTGCAGGAATGAGCTCCGCGTACCTGGAACCCATGAAGGCGGACAGGAAGTGTGCCGAGCAGTGCGGCAGGTGCCGGATGTGTTGGACACGTCCTGACCTGAGCGTCAACTTCAAGAGGAAATAAATGGCTACAGGATATACCGCTGCGATTGAGAAGGGCATTGGATTCGAAGCGTTTGTGATGCGGTGTGCGCGTTCCATAGGGCATCTTGTTGGGCTGCGGGATATGTCGCTGGACGCGCCGATACCCGAGAGACTGGAGCCCAGTACGTATCATAGCGACATGCTTGCCCAGGCATCAGACCGGCTGGCCAGGTTGATGGGTATGGGTTCGGAGGAAGCCGAACAGGAAGCTGCCAAGCAAGATGTGAAGCGCAGTCAGTCGAACACGAAGCACGCAAAAGATCAGGAAGTTTTGCTGGCGAAGTACCGTAGGATGCTGGACATGGTCCAGGCGTGGCAGCCACCCTCGGATGATCATGTTGTGCTGAAGAAGTTCATGGTCCAGCAGCTAGAAGATAGTATTGGGTTCGACTCTGAGACATCTATGCCGTATACTAGGCCACGTCAAACTGGCAAGAAGTGGTTGGCGGATGCTAAGGAGGTCGCACGCGCGGATATCAAGTATCATAGGCGTGCGCACGCACTCGAGTTGAAGCGTGTAAGGGCTGCCAATGTCTGGCTGCGACAGCTGCGTGAGAGTCTGAAGGATGCAGACGGAACACGCGCTGATGTTGGGAAAGGATAGAATGACAGACATGTGTTTTGTCTGCAGGAATTGTGGGGAAAGGTGCTGGGAAGAGCTGTGTCTGGAAGCGAAGAAGAACGGAGTGCAACATGAAGATTGAAGTCGTAGTCGGAGAGGTGATACGTCTGTGCCCTGGTGGCCGACATGCGTGGTTCTCGAGCAATGTCGGGCCTGTACGGAAACCAGTGGACAAGTTGGTTCGCAAGGGTTAAGATCGCATGTTGCGTATCTGCCATACCGAGGGAACGGTGACGTTCGGCTGGCTGGTGGCATCCTGTGATCTGAAGTGGGAGGGCATCGACCTTGTCCCTGGTTTGGTTCGTAGGGAGTCCACGTTTGGCAGGTTCGCGCTTTGTGGCACAGGTGTGCCGCATTTGGGAACACTGGGCGAATGCCGCGTGTTCCGGGCTGTGTTTCATGACCTGATTACAGTGCCGGAGGAAATTAGGGATCAGGGGGTAGCCAGAGCACTGGCTGTTCAGTTTGATCCGGAATGCGAATGCACTGTGGCTGATGGAACTTCCTGGTGGATTGTCGACAGTGAACTGCTTCGGTGGGCGTGCGCCGACGGCGACCGGGTGATGTTCCGTCAGGTTGAGGCCGGCTGGCCGTCTGCGTTGGTGCCTCCGGACCTGATGGCGTGCACGGGAAAGGATGGAAGGTCTGTGGCTCACTGTCTTGCGGCCCGAGATGGAACTGTCCCAAGTGGAACAGGAACTCTGCGGGATTGGTCTGGGAACACGGTGGATAGGACAGCGGCGGTATGCAGACGTATATCGGCAAGGAAGGCTAAGCTCTGAAGTATAGGCAATTGACATAGTATTGACGGGCTCTTCGGAGTCCGTTTGGCTGTGTCTTTTGTCTTAGTTTGATTCGTAGGTATACATATCTTAAAAAGGAACGCTGAGCATGTGTAAGTTCGCTTCCCTTCTCTTTCATGTTCCCTCTCTCGAGTTTGCGGTTTCCAACCTTCTCTCCCACTCGAAGACCTTCGAGGCTCTGAACCTGTCCGAGCAGCAGGGCTGGAGGGAAGCCTACTACCTTCCCTCCGGAGAGACCGAGTGCCGTACCATCGACGGCGATTCCATCTCTGCGGAAGTAGCCGCAAGGGTGCTGAGGGAACAGTTCCCCACCTTCCCCGGTTTCCTCTCCTGGGCTCTTTCCCATGGAGCCCCGCTGGAGGACAGGGAAGAGGAAGGCGGCTGGACGGTCGCCCACGAGGCTGCCTACAGCGGCCATCTTCCCTCCGGCTTCGACCGCTGGGAACTCGCAAACAGGAACGGCTGGACGGTCGCCCACGTGGCTGCCCGCTGCGGCCACCTTCCCCCCGGCTTCGGCCGCTGGGAACTCGCCGACAAGATCGGCTGGACGGTCGCCCACGAGGCTGCCGACACCGGCCATCTTCCCCCCGGCTTCGACCGCTGGGAACTCGCCGACATCTATGGCTGGACGGTCGCCCACGCGGCTGCCTTCTGCGGCCATCTTCCCCCCGGCGAAACGGTAGAGAGCCTACTGAGAAATAGAAGGAGTGTTCTGTCGTCAACTGCTCCCGGCTGAAGCCGGAAGCTTGCCCTGGACAGATGCCTGGGCTTCGGGGCTCGTTGACTCGAGCCCGCGGCTCCGTGGAACCGCAAATCGGGAACGTATGGTTCTCGATACTTGGAACAGTAGTATACATCTGGCGGAAATCAAACAGGGTGCGGAACCTATCCGCATTCCTACCCTGGCTTCAGCCAGGGTCTCTTGCGGAGGATTCTAATGAAGTTGCGAAATAAGTTGCTGTGCTATAGGGGAGGAGGGTACGACGGGTGTTGTTGGGAATGGAACTTTGGTTACTTTGACAACGAAGCCAAGTTCCATTCTATATATGCTTCCGGATACGCAGGGATACATGAGGAAGACAAGGCGTATGCGGAGGCTAGTGAGATCAGGAGAGAGATGGCGGAGTGTCGTCGAACAAATCAGGCGTGTGATGTCAATTCCGGGGATTTGCTGGATCTGAATTTGTGTTCTAGTATGGTCGCTTTAGATAGACGGTATGTCTGGGACTTTGTGCGGATATGTCTGATAGAGTTGGAAGCGTCTGGTCTACTTGGTAAGAAGGCTCAGTTGAACTTACACGCGTTCTGTGACAAGTGTGGAAGAGAGGTTCATGCTTGCGACATAGAGGACGAGATGCATGGAGTGGATGTGATTAGTGCTACTGGGCGGTGCTCTGGGCCTTTCTTTCATAGCTCTAAAGTCTGTAACGATTGCTACGGCTTGGGATGTTGCCGAGCATGTTTGGAGATAGGGAACTCGGATCCGTACGATGATGATTTGTACGAGGGTGGATACTGTTGGTTCCATCAGTGTTATATGCTCTTGGATCTGCTGCACGATGGGGAGCTGGAGCGTTACGAAGATACGGAGGAACTGCTGGATCTGTTCGAGTCGCTGCCGAAGCACGACCGGGAGACCTACAAGTTTTCTGTCCATCACGATCTGCTGGAGAAAACTTGGAATAGTTTGGGAAAGTCGGTCGAAGGTGCGCGGAAGCGGAAACCCAGTGCGGAAGAGAAGGCGAAGCAGCCGGTACTTCCAGGAATAGAGAAACTATGAGAGCCGTAGTGGTAGTCAGTGGCGGGGTTCTTGCCGAAGTGGCGGTGGATGAGGAAGCCCGCGGACTTGTGGTGACGTTGTTTGATTTCGATGATCTGGACGAGGAAGGTATTCTGGAAGCGGATCTGGAGGCTGGGGTATGTCCTGCAGATGTTGACTCCGATACCTTCAGCGGCTGGCTGGAAGCCTACAGGTTCTGGAAGTGCGGAGAGGTTGTTTACTAGGAGCCCAACATCGTGGACAGTATGGTCTGTGGCGAGTGCGGCGAGAAGTACACGATATGCCGGACCTGTGATCTGGATACATCAGATTCACTGTGTCTGGTCCTGGTTCTGAAGGACCCGGATGTCTGTGTGTGGGGCACACGTGTGCCAGCGGAGCTGGGGAATGAGGAGCCCATAGGACTGGACACCGAGGACAGATTTGTACGGTTCGACGCGCCGAAGAAGCAGTTGGCCCGACACGACTCCGATATACGTATGGTGCTCGCAGGAAGGAAGTCCGGAGTCGCAGTGAGTCTGTACAGGCATTCAGCGGATATCTGGTACCGTGCTGGTTCCAGGACGATGCCGGACGAGCAGTGGGATGTGGTGCATAAGGCGGGTGTGCTGATTCCATGTCGGTCCGTCATTGATGCCTGGCGCAAGCTTGCAAGGCGCAAGGGAGGCAAGCCTGTTGGGTTGCAGATGGCGGAGTGGGCTGATTCGGTGCTTGAGGAGTACAATGCCTGGTGCAATGGTTGGAGCTACGAGATCCTTCTCGAGACGACTTCTGGAGATCGATGTACATGCCAGGGAAGTACGTGTTCCGAGTTTTTAGGAACGTACATCAGGAGTCTGAGCAAGGAGGATGCAACATATCTGTCGGAAGTCGCGGCCAGGCTCGGTGGGGAAGCGCAGAAGGAATTGAATAGAGAATGTATTTGAACTCGAGGCAAGAGGAACGCCCAATCTTCCCGGAATGGAGTGAACAATGGCATCAGTGGACAGTGTGAAAGCAGCGATCCGCAAGTTCGAAGAGCTGCAGGATAGCTTGCGGAAGTACGGAGCGGGCGACACAGAGCCGGACATGGTGTTTCAGTATACGCTGTGGACGTACTGGCAGACTGGAAAGGCAGATTTTCCGGTAAGTGGCGAAGATTGGATGCTGTTCACACGTACAAGGCGCTGCGGAAACGCAGCCAGGAGATTGACTGCACAATTGCGCAAGGTGTTGAGGTGTATAGATAGATGTCCACTCGGCGCGCGCACGGCTGTCGGTAATTATCTGTGCACGTATTGCTGGAGAATGGCGTGAGCAGACAGTACCGTCTTCCTGGAGGAGGGCGTACAGTGTGCGTACGCAGGTGTACTAGTAGGTGGAATGCGGTATCCAGACGTTTGGAGCAAATGCTTGGAGTGACGGTTTCAGGCGTGAATCCTGGTTTCGATGTGTTCCGTATCTTGCCTGATGGACGCCGGGCGGATGCGCATATTCCAGAATGGCTGGCGGCCACTATTCTTGGAGATGCGGGGCTAGCGTTTCATGGAGGTCGGCGATGAATCCATGTCCTTCGGGTTTCAGATGGATGCAGTTCGAGTTTGTTGTTGAATTCTCGAAATCTCCGTTGTGGGGACGACGTGTAGGTATGTCGCGTCCGGACCTGCAGACCATATATATCGACGCAGAAGCCAGTCCGGCTATGCAGCGAACCGCGTTTCTGCATGAGTTCCTGCACTGCGTGTCCGACCTATTACTGCTCGATATGTCCGAACAGTGCGTGGGGCAGTTGGCGGTTTTTATGCTTCCGGAGCTGGGGTTGCCTTGGAGCGATGTGGCGCTGTGCGACATGCTGGATCGTTTGCAGAACAGGCTGAAGCTGGATTTGGACGATAACGTCAGAGCGTCTCTGGTCGAAGGGATGATGGGGCTTGTGTGCTACGCTCCGGAGGTGATGAGATGGTTGGGAAACGAAAACTGATCTATCTCGAAGCATCGAGTGCATAAATAAGGAGATTATTGGCATGTGCCAATTCGCTTCCCTTCTCTTTCATGTTCCCTCTCTCGAGTTTGCGGTTTCCAACCTTCTCTCCCACTCGAAGACCTTCGAGGCCCTGGACCTGTCCGAACAGCAGGGCTGGAGGGAAGCCCACTACCTTCCCTCCGGAGAGATCGGGTGCCGCACCATCGACGGCGATTCCGTCTCTCCGGAAACGGCCGCCGGGGTTTTGAGGGAACAGTTCCCCACCTTCCCCGGTTTCCTCTCCTGGGCTCTTTCCCACGGAGCCTCGCTGGAGGACAGGGAAAACGAAGGCGGCTGCACGGTCGCCCACGAGGCTGCCTACGGCGGCCATCTTCCCTCCGGCTTCGACCGCTGGGAACTCGCCGACAAGTATGGCTGGACGGTCGCCCACGAGGCTGCCCGCTACGGCCATCTTCCCCCCGGCTTCGACCGCTGGGAACTCGTAACCAGCGACGGCTGGACGGTCGCCCACGTGGCTGCCGGCTACGGCCATCTTCCCTCCGGCTTCGACCGCTGGGAACTCGCCGACAGTACCGGCCTCACGGTCGCCCACGAGGCTGCCGGCTGCGGCCATCTTCCCTCCGGCGAAACAGCAGAGAGCCTTCTGTCCAGAGCCAGGAGGAACCGTCGCAACCGCAGGCGCAGGGAACTGCGCGCAGAGCGTAGGGTAAAGGAACTGTACAATGGGTGACAGGGCAAACGTCGTCGTCAGCGAAGGGCCAGGAAATGTGGTGTGGCTGTATACTCACTGGCGCGGCTCCGGCTTGCCGCATACACTGCAGCAGGC
>Ga0209416_1002039_pt1 | contig 12026 bp, 8 predicted proteins | sample RifGroF1_FD_184001 | JGI IMG/M metagenome (GOLD analysis project Ga0209416, IMG submission 184001) | Groundwater microbial communities from Rifle, Colorado, USA - Groundwater F1 (SPAdes) (version 2) | ecosystem: Environmental > Aquatic > Deep subsurface > Groundwater | place: Rifle, Colorado...
TCAACGAACAGGTGCTCCCGGCTATCGGAGTGTACTTCACCTATTTCTATCTCGACGGCAGGCTCCTTCCCGCGATGACCTATATCGGTACAAGGCCTTCCCTGCACGCCCGCGACCTCCGTCTCGAAACAAATATCCTCGATTTCGAGGGACATATCCCCGGCGGCGAATACGCGCTTTTTTTCATCCGGAAGACTCGCGACGAACGTTCGGTGAAGAATCTAGAGGAACTCCACAAGCTCCTCGATGAAGACCTGCGCGAGATAAAAAACCTCTCCACTCTCTACACCCCGGAGAACCCGTTCATCCCGCTGATACTGAAAGGATTATAAAACCGTTCATTATTGATAAAACCTTCAATTCATGTTACATTATATCCATTCAATCAAGGAGTTCGTATGAAACAGTTTATACTCGCATTGATAACGGTTGCGGCGTTATCCTCTGGTGTGTTCGCGAAAACGAAAATCGCGGTTCTCGAATTGAAAAATACATCCGGCAACCCCATCGATACAGTCGCGTTGACCGAATGGCTGATATCGGAATTAGTCAATCTGAACGAGTTTATCATCGTCGAACGATCCCAACTCGATAAGATCGTCGCCGAGCAGAAGATGTCGATCTCCGGGCTGGTTTCGGATAGCGATGCCGCCAAGATCGGCGAAATGGCCGGCGCGGCGAATATCATCACCGGCATCGTTTCCTACTGGGACGGCAAGTATGTTATCAGTATCAAAAGTATCAATACCACTTCATCGGTCGTTGAGTTCGCCGATAAGGTTGTCAGCGAGAACAAGAACGGCCTGATCGATATCATGGCGGTGCTCGCTCAACGCATCCTCAAGCTCTCGAAGGGCGAGAAGATCGACGTGAAAAGCGATCCCGGCCTTCAGCCGAAGAAAGAAACTCCGCCCCCGGCGGATAACGGCTTCGACAGCTCGAAGATCGGTTTGGGAGTAGGGTTCGTGCTCGGTATGGCGATCGAGAACGATAAGTCCGCGATGCCCGGATTCCAGTTCTCGTTCAGGTATCCCGCGTATTACCCTATCGGCTTCAATTTAACGTTCGCGGCGCTCGGCGGGACACACAGCGCCGCGCTCTCCATCGACGTCAAACAGTTCACCCTCGACGTCTATTACCTGCTTGGACTCAGCCCGCGCGCGAGCTTGGGAATCTATCTCGGCGTCACCCATACCCTCGCGACCCTCGATCCGACCGATTTCCTGTATCTCTTTAATAACTACGATATCGGATTCAACCAGACCGGGGGCGATATCGCGCTCGAGTTCTGCTGGAAACCGTTTGATTTCATGCTGATACGTTTCCAGGACAGGATCGTCGTCCCGTTCCGTCACGGCCTCAGTTCCGGTTACGACAGCGTCCCGCCAGCCGAATACTCGAGCTTCAAGCTGGACGCCTTGAAAGCCGCCCTCGCCGACCGCAACGGCTTGATCCTCAACTACTTCTCGATCAATCTGGATTTCATTTTTTAAGGTAATAATAGTACGATCCGTACCGGGTAAAGATAAAGGCCGTCTCGCGACGGCCTTTTTTTATCTTCTGAATAACTACTGCTTTTTCACAACAATAGCGTAGTCACCAATCTCATTAGTGTTATAGGCCGATACGAAAATATAAAAAGTGAATCCTGTATTTAATGCATATACTACCTTTGAGAAAGTGCCTGTTCCGCCATCATCATCCTGATTTAGAATTGTTCCTCCACTATCCATGAGAACTATATAAGTATCCAAGTCTGTTCCCATCCCCGCATTTGTAGTATAAATCTCATAGTTTGCAAATTCTGATACTTGAAAATCATAATAATCTACATCGTTTGCAACAGCAGTACGTGCGCGGAAAAGGGTTCCATCAGATGAAATTGTGTCTGAAATATTAGTCGCATTATTCGCCTCGTCTTCATCCAAAAAGTAAACATACTTGCTATTCGTCAATGAATTGCTATTCGAAATGTCTTTCGCGAATGCATAAAAATACTTTGTTCCGGAAACTTGGGCGCTAATATTGAAATTATTCGTCCATCCTTTCACGGAAAGAGCGTTAATATTCGAGGTACCCGGAACAATACTATACCCTCCGGCGGGCGTAATGCCTATTTTCGCCTGCACATACTGTACTATACCATCATCTAATACCGTTCCGATTAAATCAATAGAGGACACATCGGCGAGTTCATAGTATGTTCCGCTTACCGGCGAAGAAATTGCGACTGTCGGCCTATTATTTCCACCGGTATCGCCGGGATCGTTCGTAAAAGTGATCGTACAACCGATAAAAAACAAAGCCGTCACACCCAAAACAATTAGACGCTTCATACAAAACCTCCTGAAACTTGATAGTATATTGTACCCTATTTTCACGGAATTTCCAATACCGGAATGAAATAAATCGAAGTTTTTTTTTATAGTGCGGCGAAAACGCAAAAAGAAAGCCCCGCTCAGGGCATGTTGACGAAGTCATGAAATACACGATTTTTTGTCACTGCGAGCCTGCCTTCTACCGAAGGTAGACAGGACGCGAAGCGGCGAAGCAGTCTGTTTAATTCATATTCCAGTAATTAAATAGATTGCTTCGGCATATGCCTCGCAATGACAATGCAAGTTCGTCAACACGCCCCTCATCGCGGGGCTGAATGGGTTTGTGTTAAGGTATAAGATAAGCTTTATGTCCATAAGCGCCGGTCGGATAACTTCCTTTTCCGGTAACTCTGTAATAATAAACTCCCGCTGTCAAATCATAAGATATTCTAGAGAAATAAATCCAGCCGACATTGTTATCATTTGAAGTAATCAGCGTTCCGACATTATTGTATAGAAAGACCACTGTGTCTACAAATGAACCTCCGCTGATGGTGGAATTGGTCGTTTCGATCCGATATGTACCTGGAGTGATTACCGTGAAATCGAACCAATCCTGATCGCTATCTGACATCAATGCATCATTTAGAATACCTAGGGTAACGGAATCTGATGTACCTATTGTATTATTCGGCTCCACCTCATCAAATCCAGTTCCAATATAATAAGTTCTTACCGGATTAATAATAGAGCTTTCGCCGCCGGCAACCGCTTTAAATGTAAAGGTTTTATACCCCGACCCTACCGTACCGACATTAACAAAATAACTCCACGGTTTATCCACACCCATACCGAAGCCGGATGTCCCGGGAACCAGATTCCAGTCTCCGAAATCGCCTATCTTGACATAGATTCCATCTATTGAATTTCCGCCGTCACTGGCCAAACCGGAGATGTAAAAATTGGTAGAAAATGAACTATATGACGAAGGGCTGGTAATGATTATGGTAGGAACCGCCCATTTTAAAGTAATTTCGCATGCCGTAATGCCGAGCACCATGAAAAGCGCGGCGGCAATCCCCATAACTTTCATCTTTGAAAACATCTTGAATCCTCCTGTTGTTATATCTGTAACAGTAATAATATAACATAATGTCACCGGGATTTCAAAGATTTCGTTTATTGTTAACTCTTTGGTAATAACTCAATAGAGCGCGGATACTCTCAGCGTTTTCCTCCGCGCCTGCGTTTATCCCGCGCTTCCGTGCGGGACGCCTTTACGGTAGCTCTTCCGGCTTTTCAGACTAAAAAAAAGATACAAAAACCACACCACAGAGACGCAGAGAACGCAGAGATAAATAAAAACATACACATCCTTTTTCCTTCTGTCGATCCCAGCAGGGAAAGCTCCTTCTCGAAATCTAACCCCTCCCCTCGGTTGTTACCTCCGCGTCTTCGCGTCTCGGCGGTCTGCATTTTTTCCTGATATGAGTAATTTTTAGAACCGCCCTTAAGAGATTTCATTTTACTGATATAGGAATTCTTTTTCCTTCATCCCTTGATAGGGTATCAAGACTGAAGAGCCGTAAAAGTAAAAAAATATCTCTTACCAATTATCCTCGCTTATATCTCTGTGTACTCCGCGTGAAACTCCCCCGGAATCAACTTCTATACGCGTGTATTCGCGGATACTTTCCCCCCGTTCCCCGAGATTCCCCGCCATATTTTTGACACTTCCGTTATTCTATATAATAATATAAGTCTGCAATTTTTGCGATGGAGGCATGCCGTGGAAATGACCGGCTCGAGAATTTTAATGGAATCTCTTAAGAAGGAAGGCGTGAAAGTCCTTTTCGGGTATCCCGGAGGACAGGTCATCCCTATTTTTGACGCGTTATATGACGAGAAAAATATAGAACTGGTACATGTACGCCACGAGCAGGGCGCCGCGCATATGGCGGACGGCTATGCCCGCGCGACAGGCGAAGTCGGGGTATGTCTCGCGACAAGCGGGCCCGGCGCGACCAACCTCGTCACGGGTATCGCCACGGCGTATATGGACTCTATCCCGATGGTCGCGATCACCGGGCAGGTTCCGACATCGATGATCGGCTCGGACGCGTTCCAGGAAGCCGATATCACCGGTATCACCCGCCCGATCACCAAGCATAACTTTCTCGTGAAAGATATCCACGACCTCGCGCTGACGATCAAGAACGCGTTCTACCTCGCGCGCACCGGACGCCCCGGGCCAGTGCTGGTCGATATTCCGAAGGACGTCCAAGTCGCCAAGCATAACTTTGTCTGGCCCGAGATGGTCGAACTGCGGAGCTATAAGCCTAAAACGAAAGTCCATGTCGGCCAGATCAAGAAGGCCATGACATTGATAGAAGAGTCCCAGCGCCCGATCATCTATTTCGGCGGCGGCGTGATCCTCGGTAATGCTTCCAAGGAACTTTGCGAGTTCGTGAAGAAGACCGGTATCCCCGTCACCTCGACCTTGACCGGCCTCGGCGCTTACCCCGCCGACTACTCCGACCCGCTTTACCTCGGGATGCTCGGGATGCACGGCACTGTTTACGCGAACCTCACTATCTCGCACTCCGACCTGATTATCGCGATCGGCTCCCGTTTCGACGACCGTGTCACCGGCAAACTGAGCGAGTTCGCTCCTAACGCTAAGATTATCCATATCGATATCGACCCGACGTCGATCAGCAAGAACGTAATCGTCGACGTCCCGATAGTGGGCGATGTCAAGGAAGTGCTGACCGAGTTCAACAAGCTCATGAAGCCGTCGAAGATATCCGAATGGCTCGAACAGATCGCCGAATGGAAAAAGAAGAACCCGCTCGGCTACGGCAAGTCCGACACGGTGATCAAGCCGCAGAATGTGATCGAGATCCTCTCCAGGATGACGAAGGGCGATGTGATCATCTCGACCGAAGTAGGACAGAACCAGATGTGGGCGGCGCAGTTCTTCGAGTACAAAAAGCCCCGCACATTACTGACATCCGGCGGACTGGGTACGATGGGCTACGGCCTCCCCGCGGCTATCGGCGCGCAGGCGGCATTCAGGGACAAGACCGTGATCGATATCGCCGGCGACGGTTCCATCCAGATGAATATCCAGGAGCTCGGTACCGCTATTTCGCACGACCTCAATGTGAAAGTGATTATCCTCAATAACTCCTACCTCGGTATGGTGCGCCAGTGGCAGGAACTGTTCTATAACAAGCGTTACTCCGGCGTGCTCATGGAAAAGCACTCGCATAACCAGTCTACCGGCGAGTACTATCCCGATTTCGTGAAGGTCGCTGAGGCCTACGGCTGCTGGGGTAAACGGATCACACTGCCGTCGGAGATCGAAGGCGCGATCCGTGAGATGATCGATTACAAGGGCCCGGCTATCCTCGACGTCGTGATCGAAAAAGAAGAAAACGTTCTCCCGATGGTTCCGGCGGGCGCGAGTTTGACCCAAATGATAGGAGGAATGGCATAATGTCGCAAACTATAGAAGTACATAAATCAACCCTTTCAGTACTGGTAGAGAACCATTTCGGTGTTCTCGCGAGGATCGCGGGGCTTTTCTCCGCGCGCGGGTTCAATATCTCGAGCCTCTCGGTCGCCGAGACCGAAGAACCGTCGGTATCCATCATGACTATCGTTGTGGACGGCGACGAACAGATCGTCGACCAGGTGAAGAAACAGCTCAACAAGCTGGTCGAGGTCATTAAAGTACGCGACCTGACCGAGCAGGACTATGTCTCGCGCGAGCTTGCGCTGATTAAAGTCGCGGTCGATTCCGTCAAGCGCCGCGAGATCATCGAAGTCGCCGATATTTTCAAGGGCCGGGTGGTCGATATCTCGCACGAGAACATCACGATCGAAGTGACCGGATCGTCTGAGAAGATCGACGCGATCATCAAGCTCCTGAACGGCTACGGGATCAAGGAACTCGCCCGAACCGGTAAGGTGGCGCTCATTAGAGGCTAATACCGCAATAACCGCTCTTGTTCTATCATGCCTCGATTATGGGACTTCCTGCGGTCGCCCCTAAAGACAAATACACTGACTGTGTGCGCCTCTTTGCATGAGAATCTCTGTTTGAAGATAATCTCTCGTATGGGGCTTCCTGCGGTCGCCCGCACAGGCAAGGTCGCGCTCATCAGGGGTTAAGCTCCTCATGGCTTCTTTAATCTTATTCAATTCTATATTTAGGGTTAAGAAATCAGTTTTTTGATATTCTTAAAGGTTAATTTATAATATATAGCGCTTTGGATTATATTAACCCCCATTTTTCTTGCTTGATTATCCATACATAATTATAATATATTTGTACTACTTGATTTGTGTGACTAACTCGTGAACTTTTAAGAGGCATTGTCTATGCCGAAAAAAAGGAAACGTAAGAAGCAGGATATAATATCCCTTCTTACCCGCCTTTTCGATCTTCTCGCAAGGGTTATCGAATTAGGTATGTTTCTCCGGTCATTTATTTTTAAGTAATGACAAAAGGCCGTCTTTATGACGGCCTTTTTCTATTATTCCTTGATTTAGGGGCTTTCACTTTCTTTTAACAACCCGGCTTTGTTATTGCGATGCCGCGCTTCGAAAACTTCTTGAAGTGCGGTAGAAGCATTCTATCTGAATAACTCATAATATTTTCAGACTGCTTTCATCGCTGCAGGAATGAAAGACCGGACGCTTCACTTCTCGCCCGCACGGGCCAAGTCGCGCTCATCAGGGGTTAATACCTTCCATAACCGCTCTTGTTCTATCATGCCTCGATTATGGGCTCCCTTTAGTCGCCCCTCAGGAAAAGAGAGTCCAATCAACCGCCGTTAAATATACATCAGGAAGCGGAACCCCTGCGACATGATCGGGAAAGTATCGAAATACTCGCTGTAGTTATAAAAATACGAGATATTGAAGAAGTCGGATTTGAGCCCGATATTGAGATTGTCGAGCACCGCCATGCCCATCCCGACCTCTATCCCAAAACCGCTCTCCCCCATGACTTCCGGGTTTCCGTTATCGGGCTGTTTATAACTGAACGCACAGTATAATCCGCTGCGCGACATCAGATACCCTCCGTTATTTTCCATTCCCCCGAATCCCGAATCTGGGAAATAGAACCATAATCTGACCCGGGCCTCGAATTTCGTAAGCTTGACGTTTTGAAGATTGAATTCGATACTGGGACGGAAATATATGAACGCGTCGAACATTAATTCATCCCAGTCGGAGGGCTTAATGATATTATGTACGGAGAAGGTGAGGATCGGCGAAAGAGTTTTCATCGCGGTAATGTATTCCAGACCAAGCCCGACATAGTTCAGAATGGAAGAATCGAACTTCAGGATGCTGAAACGGGGTGTCCCGCCGGTAAAAACGACTTTTTCAACAACTGTATTGCTCACGATCGAGACCTGATTTTCATACGGGCTGAAACCGAAACCGAACGAACTCCGGATAAAAGGTATAAACACCCGTAAGTACTGGTAAGTACTGTCGAAAGCAAATGTCCAGTCGAAAGTAATCAGGGCGAGCGGAGAAATGAAGAGGCTTATTCCTATTCCTGATGCTCCGAATCCGTCACGGTAGAGATTGTATTCGGAATTGTAATTTCCGAATGTAAACCCGATGTCGGAGGTGAAACCGAGGAAATAGAACCCGAATGTCAGGCTGGAATCAATATATCCCGCCCCGTACATGACCGACATCAGGCTTCCCCCGGAGTACTCGCTGTAACGGATATCCGTAATCACGCTGAACACTTCCTCGTTGTCCAAAAGAATCCCCCGTTCATGCGTCGTCCGCAGGTGATTCATGTGCGAATTGAAGTACATATAGTTCAGGTAATCTGTTTGCTGCGTGGAATACATCGCCGCTGAAATCGTCATCACAAAGATAAGAATCAACGATAATCGCATACGCCCTCCAATAAATTACTACTATTTTAATATAGAATAAAATTCAAAGAATCGCAATATTTTTAAGACTAAACATTACTGAATTCTTGTATATTTCTATTAAAATACTTATAATTTTTATGGAAAATGGAAGTAACTATATGCCTCGTAACAAAAAAACATCGCCGGGGAATCTGGCGGATCGACTCGAAGCAATGCGGAAATCCATTGTCAAGGATGACCGGGCTGACGACGCCGGATACACTCTGCGGGACCTGATCGATGTCGCGGAACTGCAAAAACTCCTCGAGGTACGCGATCTCCCTATCGGGATCATGGATCATGAAAACAGGATCATCGCCGCGGTAAAATGGCAGGATATCTGCGTCAAGTTCCATCGTCCAAATCAGATCACCGGAAAGCGGTGTCTTATCAGCGATTCATATATCAAAGATCACCTTGACGAAAACCGTTTCGTGGAATACCATTGCGCGAACGGGCTTTGGGATATCGCCCTTCCGATCATCATCGAAGCCCGGCATGTCGGGACTATCTTTATCGGTCAGTTTTTCTATACCGACGACAAAATCGATTACGCGTTTTTCGAGAAACAGGCGGCCGAGGTCGGTTTCGACTGGCCGGAGTATAAAAAAGTTCTCGACAAGGTTCCTCGTTTCACCCGCGAGCAGGTTAAGAACTTCATGGAGTTCAACCGTATCCTCGTCAACATCCTCGCCCAGCAGGGTCTCGCCAACCTGAAACTGAAACGTGAGATGGAGGAACGGTCTAAGGCCGAGGCAAGGCTGAGAGAGAGCGAGGAACGCTGGCATTTCGCTCTGGAGGACGCCGGCGACGGGATATGGGACTGGAATATTGCGACCGATAAAGTGATTTATTCCAGGCGCTGGAAGGAAATGCTCGGATACGGCGAGGACGAGATCGGCGATACCCTCGATGAATGGAAATCCCGGCTTCATCCCGACGACAGGGAAAACGTTTTCGGCCATATCGATAAACACCTCGGCAGTAAAGTCCGACATTACACCAGCGAGTACCGTCTGAGATGCAAAGACGGTTCCTATATCTGGATTATGGCACGCGGTAAAATTATCGAGTACGACGATCAAGGCGAACCCGTCCGCATGATCGGAATCCATACCAATATCACCGAACGTAAAACGATGGAAGAGAACCTCCGCATCAGCGAGGAGCGGTGGAGTTTCGCGCTCGAGGGCGCGGGCGACGGTGTGTGGGACTGGAATGTAAAAACAAATGTCGTACTATTTTCCCGGCGATGGAAGGAGATGCTGGGCTACTCGGATGACGAGATCGCGGATAATTTCGATGAGTGGCGGAAACGTGTCCACCCCGACGACCTCGACGGCGCGGAAAATGAAATCGCGAAATACTTTCAGGGGAAAATACCTGTTTACGAGATCGAGCATCGTCTTTTATGCAAGGATGGAACCTATCGATGGATACTCGCGCGCGGTAAAATCGTCGAGCGCGATGAAAAAGGGAACCCGGTCAGAATGATCGGCACGCATTCCGATATCACCGGGCGGAAGCACAGCGAGGAACGGCTCCGCGAGAGTGAAAAACGTTACGAACTGATTGCGAAGAATACCGCCGATGTGATCTGGGTGCTCGATATGGCTACGATGAAGTTCGAATATATCAGTCCGTCGGTGGAGAGGCTCACCGGCTACTCGAATACCGATTTTATCCTTTTTAGTATTCAGGATACGATGACTCCCGAGTCTTACGCGGTTGTCCTGCAGAGGCTTCCGGAAGCGATTCGAGACTTCATGTCGGGAAATGGAACAAATTCCTATTATATAAATGAAATCAATCAGTACAAGCGTGACGGGAGTGTTATCCCGACAGAAATCGTAGCAACATTTATGACGGACGACAACGGGCTGCCTGTTAAGATACTCGGTGTTTCCCGCGATGTCACCGACCGGATCGAGAAGGACGCGCAGATCAGGCAGTTTTATTCGATTGTCAATTCCAGCCTGAACGAGGTTTATGTCTTCGACCCCGAAACTTTGAAATTCATCTTTGTGAGTAACGGCGCCCGGAAAAACCTCGGCTATTCCCTCGACCAATTACAGAAAATGACGCCTGTCGATATAGAACCGGATTTTACAAGCGAACAGTTTGAATCATTAATAGAACCGCTCAAGACCGAAAAAGCAGCTTCGCTCGCCTTCGAGACACGCCATGAGCGCGCCGACGGCACGGTCTATCCTGTCGAGGTGCATCTTCAATTGCTCGATGTCGATAAAAACTTGTTCTTCCTGTCGGTGATTCTCGATATCACCGAAAAGAAAGAGACGCTGAACGCGCTGAAGGCCAGCGACGAACGCCTGCGCCTCGCGCTGGAAGGTACGACCGACGCGGTCTGGGATTGGCGGATCGAGCCGGAACTGGTCTATTTCAGTCCCAGTTTCTATACCCAGCTCGCTTACGAACCCGGTGAATTTCCCGCCAGCGCGGCGTCGTGGATGAGCATGGTGCATCCCGACGATCTCCCGAAAATTCTCGAAGATTTTAGCAGTCGCCGGAAAGGCTCTAATCCTAACTCCATCATCGAATACCGGATCCGCACGAAAAGCGGCGATTGGAAATGGGTCCTTTCACGCGGCCGGTTCGTGGAGTGGAATCAGGACGGAAAGCCGAACCGTTTGATCGGTCTGCATACCGATATCGACGACCGAAAGCGCGCCGAGGAAAAGCTCGACCTTCAGCTCCGCATCATGGAGACTCTGCTCGAAAACCTGCCGATGGGCGTGATGATGATCGAAGCCGAATCCGGGAAGACATTGATAGAAAACGCCGAGGCCAGACAGTTGTTCGGGGGATCGGTTTTACCCGTGTTTCAAGAGCAGACCGTTCATGCACGGACTATTGCATATAAGAGTTCGACAAACGAACTGTATCCGCCCGAAGAAATGCCTGTTTTCCTCGGGCTTAAAGGTACCCGGGGGCATGTGGACGATATACTGGTCAGGCGGCCCGACGGTACTTCTGTTTTGCTCGAAGTTTTCGGAGCGCCCGTGTTCGACAAAGAGAACAAGGTGATCGCGAGTATCACGATCTTTTTCGACATCGCCGACCGGAAGAAAGCGGAAGAGGAAAAGATCAACCTCGAACGGCAAGTCCAGCATGCCCAGAAGCTCGAGAGTCTCGGGATACTCGCGGGCGGGATCGCGCACGATTTTAATAACATTCTGACCGCCATCCTCGGGCACGCGAGCCTCGCATTGCTCGATCTTCCGCCCGAATCGCCGGTTGTCGATAACCTGAAGGAGATCGAGAAAGCCGCGCACCGCGCCGCAGACCTCGCGAGGCAAATGCTTGCCTACTCCGGGCGCGGGAAGTTCCTGATCCAGGAGATCGTTATTAACGACGTGGTGAAAGAAATGATTCAACTGATCACCGTGTCGGTGTCCAAGAAAATCACGATCCGTTACGCCCTCACTGAAAACCTGCCCTCGATAGAGGCCGACGCCACGCAGATCCGTCAGATCATCCTGAACCTCATCACGAACGCTTCGGACGCGATCGGCGACAACGACGGGATCATCACCCTCTCCAGCGGCGCGCTCTACTGCGATAAGAAATACATCGCCGAATCCCACAACCTCTTTCATCAGGGAACGGATAAGATTCCCGGGGAAGGAAACTACGTCTTCTTCGAGGTGACAGACAGCGGGAGCGGGATGACCGATGAAGTCCTCGAGAAAATATTCGATCCGTTCTATACCACCAAGTTCACCGGGCGGGG
>Ga0209416_1002041_pt1 | contig 12010 bp, 33 predicted proteins | sample RifGroF1_FD_184001 | JGI IMG/M metagenome (GOLD analysis project Ga0209416, IMG submission 184001) | Groundwater microbial communities from Rifle, Colorado, USA - Groundwater F1 (SPAdes) (version 2) | ecosystem: Environmental > Aquatic > Deep subsurface > Groundwater | place: Rifle, Colorado...
ATTTTTACCGCACACGAATGAACAAATTTTACATTTTCCCGTATACAAATGAAACCGTTTTATTATCAAACTAGGTATAATATAGATATACTTATATACATATATAAAATTATATAAAAATAATAATTATAAAAAAATATACAATTAATATTTTTAAACATAAAAATAAAAAATAAATTATTTATTAAATTCTAAATAATATTTACTTCCCGATAGTTTATTATTAACAATATAATGATTAGATATATATTGATACACTTCTTCACCTGCTTTGTTATAACATAACAATATCTTTGGTTGTGGCAATATCTTAATTAATTTTTTATCTTTTAATAAGTATAAATATGCTCTTACAGTATTAACATCTCTTTTGATAATACTTGCTAAATATTTTTCTGTCGGGTTAGCAAATCCTACTGAATATTCTCCTCCATAACTTTTATTAAACAAATTTGTTAATATGTACAATAAACTTAATCCTACATGACCTATTTTATGTATCTTATCTATTATTAAATCATTTACTATTGGAGTAAAACCTTTAGGATAATTTTCTTCTGGTATATTTATAATCATAAAATCATTTATACCTATCTTATCTATATTTTCTTCTGTTTCAATTAACTTTTCTCTAGCTAATGCAGTTAGATATTTTTTAATAGTTCTTGCTCCTTTAGTTACATTTATATAATTTATTTTCTTTTCTGAATAAGTTATCTCTGGTCTTTTATCATAATCTCTACTTAATATTTTTTGTATTTGTTTTATATTTACTAAAAATTTATCATTGTTATTTTTTATTTGTAGTAATACACAATATATAGCAAAACCTTCTGTACCTATACGTGTAAATATATTATTTTCATTTGCATTAATTAACCATTCATTGTTAATTTTTATAAAATACTTTTTACTCAATAAACATCTCTTCTCCTTATCATTTTTAATTTTATCATTTACTTATCAATTAGATTTTAACTAACTTCTTTTATTGTATTAGATTTTAATATTTTCTTGCTTAATTTCCATATCCCTACCTTTTCTTCAACTTCAGATGTTCTAGGAAATTTCAAATAAAAATCTCCACTTAAACCTTTTCCTATTTCCAAAGGTTGTAATCCTTGTTGAAGCATCCAATTTACTTGTGATAAATCATATATGTAATATGGATTTCTTTTATGATTAGATTCTGCTGTGTTCATAATCAATCTTCCTTTCAATCATCTATAATTATTTCTCTCTAATTCTATAATTGATTGATTATACTGTATTCTTCAAGTCATAATATCACCTCCCTTCTATATACTTCATATTTTATAAAACAAAAAACATAGAGCAATTTCAACTCTATGTGTATTATAACATTTATTTTATCATTCTGTCAACATTTATTTTTATTCAACCATTTAAAATCATTCCCAAATAATAACTTACTCTTGTTACTCCCATTGATCTTTACTTATTTGTCGCTCAATTTCATAATAAATATAAACATCAATATCTTTTAAAACTTTATCTATATCATATTGCTTGCCATCTATTTTAAATTTTTGAAATATTTTATGAATTTTAGAACTATATATTGCTTCTGCAATATCATTTGTAGTATCAAAATGTCTATCTTTAATCTCTTCATAAATCATATCCTTAATATTATCTATTTCAAAAAATATTTTACTAAGACATATATTTACTTTGTTTTCCATTTTTAAATTCTCCTTTATAATTATATTTAAAATTCTACAACCTTATCACAAACGTATCAAAATAATAATTAGTATCCTTAATTTCATAATTGGCTAGATGTGGTATCTTTCTTAATACTTCGCCTATAAATCCACTAGCAATTTCTTTATCATTCATGAATATTGATAACCTCTTACTGATATTTCATTGAAGTTAAATTCTTTTAATTTCATATTTAAGTCCTCCTATCTTAACCACATATTTGTAATTCCATCTTCTTCACTATAATATATATCTTTAGGGTTTACAAAATTTATTAAATTCAAATCTATCTCATGTATTTTCTTTTTTGTTTCATCATCTAATATATCTACTTTACCATTATTCACTTCATCTATTACCCAATATTTCTTTTGCTGTCCCTATTCTTATAGGTAACAATATACAATATTTATAATCATCCTTCTTAAATTCTGTTGCTATATGTGTCGCTATGCCTATAAATTCAAGAGTATATTCTTTATTTAATTCTATTTTATCAAAATTTTTAATCATAAATCCAACAGCAGCACAACACTTCAATAAATCTAAACCATTAATAGGAATTGCTTCATATTCTTCTCTGATTTTAATTCTTGTGGTTTCTTCGTCTGTAAATTTTACTGTATACACCATTGCATTTTCTTTCTTTTGTTTCAATTCATCTTTAATATTCATTATGTATTCCTCCCTTATTATTTTGTTTCTTCATTATCTCAGGTGCAAAATAATCCATACATAATTTATATGATGTTCTACCTGGAATAAGATTAATCAATATTGCTTGTAATTCATGTCCTTTTAAATCAATATTAATTATTTCTTCTTTATCTGAGCAATTATTATACAATTCTATTAATTTGCTAATAAGTTTATCATCCGTAACATAATAATCTCCTTTCTATTAATCCATATATGGACTTTCATAATAAGTTTGCATCCCAATTACATTCCCACATTCATTACATTTATAATTCTTAGTATAGATAGGATTCATATTTATATGAAATGTCATTTGAAATTTATCATTACCACAATTACATATTATTTTTTTATTTTCATATGTAAATTTATTTCCATATACAAAATTTCTTCCTCCGCATTTACATATTTCTCTATTTTGTGGGTTTATATTACCACATTTCATACAATATTCTTTTTCATATTTATTCATTAATATTATCTCTCCTTAATTTCACATTTAAAAATAAAACGGTGAATTATAAAAACAATTATATCCATCGTATTCAAAATAAAATTTATCTTCATTTATAAATTTATCCGGTATTTCTCTTGCTTTATCATTGTATTCTATTCCAATGATTATTTCTGCTTCAATTTCTTTAAAATCATATTGTTCACAAATAATTTTACCTATAATAACAATTGATTCTCTTTCTTTTTCATTTAATTCAGATACAACAAAATTATACATATTAATAAATTCTTCATTGGTAAATTTCTTTTCGTGCATGAGTATAAATTCATAATTTCCATTTCCTATATTTTTAGATAAGCAATAAAAATGCATATGATGACCTCCTTTTAATTTTCAACATAAAAACTCTCTTTTGTCATGAAATTATATCCATATATAGTATATATCATTACAACACATACTATATATAGATAGTTATTTATCTTATAAATACTTAACTAATTCCTGCATTAAAATACCCAACTCTTTAAGATTTTTTGCTTCTTCTGAATCAATATTATTATCCCATACGTTACTCCAATAACTATCACTATTTAGACAGCCGTTAATTTGACCTACTGAGTTAATTAAATTTAAATTTACTCTATCTTGGAATATACATTTTTGAATATCACCAATCATAAAACCAACATACCATACTGCATTTATATCATGAATATTCATTTCTTCTAATTGTTTTGCTATTATTTCTTTTTCTTCATCTGAAATATTGCTATGTTCAGTTTGCTTCATTAAATTAAATGCTTCAATATCAGAACACTTCTTAGCTACTTCTTCAACTTTAGAATACCATAATTCTTTAAATTTTTTTTTTAATTACATTATATATTCCTCCTAATTTTATGATAACTTTAAATATTCGTAATTATAATCATACTTATCAGCATCTTCCCACCATGAATTATCTCTTTTTACCCAAACTTGTAACTTACCTTCTATATGAAACATTAATACGTCATAAGTTTTACCTGTATCTTTATTTATTGCTATAATTTTCATATTAATACCTCCATATTATATTATAATTCATTCAATTCTTTACTTTCTGCCATCATTCTCATAATATCGGCAATTTGAAATCCTATAATCTCACTACCTTTAGGGTATTGTCTTTCACATTCTTCAAGCATATATAAACAATAATTTAAATATTCTTCTATATCCTCATTTTCTTCTTCAAAAGATATATAATTTATAAAATTAAGATTATTAACTCCATATTTATCTAACCAATCCTGGTAAAATATTGGTGATATTTTATAATAGTCATCTATAAATTTGATAATTTTATTTAAAATATGCTGATTGCTATTCATAATTATCTACTTTCTATTCAAAACTTAAAACAATCTTCATTCCATTCTAAATCTTTCAATTCCTTCTTATGCTTTAATTCTAATCTACCTCTCTTATCATGTTTAAGAACATCTTTATACTCTTTCTCTAATTCATACTTTTCTTGTTTATGTTTCTTTTCCATTTCAATAAGTTTCTTTCTTAATTCCTTCTCTTTCTCTACACCTTCACAAATACATGTATATCCTGTTGTAGTAAAATCTCTATCATAAAAGTTTACAAACATATATAAATCACTTCTTAATCCTTTTTGAATAGGATATGCAGGTTTACAGCAATAAGAACAATAATGAGAACATCCTAAACTAAATGTACTTGTTGGTTCTAATTCTGGATGTGCTGAATCCCAATGATATGAGTAACCATTTTCATTAGCACCTTTTATTCCTTTGCCTATAAAACTACGTGTATGATATTTGCTTGGACTTTCCATTTTTATATTCCTCCTTCGATTTATAAATATTAACTCCATACAGCACTTAATAATTTTTCTTGTTGTTTACATTCACGCTCATAATCAATTATTGTAAATATTGCCATCTGATGATAATCAGAATATAAACCTTTTAATCTTGACTTCTTAAATATACTCCTCTTACCGAATAAACATTTCTTAAGTATATGACATTCTAAAAGAGTGCCTGTGCTTGCTTTAATCTCTTTAAATCCTATTAAATATTTTCTATTGTTGTTTGTGGTTAATTGTTTTATTATCATATTATAATCTCCTTCTCAATATTAAATCCAAATCAATCTTTGGAATCAACTTATTATTTATTTACTTCTAAGAATATACTTGTAATAGGTTCATCGTGATATTTATCAAATATATTACAATATACTAAATCAGATTCTTCATTATAAACAATAGAGACAGCTATTTCACCATTAACTTCAATGATCATTCCATCATTAATATTTATTGGCATTGATTCAATTTTAACTTTTCCTTTTTCAATTATCATATCTAATTTCTCCTATTTAATTATATTATGTATTCTTTAATTATTTTATCTAAATTTACTTGATTAGATTCAAAATCATAATACAATAATGGTATCTTACTTCGCTCACCTTTAATTATATCATTGCTTATCGGAATAGTGTCTACAATACTACCATTCTTAATAATGTAAGTCATACTATTCTTTTTATCTACGGCACATATTATTGTATTTTTATTTATCATTGATTTTAATCTAATAAATTGTAAATGCAAATATCTTAGCATATTATTTTTCTCCTTCTATTATCCCATACACAACCTCAAAACCATCTGCTATTAAAAATCCTCTACGCAATCCACAGCTTAATTCAAATTTTCTATTACTATCTTTACCAGAGCAATTTTTTATACCACATCTATTAGTATATTCACATGTTTCATTTGGTTTTAAATGACTACCTTTGATTTGTTTGTTGTTATTCATATCACATCATACCTCCATAAACATTTAACTTATTAAATAACCCAAACATCTGAAATAATTCTTTATCTTTCTCACAAGCAATTTTAATATCTTTTTCATTTAACTCTGTATATTGTAATAGTCTCTCAATCCATTCTTCTTGTTGTTGATTTTCTTCTTGGAGTCTAGTATTATCAAGTTTTAGTTTTCTATTTTCAGTATTGCATTCCTTAAATTTATTCACTAACATATTATTATCTTTTTGGAGTTGTACTATTTTATCTTGAAGATGTTTTTCTTTTGCAGTTAGTTTAGATTTCATGTGTAATTATCTCTCCTTTTCAATTAATATAGGTACAGGTGCAATACTAAAATCAAACTGTGATACATCATCACATTCACTGCATTTATATGTAACAATTCCATTAACGTCATACATAAAACTATTAGTTCCACATAACTCATTATTACAATTAGAACAATAACAAAAACATGATTGTTTATTTTGTTTAGTCATGGTTATTTCTCCTCTTTTTTATTAATATTCATTAAATGTCCTTACTGTAGTTTTCTTATCACATTTTAAGCATTTAAATTGTGTTTCTAATTCATAGCCTACATACTTTTGATAATCTCCATAAGGCTCTACATTTACAGTCCCTCGAATTTTAGATTGTGTAATAATTCCATATTTATTTGTAGACAAGATAATATTAGATTTATATTCTATATGATTTAAAATATGCTTAAATCCAATGTGTTGACCACAGTGTTGACATATTATCTTTTCGTTTATAGGCTTCATGTATTTCACTTCCTATATTCAATTATTTACTATTTTCTTCAATAGGTTCATACCAAACATATGTAGGATTTCCACCTATTATAAAGCAATGAAGACATATATGAGTGCCTTTATTTTTACATGTATCACATTTATTCATATAATTTCACCTTCCTCATTAAGTAATTTCTTAACTTTCACAAACCACCATAGCACCACAAACTTGACATTTACCATTTGCTATTGCAGTATTCACATCTATAAATTTACCATTTTCATCAAAGTAAAATAAAGGGATTGTATTATGATGATTGTTTTTTAGTCTGATAGAAGTACAATTATATTCATCTACTTCTTCAAATATTTCTACTTTGAATTGATTCATTAGATTTTTGAATTTTTGTAGATTGGTCATATAAGATTACTCCTTTAATATAACATTTATTTTTCTTCATAAATTGCTTGATTCTTTCCAAATTCAGTGCCACAAATAATACATTTAAAATACATTTTTTCACTATCTTTATTAATAATAATATTAATATTATTAGAATCGCAACATGGGCATATTATAACTATCATTTTATCATTTCTCCTTTATTTCACACCTATCAACATACATATTTCTTTGTGTCTCATCGTTAACAATTATATCAATACCACTCTGTTTCACTTTATTCAACACAACCATTATATCATATAGAAACAATGATTGCTCTGGTGTTAATTCGTTGAATCGTTCTCCTTCTACTAACCATATCCATGCAAAATTATGTAATTCTTCTAAGTTTAGTTTTTTCATATTATCTATATCACTTCCTCCACTACTAAACCATAAATATTACCTTTACCTCTTTCTATTTCTATTTTAAAACCAGAAGGAGAACATATTTTTACACCTAATAAATGAGAATATATCATTGAAAATCTTTGTTCTTTATTACTCCACCATCCCCAATGTGTAGGTGTTTCTGATTCTTGTACTTCTCTGACAATTACTTCTATAATATCTTCTTGTTTCGTTCCACACATTTTAACTTGAATAATACTTAGATAAAAGTGCATATATTCATTATTTACCTTATGGCAAAATAATTTTGTTTGTTTCATTAATTATTATTCCTCTCTTAATTCATTACATTTTATTATAAACTTACCATCTTGATTAATCAAACTTAAATTGTTATCTTTAGAACGACCACAGAAAGGACAGTTATAAATATTATTGTAGTTTAATACATCAGTCTCTTTAAATTCTGCTCCGCAAGCAAAACATAATATCGCATTTTTATACTCAATTTCAGTTTTTGTTTCTACCTTGATATATTCTGTTCCTATTTCACCACTACATAAATTAACTGCTTTCCTTTCTGTTGTATTACCCATTATTTTAGCATACACTAATGAATCATCTTCGTCAAATTCAATTACTAAATCAAATGGAATATTTATTGCTTTGAATTGATCTCCTTTTGTTAATTTCTTTTCATCTACTAATTTAATTATTTCCCATAGTCTCATGTTAATTATCTCCTTTATTTTAAAATTATGACAAAACTCATATTATACCTCCATATAATTTTCTTATAAACATTCCTAATCTTATACTTGATTATATTTTTAATTCCCATCTGCACCTTCCGAAAAAGAAGTACACATTACATAAATATAGTCATTATCTTCAGTCGTAAGTAATTCCAATTCTTCTAAAGTACATATTCCATTTTTAGAATATTCACATTTGTTATTGTCACATTTTACTATTTTCATATTATTTTTCCTTCCCATTCCAATATATTGATTCTGGACAACTACAATTTTCACAATTTTGATTACAACAGCATTCACATGATTGACATACTAATTCACCACAAATATAACAATATACATCTTCGTACATGATTGTTTACCTCCATTTAATGTTTATTATAATATCACTTAACCAATTGTGGATAGTCATGTATACCCACCATTGCTTAAAATTACTTACTGCTTGCTCAAACTCTGTATTCTCAATTTCTTGAATTGCTTCAAAGAATTCATCATCTGCTGTGCATCCACCCATACCTTCACCAATAAATATCATAATACAATTTGGATTTACTTTTCTCATAGTCTGTAAAATTCTATATGCAGTATCATCCATATAAGGCCATGACATTAGAATAATATCAATATCTTTACCATATTTTTCAACTGCTTCTATTGCATTTATATGTTCAATTTCTGTCCAATAATTTTCATTATCATTCCAATTAGATTTACCTTCCCAAGAAAAATTATCTGTAGCAATTATATCTACTCCTTGTTGCTGTAAAGCAAAACTCAGCGAACCTGTTCCTGCCATGACTTCAAGACATTTTCTATTACCTATCCATTGAGACAATGGTTTAATCCAATCATTAGATATAAGAGTAAACCCTATGGTTTTAATAAAATCACTTCTTAGAGTGTATCTATCCATATTAAGGTTGTTAACCATTTCTCTAGGATAGAATTCAGGTATTTGTTTGTTTTTGACTTGCTCAATAATTTTATCAATTTTATTGTCTAATTCTGGATTAGATTTTCTTTTTCTTAGTAATGAATTCATATATGTAACCTCCTAATTTATATTATACACACCAACCACATCCACCACTAACTAATTCTTCTTCAAGTCTATTTTGAATTTCTTCTATTTCTTCAACAGATAAATCTTTCAATGATTCTGGAAGGTTGTTTCTTACTTCTGAAATTCTTAATAATTTAGTTACCCTATTATTGCATCCATATTCAATTTCTTCACCTTTACCATTATCATAATTACTAACGAACCAATTTTCATCAGAATCTACACCATTAATTATAAACATTTTTGTTTCACAAGGCAATGCACTATAAACTTTTAATTCTAATTTCATTTTTATTTACCTCCATTTATTTTAATATTGTAACCATATAACCATTTCAAACTGTTTTATAAAACTTGTAATTACAATCCTTAATATCTTTAATATCACTATAACATCCCATTAATGAAAATTGATGTTCATATGACTTTCTTTCTTCTGAGTTATTCTTACTAAACACTAATTCTTCTAATTCATCATACAAATTATCAAATTTTTCTTGAATTATACTATTATCTACTATTATTTTTATATCATATCTTGGACTACATTTCCAACCATTCTTATCTCTATCATATATCCCTACTGCTGTTATACATGAATACATATTAGGAATAGTTTTAAAGAAATCAAAGGCAAACTTTCTGTCAAATTCATGTCCTTGTTTCGTTTCTTCACGTTGCTTACAATATTCATCCCATTTATTATCAACAAATTCTTCCTGAATAACTGATTCATCCCTTCTAAATTTATCCCATAATTGTGTTTCCTCATTAAATTCTCTAATTGCTTGATAACCTTTAAAACTAAACTCCCCATCTCCCCAATCTTCTTTTTCGTATGCATCTAGAGCATCTCCACTGGTATATGAATCAACAAAGTAAAGTTTTGGATTTTCACTTATTGCTTTAATTTTTTCAATAAAAGATTGTATATCATTCTCATAACTTAAATATGTTCTACTTGGTTTAAATTTGTCAATAAGCCATTTATGTTCACCGAATATTTTAAATCCTTTTTTATCCAACCATATACCATATTTCCATAGTGGAGTTTCTTTTAATACAAAATGACATACAGTGTTTTGACCAAATGTAAATATAAAATATCCATTGCCATATAATTTTTCAGTTATAGTAAAATTAGTTGAAATTTGATTTAGGATATTATCTATTTTTGTTTTGTTAATTTTCTTTATTAGTCGCTTTTTCATTTTTATTTTCCTCCTCACATTATATTTATTTATTAATGTTTTCCCATTTTACTACTTCTAATCCACAACAACCGCAATTAGGACATGCACCATAATTTAATCTTAATTCACTATTAGGATATTTTTTACCACTTTCTTTCCATTTTCTCTGTTATATTTCTTATAACAATGTGGACATTCATAAATTATTTTTGGCATAAATTATTTTATCACTCCCTCAATTATGTTATATAACCCTTCTATTCAACGGTATAATTACATTCAACTCTGTATTATTTATCCAACACTCTCGGCTTTTGAACATCTCCTATTTAAATTTTATTAAAAATAAAAGATTCCTAATTCATCGAGTTCGTAACCTACACTCTCCAAAGGCTAACCCCGTAGTCCCTACGGTTTTAAATTTATGTATTATAATTTAATAATCTCAATCCTTCTTTAAGAATATTTATAGCAGCGTTAATATCACGATTATGATTAGTTTTACACTCTGGACATATCCATTTTCTAATATTTAAACTTAAATCATGATATTTCCAACCACATATATTACATAATTTACTACTTGGAAAATATCTATCTATTATTACAATTTCTCTTCCATACCACTGTGCTTTATATTTAAGCATTGTAGTAAATTTATACCATGATACCTCACTAATTGCTTTTGCTAAATTATGATTCTTTAACATATTACTAACTTGTAAATCTTCTAAACAAATTACTTGATTTTCGTTAATTAGTTGAGAAGATAGTTTCTGTAGAAAATCTGTTTTAGTATTTGTTATTTTTTTCATGAATTTTAGCAACTTTAATTCTTTGTTTATTTCTATTTTTACTACATTTTTGTTTTCTATCTAATTGTTTTTGAAATTTTATAAGTTTCTTTTCATATTTGTGATAATATTTAGGATTTTAATTATTTCACCATCTGAAGTAATAACGAAATCTTTAATTCCTAAGTCTATACCTATATTATTAAGGGATTTATTAATTTTTTGTGATTCAGATACCTCACAAAGAATTAAAGCAAAATATTTTCCACTAGGTACTTTAGATATTGTTACATTTTTAATAATTCCTTTAATTTCTTGAGATTTTTTAAATTTAACCCATTTTAATTTAGGCAATTTAATTTTATTTTCTTTAATTTCTATACTTGGTACTTTATTTTTAAAATAATTACATTGCGTCCTATATGAATGTTTATTGTCTTTTTTAGATTTAAACTTAGGATATCCTTGATTTTTATTTCCTTTTTTATTTCTCTAAAGAAATTTTGATATGCAGTATCCAAATTTTTTAAAGTTTGTTGAAAAGAAACGCTATCAATTTCTTTAAGCCATTCAAATTCTTCTTTTAGTTTAGAAAGATCGGCAGAACATTGATTATATGTAAAAGTAGTTTTATTTTCTTTATATATTTCAATACGTTTATTTAAATAATAATTATAAATAAATCTACAGCACCCAAATGTTTTATTAATAAGTATTTCTTGTTCTTTTGTAGGATATAATCTAAATTTATATGCTTTATATATTATTAATTCCTCCTTTGTTGTTTATAATTATATTATATCATCATGCTAGGCACATAGCAACTATTATTTTATGATTTTGTTAAATTATTTATACTACATCTTTATACTTCGGACTAATACCAAATTTATCAATTGAATCTTGAATAAGTTTT
>Ga0209416_1002044_pt1 | contig 11995 bp, 7 predicted proteins | sample RifGroF1_FD_184001 | JGI IMG/M metagenome (GOLD analysis project Ga0209416, IMG submission 184001) | Groundwater microbial communities from Rifle, Colorado, USA - Groundwater F1 (SPAdes) (version 2) | ecosystem: Environmental > Aquatic > Deep subsurface > Groundwater | place: Rifle, Colorado...
TTTTAGGAAGATAATTTGACATAGTTCTCTTCCTACTTTACAATTGAATTCCAAGTAGCATATACATAATATTTAGCTTGAATATATGAAAATTACTTGGACACCCTCCTCTTCTGGTTCTACTAAAACTCCCTACAAATCTTCCCCTACCCCCTACAAGACATACCAAACACATATCCTCGGCAAAGACATTCCCATCACAGTATTGCAATCTCCAGAAACAAAATCTCTGTTAGTTACAAAAAACAACAAACCCGCAAGAGTGTATCTAGGGATGGCAAGAGCAAAAGATCTTTGTAGTGCAACATATACCATAGCTTCAACAAAAGAATTTAAGAAAGCCATAAACCATAAATATATCCCTGAAAAAAATGCCATCAGTGTCTTACTAATCCGCGAACCACTTTCGCAGTCCCCATTCATAAATACATATATGGGAAGTGGTTTTGAATCACGTCTCTATGCCGTAATGGATGTGCACCACGTAAAAGATGTTAAAGGGTTAAAAGGAATTTCTGGAAGGGTCTGTAGTTACAAAATAGATATACCAGAGAGTAAATCTAAAGAGATACATGAAGATATTCAGCTAGCAATAATATACGACTCCATTGCAGGAGGTAGAAATGTCATAGCTTCAATAATTGAACTTAAAAAACGATTTAAAAATTTAGAAAAAGTGGTTCTTTTCTCAGTATATTCTACATACCAAGGTTCAAAAAGAATTGCTAGCGTATGCAAAAAGAATAAACTTGCTTGTGAGTTTTTCTGTATGCATGAGTTACTAAATGCAAGTCCACTAAATGAGTATGACTGTTTCTATCCTTCTTGGAATATATCTAAAGAGGATGAAGATATATTAAAAACATTCTACGGAGAGAAATATAACAAGATTTGTATAGGAGGAGATTGGACAGCAAATACACTTGGTAAAGAGCAAGCAATTGATGTTTTGGAATCTCAATTAAAAGATCTGAATATTGAACCCAAAAAATCTTGGTTTTTGCCCAAATAATGAGCCTTTTTCGTTGACATACATGTTTGGAATAGTTAAGATGATATATCATGTTGCGACTAAAACTGCCTAAAATATATTTCAAGAAAATTGCTTCAATTCTATTGTCTATTTTCATTGCAATAGCAGCACTTGTATATCTTCCTCCAGAGAAAACTTGGGCTGCAAGTGTATCGTGGGATGGAGGAGCAAGTACTGCCAACTGGGCAGATGCTCTTAACTGGAGTACAGATACAGTACCTACAGCAGATGATGATGTATTAATAGATCTTACTACTACGGTAAATATAGCTGCATCTACGACAGTAAATAGTTTAGTACTTGGGAATAGTGGTGGTACGACAGTTCCCGTTTTAAATTTCAGCTACGATGCAATTACAAATGGTGCTTTAATAATAGATTCTGGTAATTTACATATATATTCTGGGGGAAAGATAACACATACAGCTGGGACTACTACTGTAGTTGGAACAATAAATATTAATCTACAAACAGGGGATTTCGTAATTGACTCTGGAGGATTCATAGATGCAAATGCGGTTGGTTATGCAAGAAATGCTGGTACTGGTGTTGGAGGAACTCTTGGTGGTGCTGGTCATGGTGCTAAAGGTGGAGGCACAAGTGGTGGTGCACAATACGGAAGTATAACTAATCCGATAACTGTCGGTAGTGGTGGTGCAAATGGAAATAGCTCCACAAGCTATGGTGGCGCAGGGGGTGGTGCGATTCTCATAAACTCTGCTGGAACAATAACAAACAATGGGACTATTCGTACAAATGGAACAAATGGTTCTACTCCTACTGGATATGGCTATACAGGTGGTAGTGGTGGTTCTGGTGGAACAATTAATATAACTGGAAATCTAATCGCTGGAGGTGGAACAATATCCTCTATTGGAGGGAATGGTGCAGCAGGTTCTAATGGAGCTGCTTCTGGTAGTAGTGGTAGTGGAGGAAGAATAGCACTAAATTATTCTTCAAAAACATTCTCTGGAACACTTACAGCAAAAGGTGGCGTGGGGGGAAGCTCCGGTGGAGCTGGAAGTATATTTACAAAGGCTACAGGTACAAACGGAGATTTGCTACTTGACAATACGGGAACTGCAAATACTATTTCTGGAAAGGGATATATGACAATATCCTCTCCTATTACTTTTGATAATGTTACACTCCAGAATCTCTCAATCTTGGAAGTTTCCTCTACTCTAACAATAACCGGGACATTAAGTATTACTACTACCTCATATCTTAGAACAGTTGCTGGAGCAGATATATCTTATGGCAGTTTAACTTGGTCTGCAGGAATCATAGATAATGGCGGTTCAATTCCACTGTTGGCAAACAATACAAATCTTACAGTTCCTGCTGGGACAACATATACCGCAAATACAGCAAGAACTTTTAATAATGTAACTGTCAACGGGACTATTAACACTACAAATAATACAACCTCAGAAACATACAAGGTTAATTTAACTACTAATGGGGATTTTCTAATATCGGCAACTGGAGTAATTGATGTAAATGGAAAAGGATACTCACCCTCAACGGGTCCTGGTGCAGGAGGAGCAAGTAGTGGTGGTGGCTATGGTGGTGCTGGAGCTGGTCCTGCAGGTGGTGGCACATATGGTAATATTTCTAATCCTGTAAACATGGGTAGTGGTGGTGGAACTGGTGCAAATCAGGGTGGGGCCGGAGGAACTGGTGGTGGAATGATATTTCTAAATATCGCTGGAACTTTAACAAATAGTGGAATCATTAGAGCCAATGGCTCTAATGGTTTAAATGGTACTGTCTACGGTTCTCTAGGTGGAGGTGGTGGTGCTGGTGGAACAGTAAATATCATTAGTGGAGATATTACAGGAGGTGGGAGTATTACTGTAATAGGTGGAAATGGTGGAACAGGAAGTTACGCAGATGCAGGAGGAGGAGGTGGTGGTGGAAGAATTTCTGTAATGACAGATTCAAACAGTTATACAGGGACCTTTTCAGCAACAGGAGGAACTGGAAAGGCAACAGGAGGAACTGGAACTCTATATCCAAATGAAGTCTTAATAACAAATCCCTCAACTAGCAACCTCACTATTGATAGTGCAACAATCTCGGCAGATATTTCAACCATGCCATTAACTGGAGTTACAGATACAGGATTCTACTGGGGAACAGCTCCAGAGACAATTGACACACAAATTGCCCTTGGTGCAAGCAATGATGCTGGGATTAGATCTTCAAATCTAACAAGTTTAACCCCTTCAACAACATATTATTTTAAGGCATATGCTGTATACAACACAGTAACTACATATAGTAATGTGGCTTCATTCTCCACACTTGCAGACAATGAGATACCTACTGCACTTGATACAAATATAACAGGAGAAACTGACATATATTCTGGCAAAGCATTGACTCTACAATCTGTGTACTCAGATGCCGATGGAGCAGTAGATTTAGACAAGCTATATTTACAAATTAACAATCCTTCTGGTACAGAAATTGAATACTATGCAACCTCAGCCGGAAGTGACCAAACAGGACAGACCCCTACTTCTGTTTCAGGTTCGGGATATATTTCAAGTATTACATATGACCTTGATTTCGCATCTCCTACCGCAAATGACATTACTGTTACATGGTACATCACTCCTAATTGGACATGGACAAGAGATTCAACAATATCCTATGGTGTTAAAGCAGTAGATATAAACACAGCTTCATCAGCATACGATTACACCGCTTCTACATACACTTACGAAAACAGGTTAACCTTCACTGGAACAATCTCTGCAACAGATCTAGAGAGCAACAATATCCCAGATGGAGGATGGACAAGTGCAAACCAAAGCATCATTTTCTCTGGCATAAAAGTAGTTTACTACGGAACAACTACACAATATCCAAATGATAGCCATTTCAATGTAATGTTGGTTAATGACGAAGCAAATGAGTGGTTCGACAATACCTCCTCGGAAGAAAATATATCCATAACAGCAACAACAGCTTCAAATACAAATACTAATGATAGCTACATATTCTCCATAACAGATATACCTACAGGAGGTTCGGATGCCTCTAATTCATCCTTCATCATCAAAACGGATAACACTGTCCCCGTTATTTCCTCTCTTACAAGTTCTACACATCCAACACAAACAACCTGGTATACAAGCAAAGATATTACAACCTCCTGGAGCGTCTCTGACAACCAATCAGGTGTTTACAAAACATGGAGATTAATTGACAAAGTAGAAACTCAAACAAATGGAGATATACAAACAAGTGGAACTGAAGTAAATGCTTCAGGAACATACTCCATAACCCTACCTTCCGAAGGCACTTGGTACATACATCTACTGGTAGAAGATAATCAAGGATTAATAACAACACAAACATTTAAAATCATGATCGATTCTCAAGCACCAATTTTCTCCTCAATAACAAGTACAACCCACCCTTCTCAGAGTACCTGGTATTCAAACAAAACCGCCATAATTACATGGAATACAACAGACACAAGCAGTACTGTCGAGGCAGTCTGGAGACTCCTTGACCAAACAAGTTCAAGGACTTCTGCAGAAGTTTTAGCATCTGGAGTACAAGCCCAAGCAAATATGACATGGACTACACCAGATTTAACAAATGGAACATGGTATCTACATCTCGTAGCAAAAGACTCGGCAGAACAAACCACATATGCAAGATATACATTGAAAATAGATCTGAATACTCCGGATATAGTTGCAGTTACCGGAAACAATAACGGCATATGGCAAAATACAAATAGTGGTCCAGTAATATCATGGACAGATCCAAGTTCTTTGTCAGATGATACATTCTACATAACAAACGATGGCTCTAATCCAACAAATACCAATTTTAAATACTCAACAACATCTGCGACATATGACTTGCCAGACCAGAAGGAAGGAGAAACAATAATTAAGGTAAGGGCAATGAATGGTGCTGGAACATACAGTACAGTAAAAACATTTACAATTAGATACGACACTACTGCACCTGCAAATGTAACAAACCTAACTTCAACACCATCTGAGACATCTATTGCTCTCTCTTGGACAAATCCATCTTCGTCAGATTTAAATAGGATAATTGTAATGAGAAGTGATACAAAAATACCTACCTCAACATCTGACGGAACAAAAATCTACGAAGGAACAGGTAGCACATACTCAGATACTGGATTAACCAAGACCACACTTTACTATTACACCATATTCTCCATTGATGCACTAAATAACAGATCCTCTGGGACAACAACACAAGCGACAACAACAACCTCCACAACTCCACCACCACCAGCAACAGAGCAACCAACTGTAGTTCCTGAAATAACTGAAGATACTACCGTCATTAATATCTCTGATTTACCTGAGCAAGACCAAGTAACAATAGTAGTCGATCAGCAAGAAACCTCCCCAAATGATACTGGACAAATCAACACATATACGGGACAGACAATAAATATTGAGATACCTGCATCTGCCATAACTTCAAACAGTACAGATACAGAGTCTGTTCTACTAGTAATCGAAGGTCAGGCTTACATAATGGAATACAATGAAGAGAGAGACACCTACTCTGCGACAATAAACACACCTTCTGTTAAAGGTGTATATACAACTACCATACAAACAGTCTCAAAAGACAAACTTAGCCAGTTAGCAATTACAATGACTCTAAAAGTAGATCCATATGGATATGTATATACTAAGTTCTTTGGTAATGAGATTAGAATCTCCGGTGCAAAAGTATCCCTTTACAAAAAAGTAGATGGTAAGGAAGTACTCTGGCAACCAAGTGATACACAAACAAATCCTCAAACCACTGGGAAAACAGGTGAGTATCACTTCTTCATTGACCCAGGAGAATACAAAATTGTAGTAGAAGCAAAATGGTATTCCGAAAAAACATCAGATTGGTTCACAGTTGAGACTAATATCCTCCAGACAAACGTGCAAATGCAATTAAACCCTCTAATCCTTTATTCCTCAATAGCCATTTTCATTTCAATTTCCTTTACTGTCTTTTATTTTATATCCAGAAAGAAACAACAGATATAATTAGAATATGAGTAAGAAAAAAAAGAAACTGTCACCTTTAAATATATTTCTATACATCTTACTTTTTCTCTTTGGGTTGGAACTTACCTTCGCAATTGGATATTTTCTTAAATCTCCTCTTCAAGAAACAATCTCCTCTATCCCCTTCATTCCCTTTACATTCGACACCTCTAAACTTACATACCAACAACCAGAACAGACAGAACCAATTCCACTTGCATCGTTAACTACCCTTCCAAAAGAGTATTCATCTTTTACTAAACAGTATGGCACCCTTACACAGCATGAAAAAACGGAACTACTAAGATATTCCACAACTACACATAAAACAGAAAACAAAAATTTAACAGAACTGTATACAGATATATATAACAACAATCTAAACATTCTTGTTCCTGCACAGTACCTAGACATATATTTCTTAACTCAATTTCAAGAGATAGCAAACAAGATTAAATCTGAAGAGACTTTCCCTTCAACTTCACATGAGCTCTCCAATATCTTTCAAAATGAACTCTCCTTCTCCAATGATTCCGAGATAGTAGATATCGCTAATGTCTCTGACTTTTCAATTCTTTCAAAGTGGTTACTTACACAAAAAGAAATTACAACTGAAAATGACTATGCAACTGTTTTGGATAATATCTACAATGAATATATTGCATCTGAGAAAACAACAGAACCTGCAACAATAGAAAAATTAAATACTACATATACAGGATCCATATACTTTGAAACCAATCTGTTACAACTTTCTAAGATTGACTACATGCTACAGTTTTTAACTGAGGTATACACACAAGCAAAATTAAACAGTAAAGAAATACTCTACAAGATTAACACTTTAAAGCAGTATTCACAGAGCTTGAAAAATTCAAATACTGCAGACATTCCCCTAGAAGAAATCCTAACAAATCCAAGTTTAAATATATCGACTTTAGAAGAACCTGTTTCTCTTTTAATTAGATCCTTTAAAGGAAAAACATATTTAGCTCCGACATACACCTTCTCACAAGATTTTGTTGTAAATGATAAAAATTTCAATGAACCATACGATGTAAAACAAGTTGCACAATCCAAAGGATCAACTAGAGTTCCAATCTTTATGTACCACCAAATAGGATATCCTCCGAAGGGAGCGTCTAAGTTTGTAACTGGTCTCTATGTTACCCCCGAGCAGTTCGAAGAACAGATGGCATATTTAGTAAAAAATAATTACAAAACAGCTGGTTCTTTACAGTTATATAACCTGCTTAAGAAAGGTGGAAACCCATCTCAAAAAACTGTAATGATTACATTCGATGATGGAACATATGAGCAGTACAAATATGCATTTCCAATACTAAAGAAATATGGGTTAACAGCTACTTACTACATCGTCTCCAACAGAAGTGGTATTAGGGCTCCTCAATTAAAAGAGATGGCACAAGCAGGAATGGAGATAGCGTCTCACTCCGCAACCCACCCCAACTTTATTAATCTTAAAGATTTAGATCAATTAACATACGAGATATATTCAAGCAAAAGTATTCTAGCCGCAAGAACCGGAAAACCGGTATACGGAATAGCATATCCCGGATGTGTAGCAGATAGTCGGGTCTTCTCAAGAGTAGCTGGCGCTGGATACCTCATCGGAGGAAGTTGTGGAAGATCCATAGACCACTACCTAAGTAAAAGACTTTCCCTCTCCCGTGTACATGCATTCGGAGATATGAAGAGTTTTAAAAAGTTACTGTCAGGAACATACTAATCAGGTATAATGGACATATGAAAAACAATTTCTCTTCTTTAAAAGAATTACATGAGTACTATGCAGTAAATAATAGCTGCAAATTAAAAGACATTGCCACCCAACCAGTATATGAAATAATTCCACCATCATCTGGAATCGTGTTCATCGGAGAAGCCCCTGGTAAGAACGAAGATCTACAAGGGAAACCATTTGTAGGTGCAGCAGGAAAATTTCTAGACCAACTACTCAAAGGAATTGGTTTTACAAGAGACGATGTGTATGTTTCCAACACTGTTAAATACAGACCTCCCGAGAACAGAGATCCAACGGATATTGAAAAAGACAGTTGTAGAGTTTGGCTCAATGCCGAGCTAATATTCATCCAACCCAAAGTCATAGTTCCACTTGGAAGACATGCTCTAACAAGATTTGTTCCGGATACTGCAATTACAGCTGCTCATGGCAATCCTTACGCTCATCCAAGTGGTATTCCAATTTTCCCTATGTACCATCCAGCAGCAGCACTTTACAATCCCAATCTTAGAGAGGTGTTACAAAAAGATTTTCAGAAGATGAAAGAGTTTTTAAAGAATGGAGGAGAATTACTAGAAAACAGTATAGAAGATTCTTCTGGGTTCTCTAGACAGTCAAAACAGGATATAGATGAACTTTTAAAACTGTAACCATATGGAGATATTTCAACCAGATAAATACAAAGATATCCTTTCAGAAATATTTAAAGAGATTAAACTCCAAGAAATTTGGAAGAAAGATTCTCTTAACAAAATACTTCGTAAATATCCCAAAGATGGGAAGAAACTCTTCCGTCACGATGAATTGGTATATGCACTTAAAGAATTAAATCTGCAAGACAAAAAAATTGAAGAAAGAATTAGATTAAAACCAACAAGAACAAACTCTGGTGTTGCTACTGTTACAGTTCTAACCAAACCCTTTCCATGTCCAGGAAGATGTATCTTCTGTCCAAATGATCCAAATATGCCCAAAAGTTACATATCTTCTGAACCGGGTGCACAAAGAGCTCTAACAAATCATTTCGACCCCTATGCCCAGGTCTACAACAGACTACTTGCCTTAAAGAACATTGGACACAACATTGAAAAAGTTGAACTCCTTGTTCTTGGAGGAAGCTGGAGTGCATATACTCAAGATTACCAACTTTGGTTTGTTACACAGTGCTACAAAGCCATGAACGATGTAACAGAGGACAGTACAGAATACATATCTCCAAAAGAAGATTACGAATCTGAAATATCTTTTTTTAATCTTGAGAAAGAACATCTTCGCAACGAAACAGCATACTGCAGAAATGTCGGATTAGTACTTGAAACAAGACCAGATTTAATTACAGAGGAAGAAGTCATACATCTTAGAAAACTTGGAGCAACAAAAGTACAAATTGGGATTCAATCTCTAAACAACAAAATACTTAAAGCAAACAATATTGGAAGAAAGGTTAAAGATGTTAAGAAAGCCATACGTCTTTTAAGACTCGCTGGATTTAAAATACATGGACATTGGATGCCAAGTCTTTACAAAGCTACGGTAGATTCAGATATTGCGGATTACAAAAAACTTTGGAAACCTGCATTCTCTCCTGATGAATTAAAGATATATCCTACCTCTATCGTACCAAATACATATCTGTACAATCTCTACAAAAAGAAAATGTACGAACCATATACTGAAGACGAATTACTTGAAGTGCTTGTCAGCGTTATGCCTTCAACTCCAAGATACTGTAGGCTTTCGAGAATAATTAGAGATATACCCTCTGAAGAGATAGTGGCAGGAAACAAGAAAACAAACTTAAGACAGATAGCGGAAAAGGAGATTGAGGAGAGAGGTTTTAAATTACAGGAAATAAGAAGTCGAGAAATACAGGATTCAAATGTAACGATGGAAGACTTAGAGATGGAAATAATTAATTACAATTCTTCCATTGGCAAAGAATTATTCATATCTTTCAAAACCAAAAAAACAGACAAGATATGTGGCTTCCTACGACTTTGTTTGCCAAATTTCTTTTACAAAAGATTTAACTACATTAAAGAGCTTCGGGACTCTTCGATAATCCGAGAGGTACATGTGTATGGTAAGGTTATGAGCCTATCTGAAGATAGCAGTGGTCAGTCACAACATCTAGGACTAGGAAAGAAATTAATACAAAAGGCAGAAGAGATATCCAGAGATAATAGATTCAAGAATATTTCCGTTATCTCGGCAATTGGTACAAGAGAGTATTACAAAGCAAGAGGATATGACAAAGGTGAATTGTATATGAAAAAAACATTGTAACTACATCTTAAAAAGGTTAACATTTAGTATGAATGAAGAACAAAACAAAAAAGAAATTATCTATGCTTTCATAGATAGTAATAATCTGTATCAGGGACTTCTTACTGATCTTCCTATGCGTAAGTACAAGGGTTGGAGAATAGATTTTGAAAAATTCAAAACATATCTAGAAAGTAAGTATCATGTTGAGAAGCTTTTCCTCTTTGTAGGATACATGAAGGATAATGAGAAGATGTATGATGATCTGAAAAAATTAGGATATTCCTTAATCTTTAAGCCTACAATCTCACATACAGATACAAAGGGTAAAACAACTGTAAAGGGTAATGTGGATGCTGAGCTTGTATTACAAACTATGATTGAGCTTCCAAATTACGATAAGGCAATAATTGTTGCAGGGGATGGAGATTACAGGTGTTTGATTGAATATTTGGATAAGATAGAGAAGCTTAAACATATATTAATACCTAACCAGAAGCTATACTCTAGCCTACTGATACCTTTCAAAAAGTACATGATATATATGAATCCACTGAGAATAGTAGTAGGAAGTAAACAAACGAAATGAGCGTACAGGAATGGATGTCGAACCTTTTGAAGATCTTTATTACAATAACCGAGTTAATATAGAAGTATAATAAATAGCCATAATTCAGGTCCTGCTAAGACTTTTTTAAATTATTCTACTTGGTTTTATATACAACCCCTTATTATTAACTTAAACTAATTAGAGCTTATTATAAAATTATTATAATTCCTGGATAAAATGCTTAAAAACGATTATTGGTATTACTCTGGCCCAGATCTGTTTCTTAGAAAGTTAAAATATTCCTCGGCAAAATCTAAGTCTATTAAATTGGGATTATACTTCTCGTTTATAAGCCTTAATTCAGAATATTTATTAAGGTCTGGACAAAGAAACAAAAAAACAACTTGCATTGCAGTATTATAGTCTCCTAATGTACCTAGAGCAAAATTCATAGATCTTTGCATTCTAAAATAATCCGTTCTTTTGGTAAAGTCGATATCTTTAGTAAAAGGACTTATAATCTCTAACATTGCAACGTAAGACGAGTGAGGAGTTAGTGATTCTATCTGGTATATTTCCGATTGTAACTTTTCAATATCTACTCCCCCTTTTTCTACTTCAGAAATAATATGTCTGTTTAAAAATTCATTAATAGATTTTCTCCCATTCCTATGTGGAATTATTTCTCCAGAAAACCATTTCTTCAGGTCAGTATTTTTCCCACTCTTATATTCGAACGTAAAATGCTGAATAAGAGTAGATACTTCATTTATCGACCGTAAATTTGTCATACCTGCAGAATAGTGCCCCTTTCGAGCTAAATGAATAAAAGATTGCCAAAGCTTTTGGTTATACTCAAGCAGTAAATAAACTGCACAAATGGTAGTCTGACTTGTAATATCAGGTACAGATTTTTTAATATACTTTATATATGGATAGAGCTCCTTGTTCCATGATTTTATAACTGAAATTTTTTTGTTCACATACTTTTTATTCTGGACGTGAGCTCTTTTAAACCAAAGAGGGTTCTTCTTCTTAAATTCCGCCGCCGAAGGATTTTTAATATGTTCAATACAATTATTAATTAACCAAGTAACACTTTCTTTGACATTCTTATTCATCGATTACCTTTTGCTCGATTATGTGTAATACAAAGCATCTCGCAGTTTTCAATTAATGTTGAACCACCTTTACTCCATGCAGTGAGCGTACAGGGGCTCGAACCCTGAACCTAGCGGTTAAGAGCCGCTTGCTCTACCAATTGAGCTATACGCCCTAAAAAGGACTGAAGAATAATACCACTATATCTACCATTTCTCAAT
>Ga0209416_1002047_pt1 | contig 11981 bp, 15 predicted proteins | sample RifGroF1_FD_184001 | JGI IMG/M metagenome (GOLD analysis project Ga0209416, IMG submission 184001) | Groundwater microbial communities from Rifle, Colorado, USA - Groundwater F1 (SPAdes) (version 2) | ecosystem: Environmental > Aquatic > Deep subsurface > Groundwater | place: Rifle, Colorado...
TTGAGCAGCCTGTTCGGCGGCTATCAATTCGGCAATAGTCTCAGACACTAATTCCTACCTATTCCCGCGTCACGATTTCGAGGGAACGGGTTTTACGCGGACCAAGAGGGCTACCAGACGGGGGGATCTGGAGGTCCAACATTGATAAGTTTACGTTGTTTTCTTATTCTCACAACCATTTGGGTGGTGTTCATTGTTGACAACCCCACTCGGCTTCAGCTTGAGCGGGATGTTCTTCGACACCAACCAACCATAGACATCGTAAATGTTGTAGGTTCCACCAGGGCATGGCGGCTCACCATGCGACCAGTCGAAGTTCAGAGGCGAGCTTGCTTTCGTGTTGGTTAGGACTGCAAGCTCGAATGCCTGTTGGCCCTTCATCATGATGCCGGCACAGTCGGCAACCCACGCCGCTTGGGCCTCAAGGGCGAGCGGGAATTCCTTGTAGAACACGGATCCCTGGAAATGGATCTTGACCCGCCACGCCTTTTGTTTCACATGCCATGCCACGTTGTAGTAGGAGGTTTCTGGGCGCTCGCGGCCATCGCCAGTAACAGCCTTGTGAAGCGCCTTGATGCGATCGGTTGTGCTGGTGGTGGTTTCATCTTTCATCCGTCTGCCTCCATTGTGGACTTACGCGCCCTTCCCAATTGACCCTGGTCGGGCCGAGATGCAAAACCTCGAACGGCAGCCGCCTCGCCCGCCTGGGACCCCACTTCCGCCAGAAGACCGTATCGCAACCCCGGGCCGAGCGCCACATTGGCGACTCGTACCACGGGGGACCTCCTATCTCCGTTATCAGCCTGTAAGCGTTGAAACAGTGGAAAAATCCCGCATATTCCCCGTTTCGTACCTCGGGACCATACGGAAGGTCTCCCCACTCCTTCTCGTCAGGGATCGGCCCAGGCGTCTCCAGAAGCCTCCTGAACGGCGAGTAGAGCTTAGAGTCGTCTAGATCCATCTCAAACGTCGGACGCGGCAGATACACGTCTGCGTCGATCACACAGGTCCATCCTTCGGCCTTCATGAGCGCCATATCCAAGGCAGCCCCCTTATTGAAGGGCGATCCGTCCTTGTAGAACAGGTCCGTCCTGATCACGCTCACATGCGGTTCCCATTCCACCAGGCACGTATCTTCGTCGTCCATGTCGGTGACGACTGTTACGTGGTCGAACCACGAAATCATCCGGGGCAGAGTTATGGAGAGCAGGTCGGAAAAGTTGACACAGACGGTGATTGCGTTCATGGGCCTACCAGTATGGGTTCGATGGGACAGAGATTCCCTCAAGGTGCGGGTAGTCCTCGCATCGCTCAAGTCGGAGCGGGCGAGAATCCCATGGGTCGATCTTTTCGAAATAGGCTTCCGGAAGCGACGACCGCCAGTATTCCCTAAGCCTCTCTGCCATCATCGCTGCCGTGAACGAGAAGGTACTGCTGGATCCAACGATCACGTCGCACTGAGAAAGTCCGAACCAGTCAGGAACCCAATCCATCTGCCACGGTTCTCGTTTGGCCAAGTCGTAGGACAGATAGTTGTAGTACTTCCTGCTCTCGGCCAGCTTCACATTGAAATCGTCTGTTGTGAATGGACGCCATTCCTTCAGATCGTCCAGCAAGTTTCTGTCCTCGGTTGCGACGAACAGCACGGGCTCTTCAAAGCGGCCCCAATTCTCGCTGAGCCATCGCTTGTACCACGCGGTCGGCGTCAGGTGAAATATGCTTTGACCGTAGTCGGCCGCTCGCTTATGTATCCCGATCAGCGTCTTTCCAAGTGACCTCATCTCAGAAAAGGCGGAATCCAGTGGTTCGCGAATGGGTTGAACTAGCTGAAAGAAACCTCGAAATTGGTGTTTGTGCGGGCGGTAGTACGACGTGTGATACTGGAAATAACCGACCGCATCACGGTTGACGTACTCGTCGCCAATCGGGGGCAGTTGTTCGTCGAGCTGATTTCCAAGCCAGACCTCGTGCTGCTCTGGAAGTTCATGCGTGATTGGTGGATCGTCCGTACCAAACAATTCATTTCCAACCCAGGGAGGAAGCTCAACGTGACAGTGATATTGCTGTGCGTAGAGCTTAATCCACGCAAACTGGAAGATTTGATTCCCCCCTCTTCCCATCTTTCCAAGGCGATTCATGGTAACGAGTTTTTGCATTGATCTAGCTAGCCTCTGCAATACAAACCTGTTTTGTGATTCAGAAAGATGACTTCTTCGCCATCGCGAACCATTCTGGTGATCAAGCTGAATGTTTGGTCGACCGCGTACGTGTGCGATTCGCCATCCACGAAATCTCTCATTTCCATGAAGTAGGCTGGGGGAATCATAGACTTCTCGTCAGGACCACGTTCGTAATTGGACGTGATCTTATCTCCCATGCGATGTCCATACTCAAGGCCGTCGACAACACAGATACGATTTCCCGAAAGCATCCATTCTTTCAGCATGAAGAACGAATCATTAGCGCCGTACGTCAGAAACCATTTTTCGTCCCGCCTATCGTCGACACCAAAATAGTCCGGTTGCGTAAGATCAAACCGAGTTCCACGAAGATGCCCGAACACTGACAGAAAAGTATTCCTGTGCACGAATTGGTTTCCAGTGTTCACCATGCACCAGAACATCTTGTAGTCGAGCGTAACAGAGTCAACCAACGATTTGATGTCCCATGTACCAACGAACGCACGGTAATCGAATATCGGATTGGCCCTGGACGCTGCATACCATACGTCATCTTGCCACGGTCTGATTTTCAACAGGTTGACGTAATACGCCTCGTCCATGATGTTGTCGCTGTCGCACATCAACACCCAGTCAGTGGTTGCCTGCCACACGGACTCAAGTTTGTTTCCGAAAACATGCAGTCGTTTCGGGTTCTGAACGAATCGCAACTTCGGAATATCACGAAGTGCAGACGCTAGTTCCGGAAAGTCCAGTGTACCGTCGTTTACGACGACGATTTCGTCGATGAATGTACTGTTGCAGGCCGCCTCAATACATTCCAGAATCCATCCACATCCACCCCGAACGGACTCTCTGTAAGCCGTTACGCAAAGGCTAACTGTCGGCTTTTTGTGTCTCATGATTTCACCGGAAACTCCGTTTCAAATGCTTCCAGATTGGCCTTGTAAATATCGTGCATTGAAAGTCCAATGTGCTCGCACCAATAAGCGTCTGGATAGATAGGCTCGCTTGTGGCGTTGAATACGCTGCCGTCTTTGTGCTCTTTTGCGATCCAAGGTGCGTATCCGCTGCACGTATGCGTGATGATCGTCTCTTTCCACGTTGAGTTCCAGTAACATACTGCGTCGTTTTTGATGCGAGTGAATCTGTCGTAAAAGACAAGATTGAAGATCGGCTGATCAGTTCCGTTGACAACGTGGCAGTTGATTGGTGCGATCTTTCCTTTCATCTCGACCAACATTTGTCGGGCATTCGGAATAAGAGTCCTCGGATGGTACAGCAAGACGCCCGTGTTGAACTGCTGCCGGTTTCTGTCGTACTGTTTCCAAAGCCAATCGAAGACTTGCACGCGTTCAGGTTTCTTCAAGTCCTCTTCCGTAGCCCAGAACGTGAATGCGTGCTCCAGCGTAAACATTTCTCGGTCGGCAAGAATCTCACCCCACCCGACTTCGTGCAGCAACGGCTCAAGAGGTTTCTGGATCAGAACATCGCAGTCCGTATACAACACGATGTCCCACTTTTTGAAGAAGTCATCAACAATCGCAAACTTTCTATAGTGTCGCTCTTGGTCGTCGACGAGCACGTTGATGCCGCGGTTCTCGAAATACTTTCTGTCGACGGACGGTGGGGCGACTAAACAGTAATCGCCTTCCCATCGACCTTGTCTCTTGGCGTTGACGAAGACAGACTTTGCGTGCGGCAGATACGCTTCGTCCGCTACGAGAACCAGAACAGAACTGAGTTGCATCACGGCTTCCTTATAATCCAGTTTTTGTATATCTCGTCTTCCGTCAAAAGAAGCGGAAGGTTGTACTTTTCAACAAAGGCATCTACGTCTTTTTGAACAGTGATGTAGTCACCAACGCCCCCTTGCACGTAATCGTGACCCATGAACCACCCGCCACTTTTTATCTTCGGCCACCACGCTGCCATGTCAGCGGCACACTGAAGATGATTGGCGTCGATGTAGAACCAATCGAAGTACCCGTCAGGAAATGCCTCGCAGGCGTCCAGAGAGTACGCCTTGACGAGCTTCACGCGTTCGTTGGTTGTAAACCACGTGAGACACTGCTTGTACTTCACATCCTGGTGAGAGTTGGCTGGATCGTGTCCGTAGACTTCAACCGGCTGCTGTTCCCAACAGTCGATCAGGTACATCATTTTCGGCTGTGCCAATTGGATGATGCGCTTTGAGAACTCACCCCAGTCCACACCCATCTCTGCCCCGATGCCACCCTTGGGCAAAGAGTCGAACATCGTTTCACGATCCGACAAGTTCCAGTTCATTTTCAATTCCAATACCAAGAAATCCTCAGTCCCAGTAACAAAACTGAAACCCTTCTCCAGGAAACAGATTCGAGTCATGCCTATCGCTAATTCGATGAACAGTGCGGCCCATGCTATTTGTGAGCAATGTCTGCAACTGTTCCGGTTCCAGCCTGCCTTCAGAGTTATGCACGAACCCTTTATCCGATTTTGCCAGAACACATCTGGCATATGACTCCATGGTTTCTGTGTCGAATTCACCGAAGGCGCAACAACTGAACGCAATGTCGTAGTGATCGTCTGCCGTTTCGCTTTTCAATTCCACTCGTGATACATCTGCTCCAGAAGCAGTAAGATATCGATGTTGGACCTGGCACGCCAACGGCAAGTCGTAGCACGTATAGCGAAGATTTGGGAAACTTGCGAGCAACATACAGGCTTCGCCACCGTACCCACCGCCAATCTCTACGATGTGCAACCCGTCAAGTGGCCCGAACAGGCGAATGAGTACGCCAATCTGAAGTGCGTACCGGGCAGTTTCTGACGACATACACATCCCGCTGTCCGTTCTGCCCAATAATGGACCCCCGATCAAATCGGCTTTTTGACAAGCCGGAATCAGCGACTCAACGTCGAACAGCAGTTCCGCTTGTTTCCAGAACATTGGAACGCATTCTGGAACTCCGTTTGTTACTGCCCTTGTTACTTCCCTTAGAGTTCTGAAACAACCAAACGCATCATCATCGGTGATCAATATTTCGCACACGTCCATGTATTCTGAAACAATCTCACTGTCAATTTTCCAGTTTGTTTCGTTAGCCTTCATCAAGCGTCTCGACTGTGCTCATGGTGTCATTACAGCGAGCCTTGCGGTCTGCAAGTCGTCTACTGTCAAGTTCGGATCTAGATAATTGATGTCCGTGTTTCTGTCTCCACACACTTCATGTCCAACCCGTTCACTCGCCATTGTCCATCCAACCGTTTTCGGAACTGGCTGAAAATACGACACCCACCAGCCCGACATATACTTCCGGTTTCTGCGAACAAACTCGACTGTCTTGTCTAACGATTCTCTGGTTTCTCCAGGAAACCCCATAAGAAACAAACACGCAACGCGATGCCCTCTTTCATGAAGACGCTTCAACCCGGCCTCGGCTTGTTCTGAAGTGAATGTTTTTCCCATGGCTGCCAACATATTGTCGTCGCCACTCTCTATTCCGATTTGGAGTTCAGAAGGCTGGAGCACGTCAATGGAATCCAACCTGTCATCGTCAAGATGGCTGGCGTGAACAAAAAACCGCGTGCGGCCTCGCACGTTAAAACTCATTCTGTCGCACATGTCGAGAAATCCGCGCATGTGGCTCGACTTCAGAGCGAAGATGTCATCGATAATGAATACCGTGCTTCTCTTGAGCGTTTCCAGGAAAAAGCGTGCGTGTGTCGCTGATCTCTCGTGCGAAAAGTAGGTCACCCGCTTTTCTGTATTGTGGCAAAAATGGCAATGATACGGGCACCCGCGACTGGTCATCATATCGGTCATCGAATTGGACAAGTCGAGAGCGCGGAAGTCATCTTCGCTCCATGGAGGATATGCTGCCACGTCACACTCAGTTCCTCCGTTTAGAAGCAATTCACCATGTCCCTCGTGAATAACAACCCCCATTTTCTCCAGCAACTCGATGTCTCTGTCAAACAACGTGGACGCCGCCTTTCCGCCAAACACGATACGCTTCGCATTGCGTTCGCGTATTGACCGAATGAAGTCGACTAGCTTCTCGTCGTAGATCAATGCAGACACCCATACGGCATCGAATTCTGACAGGTCGCCCATGTTTTCAGCGTACCCAACACGCATATCAATACCGAGACTGCGGCCATATGCTGCCAGGTCCAAGATCGCCATTGGGCTTCGTGGATCAAATCGCTCGATGATTTGGGTCAGGAGAATACTCATTTGTTGCCATAGTAACAAAGTTCTCGTAATCGAAGTCTTCCATCCTGTCAGCGTATACATGCGGCCCAAGAGGAATGAAGCCACTGTACTCTGATATGCCTTCAGTAATGTCAGACCACCCTTTACGTTGGATGGTTGCGCCAGGGACGAAACAAAAACAATCGAGGAACGGTTCACACAGGATATATGCGTGATCAATCGCCTTGGCGTCTGGCAGCTTATCGCCTAGTTGCTCCAAGATTTTCGGTGCGCTGTTGCAGTTGACGAGATACGAATGCGTGCACCACAGACCATAGACCCTAACGATATGCCGGAAGTCCGTGTAGTCAAAGTCTCTTCCGATGGTTCGCTTGTGCCACGTAGGACATAAATGAAATGCCGCGTTTAGAAAGAAGATATCCCACGGCTCCGTAAACTGTTCGATGTAGTCGAGTCGCTTTTGAAAGTCGCTGCAAAATACCACGTCGTCTTCAACGATCCCTATTACGCCTGACTCGTGAGATGCCATTTCCAGCAACGCAACATGCGATAAGGCACACCCCACATGTCCATCCAGATTAAAATTGGGAAACCTTGTGTCCTTTTCGTCGTAGTCATCGCCTGTCAACGCGTTGAATCGGGCAGGGTTCACTCCAATTTTCAGAAACTCAGACAATGTCTGCATTCTCCTATCCTTACGCTTGGATAGGTTGATGTAGTGCCATCGGATATCTAAGCACTCAGTCAATTGTATTTGTACCATTGAATGATGTCTGGAAGCGTCTCGGCCATCGTCAGCGGCTTGAAGTCTGGCCAGATCTCCTTTAGCTTGTCGATGCACAGCCACTGACTCTTGATCTCGTGCAGCGTGGCAGGCCTCGCCCACTCTTCCGGTTCAGCGTCAACGCCCATCGCATGGCAGATGATCTCGACCGTTTCACGCACGGTGTGGCACTCGCCCGACCCGACGTTGATCGCCTGACCCCACGGCTTGGCGTCCATGACACGTATGTACGCCTCGCAGGCGTCGTCGACGTGGATGAACTCGCGGCGGTATTGTTCGGCACCAGCGGTGATCTGCGGTTTCTCGCCACGTAGGACGCGTAGGATCGTGTTGGGGACGAGCCGGCTGTGGTTGGGATCTCCTGGGCCGTATACGTTGGCCATGCGAATGCTCGCCACAGGAACCCCGTAGTTCTCCGCGTACGCCGTCATGAGATGTGAGACGCACGCCTTGCTGGATTCGTAGATAGCCGTGGGGCGCAACGCCTGGTACTCATGATATGGAACATGGACCGATCCGTACGACTTATCTGACTCTGCCACCACGATGCCTTGAACTCGCTCGCTCTGCCGGGCAGCCTCCAGGATATTGGCAGTGCCCATCACGTTCGTTCTAAGGCAACCCAGTGGATCTGTACGGCAGTTTCGAACGATGGCTTTGGAAGCAAGGTGGAAGATTTCGTCTATCTCGTTGTTGACGATGATTTCCAGCATCCGTTCGTAGTCGAGAATATCGCCGGTGAGTGAATGCCATCGAGAGCACCTGAACGGTTGCCTGTCGTGCCACAGCCCGAGTAAGTTGTGCCCTTCGTCAGCCAACTTCAATCCAAGTTGTTGGCCGATAAAGCCGGCGCTTCCGGTGACGAGTATATTCATGTCTTGCGTTCCTCGGATACTACTATCTCTACATCAATCGCACGCTCCATCGCTTCGCGAAGAACTTCGTCCCGTCCTAAAAGCACGATATTCTCTTTGCGTATCGATTTCTTCAAGTCTTCCGTCGAAATACCACGGCAGGCGTTGACACAGGCGACGATACGTTCTGCATCATCAGGATTCCAAATGTCTAACACAGCAACATCGTCCGCGTCGTTGATATTATCGTACGATGAATCGTAGCTCCACGGTTCCGGAGAATGACCGTTCATTGCTTGCTCCATTTGAAGTAGGCATCGTAATCGAAGTCTTCGAGGCGGTCACACCAGCAGTGAGGCCCGAGACTCTCAAGGAAGTGCGAGAACCGCGTGAAGCCGTTGCCAATATCTGACTGCCCGTCGAACTGAAACACCATTCCTGGCGTGAAGGCATAACAGAGCAGTTTCGGCTGAACCTTAATGAGCGCATCGTCGCTGCCACGAGATTCCGGCATTACATCGCTTACCATGCGAAGAACGGCCAAAGCGTGGTCAGGGTTGATGATGTACCCTTGATTGGCAAAAGCACCATAGACCCGGTGAATGTGCTTCACGTCGGTCAACTCAAAGTCATGGCCAAGCTCCTTGTGCCAAACGCCACCAGGATCTACGTGATAGGTCGAACCAAGGTACATGATGTGCCACGGCCAATGCCAATTCTCATGGATGTACTCCAGTCGTTTCCTGAAGTCTGAGCAAAGCAGAGCGTCATCTTCCAGCACGCCCACGCACTTGCCCCGGCTCGCGGCCAGTTTCCAGAGTGCCGTGTGTGACAACCAGTTCCCAATTGTGTTTGGGGTTGCCATCATGAGCTGCACGCGATCCATTGATCCAACGTACTGCTCCTTGACAAACGCCGGAAACCGCTCGGCCGTAATTCCGACTCGGTCCAGTTGCCGCTGGATCTGTTCCAGCCGGTCCGTACGATGATCCAGGTTGATGTAGCGCCAGAGAATCTCGTCAGGTCGTGGGAACATTTTCTTGTCCATGGTATCGTTTGTACGCGTCTTGCGTTCCGTAGATCACATTGAGATCGTTTCGACAGATCTCCACGTATCCATGCGGCTTCAATCTTTCGTACAGTGGTTCCGATTCGTCACTTCCCATTAACTGAGGCTCACCATTGACGGCCGTTCCTTCGTACGTCCTGTACTCGATTATGAATACTTCCGGATGAAACGTGTCCCAGTCAATTCCGTCTAGTACCTGTGGCTCTGTTCCTTCGGTGTCGATTGAGCAAAACTTGCAGGCGTCCCGTATGTCAGGATATCGAGACAGAATCGTTTTGAGTGTTTCGATTTCCGTGGGACGAATCGAATCTTCCTGGATATTCCAATCGGGACGAAACGAGCTGACGTTGCCGCTGATCCTCAGATTGGCTATTCCGTCGCAATTGAATGCTCCTACTGGTTCCAGTATGTCTCCTCGCCTGTTTCGTAAGAGTGAATACCAGAACCCTTCGAATGGTTCGATAAGCAGCCCCCTCCATCCTGCTTGGTAGTACGGCCACGTATTTGAACATTCACACGGATGGCTGGCACCAACGTCTACATAGGCGCCCGTGCTTTTTAGAGGAAATATCTTGATCATGCGAGCAAGGATATCGCCTTGCGGGCCTGGATTGTTGGACGGTTGCAGACGGCAGTGCATCACAGAATCCATCGGCTGGACAAGCTGACTCAACTCGTCCAGACAATTCTTCCATCTGCTAATGTAGTGGAGTTCTGTCATACAAATTTCGTATTCCGAAACAGTGCGTTCTCGTGTTCGTACGTTGCCACCAGTTCCCAATCCGGAAGCATCATGATGATCTCACCAAGCGTCGGTTCGCCCTCGTACAGCGGCGACTCGTAGTACTCGATGTACAGCCACCGGGTGCTCTGAAGTGCTTCAGCGCCGCCCCTAATGATCTTCGCCTGGGCGCCTTGCGGGTCGCACCAGATCAGGTCAATGGCCGTGCATTCCGGGCAGTCCTCGCGCCACAATCCCCACCACGTATCCAGCGTGAGAAGAACCACCGAACGTCGATGCGAGTCGTCTTCCGGAAACGTGATCTCGGGCGAGCGGATCAGGTGCCTGGTCGGCCGGCAGATCGAGGACGACTTGTCCCATTCAGGGTCGTGGAACCCGATCTCGCCAGCGGACATGTAGAGTGGGGCCGTGCCAATTTCGTCTGATACTGCCGCCTTCACAAGGTCGCAGCGGTTGCTGTACACGCCCGCTCGCATCATGACCGATTCGAATTTGGCTATCGCTCGCGGATCGGGCTCAAATGCTACGATCCTGCACGCCGGAAAGGCTGTCAGGAACCTGACAGTGTCCTCCCCGTCATTGCAGCCGATCTCGACCATGAATTTGGGTGGACCGCCAAGAACTTCGCACAACTTGGCCGGCGTCAGTCGGGTGTCAAAACATTCCATGGGCATTGTGTCCTGTATCGTTCTCCGTTTTTGACGTGCTGTTCAGGGGAAAACCAGTCTTCTTCTCGGGTGTTCTGGATGTCGAGTATTGCGTGGTCCGCGTCGGTCATTGGAACCGCGTGGTAGCATTCGTCGAACTGCTTCCAGATCGCCAGGTTGAATGCGATGTCCTCGAATCCAGCGCCCTCGTATTCCTCGTCCGCTCGCAGATCGCCGAGCTTATTCCTGGCGATGCTGAACTGCGAGTTCCCAAACGACGGGATGTTCGTTGCAGGAACGCCGAACCGCAGATCGAGGTCGGGCAGTTGGTGGGCTTCGAATCGCTGGGCGTGGGTATCGTACACGTCGAACTGGCGGTCGATGTAGGTCGGATCCGATTCGGCCAGAGCAAGTGCCTCTTCCGCCAACGCTCGCACTCGATACCAGACCTTCGAAACACGAGGTGAGGTGCAGAACTCTGCACCCTGAAAGAATCGCTCACCAACGAGTGAATCGCAGTCCAGGAACGTCAGGATCTCGCCAAGCGATGAGTCGATCCCGATGTTCTGTAATCTGGGTTTGCAGAACCACTTGCCTCGCCTTCCGACGTTGATGACGAGTTCGCTGAACGGATAGTCGCCGAAGTTGAACCCCGAGTAGTCGAGCCTGCTTTCGCAGACTACAACCACTTCAACTCGCCCGGCAGCGTATTCGGTTGCCTTGGCAATTCTGTCCAAGCACAAACGCAAGCGGCGTTCGCGCTTCTCGTGCGGAATGATCACTGAATGAAGCATCGGAGGGAATGCCTAAACGCGTCTAATTACGTCGGATGATTGACTCGTACGTCTTACTGTTGAAGGATCTGACTCTGTCGTTCTTCTGATTGTTTCTGCTACTGAGCTTCCAGTTCGGCGAACTATGCCTACCACGTCCACGGTTGTAGTGGTTACAGGTGCACTCCACCAGTGCAGCACGATCCCCAGAATATCCCTGAATCCAGCCATCAACTCACCCCCGTGATCGGGTCAGCGGCGGAATCGCTCGTGACCGTCTTGGTGGCGTGTGGGGTAACGTCGTCTGTGCGATAGATCGTCCACACTCCAGCGGCAACAGATGAATGGAACCCGGCCAGGAGCAAGGTAATAAGCGAATCCTCTTCGGCGGCTGCTTGGTCGTTGGCTGCACCCTTGGTCAACACCTCGGTACGAATCTGTGCGACCGTTGGAGCAGCAGTTTTCGCCGCATCGTATGCTGCTGTCAACGTCATAGCCGACCCCACGGCAGCCGGTGAGGCGGGGATCAGGTCGGTTTTGGCTTTGATGGCTGCGTCCGTTGGGTCGTAATCTGCACCGAATGCCTCCTCAGTCCCTACGGCATAGCTCGTTAAATACAATCCCACATGACAGGCCACGGTGATCCCGACCGGCGTGGTGAATATGTAATGCGAATGCGTGCCCGTCCCACTGACTACCGCGGTCGTCGTCGCCAATCCAACGGCTGTTGC
>Ga0209416_1002049_pt1 | contig 11977 bp, 12 predicted proteins | sample RifGroF1_FD_184001 | JGI IMG/M metagenome (GOLD analysis project Ga0209416, IMG submission 184001) | Groundwater microbial communities from Rifle, Colorado, USA - Groundwater F1 (SPAdes) (version 2) | ecosystem: Environmental > Aquatic > Deep subsurface > Groundwater | place: Rifle, Colorado...
GCGTGTGTAGATTTTGCGTAGAAGAAATATATAATTCTCATTATTCGTCTGAAAATTCACTTGAAAAGGCTATTTATAAAACTTGTAAATTGTTGAATGTAAAATATGATTCTCGCGCAATAGAAAGCACGAAGGCACAAATAGAAACCAATAATCAAAGAGGTAGAGTTAATAAAACTGTATTTGGGGTTTATCGAAAAAACTTGAACATAATCGATAATTCTTTTGCATCGGGGGTAAACACTCTAAAAGATGTATCTTTTCAGGAGGGTGTAAAATATGATGCCCCTCCCTTGGATTCTGATGAATATGCTGAACTTGATGCGGAAGAGTTGGTTGCATTTTGGGGTAAAGGTCTAGAAGCAGATGAATATAGTTTTCTTGAATTGGAATTGGATAGATATAAGAGAACACATAAATGTGATACGGCGGCTGAAGAATCTCTATTGCGGCAAATTTGTTTCTGTGAGTTAGAAATTAGAAAAAGTCGAGAAGAGGATAAATCAGCTTCTAGTGCTATCAAACAACTTCAAGATTTGATGAAAACCGCCAGTGTTGATCCTGCTAAAACCGCTATGGCAGGTGGAGGAAAAAGTCAAGATACTTTTTCTGCTTTTATTAAAACAATTGAAGAAAACGAACCTGCTGAATATTTTAAGGATAAAGATTTATTTAAAGATTTTGACAATATTGGAAAATATTTTGAAAAATATGTTTCTCGTCCCTTAAAGAATTTTGTTACACTTTCACGAGATTTTAATGTTGATGATGAAGAAGAGGACGATGATTTTGATGTAAGGGAAGCAAGCGAGGAATAAATGCCTTCAAATTTTGTTAAAACTAACTTTAAAAAAAATGCCGAAAGTCATGATGAATTTAAAAAACCAAAAAGTATGGTTCGGCAAAAAGTTCTTGAAGGAGAAAGAAAAGAAAAGCTGATCAGATGGATTACTTTCATGAGAAGAAATCCTGTGAGATTAATCGAATTTTACTTTGGAATCCATCTCCACCCCTATCAAATATTAATGATTTGGGTTTTACAAAGAAGTAATCTTGCTTATATTGTTGCTAGTCGTGCAAGTGCTAAAACTTGGTTAATTGCGGTATGGTCGTTAACATTAGGTGTTTTATATCCCGGCATTAAGATTATTGTTTGTGCTAAAACTTTGAAGCAGGGTGGTATTTTAATTAGTGAGAAAATAAAAAGTTTAATTGAAACTCACCCCAATGTTGCAAGAGAAGTTAGAAGTTATACGGCAAATGCTAATAATTATGAAGTGATTATGCATTGTGGTAGTACGATACGAGTTGTACCTAGTTCGGATGGCGCGAGAGGCAACCGCGCAAACTACATTATCGTAGAAGAATCTCGATTAGTTGCTAAAGATATTCTAGAATCAGTCATTAAACCATTCCTTGAAGTTCGTACTCCTCCATATCGTTTAAAACCGGAATATGCACAGGATATGGATTTAGTCGAGGAAGGTGTTATTTCCTATATCACATCTGCTTGGTATGTGGCTGAATATTGGTATCAATATGTTAGAACTTGTATCAGAAGAATGGTATCAGGAGATGAAACGGCAAATTTCTTAGCATTTGATTATTTGATAAGTCTTTATCATCACATCAAAACAGAAGAGATGCTAAGAAACGAAATGGCCGATATGGACGCTGTATCGATTCAAATGGAATATTTAAATATTCCGGCTGGAAGTAGTAGCAAGGCTTACTATAAACCGAATATGTTTAATAGGAGTTTAAGTTTAGCCTTTTATCCTCAAAGAGAATCGGCCTATGATGCAAAACACAATCCCTATCAATTAAAATTTGTAGATGGTGAAATTCGTTTAGTTAGTGTAGATGTTGCTACTCGTTCTGGCAAAACCAATGATTTAACAATTATATCTATTATAAGATTGATTCCATTGTTAGGGAAAGGGTACGAAAGACATTTGATTTATCAAGAAGCATTCAAGGGTATGAATACTTTGTTGCAAGCAAGAAGAATCAAGGAATGCTTTTTTGATAGTGAAAGTTCTTTTATTGTACTTGACCTCCAAAACGCGGGGATAAAAACTTGTCCTCTTTATAGGTGACTATAAAGTAATAAATCGCGAAATTAAGCGGGAAAGCTGAAACGCCAACCCGAACCGAAGGCAATGGCTAAAAATATTGTCAGGGGCAGAGCATACCACTTGAACCTTTTTATTAATTAAAGAGAACATAATAGTGGCACGAGTTCGCGATATCTTATTGGAGAAAATTATAAATTATGATAATAAATAATAAAGTAATTACAAAATGGAATTCTAGAACTAAAAAATACTATGAAGAATTAGGTTATGTATATACTTTTATGGGAGATGATTTAGAGGTAAATGTATTTGATTTACCAAATAGAAGTATGGTAAAAGTAGAAATAGAATGTGATTATTGCCATAAAAGTTTTTTAGTTTCTTGGTATCATAGAACAAAATCATTAGAAGATACAATTATAAAAAAAGATGTGTGCTACGATTGTAAATATTTGAAAGCAAAAGAGGCTGTTCAAATTAAATATGGTGTAGATAATATTACAAAGGTTGAAGAGTTTAAAAGAAAACAAGAAGAAACTTGTTATGAAAGATATGGGGTTATAAATCCTTTTCAGTCAGAGGTCGTAAAAGATAAAATCATAGCATTTAATTTAAATAAATATGGGGAAACATCTTTTACTAAAACATCTGAATATTTACAAAAGAGAAGAGAAACCTGTTTACAACGATATGGGGTTGATAGTCATATGAAATTGCCCAAATATAAAGAAATGTTTACGGGCAAAAAAAGTCCTGTTTGGAAGGGCGGGATTCACGATGAAAGATGGGATAGACTTCAACCTAAATATAAACAATGGAGAAAAGAAGTATTTATAAAAGATAGTTTCACTTGTAGGAAATGTGGTATTACAGGTGGAAAATTAGAAGCACATCATGTTTATAATTGGAATGATTACGTTGGATTAAGATATAACACAGATAACGGAATTACATTTTGTATTAATTGTCATATTGAATTTCATCAAATTTATGGAAAATATAAAAACGATAAATTTCAATTAGATTTATTTCTTCAGTAAGATAAAAAGATATGCCGAACTAGCAAGAATATAAATTGCTAGAACATAAAAATAAAAAGTTTTATGGATAACAATTGAAGTATTTTCGATACACTAAGTCAAAACACTCTTTCTGATGAAAGAGGGATGGTATTTCCTCCTATGACGGTTGTAAACGATACTTATGTAGATGAAAATTTACGAATAGAATTAATGGGAAGAACTTTAGGGGTAGGGGCATTACCTGTAATTTATCCTATTCGTGCTTCTCAACAAAGTAACAGTACGATGGCAAGTGCTTTTAGGGCATCTCTGCAAAAACGATTGTGGAAATTCTTAAAATCAGAAAGTGATGGAGAGGAATTCCTAATGCGTACAAATAAAGAATTTAAAAAAGAAATTAATGATTCTGAAACAACTGCTTTCTTTTTGAGTCCGTATGTAAATACATCTCTTTTTATTAATGAATGTATTAACCTTGATATGAAGTTGGTTAGCGGATTGGTTAAATTGGTCGAAAGACCCGGATGTTATAAAGATAGATTTAGTTCTGTCTTATATGCTAACTCAATTATTGCTGATATTTTTGATATTGAATTATTGAAAGAAAGAGAAGAAAGTAGTGATTTGGAAGCGTTATTATCAGTTACTAATTTTTATTAGTTCGAGGAATTATAAAAGATGAATTTTATTCTTGAGGAAGAAGAGTCGTTAAATCTTCAGGAAAGAAAGGAGGTTTAATGGCTAGACCGAAAAAAAGCGAACAACAAAAACAAAAAAAAGAAGATGTTCTTTTAGCGGTTGATGAAGTTTGGGATGTACTTGAATTTGCTCATAATTTAGGGGGCTTATTTCCAGGGGTATATACACCTGATTTAGTAAACGCCAGATTGAAGGAGATTTCTTATTCTCCTCTTTCTCCAAGCGAATCAAATATAGATAATGCTTTTGCTAATTTAAAAGATAGCGAAGAGATTATTCGTAGTTATATTGAATATTTCGAAGCTGTACACATGCCATTTAAGCGCATTTTGTCTTATATGGCTTCACATTTAGCTTTTGATATATTTTATACTCCTATGAATGTTACTGACGCAAAAGAATACGCTTCCCCAAAATACAAAAAAGATCAATTAATATTTCACGAATTTTTAGACAAATTTGATTATAAGTCATCTTTTCGAAATGTGGTAAAACAATTATTGCGAAACGAGATTTATGTGGGGTGCTTGCGAGAAGATAAAGATAAAATTGTATTGCAAGAATTGCCTTTGAAATATTGTAAGATTACAGCCAAAGGTAGTTATAATTTATTAGTAACTTTTGATTTTAGCTATTTTTTACAACCAGGAATTGATATTAATCTATACGATCCATTTTTCCAAAAAAAATATCTAGAAGTATTTAAAAATTACAGTAATAAGAAAGAATATATTCCATCTTTACCCCCTGAACTTCGTGGTAATTCTCAATTCGCATATTGGGTAGATTTGCCGCCTTGGATTGCATGTGCTTTTAAACTAGATACTTCTCAAATGGTTGCTACACCATTGTTTACTGGTATGTTGCGTTATTTGGTTCATGATCATACAATGATTTTGTTACAAAAAGATTCAAATATGGCGGCGGCTAGTAAAATCTTGTTAGGAGAAGTGCCACTACTAAAAGAATCGAAGGCAAGCGTTAAAGATATGCTTGCAATTGATCCTAAGACTTTAGGGCAATTTTTATCATTGGTGAAGGCAAGTCTTGCATCTGCAATTAAAGTAGCGTCTGCTCCATTAGAAAATATGCAAGCAGTTTCATTCGATAGTCAAAGCGAAATTTTAGATGATTGGACTCGCTCGGAAATGAGTTCGTCCGGTATGGATACCGCTTTGATTTATTCTTCTCAATTAAAAGCTAATTTAGTTGATTCTCAACTTAGTTTCCAAAGTGATTCAAAAATTGTTGAACAATCTTTATACCCTCAATTTTCATCGTTTTTAGAATATTGGATTAATAATCGCACCAGTAAATATAAATATTCAATACAATTTCAAGGTAATGATTATTACTTAGATCGTCAACAACGATTTGATAAAGCGATGGAATTGACAAATCAAGGAATTGTATTACCTCAATTGATTGCCGCTTCATTGGGATTTAAACCGCAAGAATTATATCGTATGATGGAAGAAACCAAGGCTAATGGTTTTGCAGATATGCGTATGTTACCGATAGCATCTGTGGCTAAAGAAAATGGAGAGGATGAAAAAGGTAGACCTCGAAAGTCAGATAGCGAATTGGGTGATGCTGGCGCGCAAACTCGCGCCGCGGGTAGTAATACCCAACGAGGTGGGAAACCACAATAAAAATCTTTATTTATAACGATTAAATAATATTTATTTAATTGGCCTCGTAGATAGAGATTATAAACAATATATATTTTAATAAATTTAGGAGGAAAAATTTAATGGCAATTTCAAATGCAAATGCTGCTAAAATCAATAAGATGAATCGTGCGGCTCAAGGTGTTAGTTTAGGTACTGCTTTTCAAGCTGCTCAAACATCAATTACCGCTCTAGAAGTTGGTACTGTTGTAACTGCTGGTTCAGCAAAAGTTACCGCTGCTCAATGTGGGGCAAGCGCAATAATTATTAATACTGGCCTTGGCACTTCTTTTGGGCAAGTTATTAATTTTGTACGATCAGGGTCTTTAATCACTTATATTAGTGCTTCTCAGGTTGCTATTGCAAATGCAAGCGGAAGCATTACCGTTACCGGAATGTTAAGCGATATATTATTAACAAACGACATTGTTCATTGGCTTGCATTCTAATTAATCTCCAATTCTAGGAAAGGAGGTTGGTTAAATGCACTCGTTGATTTCTGAACAACTGAATAGTAGATTGGATGAAGTTGTAACTAAATGTTTTGAAGGAAATAGAATCATGGATAGAGGTGTTAATGTTTTGGGAATTAAGTTTGCTATGAATAAAACTGAAAAAGTTTTACATTCTAAACTTGCACACTTGTTCCCTCAACTTGCCGATGAAGTAAGTTCATATCAAAGTTCTAGAAATAATCTTACTTTCTATGGTGTTACTCCCGCCGATGGTTCTGATTATAGTACTCCATTAAACTTTTTTGAAAAAATGTTAGATTTTATGGTTGATTTAGAAGCTTTAATTTCTGAAGTTTTAGAATTAGCCGATAGTGAAGAAGATAAAGTTACTAGCGTTTTTCTACAGAATTTTTTGATGAGAATTACATTGGTTACTTCTCAATGTTTGTTACTGGTGGATAAAGGAGAAAACTATAAAGATTGGATGTTATTTGATCATAACATTGATGATTTTATAGTTTTATAATTTCTTAATTTTATATAGATTTTATCAAAAAGGATTTTAATACATGGGCCTACTTATAAAACCAACTCAGGGAATATTAGATAATGCGTATGTTTGCAATGAAACAATCGCCCAATATTTCATGCAATATATACCTCTTATCTATATTGATAAAAGTAAAAACTATTATTTTATAAAAACAAATAAATTTAAAGAAATTTACGATAAGAGGCCATTTTCTGTTAAGTTATTAGAGTTATTTAAAAATTTATAGAGAAAGAAACTCCTTTCTCAGAAAGGAGGAATATTATTGCGTGGAAAAAAATAAACTTTATTTCGATGTAGATGATGTTAAATTGGTCGAAGAAAATCCAGATTCTAGTTTTGCAACCTTATCTATAGATTTCTTTGCGTCGGGAAAAAACAGACACGATATGTATGTTAGCGAAGATACTTTGATGCGTACCGCGTCTACAATTAAGAATTGTCCTTTAGTCTGGAAATATGATAGTAGATTAAATGATGTTTATACTCATGACCCCGATGAAGTTCCGTGTGGTTTTGTTCCTGAAACTGCTGAAATAAAAAGTCGATTGCTGGCCGATGGTAGAACTATGCTATCGGTTGTGGCTTATGTTTGGAAGAAATATTCAGGGGAAATACTTAAATTTTTTAAACGCGATGGGGATAAACCTGTCAGTGTAGAAATGAGTGTTTTTGAAACTAAGCCATACAACGATTTAGAAGAAATTGTAGATTATAAATTTGAAGCAATAACAATTTTAGGTTCTTTTGTTACTCCTGCTATTCCTTTGGCAAAAGCGAAGGTTATACAATTTGCAGAAGAATATAAAGACATTGTTGAATTAGAATTTGGTCGTTATGAAGAATTGAATTTTAAAATACCAAATATCGTAAAGAATAATGCTAAAGAAGGATTACTGTTAAATAAAGAACACAATAAAGGTGGTACAGGGATAGGTTTAGCGATTGCTAGATATTTGGCAAAAAATGAAGGCATAAGTCCTGAACGAGTTCGCAACATTGCAAAGTATTTCCAACGACATACTGAAGATTATTCAAGTGATAAAACATCCGATGGATGGATTGCGTGGCAACTCAGAGGGGGGAACGCGGGACGAACTTGGTCTATAAAACTTACAAAACAGATAGATGAAATCAATAATAGGCAAATGGCTTATTTTGATAAATCAAGTGTAAGTGTAAATATGACCGAAAATAATCCTATAAAGGAGGAATTATCTGTGGCTGATGAAGAAAAAGTAGAAGAAATGTCTGGTCAAGAAGATCAAGAAAAAATGGCAGATAAATCTAAAGAAGAAGAAAAAGAAACTGAAGTTTCTGAAAAAGAAAAAATGGCGGCTGAACCGGAAAAAACAGAAGAGAAACCGGAAGAAGAAGAGAAAGAAGAAAAGCCAGAAGATAAAGAAGAAAAGGAAAAAGAAGAAGAAATGTCCTTAGATTCTTATCTGGATGTTGCCGCTTTACTTGCCATGCTTACGAATGAAACTGAGGGCAATGAAAAATTAGTTGGTGAATTTGCGAAACCATTTGCTCAAATTAACTATGGTAAAGCAATGGGTTTTATGTTCTCTAAAATGCAAAAAATGGCAGAAGAAATCAAAGAGCGTGAAACTAAAATGAGTTCTGCTGAATTAGAAATGGAATCTCTAAAACAATTTAAAGTTGAAAAAGAGAATGAAAAATTTAATTTTGCAGTTAATGTTCTTCTAAAAGAGATTGAAGAGAAAGTTCAAATTCCAGCTTCTAAAATTGAAGAATTGCGCGAAAAAGCAAAAGAATATTCTATTGATAATTTAGATGCTTGGTGCAATTTTGCTAAAGCTTCTGCTTTAGATTTTGCTATTAAAGATACCAAAGAAGGATTTAGTAGATATGGTTTCCCCGTTACTACGGAAATCAAAAAATCTAATTCCCTTTGGCATCGAGAAAATTAATAATTATTAATTTTTAATTATTTTATTATTTTACAGGAGGTTTTTTAATATGGCTTATGGAGTAATTGTCCCCTCGAAACTAATGGCAACCAATATCGATACTCTAAATCGAACCGCTGTTAGTGGTTCTGATATTGAAAATGGAATGGTATTTCGCCTTGATTCTTATTCAACTGGTTCCGGTTTAGGCGAAACTTTTGCTGTGACTCAGGCTGCAACTGGTTCTCTAGTAAATGTTTGGATGGCTTACAGTCCTGAGGTTGTAACCGTTTATGCTGGAAACGTAGCGTATAAAGGCATTAATGCCGATCCTCGCAACTTCTATGTTAAAGCTGGTGAGATGATAGATGCGTTTAAGCCCCAACCGGGCGATCTTATTCTTGCATCGGCTGATGTATTTACGGGTGCGCGTACCGCTGAGGGTTATGCTTGCCTAGCTACTGGCACTTGGCAACTTGCCTGGAATGCTAATCACGCCGCAGATGCTCTTGCATTCAAATATCTAGCTACTGAATATATTACTATTGCTAGTGGTTCGGCCATTGGTTCTCAACGCGTGACCGCATATAAACTGGTTTGCCTAGCTAACTAATTTATTTTTCCATTTATTGTAGGCAAATTCTTTTATAGTTATTTAAGGAGGATTCTTAAAATATGAAATATCCCGCTACTGTTTTAAATTTTGCTGGTGAAGCTAACCTTGCTCCCTACGCTCAATTTCGTGATTATTACAATCACTATCGCGTAAATTTTGAAGGCGCAAAAAATTTAGAGTTTTCGGTTACAGACGATAAAGGTCTACCGATTACTTTTGAGGAAAAAGAAGCACTTATGAATGCTTCCCTAAAACGTGAAATTCTTCGTGTTTCTGGTATTCAGAATTTCACCGAATTTCCTCTAGCTCAAATGGCAACTCACCCCATGCTCGGTTGGGCGACTTTTGCCGTTGTTTCTCAAATGATTGATATGATTCTTCCCGAAACCATTATTGACAGCATCGGCATGTACACCGATGTTCGCACTATTGGTTGGGGCGATTCTGCTCTATTTGAAGTAGAGCCAAAAGATATTTTCGCTGTCTCTAAAGCTGGCCGCGCTCAACGCTCAACCGAAATTCACAAACAATTTCGCGGTAACGTATCCATCGTACCGGAAGCTCGTGAATTAACCGTTGGTGTTTCTCTATACCGCGTTCTTTCTGGACACGAGTCCCTAGCTATTTTTGTTAGCAAAGTTATTCGCTCGATGGAAACTCAGGTTACTCTCGACGCTTACGACGCTTTTGCTGCTGCTATGGCTGCACTCCCCACAACCGCAACCACTGGTTTGCAAGTTGCTGGTTATACTCAAGCCTCCCTCGTTCGCCTATGCCAACAGGTCGGCGCTTGGAATGGTGGGGCGAAACCGATTATCATGGGTACTCAACTAGCTCTTGCTAGTGTTCTACCCGATGATGCAAATTATCGCTATGATCTACAAGGTAGCGATTTTATGAAATTAGGGTATGTTCGTACTGCCTTTGGTTATGATATTATGGCACTACCCCAAGTTGCCGATCATCGAACTGAATGGGCAATGCGCCTAGATAATGATCGTCTATGGATTGTTTCTCCTTCTGCTCAAAAACTATTAAAATTAGTACTAGAAGGTTCAACTGTCTCGTATACCGATAATATCTATGACAATGCCAATCTGCTTCAACGCAGTACCATTCTAAAGAGTTATGGTGTCGGCGTCGCCACCAACAGCATTGCCGGAATCATGACGCTCTAAGAACATTTGTTCTATTCATAATTTTAAATAAGAAGAAATGCCGTATGAATAAAATCATGCGGCATTTCTCAATTTTTATACAAGGAGAATTTATAAAATGGCTCGTCCTCGAAAATCGCATATTGCGGAAAATTCAGCTAATGCTTCAGTTGAACTAAATGCTGAAAAAGATTTAAGTGCAGTAGCAACAAGTGTAAATGTAACAGGCGCAGATATAGCGGAACTTTTAACACTTGTAAAAAGTTTGAAAAATGAAATTGATCAATTAAAACTAAATCAATCTTCTCAAAAACAAGCTGAAACTTTATCTGTTGAGTCAGATAATAAAAATACATATATTATTGAAAACAAAGATGATGATGACGATGAATTCGATAAGATTGAAATTCGTCCAGAAACCTACGTGAAAATTGTGAGCTTATTCCCTGGGTGGCTCAATATCAGCACGCGCGCACACGGAAAAGGAAAACCTTTTACGTTTCAATCTTTCGGGCAAGTTAAACGAATTCTTTATTCTGACTTAGTAGAAATTTTAGAAAATTATCGTCATTTCCTTGAAAAAGGTTATTTTTATATTATGAATAAAAACGTTATTCGTAAGAATGGTTTAGATGAAATTTGTAATAAGATTTTATCTAAAGAAAATATTGAAATTATCTTACAAGGAAATGGTAGTGACAATATAATTTCTCTTTTTAAATCAGCTAATGTTTTCCAACAGGAAACCATTATCGATATGTTGATTTCTAAAATGCTAGTCGAAGAAGTAGATTTAAATTTAATTGATAAACTTTCTAGAATTTCAAAAATTGATATTCATGAAAAGTTTGAATCAGCAAAACAATTACAAGAAAGAATGAATAGCAAGGAATAATAAACTTATATTCTGAAAGGAGGGCAATTTGACCTCGAAATTAGAAGATATTTGCGATCTTGCACAGACGATGATAGCAGATTACCGATTGACATTGCTGTATACAACATCTGGATCAAGTGCATTGAACTTGTTTTTAGAGTCTTACTTGCTTCAGGCAATTGATGAATTTGATTTATGCGAACAATCATTGTCGTATAGTACAACAACTCAAGAATTTACCGTAGACCTCACACAACAACACAAAAACATTCTGGCTCAGATTATGATCAAATATTGGTTACATAAAGAAGTTCAGGATGTTTTACAAATGCGGTCAAAAATCTATGATAGAGATTTTAAAGCCTACTCTGAGGCTAATAATCTCAAAGAAAAAAGAGAATTATACGCTTTAAAATGTGAGGAAATTAGCCAATTATTAAATAAATATGGTTACAGAAATAACGATTGGGACTCATGGGAGTCACAAAATTTTAGAGCTTAAATAAAGGAGGTGAATAAATAAACATGAGTTATAAATATTTAACAAGTGGTTCACCAACTTTTTTTAAAACCAGTCAAGAAGTTTGGCAAGGCGATTTTCAAGCATTAATAGATGATGCTTTTTCAAATGCATCTACTTATCGAACAATTAGTAAAGAGTTTCCTTTTTCAACAGGCTCTCTTATTTCTACGAATGTGCGAGTTACAAGTGCAATTGACAATATTACTGGTATGAAATTGGGTGATGATTTTAAAAATCTATATTTTTCTGGAAGTTCTGGTTCTGCTGTTTTAGGAGAAAAATATTATTTTAATAATAATTATTATTTAGTAGTTAATACAAATAATGTAAAGCGTTCTTATAGTTCAGTTACCATTCGAAGATGCAATAATTCTTTGAGATGGGTAGATGAAAACGGTAATTCTTTTTCTGAACATT
>Ga0209416_1002056_pt1 | contig 11934 bp, 12 predicted proteins | sample RifGroF1_FD_184001 | JGI IMG/M metagenome (GOLD analysis project Ga0209416, IMG submission 184001) | Groundwater microbial communities from Rifle, Colorado, USA - Groundwater F1 (SPAdes) (version 2) | ecosystem: Environmental > Aquatic > Deep subsurface > Groundwater | place: Rifle, Colorado...
AGGCTGGTCACCTGCGCCATTTCTTCCAAGCCCAAACATCCGCATCTATGCGGTTTTTTGGTGTTCACTCCGAACTCCGAACTCCGAACTCAACGCACGGGGTCCGCCCATGACCCTCACCCCGACCTCCATCCCGGCCGTAGAGCCAGAGATCATCTACGCAGGCCAGACCCTGCAGTGGTACCGTTCGCTTTCAAACTATCCTGCGGACACCTACACGCTCAAATACTACCTTTCCGGCCCCGCGGACGTAACGCTTACCGCCGCGGCCTACAACACCACCGATCACCTTATTTCCGAGACAGCGGCAACGACGGCGGCCTGGACCTACGGAATCTATGAATGGCGCTGCTTTGCCGAGATAACCGCAACCGGGGAGAAGTGGTTCGTCGACAAGGGCTTCATCACCGTCAAGACAACGGCGGGAAAGTCCCACGCCAAGACCATGCTCGACGCCATCGAGGCCATCCTGGAAGGCCGGGCAACCAGCAAGGACCTGGACCTGGTTGCCAAGGGCATCGGCGACGTGAACATCGCCAAAAAGCCGGAGCTGCTCATCCAGTGGCGCAATGTCTACCGCTCGGAGTACAGCGCAGAGTGCGCCAATGAAGCCCGGATAAACGGCAAGTCTACAAACAGCAAGATCCGTGTGAGGTTCAGGCCGGCATCATGAGTACATACGACCAGGAATTTATAGGGTATTTAGCGGAAGCGCTGCGAGAGCGGAGGCGGGAAAAGGCGCAACAGCTCCAGCCGAAGAACTATGCCGCCGGAGATGTCAACCGCCTGACCGCGGACTGGCCTACCGCTATTCTCAGCCCAACGGCAGTCCTGCGCTCAACCCTTACGAACATGCGAGGCCGGTCACGCAACCTCGTCATGAACAACGACTATGCCCGCCGGTTCATCAGTATGGTCGGCGTCAACGTAGCCGGTCCCAACGGCATCGGCATGCAGAGCAAGGCAAAGTTCCCCGACGGCATGCTTGATAAATACGGAAATGACCAAGTCGAGGATAAGTGGTCCGGGTTCAATAAAAAGGGCAATTTTGAAGTAACCGGTCAGCTTTCCGGAGCGGATGCCGATCGGCTCACAATACAGACTGTTGCCAGAGACGGCGAGATGCTCGCCCGCTGGATCGAGGGAATTGACAGCGACTACGGATGCGCGGTGCAATTCTTTGAGGCAGACCATCTGGATGAGACTCTGAACGTCGCACGTTTACAAAACGGCAACAGCATCCGCATGGGCAAGGAGTTTGACCCGTGGTTCCGGCCTGTTGCATATCATCTGCTTGTTGAGCACCCCGGGGACTCCGGCTGGACCTGGAACAGCCGGCACTATACCCGGATCCCCGCTGATGAAATCATCCACCCCTTCATGATCGAGCGGTTCAACCAGCCGCGCGGCGTACCCTGGATGCACAGCGCCATGACCCGGCTGAACAACATCGGCGCCTATGAAGAGGCAGAGATCATCGGCTCCAGGATCGGCGCCAGCACCATGGGCATCTGGGAGCGCGACGAAGACGCAGACCCGAACGAAAACCCCGGAGCCGATGCAAAGGATTCAGACGGCACCCCCGTCATGGAGATGGAGCCGGGGATCTTTGCCAAGGCGCCAAAGGGCTACCACTTCAAGCCCTTCGACCCCAGCCGCCCGGCGGGCAACTTCGGCCCCTTCATGAAGTCCGCGCTCCGGGGTATCGCCTCGGGCCTGCTCGTTTCCTACAATGCGCTCGCCTCAGATCTTGAGGGCGTGAATTTCAGCTCCATCCGCGCGGGCGTGCTTGAGGAACGAGACTGCTGGAAGGTCATCCAGGCATGGATGATACAGAATTACAAGCAGGAAATCTTTCGCAGATGGCTACGGTGGAGTCTCTTAATCGGGAAGATCCCGGGCATCCCTGTTTCAAAACTCGAGAAGTTCGCCACGCCCAAATGGCAGCCCCGCGTCTGGTCATGGGTAGATCCGGAAAAAGACGTAAACTCCCGCATTCTTGCCATAAAAAATAAACTCATCTCCCGCTCCAAGGTCGCGGCAGAGGACGGCGAGGATTACGAGGAGATGCTTATCCAGATCGCCGCGGACGAGGCCCTCGCCAAAAAATATAAAGTAGACCTGACCGACCCGGACGAAAAGGCGGCCGCCGCAAAGGCCCCGGCCAGTCCGGAAGGCGACGGCGGCAACAAGAAGAAGATGCCGCCCGAGGAGCAGATGCAGAACCTGGCCGGCGAGTTCATCAAGCTCCATAACTCGTTCCTGGAGACCATCAAGGCCCTGGCGCCCAAAGAGCAGAAGATCGACATCCACAACAACATGCAGGAGCGCGAGGTCACGGTCAACAGCCCCGTCACGGTCAGCCCCGCAAGCGTCACGGTCAACCCCGCAAGCGTCACGGTCAACCCCGCAAGCGTCACGGTCAACACCCCGGAGATGAAGTTCGAGAACACTGTATCGCCTGCCGCGGTCACGGTCAACACGCCGGAAATGAAGGTCGAGAACCACACGACCGTCGAGCCGTCCGCTCCCGCCGCCGTTACCGTGGCCCCGGCAGCCGTTACCGTCAACGCGCCCGAGGTCCGGATCGAGAACAAGACCGACGTGCACGTTCCCGAGCAGCCCGTCACAGTGAATGCCCCGGTCACGGTCAACACGCCGCAGACGCAGGTGGAGAACAAGGTCGAGGTCCAGCCCGCGAGCGTCACGGTCAATCAGCCGGATATTCATGTGTATGGCACAAAGAGCAAGGGCAAAAAGACCTTCGAGGTAAAGGACAAGGACGGCAAGGAAGAGGAGAGGCTGGTATGATCCTCATCCGCTGCGAATGCGGCCAGGCCCTCGGCAAGGTAAGCGGAAAATACGAGATCCGCTGCCACAAGTGCAAAAAAATTATGGCTGGTGAAGTTATCAGCCCAAAAGATTTTTACAAAGGAAGAATCGACGAGGTAGATCGTAAATTATTCGGGAAGCCCAGAATACCCAGAGAATTAATTCCCGTTCGTTAAGTCTTTCCTCGCGACCTTTGCGCCTTCGCGGTGAAAGATTTTAGATTCTAAAACTGAATATCCACCAGGCTGTACCAAGAGCCACGCAGGGTCAACCCCCCCTTGCGTGGCTTTTTTATTTTGCAATCACAGGAGGTCCATCGTGCCTGACTTCAAAAAATACTGGAACATCGTCCACAACAAAGGCTCCAAAAAAGCCGAGATCCTCATCTACGAGCAGATCGGCGCGGGCTTCTGGTCCGAGGGCATCGGCGCCAAGCAGTTCGCCAAGGACCTGAAAGACCTGGGCGACATCGAGGAGCTCGACATCCGGATCAACTCCCCCGGCGGGTCCGTCTTCGAGGGGCTGTCTATATATAACCTGCTCGTGCAGCACAAGGCGGAAAAGACCGTGTACATCGACGGCCTCGCCGCCTCCATCGCCTCGGTCATCGCCATGGCAGGCCGGGTGGTCATGCCCGAGAACGCCACCATGATGATCCATGACCCCTGGAGCATGGCCGTCGGCACCGCCGAGCAGATGCGCAAGGAAGCCGACGTCCTGGACAAGATCAAGGTCGGGCTTATTTCCGCCTACCGCGACAAGACCGGCAAGACCGACGACGAGATCTCGGCGCTCATGGCCGAGGAGACCTGGATGAACGCCGAAGAGGCCCTCGAGATGGGCTTCTGCGACGAGGTCACCAAGGCGCAGAAGGCTGCGGCCATGGCCTTCGATCTCTCCCCGTACAAAAACGTACCCACTGCAGTTGCGGCAAAGGCCGCGGCTGATCGCAGCACTCTGGCACCTTCCGGCGCGGGGGAAAAACCCGCTGGAAGCGCGCCTGCCGGAAAGCAGGCAGCACAGGGCGCCGTCGTCAGTCCGCAACCCGCGCAGGCGGCAGCGGGCAGCACTATCAATCCAAACAGGAAGGAGCACAAACCAATGAATTGTACTAAACACGGCACGCCGATGATGGGAGATTCCTGTCCGACGTGCGAACAGGAAAGCCAGACAGCGGCGGTCTTGAACCAGACCCGCCAGAACGAACTGAGCCGGGCCAAGGAGCTCCGCGCCATCGGCAAGGAATTCAAGATGGAGGCGCTGTCCGAGCATGCCGTCGAGCAGGGCTGGGACGAAGGCCAGCTCAGGGCAGAGATCCTCAACCGGGTCAAGAAGGCCTCGAACGGCGGCCCGCTCAACATCAAGGTAACCCCTGCCCACGAGGGCAAGCCCTTCCGGAGCCTGGGCGAGCAGCTCGTCGCGGTCAAGGCCGCGGCCACCGGGGACCACTCCGCGCAGCAGCGGCTCAAGGAAGTCTACAACGCCGCAACCGGTGCGAGCGAAGCCATCCCGTCGGACGGCAGCTTCCTGATCCAGACGGACTTCACCACCTCGCTCCTGGATCGGGCAAACGAAACCTCGGTTCTGTATCCCCGCTGCCGCCACATCCAGATCAGCGGCAACGCGCTGAACGCTCCGGTCGTAGACGAGACCACGCGCGTCACCGGCTCCCGCTGGGGCGGCGTCCAGGTCTATCGCACCGCCGAGGCTGGCACCGTCACCTCCAAAAAGCCGAAGTTCCGCAACATGGAACTCAAGCTCGAAAAGCTCATGGGCATCGGCTATGCCACGGATGAGCTTCTGTCGGACGCCACCGCACTCGAGAGCGTGTTCTCCCAGGCTTTTGTCGAAGAGCTGGGCTACAAGCAGGATGATGAAATCCTGAACGGAACCGGCGCAGGCCAGATGCTCGGGATACTGAGCTCCAACGCACTCGTTTCGCAGGCCAAGGAAGTAGGCCAGGTCGCAGCCACGATTGTGACCGAGAACCTCATCAACATGTACTCCCGCATGCCCGCCCGGAACAAGGCAAACGCTGTCTTTATTATTAACACCGAGTGCATGCCCCAGCTCATGCAGATGACCATGCCCATCGGCACCGGCGGAGTTCCTACGTTCCTGCCCCCGGGCGGCGTGTCCCAGTCACCCTATGGCATGATCTTCGGCAAGCCCGTGCTTGAGATCGAGCAGTGCGCAGCGCTCGGCACCGTGGGAGATATCATGTTCGTCGATCTTAGCCAGTACCTCGTCATCGAGAAAGGCGGCATCAACGCCTCCCGTTCGGTCGAGGTCCGGTTCCTGTACGACGAGCAGGTCTTCAAGTGGACCGTCCGGAACAACGGCCAGCCCATCTGGAACAGCCCGCTCACCCCGGCAAAGGGCAGCGCAACGGTCAGCCCCTTCGTGGCACTGGCAACCAGGGCATAAGGAAAGACGGCGCATTCTGCCGTCGAGGTCTGACGGCTTGCGCCGATGATTAAGAGCGAGTCCCGCGATTAGGCGCAACTCGCACCCGGCGAAGCGACAGCGCCGGGTGTAAGTCCAATTCAAAAAAGGAGGGTTCCAAAATGAACATTGCAGAACGACGCAAGATAGTCCCGGTTCTCCGCTACGGAGACCTGAATGCCGGTGCCACACTGGACACCGACAGCATCAACATGAAGAACTACAGCCGCTGCACCTTTCTGGTCCAGTGGCACGCCATCGGCGTGGCCGACGGCACGCTCCGGGTATATTCCGGCGCAACGGACGGCGCAGCCACCACGGCCCTGACCTTCCACCATGCAAAGGGCGGGGCTGCCCAGGGCTCCGCAGACTGCGATGTGCTCGCGGCAGATGCCACTTCGTCCGCGCTCACGATCGCAAACGCCACGGACGACAACTTCCTGCAGATTATCGAGGTTGACGCCGCGGACATGGACACCGGCAACGACCACGAATGGCTCACGCTCCGGATCTCCGACGACGTGGGCGGCGGCGGCCAGACCGGGAACGTCACGGTCATTGCCATCCTGCAGCCGCGCTATCCCGGCAACCGGTCTGCCACGGCCCTCACATAGCCGCATGGTCGTCGCAGGCTTTAGCCTGCGCTTGGAATTAACCAACACTCCGGCGGTCCCCGGCCATGGGGCCCGCCGCATTCTAAATGCAGGAGGACAACATGGCACTCAGAGGCAGATGGTACACCAAGTTTCTGCGGTTCTTCGAAAGCACCACCCAGGAGAGCATGCCCGTTGCGCCCGTCAGCTTCTATGACGAATTTTTCGCCCTTGACACGCTCTACTGGACGGCCAAGGACACATCAGCGGCCGGCGCCACGACCCCGGCGCTTCTGGCAGACGGCGACAACGGCCAGCTGGATCTGATGCTCGATGCCACGAACGAAAAGCAGGAGTCCGGCTACTACTGGAACGATAACCGGCCCATCAAGCTGGACCACGGCCCGAACATTGAGTTCGGCGTCATCGTCCATACCCTGCCCACCGGCCAGAGCGAGCTTTACTTCGGCCTGGCAGGAGACTACGTCGAAGGTCCCATTGCCGAGGCAGATGCCGGTCCTGCCGAGCATATCTTCTTCTGCTTCGACGGATCCGGCGCCTGTACGATCCACACCGACGACACGGTAACGGACAATGATGCCGTGGCCACCGGCGTAACGGTCGTAGCCGATGCACTCCATATCTTCCGCATCGACTGCACTGATCCCACGAACGTGCTGTTCTACATCGATGGCACCCGCGTGGCAAGCAGCACCACGTTCAGCGTTAACCAGGTGGCAACGCTGGCACTTCAGCCGTTCATGATCTGTCACAAGGAAACCGGCGTCGGTCTGGGAGAGTTGTATATCGACTATGTCCGCATCTGGTCAGACAGGGCGTAGCTTCCCGCAAGTGTAATACAGCCCCGGGGCAAAAGCCCCGGGGGTTTTGAGGGCATCATGGAATTTACCGCAGACGAAGTAACAGGGGTCCTCGAAGGCGAGGACATGGACACGGTGGACTACTACCAGTCTCTGGGGGACGAGGACTTTGACCTCGACACCTGGACCGGCGGGGTAGCCATTACCGGGCTGTTTCGCAAGCCCTACAAGCAGGTGCTGGACACGGAGACTTCCGACCCATCCTTCACGTTCAAGACAAGCCAGATGCCGGGAGCGGTAAAGAACGACGGGCTCATCTTCGAAACAGTGCGGTACATAGCCCGGGAAGTACATGCAATGGGAAATGGAACCACAACGATTTTATTGAGGCTGGCAAGTTAAGTAAAAAAACGGACAGCAGTCCGGGGAGTTGACGCTCCCCGAATATCGCGACGGCATCGCGACACGGTTTGACCCGCTACTATCCGGCCTGATCAGGCAGGGAAAGTGTAGCAGTTTAGTAAACGAATGTCAACGGTCGCGGGCAGGGAAAGAGGACGGCCCATTATGGACCAGGCAACCGAGGACCGGATCAAAGTCATCGTGGCGGAAGAAATAAAAAACATGGACCTCGTGGGCCGTAAATTCTGCGTTGAACGCCATCAGGGGGTAAAAACCTTGGAAGACAAAGTCAAATCGATCGACGGCCGCATGTGGGGCCTTGTGGTAATGACGCTGTTCCAGCTCGCCGGGATCGTGGCGATCCTGTTGAAGGGAGCGCATTGACATGCTCACCATCCGCCCGAATGTAAAACTGAACGAAGCGCTCTCCAAGATCGTCTGGGACATCGCCCCCTATTCCGGGCAGGTCCCCATCGAGGTCACCAGCGGCGTGCGCGAGCCCATAGACCAGCTTCATCTGATCAGCTGGTACGCCCTCGAAAAAGGCGTCAAGTTCCCCGAGTTCCGGCCCCAGGAGCTGCACGAAAAAGTGCAGCCCGTAGAACTGGAGCACGAGGTCTACCGCTGGCAACGCACCTGGTCCCGGCTGCTCCATCTGGGCGTCATCATCAACCCGCCCCTTGCCGCCGTCTGCCTCGAAGACAGTCTGCGGGGCAATGGCACGAACCGCAAGGGCGAGGTAATCCAGGGCAGCCCCCACAGCCGCGGCACCGCCTTCGACATCTCCGGAAAAGCCGGGTTCAAGGCAATAGAGTCCGTGCTCAAAGAATCGAAAGCCGCAGGCGTCGGCATCAAGGACTGGCTCATAGAGAGAGAGAACAACGCCGTGCATGTGAATATTCTGGTTTAGCCCTTCTAAGGCCCAAGTTTTTAGAAGTGTGTTTTAGATCGTCTTGTTTTTGATGCTTTTCTCAGCGCCTCCGCGTCCCTGCGCGAGAAAGGTTTTAAGGTTCTAACCAAGTAGCCCGGTTTCAATTGCTTTTCTTCGTGTCCTTCGTGCCCTTCGTGGTGAAAAGTTTTGGTTTTAAGGTTTTGATGGAGGTTCCCATGCCATTCTGGTCAAAGCTCATAGGCGGCGGCGTAAAAGAAGCAGGCGAAGGCATCAAGACCGCGCTCGAAGGCGCGGGCGGGATCATGAACGACCTGCGCACCGCCCTCACCGGCGTGGACGTAAAAAAGCAGGACGAGATCATGCAGCTCGTGCTCAGCATCGGCGAGAAGATCGACGCCGCCCAGTCCGAGGTCAACAAAATCGAGGCCGCGTCCTCCAGCTTCTTCGTAGCCGGCTGGCGTCCGGCCCTGGGCTGGACCTGCGTCCTGTCCCTGTTCCTGTACTACATCCCCCGCTTCATCATCGGCATGACTATGTGGGTCATCCAGGTCTATGAAAAAAATCAGATGCTGCCGCTCCCCGAGATGGGCATCGCCGACATTCTCGGCCTCACGTTCACCCTGCTCGGCGCCTCCGGGATCCGCGCTTGGGAGAAAAAAGCAGGAGTGGCACGGTAATCCATGACTCTCTATTACGCAGACAACACCGGCCCCGACACCAACCCCGGCACCGAGATCTCCCCGGTCAAGACCCTCAACAAGATCGTCTTGCTCATGGCAGTGGCCGGAGACCAGGGCCTGCTCAAGCGCGGTGTAACCTGGGCAGAGCGGCTGAACAACAGCCGTACCGGGACCTCCCTTGCGCGCATGGTATTCGGCGCATACGGTTCCGGAGCCCTGCCCATTATTGATGGCACGGGTGTCGCAAACAATTGCGTCTATACCGCTCGACCCTATGTCACGGTCGGGGACCTGGATGTCCAGAACGCCGATGCCGGCCGCCGGAATTTTTACATAGACAGCGGGGCTAATTATTTCATCCTCAGCCGTTGCAGAGGATACAACGGCGACCAGCAACTCCTGACGTTCAACATTACCGACTATCTGCAGGAGTTCTGCGTTTTCGAAGGGTCAGAGGACACTGTCGGGTCCGCCGCATTCTGGTACAACAATACCCAGGGTGAGATCAACTACTGCATCTATAAAGGGTCGGCCCTGTTTCCTATCCGGAGGGTCGCGGTATACGGAACCACGGGCAGCTCGCTCGTTATCCGCAACACCATCATCACGGACTATTACGCAGACGGCCTGAACATTTCTCCCGGGTCCACTGTGAACCTCTATAACAGCATCATCTGCGGCGGCTTCTCCGGGTCCGGGTACGCGATCAACAATGCAGGCACCGTGTCTGCATACAACTGCCTCTGCCTGCCCGCCTGGGCCTCAGGCAATCTGTTCAACGGCACGGTCACGGAGACCAACCCCATAGACGCCGCATCCGTCATTCCGCTGCCCGGGTGGCGCCACTACCGGCGCGAGGGAATCATCAATATCAGCGTGGATGATTATAACCTCGATTATGCCCTGAGCGTGGCCGCAGTCGCGGAAGCGCACGGATTCGCGATCTCCCTTTTTACATACCAGACCGGCGCAGTGCTGGACGCGGATTACGCGGCAAAATTGCAGGCCCTCGTCCATGGCGGAGCCTACGGCCTGGCCGGCGGGCACGAGGTCGGCAGCCACAGCCACAGTCATCCCAGGTTGACCAACACCAGCGCATTTCTGATCACCTGCTCAGACGCAGTCGCGGCAATGACCATCTCCGTCACCCGGGTCGGAACGTCGGACCAGTGGACCGGAACCCTCACGACCACGACCAGCGGAGGCGGCGCCGCAGACCTGAATATCAATCTCGCGTCCGGAGCCTATAACACGGTCAATGAACTTGTCGCGTACATCAACAGCGTGCCAGGATATACCTGCGTCAAGAACGCAAACATGAGCGCCGAGGCAAAAAGTGTCTGCCTCGCCGCAGTGGCAGGACAGTCCATTGCCGGAGCGGGTTATACGGCACTTGTGGACCAACCGTCGTTTTTCCAGGTAGAGATTACTGAATCTAAGGCTTGGATCGAATCTGCTGTCGGCGGGGGGTATGTCTGCCGGAGTTTTGCGTATCCAGGAGGCATAACGGATGCCACGGTGAAAAATGCAGTGCGTGACGCAGGTTACCTCGCAGGCAGGGGCGACCATACCCCTCCCGCGCCTTCGGACGCGCTTAGTTCCATGCCCGTCTACGGAATCCACCATATACAGATCGGCGAGATAGACGGAGACGGAGGCCTGGCGGCAACCAGGCGTCTGGCGGCCTCGTGGTGCGTCAGTTTCGGTCAGAACGGGCTGATGTCCTGCATGCTATCCCACGCAGCAGACGAAACCAGCATAGAGCAGTGGGGCTGGATCATGGAGGTGCTCCAGCAGGACGGCATCCGCATCATGACCATAGGAGATGCAGCAGAGTATATCCGTACCTCGGGACTCTGGACCAACGGCGCAGGCGATCAACTCTACTGGACCCGCACCTTCTCCGACGCCTCGGATCTCCGGCTCAAGCCCGGCTCCGTCCTGATCGATCGCGGGACAGCCGTTGGTTTGGTCGAAGACCTCGACGGCAACGCGGTCCCCCGGGGCGGCGCGGTAGACATCGGCCCCTATGAATACACCAGGCAGGTACTTTTCGGCGGCCCCGATGGAGTCATCAACTCAAGGGCGGTGATCAGCGCATGATCTATATACCAGGACAGGCATACTACTCCGAGTTCACCACGACAAACCCGACCACCGGCGCCGCAGCCGACGCCGACAGCCTCCCTGTGGCCACGGCCACGAGAAACGGCACGGACGACGCAGCATTCATCCTCACCGTCACGAAGCTCGACACCGGCAGGTACAAAATAACCGGCACGGTGCCCGCCGGGTATGCCGCCGGAGACTGGCTGCACGTATCCGTATCCGTTGTCATGGGCGGCATCATTGCCAAGGCAGTGGTAGACAAGAGCTTCATCGATATCATCTTCACCGGCCACAGCGGAACGGTAACCCTCACCGGCCGTCCCGGAACAAACTACTACGGCATGTTCATAACCAGCGCCGCCAGCACCGGAGCCGCCGTTGACGCCGACGCTCTCCCCGTGGCAACGGCAAACAAAAACGGCGCCGACGACGCAGCATTCGTCCTCACCGTCACCAAGATCGACACCGGCAGGTACAAGGTAACCGGAACCATCCCGGCAACATATACCACCTACGACAAGGTACACATATCCGCAGCCGCCACAGTCGGCGGCGTAGCCGGCAAGGCCATCGTCGAAAAGCTCATGATCGACAGCACCCCCATCGTCGCCACGGACCCCAAGCGCCAGCAGATCCTCGACGCCGTCAAGGCCCGTCTCCAGACCGTCCTCATCGCCAATGGGTATCGGACGGACATCGGCGACCACGTTACGGAATGGGACACGGTCCCCATGGACCAGAACGTCGAGACCATGCTCCTCGAATACCGCGACGAGGAAGAAGACCGCATCGACGTAACCGTAGGCCAGCAAGACATGGTGCTCCCTGTCCGGATCAGAAACCGAACCGCAGGCAGCACGGCACTTGCCGCCATGCGGAACATCCTGGCAGACGTGGCCCTCGCCATGATCAGCGTAGATCCCACCTGGGGCGGCCTCGCCAACGACACCAACCAGGACGGCCCCGCAACCCTGGACAAAGGTCAGGCAGCGGACACAGCAGCGGCAGCGGAGATCGTGTTCAAGATCGAATATTCAGTGGATCGCGGCACTTCATAGGTCCGGTCCGTATACGTCCCCATTATCGGAGGTTAAAAAAATGAACACCAAAAAAGGCTGGGAACAGAGTCTTATGATCAGTTCCAAAACAAAAGAGGCGAG
>Ga0209416_1002057_pt1 | contig 11920 bp, 9 predicted proteins | sample RifGroF1_FD_184001 | JGI IMG/M metagenome (GOLD analysis project Ga0209416, IMG submission 184001) | Groundwater microbial communities from Rifle, Colorado, USA - Groundwater F1 (SPAdes) (version 2) | ecosystem: Environmental > Aquatic > Deep subsurface > Groundwater | place: Rifle, Colorado...
CTCGTCCCATTGAGTGCCTCGGATATCGCGGAGCACCGCCGGAAAGAGCAGGCGCTTCAGGCCGTCGGAAACGGCGCTCTTATGGTAAAAGTTCGGGGCGGTATAACGTTTCTGAATCTCGGCCTCGGCGTTCTCCATATCGAAGTCCACCTTGACCGCGAGTTCGCCCTCGCGTTCGCCCCTGTTGATCGCGAGGATACGGTGAGACTTCAGTGTCGACACCGGCTCTTTATAGTCGTAGTACATCTTGTATACGCTCTCTTCGGCGTTCTTGAGTCCGTTGATCACGACCTGTCCGTACTTGACGACAAAATTCTTCGACGAAGCGCGGTTATCCATATCCTGCGCGATCCGTTCGGCGATAATATCCATCGCGCCCTGTAACGCATCGTCGCGGTTCTCCACGCCCTTTTCGGCGTCGACAAACTGCAGCGAGGCCTTTTCCAGCTCCGGGTCGGTTAACGTGACCATCATATCCGCGAGCGGTTCGAGCCCCTTCTCGATAGCGATCATCGCGCGGGTTTTCTTTTTCTGTTTATACGGCGCGTAGATATCTTCGAGTTCGGACAGTGTCATACATTTCATGATATTCGCGTAAAGCTCCTCGGAAAGGAGACCGCGCGAGAAAATATTCTGGAGGATTTCGATACGCCGGGTTTCGAGATTGGTATATTGAGTGAGAAGGTGCGAGATATCGCGGACCTGTATCTCGTCGAGAGACCCGGTCGCTTCCTTGCGGTAACGCGAGATGAACGGGATGGTGTTGCCTTCCTTGATGAGTACGACCGTCGCGCGCACCTGCCGTTCGGAGACATCGATCTCCCCGGAGATACGTCCGATGATCTGCCCCTCGTCGACAGCCAGACCGTTAATATAAGCGTCGTTGAGTTCCATAATCCCTCCCGGAATGTGAAGGGATATTTTAGCGCGAAACCGTGAAAAAGTAAAGGTACTGCGTACGGCTAAACCCATTACGAAAGTGAGAGGAGCTATCAGCAGTCAGCCTGCGACCATTAATTGTTCTCAACCGCAAGAGGTACTGCGTACAGCTAAACCCATTACGAAAGTGAGAGGAGCTATCAGCAGTCAGCCTGCGACCATTAATTGTTCTCAACCGCAAGAGGTACTGCGTACGGCTAAACCCATTACGAAAGTGAGAGGAGCTATCAGCAGTCAGCCTGCGACCGTTAATTGTTCTCAACCGCAAGAGGTAAAGCGTACGGCTAAACCCATTACAAAGGTGTGGGGAAAATCCGGCGTTAGCCTGCGGCGAGCCTCACAATCGCTCTAAAAGTTATTTTTCTCACAGCCTGCCTGCTTTCTTTCTTCGTTAAAAGGCGCCTTCTCTTCTGCCTGTACCCTCAAGAGTACACGGCAGAATGCGGGTAGAGCTGCCCCCGCGCAAAGTCCCGGGACTTGGTATAAACACTATACAAAATATCTTTATAAAAATGAAATAAATCTTCGAAACACTCGTCGTAATGAGCAAGAGCTTGATGATTAATTGTGGATTGGTTAATCTTCCCCGCGCCAGTCCGCGGAGTCGGGACAACAACAATCAAGGAATTTTCAAGGGAGTATGGAAGGTTTTTTAAGAATTCGATGTGCTTACTGAAAGATAATATATGAAAACGGAGGAATAATATGAAGGCTGTGATTTGCACGAAGTACGGATCGCCGGAAGTTCTCCAAATCCGGGAGATAGAAAAACCCGTGCCGAAGGATAATGAGGTTCTGATTAAAATACGCGGAGCTGTTGTGGGCGCGACCGATCCTGTTTTCAGACAGGGCAAACCTGTTATATCCAGGTTGTTCACCGGACTGACGAGGCCGGGGAATCCGGTTTTCGGCGACGCTCTCGCTGGGGACATCGAAGCGGCCGGGAAATCCGTCACCCAGTTTAAGCAGGGCGACCGGGTGTTCGGATCGATACATATGAATACCGGTGCTCATGCGGAATATATCTGTCTCCCTGAGAACGGCGTACTCGCTCAGAAGCCCGAAAACATGACCTATACCGAAGCCGCCGCGGTTTGCGACGGGGCATTGATCGCATTACCGTTTCTCCGGGATAAAGGTGAAATTCAAAGCGGAATGAAGGCGCTGATCTATGGAGCCTCCGGATCGGTAGGCACGTTCGCGGTACAGATTGCGAAGTATTTCGGGGCGGAAGTAACCGGGGTATGCAGTACCTCAAACTTGGAGATGGTGAAATCGATAGGCGCCGGTCGGGTGATCGATTATACGAAAGAGGATTTTACCAAAAACGGCGAAACCTACGATATTATTTTCGATACCGTTGCCAAGAGCTCGTTCTCAAGCTGCAAAAGCTCCCTTGTGCCAAACGGGATTTATTTGACAACCATGCCTACGCCGTCAGTCCTTCTCCGGATGCTGTTCAGTTCGAGGAAAAACGGAAAAAGGGCTGTGTTCGCGGCTATCGGCACAATATCTATCAGCGAAAAGGTGAAAAATCTGATCTTTCTTAAGGAGCTGATCGAGAACGGTAAATTGAGACCGGTTATCGATAGAACTTATTCGTTAACCCAGATCGCGGAGGCGCATAGTTATGTCGAAAAAGGACATAAAAAAGGAAATGTCGCCCTCGATATCGATTGACGGCTTTTATTTACGGATGAGGTTGAATTTTGATAAGCCGGTGATCGCATGCAGGATACAGCCCTGTTCGAAATGAGGCATTCCTCCGGCAGTCAAATCGCCGACAATGTATTTTTTCCGAATAAACCGGCTAAAATATTCAATTCTTTCCCGAGAAGAATCTTTTTGTCCCCAAACTATTGATATTTTCCAACATCATGTTAAACTAATGATGAATAAAACAGTTTTTATTAGCTTCCTTCCTAAAAAAATTTTTTATTTTTGGAGGACCTATGAAAAGAGTGAGTGCGTTATTGTTTGTAGTGTTGATTTCGGGTACGTTTGCCGTTTCCTGCGCTCCCGCCGATGTGCCGGCCGGGCCTTTGACCCTCTCGGGCACTATTACCGTTCCGAATGTATCCTATTGGACGAATATCAAGATCGGTATGATCGCGGCTCCGACTAACGATGACGGTTCCGCCGCATCCGATCTCTCTACCACATCCAGCGGTATTTCATCGAACCGGGTTTATCTATGGCATAACCTCGATAACACAACCAATAACTTCAAACCGACCTATTTCGGTGCTATTTCCGGTACCGGGACAACCAAGGATTATGCGATCACGATCGACACATGGGACAATTCCAAGGCGTTCTATTTCGTCGTCTGGTTTGATAAAAACCTCGACAGCAATATGAACCTGATCGATGCGACAACCAGCGACAACGATATCACTAATTCCGAAGTGAACACACTTTGCTGGAGACAAGTGAGCAGCGACATGGCCGTAATCAGTACGGTTTTCGCGTCGAAATCGGGTAGTAAGCAGATGTACAAATTTAACGGCTACGCTCCCGGATCCAGTGTTAACTATCTCTACCAGGAGATCAAAGACGATATGAAGACCGGATGGAATTTCTACATCCTTACCAACACTTGGACTAAATAATCAAGTCTAATCTTTCGGGGCGGGTTTTTCCCGCCCTTTTTTTATTACCAGCCGAATCCCGATGAATATTCCCCAGCCTCCGATCCCTATCAACGCCAATAAAACAAACCAGTCCCCATAGAGATTATACATTGTCGGCTCCGCGCCGGGGTAGAAAACGATCCTTGTCACCGCGGCTGAGGAGGTATTGAGATCGAGCGAGTTGAGCACTCTGCCCCATGGGTCGATCAGGCAGGTCTTGCCGCCGTTACCGACCCTGATAAACGAAACCCTGTTCTCAATCGCGCGGAACACCCCGAAGACCGCGTGCTGTTCCATCGCGGTATCGGAACCCGCCCAACTGTCGCAGGTAATATTCACAAGGAACCTCGCCCCGTTCTGAACCATCCCCGCGCTCAGGTATCCGAACGTGCCCTCGAAGCAGATCAACGCCCCGAACGGATAACTCATATTCGAATAAGTGAACGCCAGCGTCTTCTTTTCATCGCCTCCGGGAATAAACATATGCGTCCCAGTTTCCTTCAGTATCTCTTCGACGAACGGCAAAGTATCCCCATAGGGGAAGTATTCGCCGAACGGAACAAGCCTGTTCTTCCGGTAAGCGTCGATAAACCTGCCGTCGGGTGAAAACAGGCAGGCGGAGTTATGTTCCAGTAACGTCGAATTGGAAACGGTGAGTTCTCCCGAACCCAGAAGAATATACGACTTCTGAGTGATAGCCATGTTCGACAATTTCGCGACAATCTCTTCGATACCGCCGCCCTTCACATACGGATTCATCGAAATAGGGGTTTTCACGGTATTTTCCGGCAAGAACAGGATCGCGGGTTTGAACTGCACGGTCAGGCTTAGCAGATTGTCGATTTCCGCCCAGATCAATCCCTGGTCGACGTTCCATTTCAATTCTTCGGGGATATCGGTCTGGATGAGTCCGACCTCGAACTGACTGTACACCGGTTTCCCGTTCATCCTCGCCGCGCCGAATATCATCAGCCCAACGACCGTAATAATGACAACCATGGCCGGGATAAATATCGCGGGCTTCTTGACACTTTTTTTCTCGATTACTATCCGGTCGGTGAGGTAAAAAACGAGGTAGCTCACCGCGCAGATCAAAAAGGACGCGCCCCAGATTCCGGTCGCTTCGCTGAATTGGATCAACTCCTTCATCTCATAAAGCCCGTAACCGACGATCCCGAACGCGAATCCCAAAAATCCCTGTATTTTCAGGTATTCGAACAGCACCCAGATCGCGGGGATAATCAGGAATCCGGCGAGCGGTTTCTTCTCGATAACCGGTTTGGACAGGAGAAGTGCCGGAAGCCACGACCCGAGTGTCGATGCGACGGTGATGAACGGGAGCGCGAACGTCCGGTGGAATGTGGCGACCCAGTCTAAGAGGAGAAGGTAATACACAATCCCCGAGAGGAAGACGAGTAAAATGCTGACAAGCCAGGAGGTGCGTTTCAGAACAAAGTACAGCGGCGCGAAACCGATCCAGATGAGGTATGGGAAGTCGTACGGCGGCCATGCGAGCGCAAGACAGAACGGCGCCGCGGCCGACAACAGCGCCATGATGCAATAGAACCCGATTCCCTTCACGGACTTTTCTTCGCGCGGCATACAGACACTCCTCGAAGGAAATAGTATATTATGGAGCCCGCTTCCTGTCAAAAGGGCGGGCAGAAGCGCAACAGCTATTGTTACTTTCCAACCCTCTACTTTCTACTTGTCACTTTTGACTTGTCACTTTATAATATACGCCGAACAGAAACGAGGCATTCATGGAATATCCGAACCGTTACAACGTGATCGTGATCGGGGGCGGGCACGCCGGGATCGAAGCGGCGCTCGCCGCCGCGCGCATGTTTCACACGCAGGACCCCAAGCTCCGCGTCCTCCTCATGACGTCCAACATCGATCTAATCGGGCAGATGCCGTGCAATCCGTCGGTAGGCGGGATCGGCAAGGGTCAGCTCGTGAAGGAGACCGACGCGCTGGGCGGGGAGATCGGGCTGGCTACGGATGCGACCGCGATCCAGTTCCGCACCCTCAATACCCGCAAAGGCCCGGCGGTGCGTTCGTCACGCGCGCAGGCGGACAAGGCGGCATACCGCACCTATATGCAGGCCGCCGTCATGCGCCAGCCCTGCCTCGACACGGTTCAGGCGCTCGCCGAAGACCTGATGGTCGAGGACGGCGCCGCCGCGGGTGTGACCGATAAGCTCGGGACAGTCTACCGCGCGGGCACTGTCGTAATCACTCCGGGGACTTTTCTCAACGGCGTCATCCATATCGGCCTCACTACCATCCCGGCGGGGCGTTTGGGCGAAGGCCCGGCTGTCGCGCTCTCGGAGACATTGCGGAAACTCGGCTTCCGTGTCGGACGGTTCAAGACCGGTACCCCCGCCCGTCTCGACACCCGAACTATCGATTATTCGGTCATGGAACCTCAGTATGGCGATACGCCGATCCGCCCGTTCTCGTTCAGAAGCGGGACGATCGAACGTGCGCAGACCCCGTGCTGGCTCACCCACACCTCGCCCGAGACGCACCGGATTATCCGTGAGAATATCGACTGCGCTCCGATGTACTCAGGGAAGATACAGGCGACCGGAGTACGCTATTGTCCGTCTATCGAAGATAAAGTAATGAAGTTTCCCGATAAAGAACGCCACCATGTTTTCATCGAGCCGGAAGGACTATCGACCGGAGAGGTCTATCCCAACGGCATCTCCAACGGTTTCCCGCTCGAGGTACAGATTCCGTTGATCCGGAGCATACCGGGACTCGAGCACGCGGTGATGACTCGCCCGGCATACGCGATCGAGCACGACTATGTCGACCCGACCGAGCTGTATCCATGGCTCGAGACGAAACGTGTGAAGGGACTATTCCTCGCGGGGCAGATCAACGGCACGACCGGGTACGAAGAGGCCGCCGCGCAGGGGATGATCGCCGGGATCAACGCCGCCCGCCGCGTGATGTCGCAGGACCCGTTCGTCATCGACCGCTCGCGGGGCTATATCGGTGTGCTGGTCGACGACATCACCACGCTCGGCACGAACGAGCCTTACCGCATGTTCACCTCGCGCGTGGAATACCGCCTCGTGCTGCGCGAGGACAACGCCGACCTCCGGCTGACCAAGCTCGGCTGCGATCTCGGGATAGTCCCGTCGGACATCTACACCAAGGTGGCCGGCAAGGAGAAACGGATCGCCGAAGAGATCGCCCGTCTGCATGCGGCCAAGCTCAATACGACCGCAGAAACTCTCGCGGCGTTATCCGCGATGGGCACGTCCGAGATCAGGAAACCGCAGACCCTCGCGAGCGTGCTCCAGCGCCCGGAAGTGACCTACGCCATGCTCGCGGAACGTTTTCCCCCCGCTGTCCCGCTTACCGCCGCCGAGCAGGAGCAGATCGAAATCGGGATCAAGTACGAGGGTTATATCCGCGACGAGGTCCGTTTGATCGAACAGTTCCGGCATATCGAGGACATCGGCATCCCAGGCGATTTCGCCTACGAGGGGATATCGGGATTGCGGCTCGAGGATGTCGAAAAGCTCACCGCGGTAAGGCCGTCGAACCTCGGGCAGGCGTCGCGCATCCCGGGCATCCGCCCGTCGGTCATACAGGTGCTCATGGTGATGCTGAGGACGTGACACCTCGGCTACCTGTCCGCCTTACTACGGAAGGCGCGGAGCTCGGTGACAGCTCGGCTATGAGTCAGTTCACCCGGCGTAATCTTGCTTTTTTTTAGGTTTCAGTTTAATTTTATTGTGAGAGGAAACTTATGACAATTTTACATGGTTTATACGATCACGGAAAAATCGAGATTATTGAAAAAAACCCGCCCGAAATAAAAGCCGAGGTTGAAGTCCGAATAGTAAAAAAACCGTTACCACAAAAGAATGAAATGAGTGTTATAAAAAAATATAAGGGTATCGCAAAAAATAGCGTAAAGATTGAAAAAGACCAGTGGTACTATCAGTGAATATAATGATAGATTCCTCCATTCTGATCGAGTTCATCAGGGGAGGAAACACAATTCTGTTAGAAACATTAATCGATAAACCTGAGAGCAGACTTTTTATCAATCCAATCATTTACAGCGAGTTTATGTTTCATTATATCTCGATAATCTCCGGGAAATCGCCCCTGACATTAAAGAACTCGAAATTACTCAACTCTATCGTAAAAGAAAACGAACCTTTCGATTTGATAAAGGCTTTTTCGGTAACCGAGATATCTGAGGAAACCGTTGAACTGAGTTACCGGTTTATTAGGAATTACTTATTGCTCCCTAATGATTCGATAATCCTCGCGAATTGTATTACTTCCGGGATAGAATTTTTAGCCTCCCTTGATTCCGATTTCATTTCACCCTGCGCCAAAGAAAAGATAAAACTCATCCGAACCTTGGAAGACATTCAGAAGTAACTCGTCGCTTATACGGTTACTCGGCGATGCTGAGGGACTAACCCTATCCCTGTCCGCTATTTCCTTCATCGCGGAGATGATAATCTATGCGATTTCATTGAATATTAGATATTTTTTCTTTTGTTTTTCATCATCTTAAGGTAAACTATTCGAAACGGGAAAAAGGGGTATGATATGAAAAAAGCGTTTTTAGGAATACCAGCGGGATTTACGGTATTTGTTCTTTTCCTCGGGTGCACTATCGCCTATAAGACAATCACGGAAACCGAAGCTTTCCCTGGGAAATGGTTCTTATCGGGAAAGACGCCTCCCGGAATCAGCTACACTAGAGACACGACGTTGACGATCTATGAGTTCAATTCTAATATGACATTCACATGGCTCGGGCGGACGAACAGCGGTGTTTTTCAAACAAACACCGGGACGTATGTTGTCGACGAAGTGAACAACCTGATGATCATGTACACGAGCATCACCTGCACCAATCATTTTAATTTTATCGACAGCCAGCTCTGGCAGAAAATATCGAACATGTACGTGATCGATTATTCAAAATGGTAAGTTTAGCACTTTTCTGGTATTTCTCTACGAAATGATGAACTGAGAATATTTTCAAACATCTTACTTGAAAATTGTTAAAAACGGTGTATACTAATAAAAATCTATAAGAAGGGGTTTATGATGAAGAAATTGCTAATTCTCATGGCTTTAGGTGTTTTTTCCGGGATTGTTTTTAATGGCTGTGCGCCTGCTGTTACACAAACTCCGGATTCCCAGCTGATTGTCGGTAAATGGTATTGCTCAAAAAGTACAGGCAGCGGTTATAGCTATACGAAAGTGACCACACCCTCTATCACGGAATACAATGCCGACAAGTCATATATCAACCAAATGAGGGGAGACACGAATAGTCCGGCTTTTCTGACAAATACCGGGACATATATCCTGGATGAAAGCGCGAAGAAAATTATTATGTACTCCAGCCAAACCAGCACGAATTCCTATCTTTTCCTGAACAATGATTTGTTTCAGATCATCGGCGGCGTAACACTGGATTTCACCCGCTGGTAAGTAATATTTAGTTAATCTCATCCCGCTTATTCACCGAATAGGCGGGGTTTTTATTTCCCGGCGATTGACCGCATGGAGTTGATCATCCTCTGTTTTGATCGAGTATACTAGATGGATGACGAAATCCAGTCTTTATTTATCAGGGATTATTCATTAGCTTTCTAATAAAAATTTCATTTCGTGCTTTTGCTCTTTCTAACAATGTGGAATATTTGACTACTTCTGTATATAAAGAACCATCACGACCATTTAATCCTAAAACTGGTTTATTAGGACGATATAAATAATCAAATTTATAAGCCTCAAGAAAATCGGCATCCGCACTTCTAACATCCAGGTTTTCAATACTTTCCCCTATTAAATATCCATAAAAAGATTCGATATGAAAACTTTCGTTTGCATAGTTTTTTATGAGAAAAGCATATTGATTAATTTGATGAAGATGCTTTGATATATTTTCTCCAATATTTTTCAATTCGATAATTATACATTTTCCTTCATTAGGAAATAATAGTATATCTGGCTTTCTTAGAAGTCTTTTTTCTCCTAATGAATCCAGATATTCTTTTTCTTTTTCTGAAAACTCACTTTTAAAAAGTTTTTTTCCTTGAATTTCAACATCACAAAACTGGATATTTGAAATTCCTTGGAAATATATAAAATCTTCATTTATCAACCAAAGATCACTATTTTCAGGATTATCTGAAGTCTCTTGAAAAATAAGGTTATGTAAAAGTTTTTCGTTTATATCTCGCGATCCTTGTTTTTGAATCTTTAACTGTTTTTCTATAATTTTTCCAAATAAATCTAATACTAATTTTCTCCTAGCAATATAATGAGAAAGTGCTGTTCTATTTTGTAAAGGTATTGCCCGCACTAGATCAGATACTATTTCATTAAACTCTTTTTCATACTCTGTTGAAGATGGATCCAATTCATCAAGGGATTCAATACTCTTTTTAATAATTGCATCTTTTTTAGCTATTGTTTTACCCTCACTGATGTATACTTTTTTTAAGACTTCTTCCTCCGAATCATTAATACTGAATTTAATATCACTAATTATATCCACATTTAAAAGAAACATTTCTTTCAACTTATCAACTTCCCGGTTGTAATCATTCATTTTTTCCTTAATTATATGATACTTTTCTACAATTATATTGTTTACACCCCCTTCGATTTCATCAATAAAAATCTCTTCTTCCAAAAACAATCCACTTTCTCTTTTGAAATCTTCTTTTTTTATGAGCTTGATATTCCCTCTTATATCATGATCCTTTTTATCTAAATATTCACTTGATAGTAAGAATAAAAATCTATGGTTTTCGATTACATCTTTTTGAGCAAGACAGTTTAGCTTTATATCTATGTTATAAACTATTTCCTCTTTGCTGGTAAGTAAAATTTCGTTTTTATCCAGTTTTTCTTTAGGTATCATAAAGGACCTGATAAAAAACTCTTCAAATTTTTCACAAATATTAAATTCATTAATTTCAGGATTATAATTCTGGTAATAAATCTTTATAGGTTCTTGTTTATCAATTTTAGGAATATCATTAGCTACAACATTTCTTTTTTCACTAATAGCATCATCGATATAGAATGTAAGTGAAATAGCTGGTAAAGTCTCTCTATGCGAACAAAAATATAATATATAATGTGAAATTATTTGTTGTTTTAAAAAATCAATATTTAAGTCGTTAAAATATTCTTTAATTTCTGGGATTTCTTCCTTTACGGTTAACCTAGTGTAAGTTCTTTGTTCAACAGAATCTTCTTCCCCCAAAAACAAAATAATTGAATCGTTATCAAGAAATTTCGTTGACATAATAAATCTTATGTTTTTATACTCTTGTTTTTCTTGAAATACGCTATCGTATTCGCATGTATTAAAAAATTGTAAAAGCTGTATTCTTCCGGATCCCCGATTGTTAAATCCCTTCCTTGTATCTTTATATCTATTAATCCTTTCGAAATTCTCTTGATTAAATCCAATCCCAGAATCTTCAATAACCATATTATTAAAAATTTTATTATCAAAAAGTCCTTTTGTATAGTACAATTCAATCTTTATATATTCATTTATCTTTTGTTCAGATTTTTGACTAATTGCCTCAAACGAATTCGTAATTGCTTCATATAAAGGTTGGAGAGGATTTTTTGATCTATTCTCTGGAACCAAGATAGCAGGATAATAAATTCCACTGCTTTTTATATATGAATTCTTATCCATAGTATTCTCCCATTTTTTCGTGTTAATATTTTTACTCTATATTCTCTATCGGTATAAAACATAAATAACTACCAATCCCGCTTATTCACCGAATAGGCGGGATTTATATTTCCCTGCGATTTTCCCTACCGCCTCCACGAACGCATCCATCTCCGCTTCGGTATTCCTATCCGACGGCGACACACGCACCGTCCCGCGCGGCGACGTACCGATATGCTCATGGATCAGCGGCGCGCAGTGCAGACCCGTCCGCACCGAGATCCCGTACATCTCCGAAAGCAGGTACCCGGTCTCCTCGGGGTCGTGTCCGTCGAGCGTGAAGCTCAGGATGCCGCCTCGTCCGCCGATCAGATGTATCCCCGGGATGCCCGCGAGGCCGCCGGTCAGCCGGCGGGTGAGTTCCGCGGTACGGGCTTCGTCACGCTCCATCGCGCCGTCCTCGAGCAGTTTCAGCCCCTCGTTTAATCCGGCGATACCCGGCAGGTTAAGCGTCCCGGCTTCGTAGTACAACGGCAGTTCCTCGGGCTGATGCAGGCTTTCGCTTTTTACCCCTGTGCCGCCGGTCATTAACGGCTCGAGCGGGATTCCCTCACGGATATACAGGCCGCCGGTTCCCGGCAAG
>Ga0209416_1002059_pt1 | contig 11913 bp, 13 predicted proteins | sample RifGroF1_FD_184001 | JGI IMG/M metagenome (GOLD analysis project Ga0209416, IMG submission 184001) | Groundwater microbial communities from Rifle, Colorado, USA - Groundwater F1 (SPAdes) (version 2) | ecosystem: Environmental > Aquatic > Deep subsurface > Groundwater | place: Rifle, Colorado...
TGAGTATCTCGATGCCGAACCAACGCTCGTAAGGCGCCTCGGACGAGATCGCCAGGTCGATCAGGTTGTCGTCACCTGCCGCCCGCTTCGCTCCCGCTGCTATTGTTCGTTTGAGTTGCATGGATACATTCCCCGAATGTGCTACGCGGAGAATGCAATAGGGATGCGGACATTGTTAAGGCAAAAAATGTCCGCTAGGCGACCATCAGCCAGAACTCATCTTCCGCCTTGGCCGCTGCATAGATGTCCACCTCGCCGCGCATCTCGCAGCCATCACCGGGCTCATTGATGACAATCGATAATTGTCGAACCACCTTGCCTTGCATAACACATCCGTCTGCGGATTCGATGGCGGTGATCGTTGCCAGATGCAGCAATGGTTTCCTGCGCGGAGGTGCATCTACCCAGCCTCCGCCACTAATGGCTGGCTCTGGTATCGGCACCGTGCCAGCTGCGTCGAATGCGTCCGCCACCTCGGTGATCGCCAGCGTGCCAGTCTTGGCGCCAAAGACGGATCCATTGAGCGCCGCGGTATCTTGTGACTCAGCGATGGAGGATGTACCTACATGCCCGATTTTTCCTATAAGGGATGAGGTGTCCGCAGCATCAGAAACTGATAGCGCACCAGCATGGCCGGTAACTGCGGATATTGTGCTGGCATCTTGCGACTCTGTTACGGAAAATGTAGCAGTGATCCCACCAGATACCGGAGATGAATCTATTATTTCACTATCGAACCATGCAGCAGGGGTTAGCTCGGAATCGAACCAGCTCTTAGGTATCAGTTCTGGGTCAAACCAGCCTGGAAAAGCCATGCTACACCCCTACAGGTGCAGTGAAACTCACTCCGTCATAAGTCCAGCCGATGTTCTCGTCACCGGTCTGCTCAATGATCTGATGCTCGGGGTAGTACTCTGCGAGGTCCGCAGCAGAGTTCACCGCGACACAATGCTCTATCACCCCATCTTTTACGAGGACGAATACCATGTTATTTCTCCATGACGGTCAGCTCGCCGTTGAAGAAAGTGGCTGTGGTCGCACTCGCGACGATACAGTGCAAAAGGCACGAGCCATTGTAGAGTCGGATGCCGGGGGCGCCGATGATCTTCTGCGCGGACACGTTCGCGATCGTAGTGCCGATCATGGAGATATCGCGAGCGATAAGCATACTGATCGACCCGCTTGTCAGCGTTGTTGCGAGCGTGACTGACTGGATTGAACGTACACCGATGTCGCCGGCCTGCAGGTTGAACCATACGATCGTGCCGATAAGCGCCGTCTGCGGGATCTGAGAACCGGCGATGGCGGTCAGGGTGGCGGTGCGCCCAGCGGTGCCGGCGCTGTTGGTGTATGAGACAGTCGAGTTGGCAATAGCGGCTGCGTTACCCAGCGTCGCAGTCACCAGCAGGGCGATCATACAACCCTCGCCGTTTGTCGTCCCGTTGACGTCACGAGCAGGGAGCGTCGGGGTTGTGATGGACTGGGCGGTCGTAGTGGTGACAGTAAGCCCGTTGTTCACCCACAGCGCGTCAAAGAACATGTGGGAGTGGTTGACAGACGAAGCGATCTGCAACTCGGTAAGGTAGTTGCCACCGACGCTTGCGCTCTTGACCGGGATGCAGCCGTAGTCAGCTGCGACCGTGCCGTCTGTTACGCGACCGTTGACGCCAGACGTGCCGACAGCCCACGCTCCGGGGAAACCAGCATCTTTCGAGGTGCAGTACCAGCAGCCGGCAACGTCGGCGGCGGTGCCGGTCTTCATAAACGGGATCGCGTTCCCGGTGTACGAACCGAGTCCAGACGGTGGATAGTCCGCGCCGTTACGGTCGCGGTGCCGCCAGCCGCCTTCCTCGTTGAAGGTCATGTTCTCACCGGGCAGCAGGATGAACTGCATCAGCTCCACCACGTTTGTGCCATCGGTATGCACAACAGCAACCTCAGTTGATCCGCCTAAGCTGTTGTTGGCGATGTAGAGCGCCTTCACGTTGCGCTGAGTCGAAGCGGCAGGACTGCCGACCACGGTTGTAGTCGTGGCGGTCGTGATGAGCGTGTTCTTTCTGTCTGGCGTGATGGTCGACCCGCTGACATCCACGTATGAGGCGTGAACCTCAATGGTTGATACCGCTGAGCCAGTGACTACACGAAGTAAGTCTGAGGTGGAGGTGAGTAGTAGCATGATCAGCCGTGCGTGATGGCAGCGCTCGTGATGCTTACGCTATCTGTCGCAGTGATGCCGACTGATGAAAGATTGATGTTTGAGCCTGTCGTGCCGACCGTAAGCCCATCACATACCACCGTTCCGTTGCTGTCTTTGATGCGGGCGATGGCCGCTGTGCCGGTGTTGTCTGCCGAGGTGTCGGTTGCCGGTGTGGTCAGTATCAGCACGCCAGCCGCTGCGCCAGAACTACATGGATTGGATAGCGGGATGGTCGCCAGCACGCTGGCATATGCTGCGGTGCAGATCTCGATATATCCAGCCCCTGATCCGCCGTCGATGGCGTCACGCACCACGTTCAGTCGGCTGTTTTTTACTGCGGTTGAATAGACGATTGTCATGTTTACTCCTCGATGATCTCTTCTTCGATGATATGAAGGACTATCCCGCGCGCATCACGTACAGGGGTTTTTTTGAATTTGCGGCGGGTTGGCTCTGGTGCGGGCTGGTTGAAGGTATCGGCCACCAGGGTATCTCCGGCACGCATTTCGACCGGGCTATTGACGGTGATATTGCTTTCGCGCGGGATACTGCGAATATCCGCCCGAATCTCGTCCAAAGCTTTGGCGAGCACGGGATCCGTTTGCGGCGGCGCGGCAGGTGCGGGCTTCCCGATCGGCAGCCCGGCCGCCTCCATCGCTTGCTGTTCGTACTTGATCTCTTCGAGGATGTCGTCGAAGTCTTTACCCTGGCTGGCGGCGATCTCGGAACGGCTGGACAATCCTGTGGCGATCAGTTTTTCGCTGGCGTCCACCTCTTTGCTCGGGTCTACCCAACTCCATCTGCGCCCCTGGAAGCGAGATGCATTGAAGAATTTGGTGTATTTGTCTGCCGGGAGAGACTTTCCAGATACTTCGAAGGTGATGTCGCCGCGCAACATGGCGCCGGCCAGCCATTGTTCGTATATTAAGCCACTAGTGGCGCTGATGAACCAGTCCTGCAGCACAACCCATTGCTCGCGCTCGGACAACTCGGCGATGCGGGCGGAGCTGTAGTTCACGTCCGTCATGTCGCCTGAGAGGTTGTGTGTGGCAACGTCCACGCCGGCGCTGATGCCGCGCATGGCGGTCTTGACGAAGCTCTCGTAATTGGCGTGCGGGTAATCTGGATTCCAGCTGGACAGTTTATAGCCAGGAGGAAGTTCGAACATTTCTCCGGCTTCTACGTTCATCTGGATGGCGCCGCCGATCTTGTCGTCTCCCATCGAGTCTGTGGCGTCTGGCGCTTCATCGGTCCGTTCCAACGCGGCGATCTTGGATGCGCCGATGCGGGCAGCGGTGACGGCTGCCTCGTTGTAACCGTGCAGCTGGGCAGAGCGCAGCAGGACAGCGTGGAACCAGGTATATCCGCGCACTTGTTCGGCACGCTCCGGGAGAAATACATGGATGATGTCGCCGGCCGGAATGCGCTCGACGCCGGGCTGGCCGGTGCCGTATCTATCGCCAGGATGCGATGTGTAGACCCAATAAGCGACCGGCCTGCCAGTGCTATCGATCTCCACTCCCTGTCGGATCGATCCGGTGGATAGGGTCATGTTGATGTTTTCCGCCAGGCGGTCGGCTTCGAGCAGTTGCAGTGCCATGCCATAAGGCAGCTTGCGGTCGCGGATGATGCGGATGAGCGCTTCGCCATCACGCGCGACGCTCTTTGCGGTGATGCGCAGCATGTGCGATAACTTCATACGCCCGGCGATATCAGCCTTTTCGCCCCACTTTGCCCAATGTATCTCGATCGCGTCATTAGCTGACTTATCCAGCACAGTCGGCTTATTGGGGTCGCGCAGGTCTTTCATGGCGCGCACTTGCAGTTTTGGGCCAGAATGACCGACGATATTGGTGGCGACCAGCGACAGGTATCGACGGCCATATTCGTTCGACTGCGCCAGCTGGCGTGCGCGGGCGCGCATGATGACGAGCGATGCGTCAAGGTCTGAATTGACGCCGCCAGACCAGGTTGCCATGCTGGCAGTGAGCCGCCCAACACCACCCCCGGCGAATCCTGCGCTGTTGCCGCTGCCGTAGGTGGCAGAGTAGTTGTCGCGGCGGGAAGGCTTACTGCCGAACCAGCGCTGCCAGATTTCGCGCATTCCCATAGGTTAAACCCTGAATTGGATCTTGCGGCCGATGCCTTCGCCTTTTGCGATGGCCGCCGCATTCGCCGCCGAGGCGACCTCGTTCTTGTATCGATTGCGAAGCTTGATCAGCTCCGCGATCGGGATGTATTTCATGCGCCGACCGGCGATCTCGTACTCGCCGACAGCAACATCGCGAGATTCAAGCCATGTTTCGATGGCGGTGAGCATCTTCTGCGCGTGGCTTCGGTCGTCCAGGACAGCAGCAGCGGTTCCGCTTCGATAGTCCGGGTCAATCGTCAGTGTGCCGGTGTCGACCGTGTATTTCTCGCTGCTACCACCCTCTACCCACGCGATCCATGAATATGCACCTGCCGCATATCCTGCCGAAGTTGCTGCAGCGACAGTAGCGAGGTGGTCTGTTCCGTCTGCCGTGGCAACCACCTCGAAACCCGCTGCGGTTGGGTGTTTGAAGCGGTATTTCAGAGTCCAAGTGCCCGCCGGATAATCGGCGAGCGTACGTTTCCACTTCCAGGTGTCGCCTGAACGTAGGGAAAGCGGCTCGTTTTCTGGAATGTCGGTCATCGTCCGCGCAAGCATGCGGTGTAGCTGCGGACATTGTTAAGGCAAAAAATGTCCGCTTAGGACGCTTCTTGCATTTTCATCCACACCGATTCAAGCGTGATGTGGTCTGCGCACCTTGGCGGCATATTCTCGCCGGCTTCATATTCGCGCTGGTAGCCGAAGCGGATTCCTTTGCGACCACACCCCCATATGGCGACATGTCCCTTGCTTTTGCTTTCGGTCTTGCAGCGCCGGTGATGGCAGGTGTAGCACGGCTTCACGGCAGGGCATATTTGTCGCGACAGGTTGCGCACGCCCCCTGCACCAGTCGCTCTGAATGCTCCCCGCAGCTGTAGCATAGTCCGGGGTTACCCTTGGGGATGCTTTTTGCCGCAGCCTCGATCGCGCCGGCGCGGTCTTCCTGCTCACGCTGCTGGGCGCGGTCGATATCGTCCATGTCACTTCCCGTTCCTGATCCTGCGCACCTGGCGAACTGTCAGGCCGGTGGCCAGCGCCATCTCGACTTGAGTGTGCCTTTCCAGCTTGGCCAGTTGTACCGCGCGGTTCTGCTTTGGCAGGCGCGCGATATACAGGCGCTCTCCTCCATAGGCTTGCCGCATCTTTGTCTCAACCTCCATCGCAACTCCGTCTGGAACTGCAACCCCTGCTTCGCGCATCGCTCTGATCAAGTCGTTTATCATCTCCACCACCTCCGTCACGTTTAACCTCCGATCTTCCCAAACCTGCGCAGCGTCCGCCGCTGTGGCTGCTGCGGCGCAGCAGGCGTCTGCACCGGTGCGCCCTGCCCATCGACCTGCTGCACCGGCTCCAGCATCGCCGCCCTTCTATCCCAGTCCGACACCTTCCACTTGTGCAGGTACAACTCCGGATGGTGGCTGGCCGCAACCGATAGCACCCAAGTGTCGAGCGGTTCGTTGCGCTTGCCTTTTTTGATCTCCCAGCGGTTCTTGCGCGGATTGAAGGTTTCGGCGACTAGGCCGTCGTAGTATTTGCCGTCGAGTTGGTTGCTGAAGTGGACGCGGCGCTCGTCGGCGGGTTTGTCGTGGTCGCCGTTGAGGCGGTTGTAGAGCAGGTGTTTGCCGGTGTCGGCGCCGATGAGATAGAGCATGACGCCTTTGCGCACGCTTTTGCCGCGCCAGTTGACGTCTTGCATGCTGGGTTTGCCCAGGATGCTGCGCCCCGGCGTGCTGGCACCTTTGCAGGCCATGGGGCGGCGCACTTTGGCGCTGCGCACGAAAGCATAGACGGCGTGGGTGTGGTGGCCTCCGGTGTCGATGGCACAGGCTTCGCTGGTGAGTTCTTTGCCGAACTGGTTCTGGAAGCGGATGCCGTTGACGTAATCGGCCAGCGCCTGCCATAGCTCATCGCCCGCCGGGTTGCCGGGCAGGATGTGGTAGTCCAGCGTCCAGGTGCGGTCTTTCTTGCCGTGGCCGGTGACTTGGATCTCCAGCCGGTCGTCCTGCGTATCCACGCCGACGGTGATGACCAGACAGCCCTGTGGTACGGTGCGCAGCGCGTAGGGTTCGGCGCGGGCTTCGAGGGCGTTGGCTTTGATGTCGCAGCTGGCGTTACGGTAGGTTTCGCCGAGGCGAGTGTTGACGAAGCGCATGAGTTTGGCGGGGTCGTCTTGCGCCTCGATCCATTGCGCGGCGATCTCGCGCCAGGCGCGGCCCAGGCCGATGGGGGAATACAGCGAGTTGAGGTGGTAGCTTGGGTAGGGCGCGTCCGGCTTTTGCGCGATCCAGCGCGCCGTGCCGCCGTGGCCCAGCTCGGGCAGCATGGTGGCTTTTTGCCACTCTTCGATGACGCAGCCGTTTTCGCTGCACACGTACCACACCTCGGTGATGTAGTTGGTGCCCGGCGTCTTGCTCCATTTCAGGTTCGACCACTTGAGCACCTGCAGCTCTCCGCAGTGTGGGCACGGTACCCAGTATTGCCGCTGGTCTCCGCCGTCGTGGAGTTCCTTGATGCGGCTGGCATCGTCCATGGTGGGCGTGCTGGGCACATAGGCCTTGCGGTCGTGGAAGTTGTCCTGCCGCGCCATGATCAGGCCGAACGGGTCGCCCTGCGGCGTCTCGCGCGCCCACTCGTCCACCTCGTCTGCCAGGATGTAGCGCAGGCTGGTGGATTTAAGCTCGGCGGTGCTGCCGGCGGTTTTGAAATACAGGATGCCGCCAGTGAATTTCTTGAACTGCGAGTTGTTGTCGCTGCTGTTGTTGTTGCGGCGCGACAGCACCGCCGCCACGTTGGGCGTGCTCTCCGCCATCGGGTCGAACTTCTGAGCGATCCAGTCCTTCATCGACTTCTCGGTCGGCATCGCAACTGCCGTTGGCCCCTTGGCGTGGTCCATGATGTAGCCAAGCCAGTTGCCGCCGACTTCGGTACCGCCCACCTGCGTCGGCTTCATGAACACCACCAGCTGCGCCGGCGAGTGCTCGGAAAGCTGGTCCTGTATCTCGCGCAGGTAAGGCGTGCGCGAGGTGCGCCAGTTGCCAACCTCAGAACTGCCCACACCGGACAGCATGCGATGCGCGTCCGCCCACTCGGAGACGGTCAGCCGGTGCTTGGGCTTCCAGCCTTGGGTGAAGGCGCGCAGGGCGAGAGGGTGGAGAGGGGCGTTCATTCACGCGACTCCGGACGGAACACAACCACTGCGCACGGGAACGGAGCATTGAACTTGGCGCCACCAAACTTGAGACGGCCACGAACGAAGCGCACCTCGCCGCGCATGGCGTGATCGTGCCACCAGCGTGTGTCCGTGCGAGACGGCACCAGACACACCACAGTCGCCCCCCCCCCGAGCGGATTCGTCAGCCTTCTTCATCCACTTGCCGATCTCGCGGCCATACGGCGGGTTCATCCAGACGACGCCGCTCCACTCCTGCGCCAGCCCGTCGTCGAGTTTGGTGAAGAAACGGCTGCACTTCGCGTTGTCCGGAGTTGCGCAGACGTCGAGATTGAATCCGAATTCGGCGTGAAGCTTGTCGAAGAAGTCCTGCGGCGTTGCCCACAGGTCGGTTTTGCTGGAAAAGTGAACGTCGATCATGCTTCCACCTTCACCAGTTCCGCGAGCCGCTTGCTCGCCTCTTTGTGCGTTTCCGCCATGCTGTCGCTGATAGCTTCGCGCAGGATGGCGACGACCTGCTCGAAGTCTTTACCGACCAGTTGCGCCGCGACGCGGTGCGGCAGGTTTTCCACGCCCTGACGGGCGAAGGCGACGACATCGGCCAGCGCCGCTTCCACCTGCTCGCGATCGATGAGTTTGCCGCGCATCACGTCTCGCTCCATCTCGGCCACGTCCGCCTGCGCCATTTCCTTGCGCGTCTGCGCGCTCACCCTCGTCTCGTCCGGCTTGGGCGATTGCTGGCCCTTGGCGGCGGCGTGGCGTGCCGCTACGTCGTCCCGCCCCCCTGTGGTTTCTTCGATGCGTTTGAGGCTGGCCTCAACATCCACCAGAGCGCTGCGCCCTTCGCCGACGAGCACCAGGCGCCCAGCTTGATCCAGGCGGGTGACGTAGCTCTTGTCCTTTCCGATGCGGGTGGCGAATTTGGAGCGGGTCTCGGTGTTCATGCCGCCCTCCAGAACAAGCAAACCACGCCAGAATTCAGGCAACCACGCCACAAACCACGCATAAAACCCTTTAAACCACTTAAACCACTCGAACCACGGGAGAAAAGCTGTGTGTGCGCGCGTGTGTGCGCGCATGTGCGCACGCGCCTCCCGTGAGGGTTTTTCGCGTGGTTGGCGTGGTAACCCAATGACAGCGGGCTTTGTGCCGTGGGTCGTGGCGTGGTTTCATGCGTGGTTGGCGTGGTTTTATTCAAGATGACCTCCCGCATTGGCGAAGGCGAAAAAAGATGCGGTGAGCCAGACGGCTTGGTTTTCTCCCTCTTTTTTAGCGTGGCTTTCGTCGCTTTTGGCGTTTTTTAGCAGAAGTTCATTCGGAGGTACGACCATCTTGCGGTTGACCTTGGCGGTTGCATTCAGGTCTTGCAGTGTCGTGAACGACTCGCCAGCTCGCCACCCTGGAAGCAGTTTTATGTATCCGATGAACTGCTTCATGGATCGCGGCGATCGCTCTCCGGTGACCTCGCAGTGCTTCCGGTAGGCTGTAAAAAGATGGCTTCCCAGTGCCGGGCAGAATGGCGCGTCATTGACTTCTCCGCGCTGCCAGTCGAGCAGGAAGCTGCCGACGCTATCCATGCTGAGTTCGATCAGGTCGTCCTTGGCGCGGGTTTGTGGCGGCTTGGTGTGTTCGTCGAAGTTTCCGAGGTCCAAATTGAGCAGGTAGTGGTGCAGCGCGGCGATGCCACCATCGTTGATCTCGTCGCGCACTTGCTGGTAGAACTCTGGCGATTGCTTTTCCGGCGTGTGGATGACGGCATAGCGCCGATCGTCCTTCTCCAGCACCAGCGGCTGCGCTTCGTTGGATAGGAACACCAGGTTGACATGGTTCTTTTCGTCATGCGCGGCGACGTTCTTTGGGTTGATGCGGATCCATTCGCCGGTGACAAAGCCTTTGAGCTTGTTCTTGATGTGGAACAGCTCCTGCCGGGCGACGACTTCGTCGGCGATCATGAACAACTTGCGGCTGGCCCAGTCGTTAAATTTGTCCTCGATGGCGGCTTGATCGATGATGCGGCCGTACTCGCCATAGATCGCCATGACGGCCTCGAAGAACAGGTTCTTACCTGTGCCCTGCGGGCCGTGCAGGACGAGCGCTGTGCGCATCTTGGCGCCAGGGTGTTGTATCGGGTAGGCCAGCCACTTGAGCGCCCAGTTGTACACTTCCTTGCGGTTGGGTTCGTCCTGGCACAGATATTCCAACACCTCCAGCAGCAGGTCGCACTTCCCCTGCTTCGCAGTCGTCGGCCAGCCGCCCCACAGGTTGCACTTGATGCGCGGATCAGTGCACGCCGGATCGAAGCCAACCTCATCCATGCGCACCACCTTCTTCACGCTGCGCATATCGCGCCAGCCATGCTCCGGCAGGATGTCGAGCACGTCAGCCTTCGGCACCAGGATGTGCTCCTGAAAATCGAACATCGTCCCCTTACCGCCGAACACCAGCGCGAAGCGCTCGACACCCTCATCGATGGAGAGCATGGACTTCAGCGCAGCGCGCTCCCCCCCCCCCCTGTGGTGGAATGCCCGCGCGAGGCGCGCCAGCGGTGGGCGAATCGCTCCACTTGAGCTCTGCGAGCTTGGCGTTGACCTGGTCGGCAACGGTGACTGCCAATCCTGTCAGGCACAGCAGGTCGTTGAAGTCGGTGAGCTTCTTGCCTTCGCGTCGGTCGGCTCCGGCGTCGTCCATGAAGTTTGGCTTGATCCATGCGCTGCGCTCGATCGCGGCGCAGGCGTCTGCGGCGGCAGTGCAGCCCGGGTTTCCTTCGGTCAAGTAGTCGTCGTCTGCGCAGAACAGGATGCGCAGCTTTGGGTATTCCTTGGCCAGCTGCTTGCCGGCCTTGATGAGGTTGTTGGCGCTGAACGCATAGGCCACGGTCTGCCCGGCGCTTTCGTGCAGGCTGGCGGCGGTGGCGTATCCCTCGGCGATGAGCAGGATACCCTCGCGCTTGACCGGTCCGATCAGTCCGAAGGTGCCGCCCATGGCCATGCCGCTGGGCCAGAACTCTTTGTCGCGCTCGATCTTGGTGCGGCGCGGATGGCTTTTGGCGTAGATGAACTGCAGCCCCTGTATTCCGCCCTTGGCATCATGCATCGGAACGACAAGCGCGCCGGCCGCCACCTTGAGCCGGAAGAAGTTGGAGTCGTCCATCCCTTCCGGCTTCATGTCGTCCACGTATTGCTGCAAAATGCGCAGGCCGTGCGGCTTGATCTGCTTGCGATCCAGGTATTCATGCGCCCCGCACGGCGCGCATTTGTTCCACACCGCTGCCGCCATGCTGGCCGCACGCTTGACCTCGGCCTTGCGGATCTCGGCGACGCGCTTCTCGGCTTCCTTGTACGCCTCGCGCATGGCCGCGCGGTCGTCATCGGTCAGGGTGTTCTGCAGGTCTTTCTTGAGGGTGATCTTCTGCTTGCCGTCGTCGTTGCCATGCCATACGCCGTACACGCCGACCAGGTAGGTCTTGCCGGTCTTTGATGTCCACTCCCGAAGCCGTGACCAGCCGCGCTTCTCGCGGTCCTCATTCTCCACCTTCCAGCGCTGAATGCGCGCATCGAAGGTCAGCGTCTTGTCGATGATCAGCCCTGCATCGCGCAGCTGGTCGAGCACGTCGTCGTAGTTCTCCCAGCTCATCGCGCCGTCCTCATCGCATCAGCGAATGCCGCGTCGAAGTTCGGCTGGAATTTGTCCCGCACCACCTGGTCGGCGGTGCGCTGCATGTCCAGCACCTTGCGGTATGCTGCCTGCTTGACGAACACGAACATCGATGCGATACCACCACGCCCGATGCGCTTGTAGATACCAGCCGCCAGGTGCGACTTGGCGCCAACCGGCACAATGAAATAGCCGGTCAGCTCGACCTTCTTGCCGCGCCCTTTCCACACCTGCATCCTGGTGCGCAGCACGGCCAGCATCTCGCCGATCTCTTTGCGGTTTGGGTTTCCGTAGGCGTCCTTTTTGATTCCACCGCCAGGTATCGCGCGCCAACCAGCAGGCATGCCAGCCATCGCGATGATGGCCTTCTCGTATGGCTTGTTCCCGCGCAGCCCGCCAGTGAAGTGTTCCTTCAACATCACGGCCGGCGCAGTCCCGCCGCTAGGCTTCTGATCCTTGAGCCCGACGACCGCCGTCAGATTCGACTTGGTCGATCGCTGGATGAATGTCGACCGGCTCACATACGGGCTGGGCGACTTGAACGCGCCAGCCATCTCACGCTTGAGCTGATCATCCACCTGCCCTACCGTCTTATTGATCGCCACCGAAGCCGCGAACGGAACCTGCTTGCTTCCCATGTCGTCCAGCTTCCGCCTCAACTCGTCCAGCCCTTCAATCTTTACAGTAAGCATTCAATAAGCTCCGGGCGGTTGACTAAGCTGGAACAGCACACATTCCAGACAAATCGGGGCGCGGATTACC
>Ga0209416_1002060_pt1 | contig 11909 bp, 12 predicted proteins | sample RifGroF1_FD_184001 | JGI IMG/M metagenome (GOLD analysis project Ga0209416, IMG submission 184001) | Groundwater microbial communities from Rifle, Colorado, USA - Groundwater F1 (SPAdes) (version 2) | ecosystem: Environmental > Aquatic > Deep subsurface > Groundwater | place: Rifle, Colorado...
AAGAAAAGAAGAGCTTGTTACAAGAGATAGAAGAGAAGTTGAAAGAAAGAAATACAGTCAACTTAAAGCAAGAAAGAAACCACAGTTCTCAAAGAGATAGTTCCTCGTTGATATTGTTCCCATATTTGGATAGCATTTATATACTAAGTTCTTATATTTAGTATATGGATAAAACATTAAAGATAGCTTTACTATCAGGTGTAGGATTAATTCTTTTGAGTGCATTGTCGCTTTTCATACTCGTTCCTCTGTTAAGAAATTCTCCAAGTGGTATTGGAACGAATGATCTTTTGACACCAGAAGAAGCCCCAGATTCATACGGTAAAGTTGTAGATTCGGGAAGCTCCCCTGATGAAGGTAGAACTACTCTCAAAGTTATTAGAATCGGAAATATCTCCATAGCTGTTGATGATATAGATGGAACAGTAGAACAGATAGATACTGTACTTACTAAATACAAAGGTGAGACTTTGGCTATGCAAGATAGTGGTAAGGGTAAGCTAAGAAGTGTTGTTCTAACTCTAAGGGTTAAGGAAACAGATTTCGATGTCTTCTATCAAGAATTGAAAGCACTAGATGGAGAATATGAATATTCCACAATATCTTCCAACGATGTGACAGATACAGTCCTAGACATGGAAGCAAGATTAAAAAATTTAAAAAGCGTAGAAGCACAATACCTTGCCATACTAAAAAAGGCTACAACAGTTACAGATACCCTCGCTGTACAGAGAGAACTTACTACTGTAAGGAGTGAAATTGAATATCTTGAAAGTAGCTTAGACAATATGGAGAAACAAACAGATTACTCTACTGTCCAGATGACCATTACTCAAAGTAGTACAGGTTCATCTCTTACAGATGACGAATGGAGACCGTTTGGCATACTTAAGGATGCATCTAGGGCATTAGTAGATTTTGCAAAATTCCTAGGTACTGCTTTTATCTGGGTATTAGTCTTCTCTCCAGTAGTAGCTGCAGTAGTAATTCCTGTGGTTGTTATTCAGAAAAGGGCTAAAAAATAGTATAATAGTGATTGCGCAAGTATTCCTAGATGATTGCTCTTGCTAATTTTAGTGAGAGAGGAAAGTCCGGACTCCATGTCGGTCTCGAACATATTTCGAGATAGATGCCAATGTGAGTTGGAGGGGAGTGATCTTTTGGAGAAAAGGGCAACAGAAAGTTATACCGCCTAGTTTACTAGGTAAGGGTGAAATGGTGGTGTAAGAGACCACCGGGTACAGTAGTAATACTGTATTGCGAGGTAACCCCCATCTGGAGCAAGGTAATACCGCTTAGATAGATAATCGTCGTTATACAGAATTCGGCTTATTGGATACTTGCGCAACTATGTTCTAATTCCATTAACAAATTCTTTCTCACTCATTTTGTTTTTTCCTTCAATTTGCAATTCCAAGACTCTTAAACATACGAGTGGGTCTTTAGTTGCAAAAAGAAGCATATCATCTTTAACGAAGATATCTCCTGGATCTTTCTCTGAACTACATTCAACTAACTCAGCCTTAAATATCTTCACAGTTTTTCCAGTAATATTCTTTAAATCATTCTGTATCACCGTCCAAACAATTGGCCATGGTATAAATGCCCTAACCATTTTTTCAATATACTCTGGAGTCATACTCTTCCAATTAATCTGTGCATTCTCTTTGGAAATATCCTTCTGCCAACAGTAAGTAGCCTCCTCATGGTTTTGCTTAATTGCAGTAATCTCTCCAGCAATCCAGCTTTCTAATACATCTCCAAGAACATCAGAACTCTTCTTCACGAGTCTTTCTCTCAAAGACAGATTTGTGTCAGTATCTAAAATATCTTCTTCGAAAATTTGCAGAATATCTCCCTCATCTAATCCCTCGGACATTAACATTATGGATATCCCAGTTTTCTTCTCCCCATCTAGAATTGCTTTTTGTATAGGAACTGCACCTCTGTATTTAGGAAGTAACGAAAAGTGTATATTAATACACCCATATTTTGGATACTCCAGGAATTCCTTTGGGACAATCTCTCCAAATGCCTTACATACAACAAGCTCAGGAGTGTATTTCTCTGCAAGAGCAAGATATTTCTCCTTCTGTTTTTCTGTATGTACAACTGCAATGCCTTTCTCAAGGGCATATTTCTTTACCTCCGAAGGCGTAGATACCTGTTTCCTTCCAACCAAAGAATCTGGAGGAGTAACAACTGCAACAATACTAAAACGTTTGTCTTCATCTAAAGCTCTTAAAGTTTCCAGTGACTCCCATCCGGAGCCAAGGAAAACTGTTTTTACTGGTTCTTTAATTAAATCTCTCATAGAAGTAATTTTACTCCATATGGATATAAATTGGTATAATACAAGCCATGAAAATGTCAGAATTTAAATACAATTTACCAGAGGAGAAAATTGCCAAGTTTCCACCAAAGCAAAGGGGAACAACTAAGTTGTTAGTTGTAGATCGAAAGAATGGAGATATCCTGCATAAAAATTACTCAGATGTTGTGGAATATCTTCAAGAGGGAGATGTAATTGTACTAAACGAAACCAAGGTAGAGAAAAGAAGAACATTCTTCCAAACAGAGAAAGGAAGAGAATTAGAAGTACTTTTTCTAAACCATACAGAAGATGGAAATTGGTACTGTCTTGTAAAGGGAGGAAGGTATGTAAAAACAGGAGAGATCCTTAAAAGTGGAGATGTTGAGATAGAAATTGTTGGTAGAAAAGATAGTGGATTTCTAGTAAAACCTCTAAATACGAAGGCAGAAACCATCTTTGAATCCATTGGACATACCCCAATACCCCCATATATGAAAAGAAAGGATAATTCCAACGATTATATCCGTTACAATACCGTTTTTGCACGCTTAGAAGGCTCTGTAGCAGCTCCTACGGCTAGTTTGAACCTAACAAGTGAAATACTGGCTGATATACAAAAAAAGGGCGTAAAAACAGCTAAAATTGAATTAGAGGTAGGTTGGGGAACCTTTGCCCCTGTAAGAGAGGAAGAGATCGAGGAACATAGGATACACAGTGAAAGAATATCTGTTCCTAAAGCTACGATTGAATTGGTAAATGAAGCAAAAAAGAATGGAAATTCCATCTGGGCATTTGGTACTACAGTTGCAAGAACTCTTGAGAGTGTTGCTGATGACGATGGGTTTATTCACGAATTTGAAGGAAGTACGGAATTGTATATATATCCAGATTACAATTGGAAGTGTGTTGATCATCTAGTTACAAATTTCCATATGCCAGATTCTAGTCTAATTCTTCTTGTTTCGTCTTTTGCCGGTACAGAATTAACCAAGAAAGCGTATGATGAAGCATTGAAGAGGGATTACAAATTTTTGAGCTATGGTGATAGTATGTTAGTAATTTAAAGATATGGAATTAAAAGATTTTGGTAAACAATATATATTTTTTCCAGATGCAACAAGGGGTGCTGTTAGATTTCTAACGACTGAACAATTAAAACAAACAGGTACTACGGGAATTGTTACAAATACGTTACATTTGCTCATGTCTCCTGGTCCAGACAGGATTCAACAATTGGGTGGTATAAAGGAATTTATGAACTGGGATGGGATAGTACTAACAGATTCTGGTGGTTTTCAGGTATTTTCTTTAATTCATTCAAAGAAGTGGAGTGGCAAGGTACACGAAAATGGTGCTACTTTTAAATCTCCCCTAACAGGCGATGTATATGAATTAACGCCAGAGAGTTCCATAGATATACAGATGAAGATTGGTTCAGACATTTTAGTCACATTGGACGATTGTAGAAAAACAAACTTAACAAGGGAGGAAGCCTTGGAATCTGTGGAGAGAACAGTAAAGTGGGCAAAGAGATGTAAGGATCATTTTGAGAATGTATATGGTGGAACAGAGAAGACGGGTAAGTTACTAAGTTGTGTAGTACAGGGTGCTAATTATCCTGACCTAAGAAAAAGATGTGCGGAGGAACTTTCAGCTATGGATTTTGACGGATACAATTTCGGAGGATTTGTTGTAAATGATGAGGGGCAATTAGTGTTAGATGAAATGAAGGCAGTGATAGAGAATACTCCAAAAGATAAATTCAAATATGCAATGGGTGTTGGTAAGCCACAAGATATACGGAATGCAGCGAAGATTGGTTACAAAGTATTTGATACTGTCTTGGTAACTAGAAATGCACGACATGGAACTTTGTATTCCTCAGATATTGAGGGGGAGGTTTTGAGAATTAGTAATGCAGAGTATGCAACCGATCAAAAGCCAATAGATTCCAAATGCGATTGCTATACATGTAAGAACCACAGCAGAGCATATGTACATCAAATGCTAAAGGTTGGAGAAGCTACGGGTATGACATTAGCTACAATACATAACCTCAGATATTACCAAAGGTTAATTGAAGAACTTAATAAAAAGGGAATATAATGAGATATGAATAAAAAATTAAGCGAAATGACCCTGGAAGAGTTATGGAAATTATTCCCAATTGTGTTATGTGAACATAACAATGTTTGGAAAGAATGGTATCTTGAAGAGGAAAAGGAAATTATCAAGGCTGTAGGGAAATCAAATATTGAAAGAATAAATCATATAGGAAGTACATCTGTAGAAGGATTGGTTGCAAAGCCAACGATAGATATTCTCTTGGAAATAAAGAAAGAAACAGATTTGAAACAATTGGTTAAGGATATGGAAAATATTGGATACATCTTTGATCCTCAGAAAGACAAACCTGCACCACACATGATGTTTATGAAAGGATATACAGAACAAGGATTCTCACAAAAGGTATTTCATGTTCATGTAAGATATTTAGGTGTATGTGATGAATTGTATTTTAGAGATTACCTAAGAGTACATAAAGATGTTTCAGATTTGTATGGAAATCTCAAACTAGATTTAAAAAAGAAATATGAGCACGACAGAGATGGCTATACTAAGGAGAAAACAGAATTCGTTAAAAAATATACAGATTTAGCAAAAAAAGAATTCCCAAATATGTATTAATTAGTTTCGTTGAGGAATTAGACAAAAGATGATATTATTAGAAAGTCCTAGTATTTAAACACTTTTTAATAAATAAGAATTGTTTTTGATAAAGAAATTAATATATAAATGAAAATATATTTAACTGAAAATAGAATATATTCATTAATTAGCAGTAATTTTGCTGCGAGTTTCCAAAAAAGGGTTTAAACAAAGGACAAGTTAAATTGTTATTTTAAGATAATGGATATCTTATTAGGTATTCTTGCAGCTGTTTTAGTTACAGGAGCAGGATCTGTGGCACTATTGAAATATGTTTTTAAGTGGGTAGATATAAGAAAAATCCCAGAGAAAGAAATTGAAAGTGCTGCAAAGAAAATGATGAGTAAAAAGTTTGAAGAGGCAGAAGATGAAATCGGAGAACTAAGAGAGAGAGAAGAAAAAAGATTGAGAGAAATAAGAAAGGAAAGTACTGAGCACGAGGAGATTCTAATTGAGAGAGAGAAAGCTTTGAACAAGAGATCAAAGATTCTTGATGAAAAAAGTCAAGAATTACTCTCGGTTGAAACCCAATTAAAAGAGGGAAACAAGAGATTGGAGAATTCTAGAACTCAATTAAAAACAGAGTTGGAGAAAATCTCTGGTTTGTCTAGAGATGAAGCAAAAGAGAAATTGATGAAAGAAATTGAAGAGGATTTGAAGTCTTATGAAGCCAAGAAAATTCGTCAGGCAGAAAAGAATATCGAAGCAATTGCTGATGAGAGTGCACAGAAGATTCTTGTAGAATCTATGCAGAGAGTTGCAACAGATTATGTAGGTGAGACAACAACAACCTCTCTTAAGGTTGAAGATGAGAAAGTTAAAGGTAGAGTAATTGGAAAAGAGGGAAGAAACATTAGAGCTTTCGAACAGATGACTGGTGTAGATGTCATCGTTGATGAATCTCCAAATACAATTGCGTTGTCATCTTTCGATCCTTTGAGAAGAGAGATTGCATATGTTGCTCTTAAGAAATTAATCGGTGATGGAAGAATTCACCCGGGAGCAATTGAAGAGTCCGTAAGAAAAGCAAAGAATGAAATATCCCTAGAGATTAAGAAGAATGGTCAGATACTTGCTGAAGAGGCAGGGTGGCCAGATATCGATGTAGGGCTTTTGAAGTTAATTGGAAAGATGAAATACAGAACAAGTTATGGTCAGTCTCTAATGTCTCACACTATTGAGGTCATCAGAATCGCAGAGGTACTTGCTGCAGAGATTGGTGCAGATGTAGATCTTGTTAAGAAGGCTGCACTGTTACATGATGTAGGTAAGGTATTAACACACAGAATAGATAGCCCTCATCACCACATTTCAGGACAGATAGCTAGGAAATACTGCTTAGATGAGAAACTTGTTAACGCGATTGAGTCTCACCACATGGATATAGAACCATCCTCAGTTGAGGCAATTGTCATATATCTTGCAGATGCAATATCAGGTGCAAGACCTGGTGCAAGAAAAGATAGTTACGAGCAATATATCCAAAGAATCGAAGGAATTGAGAATGCTGCAAGAGAAGTTGGTGGAGACAAAGTAGAAGAGGTCTTCGCTATCAGAGCAGGTAGAGAATTGAGAGTAGTGGTTAGACCAACTCTTGTTTCTGACGATGAAGCAATAGTCATGGCAAAGAAAATTGCACAGAGTATTGAGAAGACTCAGAGCTATCCAGGCAATGTAGAAGTTTCAGTAATTAGACAAACGAGGGCTGTTGAGGTTGCTAAATAGGGATTTCTTGACTATCTTCTAGTAAGAACCGCTATAGGGAAAGGCTTTCTTGGCCTTTCCCTTTTCAAAAATGCTGTCGACCTACTAAACATTGTTGGAAAGCCATTATTTGGCATAATGATTAAAAAATATAAGTGTTTTCATACCAAAGTTTGTATACAGGCACCTCTATAACCGATAGTAAATCCGGTGCTTGACGATTGCTTGTATTTACAATATTTTAGAAGTGGATATACAGAAAAGCTTTTTAATAAGCCACTCCGTATATATCACTTAAGAAAGGAGGTATACTACAATGTTGAAAAAAGATTTAATCGATAAAATCGCAGCTACAGGTTTAACCAAGAGACAAGCAGGTGAAGCTTTGGAAGCTGTATTAGAAGCAATCTCAGGATCTCTTAAGCATGGAGAACCTGTACTTCTAACAGGATTTGGTAAATTTGAAGTAAGAACAAGAGCAGCTAGAACAGGAATCAATCCTAAGACTCTTGCTAAGATTCAATTACCAGCAACAAAAGTTCCAGCATTCAAACCTGGAAAAGCATTGAAATTAGCTGTTAAGTAAAGTACTGCCGGCAATTCTTTGCTGATAAGCGAGTAAAAAGGACCCTAAGGGTCCTTTTTATTTACTAATTCAAACAAATACTCTAAACTAGAAAAAGAATATATTAGATACTGTCCATAAATGATTAAAGAGTTTTTTATTCCAAACAAGAAGAACAGGTACAAACCATACCTTCTTAGGAAAGTAGCATTAACAATATTCTCTGTTATTCTAATACTTGTAAATACTCTTGGTGGAGTTTTCGGAATAAATCAGGCACAAGCCAGTACCATAACTCCAACAAATATTATAAATCTTACTAACCAAGAAAGAGCAGCAGCAGGTTTAAACAAATTGAAGACAGATTCTAGATTATCTTCGGCAGCCCTTGCGAAAGCAAACAACATGTTCGAAGAACAGTATTGGGATCACTTCGGACCAAATGGAGAAACCCCTTGGCAATTTATCCGTGGTGCTGGTTATTACTATGTCTATGCGGGAGAAAATTTGGCAAAGGGATTCTCTACTGCAGAGGGTGTACATGAAGCATGGATGGCTAGCACAACACACAGAGCAAATCTAATGAGTAATAAATACAAGGATATTGGAGTTGCAGTAGTAGAAGGTGTACTACTTGGTAAGAGAACTACCCTTGTGGTTCAAATGTTTGGAAATCTTACACAAGAGGTAGCAGGTGTAGCAAAGACTGTCACACCAAAACCATCTACAAATACTGAAAGTGGAGAGATAAAGAGTATATCTATTACATCTCCTAAAAATGGTGCAACAATTGTTGACCCTTCTGTTGATGTAAAAGGTACTGTCAAAAATATAACAGGAAGCTACTCTGTCTCAGTATATGAAGGAGGGGAATTAGTTGGAGAAGCGGATGCATCTTCCAGCAATTGGGAATTTGATAAAGAAAGTGATTGGTCAGAGGGAGAGCACAAAGTAAAGGCAGCTGTAGATGATTTGAAAATTACCTCTAAAGAAATTTCCTTCACTATTGATTCGACACCTCCAAAGATTACCAAAGAAAGTATTAAAGTAGAGGAGAATGAAGAGTCGTTTGTCTTAAGTTTAGAGATTTCTCCAGACTGGAAAGATATCCAGGTTGTAAGTGGAGAAAATATTGTTAGCTTGGTAAACAATGGCGAAGATGAAATAAAGATAACAATTCCCAAAGATAGTTTACAAGACGGAGTTGTATTAATGGCTTCGGATGTTAATGGAAATATTACCCAAATGGATATATCTGAATATTTCGAAGAGGAAGAAGAAAATAAAACTTTTCTTCAAGGTTTATCTCTGCTTTCTGTTGATACAGGAGATAGCATCAGTATCATGATCGTATCCTTTATGTTTTTGCTTCTATGTATTGAGATATTTGTATATTGGAGAAAAGGTAAGATTAGAGAAGCAGCAGGAGATCTATTTACGGTGGGTGTGTGGTGGCTTGTAATAGCCGTTGCTGTCTTTAATGGATTTACAGGTATAATCTATTAATATTTGAAAACTGCTCAGTGGGAAAATTAAAACTAAAAGTACAAAACGATATACTGTATCTCTTTCTAATACTTCTTGTAACAGAGATTTTCAATTTTGTTGTGATGAGTGGGAATGAGAGTGTTCTTTTAACGATTGGAATTTTAGGAGTACTTCTTTTGGAAACTTGGTTTGTTAGAGCATTTAGCATTTACTCAGGAAAAAAGATTTCTAGGTACAGTGATGTCATAGTTAGAATCTCTTTGAAGGAAAGATTCTTCGGATATTTTGTTTTACCTGCAGTATTTTACATTTCACTCTTAGCATTCCTATTCTTTAACAGGAATGTATTGTTGGGACATTTTGTATTGGGAGTCTCTATGGTTCTCTTCTTAATCTTGTTTCTAAATGTAAAGAGTTCCTTGAACAAAATATACAGATTGGAAAATGCAACAAAAATAGTTTTTGACTTCCTTTGTATTTCTATCTTGTATTTGCTAATAAATATCTTTGTAAGGATAGGGATGAGTCCCGCGTATTTCTTGCTAAGCGTTGGAGTATCTTCTTTCACCTTATTACTTTTCATCCTTAAACTACATGACAAGATGGGTTTCTTGGAAATAATCATATCTTTCCTTAGTGCAATCTTCATCACATGTGTTACACAATTGGTTTGGAGTTTAAGTATCTTTACAATACCTGCTGTTGGAACGCTGGCGTTCTATTTAATTATTTCAATATGGAATATCCGGTTCTCAGGAAAGGTAAGAATTACGGATTACATCCTTCCCTTCATATATGTAATTGTCGCTTTAACTTTAATTTTGAAATTGTAATATGGGAGAAAATTTCGTTCTAAAGATTGGTGGCTCTGTAATGTATGATAATTCATTGAATATAAATGAAGCTTTGTTGGGTAAGGTAAAGAATTGGTATCTGGGGGAGAGAAAGAACTACAAGAATGTTGCTATGGTTGTTGGAGGCGGGTCTCTTTCTAGAAATATGCAAGAGAAAATAGCTGGTTCAGTGGGGGGAGAGGAATCATTACACAATATCGCAATGTCTGTTACTCAAACAAATGCTGCAGTTCTTCAGGGATATCTCGATGATATGGATATTTTTCTCCCAAAGAAGTTGGGAGATGCGTATGAGTTCTTAATGGAGGAGAACCAGAAGACTTTGCTAAGTGGTGGTCTAAAGATAGGGTGGAGTACAGATATGGATGCAGCAATATATGCAGATATTTTAGAAGTAAAGATTGTTTATAAAATCTCCAATGTTGAATTTTTGTACGAAGCAGATCCTAAAACAGAAGTTAATGCCAGACCAATCTTAGATATATCATGGGAAGAATACTTTAAATTGTTTAATATCGTAGATGGAGATAACCATGTTGCAAATAAAAGCATTCCAATAGATGTAAATTGTGCTCAGTTCTGTGCAAAGAAAGGAATATCCTTCTTCTTGTGCGGAGGAAAATATATTCAAGAAAAAGGTAATATTCAGGAGATATTGAAAGAAGGAACCCTAATACACCCTTAGGAAATACCCTCTATTGTGTATTTTTTAATTCCCTTTGGAGTTTCAATTGAGATGCTAGATTTAATCTTTTTGTCCATCACTGCCATGCCGATAGGGGAAAGATACGAGATTTTTCCTTCAAGTGGATTTGCTTCATCTTCACTAGCAAGGGTATATTTTAATGTTGTCTCTCCTTTTAGAGTTACTGTGTCACCAAGGGAAACCTTGTTCTTGTTTGTATCTTTAATAACAATGGCATTCTTTAACTTTTCTTTTATCTCAAGAATCTTCTCTTCGTTAATATGAAAATCTTCCACGGCCATGGAATATCCATCGTTTTCGCTTAAGTCTCCTTGGTTTCTCATTTCATCTAGAGTATTTGTAATCTTTTTCGTTAATTCGTTCTCTCGGTATTTGAGCTCTTCCTTCAGTTTCAAGAGACCATCTTTAGTTGTTTTGTAGCCCTCTTCCATTTTATGGAAAGTATATTTTAAATGGGAGAAATAATATTACGTGGATGTTTATTTGTCAAATATATACAGCCCTGTAGTTCCTGTTTAAAATGAGTATTGGATATGATAAAATTAGCGCTGTCAGATATGCCGCTATCGTCTAACGGTTAGGACACAGGATTCTCAATCCTGCAATCGGGGTCCGATTCCCCGTAGCGGTACCATAATTAAAAGAAATTTCTATGAAATTCGATATAGTCACAATATTCCCAGAATCAGTAAAAGAATATATTAATACAAGTATATTAAAGATTGCCCAAGAAAAAGGATTGGTTGAAATTAATGTGCATAATCTTAGAGATTGGGCTGAAGACAAACACCATACAACAGACGACACTCCCTTTGGTGGTGGTCCAGGTATGGTGATGAAGGTAGAACCAATATTCAATTGTATAAAAGATTTGAAGAAAGAAGGAAGCGTAGTTGCAATTACTACCCCTAGAGGAAAGAAATTAGAGCAGAGTAAACTAGTTGAATTTTCCAAAGAGATTGATTTGCATATGATAATACTCTGTGGAAGATATGAGGGTTTTGATCAAAGAGTACATGACAATCTTGTAGATTATGAATTCTCAATTGGTGACTATGTCCTTTCCGGAGGAGAGCTTCCTGCGCTTGTGCTAGTAGATGGTATAACCAGATTAATACCAGGAGTTTTGGGCAATGATGAATCTCTGGTTGAAGAGTCATTTAACAATAAAAATTTGGATTTTTCTCAATACACAAAGCCAGCAGAATTTAACGGTTGGAAAGTGCCAGATGTTCTCTTGTCAGGAGATCACAAAAAAATATCGCTATGGAGAAAAGCTAAAAGTGAAGAATTAACACAGACACAGAGACCAGACTTGAAGTAGTATCAAGTAAATATATATACTAGATATATAACTTCAAAAATATATCCATATGGAAGAGAAAACTATAATTGAAGAAACTAAAACAGTTTCTAAAGGGTCATCTGCTATTCTTAGTATCTTCTTGTTTCTGTTAGTACTTGGGTTAGCCTTTGTAATTTTTGGATACAATACCAAATGGACTTACAAAGGATTCAATTTTAATGACATATTTTCTCCTGCAGTTGTAGAGAACACAGAGGAAGAAG
>Ga0209416_1002061_pt1 | contig 11902 bp, 16 predicted proteins | sample RifGroF1_FD_184001 | JGI IMG/M metagenome (GOLD analysis project Ga0209416, IMG submission 184001) | Groundwater microbial communities from Rifle, Colorado, USA - Groundwater F1 (SPAdes) (version 2) | ecosystem: Environmental > Aquatic > Deep subsurface > Groundwater | place: Rifle, Colorado...
CTGCCTGTTGCCGGGTCGAATAGAAAATCTTTACCATCCGGCCCATGCTCTAATGGGCAGCAGTACACGCCCGGTTTATTCCCGCGCTTGATCAACCGGTGGGCAATCTCGGCATTAATCCGGCTTAAAACTTCTTCCCGCTCGGAAGCATCCGACGGCAGATCGCCCGGTTTGTAATCCGGCTGTACGGGCGCTGGTTTTGGTTCCGGTGTAACGGTCATCTTGTGATAGACAGCCGTTATCAATGCCGGATCAACCAGCGCGGGCAGATCATCGGGCAGATGGTCGGCAAGGGTGTTAAGGGTGATTAAAACGCCATGCGCCCGCAGTTCTGTATGTCCGCCGTTGATCGCCTCACGATCATACTTTTTCGCGCCGCCGTCCAGTTCCAGGCCGGGGCAACGGATGATAATATGCCAGCCAGTACCGCTCTTAGACCGTTCGGCCCACGCATAATCGAGAGGCAAGCCCAGCGCGATCAACCATTGATCGCGCGCCTGGATATCGGGCTGATGATCCAGATCCAGGGCGATCCAGTTGTCTGATACACCCGGCCCCAGCATGATCGAGATCCGCGCGGCTTGTTTCCAGGGCAGCGCGGCAAATTCCGCCGCCGTCTGCCGTCGGTTTTGCTCAAACCAAAAAGCATATTTATGAATCGGCTTTTTATCATCGTTCTGAATAACAATATTTGCGCCCATGCCATGCAAACGGCGGGCAACGGGCAGTAAACTATTAACAGCGTCTAGCGCTGGAATATTCATGTTAGTATTGTGCAAACTCTGTTTTTCTGGTATACTTTTCATTGGTAGAACCTTTTTGATCTAGTCTGATAGATCGTCGCGCCGTCCGGATGTTCTTAGGCTTGTTTAACAACTTCATACGTCTTACACTTGCCCGCCTGACAACGGGCTTTTTTTTGCCTGTTGCCCGGTAGGGCTTGCACCCACTTGCAAAAACACGTTAAAATGAAAATGTGCTGTATATCGCACAAAATGGATCGTTGCCCTGCTTGGAACCGGTAAAAATTCGCGGCAGGGGCAACGGTGAAAAACTGATCAATGCTGACACTTTAGCCCTTGCCCCTCATGTTAACGCCATGAGGGGTTTTGGTTTCGAGCGTCACAACAAGGAGTACACTGTCTTTAGTTTACCACGCCAAAGGGCGGCGCGCCGTCCTCTAACCGTTCGGTACGCCCATTAATGACGGTTGCGCCAGTCATTGCCTGCTTTGCGGGCGTAGTTTGTCAGATCGGCGCTTATTCTACCCCCATTACGAAAACCCTTATCAACGGCGTCCTGGTAATCAAGTGCTTTTAGTGCTTCTTTCTCGATATCGGTGAGATTATTTTCTGAGTGAGTCAGGCGGCGATACAGCAGCCTGATCGCATCACTCCAAGTTGAAGCGGCTCCACTATCTTTGAGTTTGAGCAGTTCATAACCGATCCAATCGCGCGCCCGCTCTGGACGGCGGCCCCCAAAGTCCAAAGTTTTAATAATTGATATGAGGCTAACCGATGTATTACCTTGTTTAGCGCTCCATTCTCGCAGCGCTGCCCCATCGTCTCCGGTTATGTCACCGTTGGCAAAACTTTGAAGTCGGGCCATACAAGTAGAAATATCATGTGTAAGTTCATCCGGTGTTGTGCTGTTCGCTCTTTCAATCTTGCGGCTAAGTTCTGCGAAACACGCAGAAAGGTTATCCTCTAGCTGTGCGCACATAAGCCGTAGAACTGTTATCACCCTATAATCAGCATAGAGAGATAGGCCCGCTATGACCTCCACCTTTGCGAGAATAACAGCGATTTTCTCTATCGTGTCGAATACGGGAAGGCCGTCTTTCTCAAACAAGGAATTGTGATACTGGAAAGCATCCTCAAAAGCACGTTCATAGCCCGTTTTTAGCGATCTGAGTTCATTCTTTAGGCGCTGGTTCTCAACTTCAAGATCAATCACCCTGTTATGTAGTTGCGTCAATGCCTCGCTTAACGTGTTGAGACCTTGCCGTTTCTGTATTTGAAGTCGATTTTTACTCACCCTTTCACCCCTTTGGATAGCTACCGATTATTTATAGTAATCGGTAGGAAATTTGAGAATGTGTACTTATATCCAACATTCCGCCCGCAGAACGTGATATCATGTAATCATGCTCTGGCAGGCAGCGCCGGTCAAAAACGGGATACCGTAAGCAGACCGGCGGGTGTGACCTCGGAATGAAGCTGATCAACGTTTGATCAGCTTCATTTTTATTTCCATTCCTTAAGAGCCTCATTCCATGTAACATGGCTGATCTTAACTCCCATCGGTTCCACACTTACCGCTAGATCGCGGCTCTTGCGCTGGCGATCCTCTGGATGGTCGGCTAACCATTTTCGGCATAATTCCAGCTTTGAAGGTGTCGCGACCTTGTAAAGTGACTTTACAGGTAACTTTACAGTAGGTTCCTCACTTAGTACTGTTTCCCCTTGAACATCCTGTAAGGTGTTCAAAATAGGCTCACTCTGAACACCTAGATCCTCTAACTCGAAATCACCTGAGACACTAAACGCGGGCTGATCATAATCTGCCATGACACGTCTAAGCATATCCTCTAAACTTTCGCGCTCTGGTTCTGGTTCTACCTTTGGTAAATTTACCAAAGGCTGCGGAGACGATCCGCCCGGTTGCAAGGCTTGAATTTCTTCCCGTATGATCGCCCTGAGTTCATCCCGCAGAACATCCCGCGCGGCATCTCGGATCGCATCACGCGCTAGATCGCGAAAGCGGGTTAATGTTTCGCCTTCGTGATCAGCGATTGCAGAAATTGGATCTCGGCTAGATCCGCCGCTCCGGAGCCGTCGCGCCCACCAACGGCTAAAAAATCGTTTCCACCATCGGGAATTATTCGTTGCCATTTCTGGTCAGCTAGTCCTACCGTATAATGCAAGCCTGCTAATAGGCCCGCCGTGAGGGTGATACCGCCCACCAGAGCTAAGAATACCATGAGAGACGATTCCGTGAGTATATGCCAAACAGCCGCATACCACGCACCAGGCGCGCCGGATAATTCATCCTTCAAGCTGCCCGCCGTGCCTAGCAAGATGATCAACCAACCTAACCGGCTGATCGCAATATCGAGTAATTGAATCTCAGTGCGCTGTTGTGGTTGCCAACGTCGCGACAAGCCCAGCAAATAGGCGATCTGGCCCAGCCATAGCCGCAACGACCAGATCGGGCGCTGTTGGGCTGGATTCTGGCGTACCATGCCCGCTCTCACCACCAACAGGATCAAATAGGTGGATACCGCTACCACTGCCATTAGATCCGCGCGCGGCGCATCGAACAGCGCAACCCCTAAGCTAACTCGTTGGATCTCGGCATAAAAAAGCCCAACGATAGCCACTGGCAACAGGGCATAAGAGAGTATGAGCATCAAGCCCAGCAACAAGGCATTACCAAACGATTGAATACCGGAGCGCAGCTTATAGAACCATTCCGGCGGGCGGTTGGGTGCTGTTCGTTCGGCTAACTCAAGGGCTTTAGCGCGGCGCGCGGCGATCTGCTGTTGGAATTGCGGTTTTGATAGGTCATACCCGGCCCGGATAGCTTCTGTGCGCAGCGCGTCCAGATCCAGATCGGCTATATCCTGAGACAACTCAGGATCATCGAAAGGGGATAAAATATCGGGCGCAACATGCCCATTATTGATTGTCATTTTGTGGTATACTCCAAGTAGCTAAATCAATCGTGCATACGGTTGGGAACGGGCGAAACTGGCGTAAAGTTTCGCCCGTTTTTGCTGCCTGTTGACCTCGTATAGGTCGAAAAACTGCTTATGTATAGTGAACTATGGGCAAACTAGCCCAGCCCGCCGGATAACTTCTGAACTATGCGCCGCGTGTTCTTTTGCCGTTTCAACTGGCGTTCTTTGGTGCGATCTCCGGGCATGGTCGCGACCACTGCGTAAGCAATCCCGCGCTGGTTTGCCGCCCTGGTCATGGCAGCGCCCGATCCGGCCCGATGTTCTGCAAGTCTGCGATCTAAGCTACCATCGGCACAATAGCCGATATAGTACCGCGCGTAATGGTTCGAGTTCCCTAGTGGTGTCTCAAATTCCAGAATATAGATCATCATTTCACCCCTACGCGCTGATCGTCGGGCGCTGCGGGCCGTTGCCAAGTATGATCAGACTTGGATCAAACTGCCATGCACGGCGGGCGATAGGGTAGGCGGTTGTTAGGGCGCTAACCGCGATCTGCAATTTCAAAGTATCCCGCTCGGAGCGTACCGCGTTTAGGTGCGTTCTGGTTTGCTCTAACAGGTTTGCCGTGTTCTTAGCGCGTGTTTTCCAGTACCGGATCTCGCGATCCATGCTGTCTTGAAGCTGATCAACGTCGCGCTCTAACTCTGCGATCCGTCCGGCTTGCTGTTCGGCTTGTTCGTGCATGGCGTCCAGTGCGGCGGATTCGGTAGGGGATAGATACCGCTCACTGAGTACCGTAATATTTCGCCGCCCGTTAGCCTTGATCAAGCCTTGCGCCTCAAGTTTCCAAAGGTGGTAGGGTACACTCGATTTTGAGACGAACACGCGATCCGCTATGTCCTGGTAGCTGGGCGCTAATCCCGCATTTTCCCGCTTATAGCTGATGATACATTCTAAAATTTTCTCTCGTGTGGTACGATAATCAATAGGCATTGTGAGTCCCTTTCACCTTGTCTAAGGGCTGATCTATTCGCAGTAGATCGGCCCTGCTTACGCGATTAAATAATCAGGGGGTGTTAATTCCACCAGTTGATCCCGTAGCCATGCCGCCGCGCGTGTTTCTAGATCGCAGATCGTTGAAAATCCGCCATGACTGATAAACGGTTCGGCATGAGTCTTAATAATGTCGCTTGCGGCGCTGTCTGGTAATGCTTCCCATTGGTAGTCCCCTGGTTTCTCGAAGTTTTCCGGTACGTTGTACCGTTGAACTTGCTCTAAGGTGAGTCCACAGTAAATAAACTCAAACGGGGCAGCACACCATTTGCTTACATCGTCTTTAACCACTTGCGCGATCCGCGCGCCTGCTGTATCCAGATCCCCGAAATAGAGAACCATGATCGGCTTACCGTACAGTTTCGCCCTGCGCTCTAAGTCTTTGGCAGTTTTCCACTTGTAGGGGATGCTAGGTTGCCCTCCCATCGGGCGGAGGGTGATGTATTCGGTGTAGTGACGGAATTGATCCAGCATGGCGCGCGCTTCAAACCACAATTCGACATAGTGGGATTGTGTTTGCCACTTATCCAGAACACATTCAAAACCGCCGCTCTGAATGGCGCGCAACCAGTCACCCGCCGTTAAAAACCCTTCGCCGCGTGTTTCTGCGGTGCGTGTTTCATCGGCAAGGGTATCGGGTCGCCAGTGGTTATAAAAGGCATGGCGCGCTGATGAAATAGCAGGGAGAAACTTGTTTTTATAGTCGTCTTTGGTTTTGTAGTATCCCTCTTGCAGTAGGCGATAGAATAACCATCGGGCGGATACCTGATAAGGTACACTCTGCACTAACTCATAAGCCCGATCTAGGATCTCTGCTGTTCGCTTCTGTGGGGCATAGCTTTCTGATTTCATAGATCTCTCGGATCGCTGTCTGGTTTGCGATTTACGCGGATCGCCGTGATCGCTTGCCCGTTCAGTGTTTCGGGCCGTTTCAAGTAGTACAATTCACTTTGGTTCATGTGTTCCCCTTTCACTGGAAATAGGTACAAAAAAAGCCGCTTGTGGCGGCTTGGGGATAGCATCAGATAGGGGGAAACTGTATAATCCCTATCGCAGCTTGCTAATCCCAAGTCTGCCATGTAGCCGGAGCGCGATCAACGTTCGCGGCTACACCTTATTCTACACTACTTTTTAAGCCGCGCAAATAAGACCTATTCGGCTTTACCCTCGTAAATACTGATCAGCTTACCATCCCGCCAAACACGGCGATAACGGTAGGGGCCGTATTTCTTGCCCTTGCGCGTGATGTACTTCAATTCGATGCTGCCTTGTGCCTCAGTATCGAGATAACCCTCAGTGAGTAGGGTACTGATAACCCCTTGAAGCTTTTCCAGATCCGCGCGGGTTAACCCCTCTATGGCGGCTACTGCTTTTTTAAATGCTACCGTTTGGCCCATGATGATTACCTGTTAGGGAATGTTTAGGGTATGCTGGAAATCATAGCACGGTAGTTAAGCCGTGTCAATTAGGCTATGCCCCGCAAAACACAAATTCTGAGGTCTGCGGGCCATGGTAGGGCGCGCTATGGGCTAATTGATACCTTCAATGGGTAGCTGTCTGGATCGCGGCTTGTAGGGTGTATGGATTAGCGCCGCCGCTTTTTGTTTAGCCTTATCACCGCGCCGATCATACCGGGCAGTAGTATCGGGGCTGGCATGGCCCATACTATGCTGTACCGTGACAATATCAGCGCCAGCGTCTAGCATATCGCCCGCATAGGTGCGGCGCATATCATGAGGGGTGAAGGGCGCTACATTGGCTTGTTTGCGCCGCTTTTCCAGAATGTTATAAATCGCCTGATCAGTGATCCGAGCGGGCGCGCCGTTGCGCTCTGCGGTGATCTTGCCGTTTTTGCCAATGGGCAGAAATAGCGCGCCCGGTGTTTTGCCTCTCAGGGTGATCCAATCATTGATCGCCGCCGCTCCATCCCCTGTAGCAACCTTGCGCTGTTTATTGCCCTTGCCATGCTGTACCGTAAGCCATAAACCATCCGGATCGAAGTCTGCGAGATCTAGCGCGGCTATTTCTGCCCGCCGTAAGCCCATATAAGCAACGGCAAGGATCGCCGCGTCGCGCGCGCCCGCCATAGTCGGATCTGTATAGCAGGCAGTGAACAGCGCGGTTAATTCACCGTTGCTAATGTCACGGCCCGCCGGTAGGGTATCACCCTTTGCGGGCTTGATGTCCACTGCCCGGTGATAATCCTCTACTCCCATTTGACCCAACTTCCAAGCCTGTTTTAAAACCCCACGCATGGCGGCGATCATACGGTTGATCGTTGCGGGCGCTAACGGCTTACCAGTGGAGGGGGAAACATAATCAAGAAGCTGCGCACGGATCGCGGCGGTATGCTCAAATCGAAGTTGTGACCATCCCCGCCCAAACTGGACACACAAATAAGATTCGATGTTCTCTTGTTCATCCTTTGAACGGCGGCGGCGCTCTGTGGGCAATTCGATCCCCATGATCAGCGCGGCGATAACGTCCAGATCCCGCAGATTTACGCGCTGCGTTTTTTCGCTCAAACTACGGATGTAAACCACAACAGGGTTTTGAGATAACCGGAGCGGTTCGGCGGCGATCAATGCGCTGGGCTGATCGGCGGGGATAATTTCAATGCTATAATTCTGATCGGTCATTGTGAATTTACCTCACTGTGACTATGGGCCGTTTGGATCTAGCCATCCATCCGGCCCGCCTGTTTTGGTTCGTTCGTTTTTTATACTTCAATATACATAAGTAATTATACCAAACAAAAAAGGGCTATACAAGCCCTCTCATGTTCGGAATATGTCTAGATCACGTCTACTAGTTTTCGGTATCCGCCGCCGCCCTGATTTTTGCCAACCGTGCCAGAATAAGCCGGATCTGTTCATCCCGCTCTAGCCTTTCCTGGTCACTGCTTACCGGCTCCGGTAACATGATCTCACCGTTGCGCAGCGCGTCCAGTTTAGCGATCAGTTGTTCGCGGATCTGGTCGTGCTGCGCTGCGTTTTGGGCGCTGCGCTGCCCTTGCTGGCTGGCATGTACAGCTTTTGCCAGCCGATTCAATCGATCAGCTAATCCCGCCATTTTCGCCCCCTATAATTCATCGATGCTCATTTGAAGCAGGGCAACAGGGTACTGCATGGCCCTACCATCCCGCGTAATATAAACCGCTCCGTCTGGCTGTTGGATCAGCCCATAGGTAACTAGCTTTGTGGGCCGTCTCAGTTTTTCCAGCCGTGCCAACCGCGTTTTAATATCCATCGTTTTTACCTCCTATCATGCTTTCCAGTGCCGTAAGCCGTGCCTCAAGTTCTACCGCTTGAAATACGCGGATCGCGGTTTCTGCCAAGCTGCCCAGCGTTCGCGCCCGGTTCAATGACACTTCCATTGATAGCGCGTCGGCTATGGCTTGATTGATCAACCGTAGCACGTCGCGCGGGCCTTCGATGGTAATTGTCTGCTGGGCGCTATCGTTTTCAATAATGTGACGAATAGCCCGCCCTTGTTTCACCGTGCGACCATGCCGAGCCAAACCGCCCGCAGAGCGCGCCGCCGCGCGATCCGCAGCAACGGCGGGATCATGCGCCCAGCAATAGCCGCTTTCCCGCGCTGGTGACTGGCATGGCTCACCCTGCTTATTTGCGGCCTTACACTGCATAGCAGTAGTAGCCATACTAGCTTACCCTTCTGTGGGCCAAACGATACCGGGCGGTAGTTCGCCACGTCGCGCCCGCCCAGCCATGACACGATCATAACCAGGATAGTCGGGCGCTGTGTGCTGGTATTTGGCTTCTAGGTGTACAAAGTCCTGTTTGCTGTCAGGCACAGCCGCGCGAATTTTGCGGGCCTTGCGATCTACACCGGCTTGCTGGTCGGCAAGGGCGGCGCGTTTCTGGTTCAAAGTTTCGATCAGCTTATAGGCTTCTGCGATCTCACCGTCTACCGCCACGATCTGCAATTGGAGCGCGTACCGTTCACCCTGTAGCTGTTCATATTCGGCAAGGGCGCGTCCATTCACCAGGGCGGATCGTTCGGCTTGTAGTCCGGCTTTTTTCATCGGCAAGGCTTGAAGCTGCCCAGTGACCAGGGCGTAACGCTGCCCTAACTCTGGACTGCTGTCACCTGTTGCCAGAGCGCGCAAAACGGCATCGTGTTCGGCTTGAAGGGCTGTAAGCTGCTGATCAACGGCGGCTAGTTCCCGCTCTACGTCGGCTAATGTTCTCTTACTCATGATTGATCCCCCTCGTTTGACCATTCCGGCGGATATTGCCCGGTTTGCTCAAAGTGCATATATTCGCGCGTGTTTTTGGCATAGTCCTGTTCGGTAATCCGCACAGACTTACAGATTTGGCGCTGGGCAGGTGTCATGTGATCTACAAACTGCTGTAAGGGATCGGCGGGTTTCTGTTCGGCCCGGATCGCGGCGATCTCAGTACGCAGTGCTTCAAGTAGTTGCTGCATTTCTTCGAGTGTAGCCATGTTATTTAGCCTTCCCTTTCAAGTCGTGAACATCGGCTTTCAATTCTCGGACATCAGCTTTTAGGAGATCCAATTCGGTAGGTTCTGGCGTGATAATGATCGGCGCACGCAAGCCCAGCGACACTTCCATTTTGTACACTTGGAATCCCGCCGCCTCGATCAGAGCATCGTACCGGGCAAGCTGGGCGTCTAAATTGGTTACTAAGCCGTTGCCCCGTTCTGCTACCAGCGCCGCGCGGGATTCTTCCAGGTTGGCAAGCTGGTCACGGTGATAATCCAACTGCTGTTCTTGATACGTTTTGTTACTCATGAAAAACACCTTTCAGTCTATGCGGCTTGCCGTTCGGCTTGTTGCCGCCGTTCGATAAATTCAATGGGTAAGGCTGTAAATTTTTGGCGGTTACATGCTGGGCAGCAGATCGCCAAATTTGATAATGTGTTCATTGAACCAGGGCGCGACAAGGCTAATTTATGATCAATCTGGAATCCATCGGCTAGATCCGCATGGCAGTAATGACACTTACCGCCCGATAGTTCGAGTAAGAACGCCAGATCCGCCGCCGTGATACGACCAGGGCGACCATATACCGCCGCGCGATAATTCGCCCGGTTTGCCCGCCCTCGCAACCGTGACAGGTTCACATCCCGCCAATACCGGGCGCGCTGGTTTGCCCGATAGCACTGGCGGCAAAGGGTGAAACGGCGATACTCACCGGCCCGATAGTAGGCACGGATAGAGAGCGTCCTACCGCAGCTTGCACACGTTTTTTTAGTATGTGCTGCCATGCCACTAATCCCCCGCCGCCGCGAATACGGGCGCAAACTCAAACGACATAGGGACGATCTTAACCTTGAGTTTTTCGGCTAATGGCAGGGTGATATGAGCATCACAGTACACCCCCACAAGCGACACGTTATCACCCGGCGCGCCGCAATAGGCACAAGGGCGAATCCGCGCGGTTTTGGTTCCCGTAACTAGCACGGGCCGATCAACTGTAAAACTGGTGTTTACAGTTGCCGCCGGTGGTTCGGGATCTGCTGTCATGGGCAGATCGTCAATTTCGCTTTCGTCGGCTGTATACATAGCCTCACTCTCTATAGGTTTTGCAACGACTTGCCCGGTTAACTGCTGTTTGATCGCGATCCAAACGTTACCCTCAAGCTGATCGGGCTGTACATCAAAAAGATCCGCCCTCATTTCGCCCTGCTGTGTTAGCCATTGATCGACCTTGCTAGGCGCTGGTTCGGCTTGCTGGCGCTGGGCGCTGATCGCCCGTTGCCGCCTGGAAATTTCATCACGATCCGCCTGTTGTTTCTCACTCAGGGCAGACTCGGCTTTTTCAATGGTCTTTTCCCACACTTGGATCGTCGCGCCCGTTGCGCCGCCGTTTTCAGACAGCCAAGCGTCATAATCGAAGGATCGCGCATAGCCGGGGGAAGCTGTCACGACTTCCCCGTTAGGCGCGTGAATCTTGATGCGCCCGCGAAAATAATTATCCTGCCCGATGTTCTCACACTGGTTAATCAATGGCGCATCAGATAGCACGGTATAGGCTTTATATTCCGGTACGCTGGCGATCCCTAGCCGATTACAGCTTTTCTTATGGCTTGCCGCCGTTCTACCGGAGCGGCGCGCCGCCTCATACCGTTCAGTGCCGACCCGCTCCCCGCCGTGCTGATCGTGATCCATCTGGTTTAACAGGTCGCCAAATTGCGCCGCCGTGCTGTAGGTTGCGCCCTCTGGCAGATTCAAACCATCCCCGCCCGCGCTGATCACGGCCCGCCATTCATTGATCCGCCATGCGAGATGCTTTAACGCACCCTGATATTCCGTCCAATGCTGTTCATACAAGGGCTGGCATATATCATCGATGCGCCCGATATCGTCTAGTGTGATCCCCCAGCGACTTAGCAGATCGTCCAGATCTAACGCCTCAACAGGCAGACTAGGGTATTTTTCAACCACTAGGGCGCGCCATAACAACGGCTCTATCTGGTTCATAAATCCCCGCCATGCAACGTCCAGAGGGTTAAAGATCCAACGATCTGAGGGACGCCCCCTATTTATTTCAGTTTTGATCCCTATATTGTTTTGTTCTCTATATAGGGTGATAAACTGAAATAAATCCCCAAAAGTTAGAGCATTACGGATCAATGCCGAACTAAGACCAGTGCGATCAACCAGATCGGCAACGGATACCGGCGCATGAGGATCGAAGCGTCCAGAGATGATCCCATCATGCCAAGCTGCCCACAGTGTCACCCATGCGCGATTACCTTTAATGTCGCCCCGTTCCAGGTGACACCATTGGTTAATATGCAAGGGGTTTAACAGGTCGATCACGGTGAGCGGGATTCCATCCGGATAATAATTAAGCTGCTCACCCTCGAAAAACTCCACAATTACGGGCGCTGGCGCTGGTTCATTTTCAATAGCCTGATATACATAACCTTTCGCGTGTCTTTCAGTCCAGACGTCGCGCGCGATTTTGGCGGTATCAATGCCCATTTCATGCGCCAGATCCATGATCCGAGTCAACTGCCCAGCGTGCTTACCCTGACAGCCGCCGATCCTGCCTGTTGCCGGGTCGAATAGAAAATCTTTACCATCCGGCCCATGCTCTAATGGGCAGCAGTACACGCCCGGTTTATTCCCGCGCTTGATCAACCGGTGGGCAATCTCGGCATTAATCCGGCTTA
>Ga0209416_1002062_pt1 | contig 11895 bp, 15 predicted proteins | sample RifGroF1_FD_184001 | JGI IMG/M metagenome (GOLD analysis project Ga0209416, IMG submission 184001) | Groundwater microbial communities from Rifle, Colorado, USA - Groundwater F1 (SPAdes) (version 2) | ecosystem: Environmental > Aquatic > Deep subsurface > Groundwater | place: Rifle, Colorado...
GGTAAAATTCGTCACAAGAAAGGAGTATAAAGATTCTCACAACTACTGTATAGCGTCGAACCGGAGTTTGCGAGGATAACTCGACGTCACCTGCGGGTGCTAACTCCCTTATACAGTTAAATACATAAGCAGCTTAGCTAAGCTGGTTGACCCAACACCGCCATCACCATGAAGGAGACTCGCTATGAACCTGATAACGGGTAAGTACGGACCTGACGACAAAGACCGTGAACCAAGACCTGAGATAAATCCATCTACAGGGGAGTTGGTGGGAGGAAACCCATTTCCTACTGATCCTCCTCCCGGTGGCTCGATTAGTACGGAAACATAAACCAGCGTTCTGGTGTCACGATAGCTTAAACGAGTAAGATTAGACAACAAAATCTTAACAAAGGAGATGTACCATGGAACCGAAAATTTGGGGTTACAAAGGGCCTGACGAGGACGACGAGGAAAACCAACCTCCTGACGACGAACCATCACCTACCGCCCTGGACGACTTTTTGAACGACCCGAACAATTGGAACTAATCGTTAAACTGTAACCGGCCTGGAATGGGGGTAAAGACGCTGATTTTTAGCTCTTTATCCCCATATTTTTTATCTTTCTTTTGAAGTATTCACGTTTTAAACACCCCTCAGGATTTTTGACTTTCCCCTCCATTCTTGTATAATAACCCATAGCCTATTGGCAAAACCAATAAATAAGAGAAAAAGGAGAGTGTGGAATGTTCTACGATAAAGAGAACGGCACATACAGGTATGGACGGATGTTAGTTACGGCAATTCTGTCAATCATTGCACTAATACTGGTCTTCACGTCAATCAAGTTCGTGGACCAGGGCGAGGCCTGCGTTGTTACCAAAGCCGGGAAAGTTGCACGGTCTGTAGGGCCGGGTGCACACATGAAGTTCCCTGTTGTCGAAGGTTGGCACTGCTTTAGTACCAGACAGGTAATCTACCAGACGACAGGGGAAGCGGATAAAAACGCTGACTTCAACGACATCCCGGTAGACGCAAATACCCGCGATGGCCAGCAGATCCAGGTAACTTACTCCATAGCGTTCCACGTCGCAGAGCAAGATGCGGAATACGTATATGGAAAGGTAGGACGCGACATGACTCAAGTAATGGAAAATGTCGTCAAGTTTTACTCGCGCTCTTACGTAAGAAACGCAATGCAAAGGTACGAAGCGGGACAAATTTATTCCGGCGACCTCCTCCAAATACAGATTGATATTGCAGGAACATTGCAGGCAGATTTTAGCAAGAACCACGTGATTTTAGACGCGGTTGTCCTGCGTAAGCCTACCTTCTCTGTTGATTACGTTGCGAGCATCGAACAACAACAAATTGCCCAGCAAAGTATCAAAACAGAAGGGTACAAAGCTGACGCCGCACAAAATACTGCCAAAGCAACTGTTGCAACCGCAAAAGGTGCCGCAGACGCTGCAATTGAATCAGCCCGCGGTCAGGCCGAAGCCATCAGGCAAGTTGCTTTAGCCCAGGCCTACGCAATTGAGCAGCAGGGTCTTGCACTGAAAAAGAATCCTGAAATGCTTCAATGGCACTTTCTCGATCAATTGAGTAGCTCGAAGTGGATGATTCTGCCAAAAGACGGCGCAATGCCTCTTTTACAGATCCCCGAAGTAGTTACTCAGCCTTAGTAAGTAATTTGTAAACCAACCCCGGTTTTCTTGAAAAAGACTGCCGGGGATTTTTTTGCATTAAAAGCTCAAGACGCCTCTAATCCTATCCATCATATCCTGTAGTTTTGCACACATTTACTGCTAGTGCTAAAATAGGCCAATTCAAACAATCCTCTAAATCAAGGGGTAAGGAGAGAGCAAATGATTCCACAACACATCGTGTTATTAGTGCTGTTGGTGGTGTATTTTTTCGGCTCGCTGGCTGTCGACGTTTATAAAAGAAGAACCGGTAATATCAACACCAAGACACTTGCCTGGGCAGAGAAAAACCTACAAAGACACCTGCTCATCACAAAGTTGGTACCTGCAGTTTTTCTTAGTCCTATGATAGAGGAGCTGGTCTTCAGATATCCTCTACTCTTAGCACGCAACATCGATTGGCTTTGGGTGCTCATACTTTTAGTCTGGTCAACGTGGATATTCGGTGTGCGACATTGGCTTACACCGCGCTATATTACGGTTAACCCCAAGCAGATTCGGAGTGAGCTTGACTCAGACCCGGTATATAAAAAGCTCGGATCTCAGTACATCTCACTTGAAGACGCAGTCGCGCTTTACAGAAGCAGAGTACGGGGAAGGGATGGCTACGCTGATACTCATACAAAAATTTTGAAGCTAGGCCGCGTCTATGTTGGGAGCGCTGTAGTGCTTGGGTTTGTTTTAGGCGTCATCGTGCTTGTTACCGGCAACATTCTGCCTGCCATCGCAATTCACGCGCTGGTTAATCTGGCTATGAAGTGGGGTATTTTGAGTACGAAGTATTAACACGGTCGGTGGATCGTCGTGAAAGCCCTTTTCGAGAAATCGCAGAGGGCTTTTGATTTTGCTCGACATGCTATATGTAACTGGAACTTCGTTACACTTGTTAAATTTAGCATCTTAAATCATACCCTAGCTTTTAATGTTCGATATTTTATACTTAACATATGCGTCTAAAGCTTGTTCTTTTGTTTGGGGTGCTTTTTCTAATACTGTATATACTTTTTCAAGCCTCCGTTATAACCATCCCCTCTATAAATACTAACGATTCAATAGTTTTTGATTGGAAAATACCAAGTTTATCAAAAGACTACGACTGGAAAATAAGTGTAATTTCTAAGGATAGCGCGGAAGCTTTAAATTACAGAGTTTTTTGGGACAGACGATACTCTCAGGATACTAAAATGAAAGAAAAATACGGCGAAATCCCTCTCGGAGGCACGTTATATGAAATTAGTCTTACCGACGACGATCGCGGGTACGGAGATATACTTGAGTACCTGAGTGCACAATTTGATATGAGTTTAGTTGATTCGGGATGGAAATCGACAATTGATTATGGCGATTGGTTTATATCGGGTATGGCAGCTGACGGTGTGTTCGGAGGTGTCCTAGGTTTTATTAAGATGGATGGGACTAACATCCGGACGATAGCACGTTCCTATGACATACTAACTACAAGTTGGGACGGACCGGGCAGCGAACCGGAATGTCCATGTACCGTACAAGTAAAGATTTTAATTAGCGACATTGAAGATTTAAGAAGTAATCCGGACTTTTCTGATCTTAATATTCTTTCAACGCCCCCACTTGTAACACAAAATGAACAACCTAAGACAAATACATATCGTAAGGTAGAGTACGGAGAAGTAAACGGCGTAACAAAACCTAGTGATAGAAAAGGGTGGAATACATACACAAACTTTAACCCCACCTTTTCAGTAGAGTACCCCATAAGAACCAGCGGTATAGAGGAAGACTGGGTAAAGAAAAAAACGATATTTCCGGATGAACACCTACAATACAATTTCGGTCCACCCATTTCCGCTGCCGGTGGCTACGTTTGGGTAATATCGGTTTATTCCAATCAAAACAAAACTATAAACCAACTTATTGCTGAGCAGGGTAACCAGTTTGAAGATAGGGTAGAAGAGCGGACTCCGACTACAGTTTCAAAACTGCCGGCAACCTTAGTAACGGTTACTACAAAAGAGGATCCAACATGGGTTTCAAAAGGACTTTACGTAAATTTAGGAGACAAGATATTTGTGATGTCTAACGGGGCCACTGAGGAGCTTTCTGCTGAATTCGAATATTTCTACAATTCCTTGAAATTGTCTAATCTGATTCCTATTAACTAATATTTTTTAACACCCCTAAATACCGGCAGCGCGGTATCTGTACCCGCGTTTGCTAACGCCAAAGCCACATGTTAATATAGCGCCCAAATCGGCTATTCAATCAATAATCACGCCACTAGAAAGGGGAAGGGATTATGTCAGGGTTCAGTGAACTAAAAGACGCGGTGAATAAAGGAAAGCAAAAGAAAAATGCCTTTATCCAGGAAAGCTACGAACTGATAAATAGTGTGCTGGAGAATCTCAATAAAGAGGTTTTTGAGGGAAAAGGCAAGTACGGGTCTTCCAAAGTGGACGGTTTGTGGTCGCTGACGTTTGAAAGCTCGGGCGGTAATTACAGACTCAGGTTGGAGTATTCCGGCAGTGAGGAAGCCCAGCCTAATCTGAAATTTACACTCTTCGGCCAAACTAAACCAAATGGGCTTTACTATTCCAAGGCGAACAGACATTTAAGTGGAATTAAGGAAATCACTCAGGAAAACATTGAAGCTACCATCACTGAACTGATTCGACCTGTTGTCGGTTAGAAATCTATACGGACATTAAATCACCACAAGTGAAATAGTGTCCGTTTTTTTATCCCGCGGATGCAAAAAAAGTGCCCCCTTTGTTTATAAACATTGGGGGCGTATCGTCTGATCTGCTACTAATCAACGACGAACACGAACCGCTGGTCGTTATACCAGTACCTGAACGAAAAAATGTATTCGCTTTTTACACGCATCGGCATTACAGGATTAGCTTTATAAACCTTAAGGATGACCGGATCTCCCTGCCAGTTAAGCGCTGGTTTCATAGCAATATAAACGTTCTCATCTACATCGCCTTTTAAGCCCAGCAGAAAACCGGTTTCGGGGGGACAAAGTTTAAGCCCGGAATTTAGTGCTCTTTCATAAAGCGCGTCGGCTAACGCATTGTCGCTAAACCCCAGGTTTTTAACGGAAACGACAACCAGCTTCAAAACCTGTCTATCAGGAGTAAGCACGGTTTTGCTTAAAACGTTTGTGGCCCCCGCGCTCAAGTACACACCCGCCCGGTCAAGATCAGTCCGTAGTGCCTCCGAATTCTGATAAGTGCCTATTTCAAGAGTGCGCCAAACCTTCCATAACCGTGTCTTCCTGCGAAGTGCCGACCAAAGTCCCATTTCTCCTCCTTTTTATTGTGAAATGCTTATTTGGGGGCATTTTAGACTGTCCTATGTTATAGGTCAATGTTCAGTTGTGTGGAAAATTAAAACTTCCGTGTTACTTACTCAAAAACCCCTCAACCTCGTCCAGCAAATTTCCGGGGGTAATCTCGGACTTTATCAAATACCCGTCGGTTCCGTAATCGAAAGCTGCGTGAATAATGCTGTCATTATTAAGGTTGGTCAACACAACAACCTTTCCTTTTTTAAGTTTTTCTTCGGAAATTTTCTTCAAAAGTGCAATTCCGTCAGCCCTTGGAAGTACGATGTCTAAAAGTAAAAGATCCCAGTCCGCGTTTTTTATCTGCTCCAAACCTTCCGCACCGTCAGTAGCTATGATGACCTCGTATCCCGCGCTTATTAGTACTGTCGAATATACAGTTCTCAAATCAAGGTCGTCCTCTATTAATAAAATAGTTTTTTTAGTTGTTTCTGGTTCCATATTATTCAATCCCCGCTCTCGATAAAATTTTATCGGCCGCCATACCTAGGACATATGTCGACGCGACAAGCACAGTAAACCAAAACATGTACACGCTGTCGATTTTTATATTATGACTGGATACTGCAACACCCACTCCGATTAAAACCGCGCTTATTTCCCAAATTCCTATGATGAAACCTATTTTTGTGGGTATTTGCATAAATCCTGCCAGATAAAGTGCGAAACCTATTAAGTAGAGAAGCACCAACGGTGCAACTTTCGTGAAAGAATAATCAGATTTCATATCGATGATTTTTCCTTCAGCAAAACCCATGGGAAACGCGGATAAAATTACAAATGTGAAACCTAAGATCTCTTTCATATTCCCGCTTTTAAGGCCTCGGGAACCAGGTTATTAATTTCAGTAAGAGGATGTTTTCGCATAACACCGACGCAAACTTCAACTGACGCTTTACCGAAAACTTCCATGTATGAGTCAACAAGCTTCTGTATTATTTGCGAAGGTTCTCCGGCGGCTAAAACCACGTCATCAATTTTCGGTGAACTAAAAGAAACCATTCCCGTCTCTTCGGCTCTACTTTTAGCAAGTCTTTCGCCGATAATGAGACTTTGTTCTTTAATAATTTCGACAACTAGCTTTTCCGGTTGCATTATTTCTTTCTTCCTTGAAGGAATTCGTACGCTGCCAGAAAGTCGATAAAGGCCATAGACATTAAAAAGTACGAGACAACGAACATATACTCACTGATTCCTGCAGGTACCCAGGTACCCTGAATTGTTTTGTAAAGAAAAGTGCTGTCAGCGGCGTACTGAAAAATACAAGCGACAAGTATAAAAAAGACACGCTTTCTCATCGTGCCGCCGACTACGTTAAAAGCGAGAAAACAAGTTAAAATGGCAAGTGAAACATATATTGCCTGGCCAATGGGGTAGGCGAAGGTTAAAATGTTGGCAACAAGCCCGTAAGATTCGAAGTCGGTTCCGTTAATAAACATAAAATACGAAAACGCGATCATTAGAACAGGAAATATGGTTGCCGCGAGCCTTTTTCCAAAACCTTTAAGGGTAATAGCGGTTCCGGCTGACTTCGCCACGTACCAAACACCGAAAATGTAGAAAAATATGCTTGAAAAGAAGAATATCTCACCGAAAGACGGGTATGAGTTCTCAATACCGTAAGCATAAAACTCAATTGTGTAGCTAAGTTGCCCCAGAAACTGAAAAAATAGGCCGGCAGAAAAAAGTATCAAAGCTTTTCCTACGTAACTTTTCCAACCGTCCCATTTATGGGCAAATATCAGGCCGAGAAAACCTCCCAAACCTGCAACAACTCCATATGTGTCGCTAAAATAATCGCGGATTGAATCTTCGGCCCCGGCAAAGGCCATTATATAAAGCCACCACAAACTGTATGCCGTAAAGAGACCTATTACTAAAAACTTTAGTGCAAATTTACTTCTCATTAGCCTTATTTAATGCTACAGACTGTAAATATCCGCGTCAATAGGAATTATGATATCCTTTATTTTATGGCAGACACGTTACAATACCCGGATTTTAAAAAAATAGGGGTAGAGGACAAAGAACTATTTTCACTTCACCTGACCAAGTTTGAAACCTACTCGGATTTTAATCTTCTCAGTCTATTATCCTGGAATAGCGGTGGGCACAATTCATATACTTTGTTGAGCGACAACCTTGTTCTGAAAATGAAAGATTATTTAACAGACGATTATATTTATTCGATTATCGGGGAAACGCATCTGGATGAATCTGTAAATAGGCTTATTAAAGATGTTGGGCAGTTGAGCATGGTTCCTGAAATAGTCGTTAGTGAAATGGAAAATAAAAGCTCGCTAAATATAACTGAAGACCGGGATAGTTTTGACTACATTCTTTCAACGGAAGCGATTTCCAAACTCGAAGGCGCACAATTTAAACCGCTTAGAAAAAACGTTCACGGATTCCTGGATAGATATCCTAACTACGAAGTAAGGAATCTGGATCTCACTCAGAAGGTAGAGAGAGATTCGATAATAAAATTAACCGAAGACTGGTGTTCCTCAAAAAACTTTGACGATAAAAAATGCGCCGAAGAGGTGGAGATAATAAATAACTTCATAAATTATTCTGAACACTTTAACTGCGTTCTTATGGGTTTGTACGTAAACAATAAATTTGTAGCTTTTACCTTTAACGAAATAGTTACTCCGGAAGTCGCAATGGGGCACTTTGGTCTGGCGGATAATAGCTACGCCCACTCGTCCTATTTTATAGAATATGAGACTTCAAAGTACTTTTACTCAAGGGGAATTCCTACTTTAAATCATGAACAGGATACAGGACTTGAGGGTCTCAGGACAACGAAAATGACATATAGACCGGTAAAATTCTTGAAAAAGTACTCAATAAGTTAATTCTTTTTGTATCCGAGGATAAGCATCTCAGGCTTTTTTGAGCCTTTCCATTTGTATCTGTCGAAAAACGATTTCGGAAACGGCGGGTAAAATTCTAAAAGTTTATCGAAACCCAACGACTCAAAAACTTCATCATAGTATTCTGGATTACGGATGTAAGCAGGTACCCTGACACCATCAAAATTAGCAAATCCGTTTGTCGGGTTTTCTGCAGAATCAAAATCTTCAAAAAGGTCGTTTATCTTTATTGAATCTCTTACATGAGATTTAGGAAATATGGTGAAAATAAATATTCCGTCTTTTTTCAAAAAAGAAGCTAAAATTGATACTACGTTTTTAGTGTCTTCAATCCAATCAAAACTGTGAATAGATGTAACTACATCCATATGATTCTCGAGATGTAATACCGCATTTTTATCATCGAGAATCGAGTTATTAATAAACTTAATTTCTTTGGGAGAATTCTCACGGGCAATTTCCAGCAATGCCTCTGAGTGGTCGATACCCGTTACTTTGTGTCCCATTATGTGAAGTTGTTTACAAAAATTGCCGGCGCCGCAACCAAAATCCAAAATGTTACATGATTTAACACCTAAAAATTCGGATTGATACTTTATCTGTTCAAATAGAGCCGGCCAGCCTACATATATGTTTACCGCGGCATCCGGATGAATTTCGTCCATAGGCTTATGTGTATTAAACCTATCGGTTAAAACGTCGCTTTCCCAGGCCTTTTTCTTGTTCGGAGCTGATTGGGCAGATACCCCCATACCTTAAAATGTTACTGTAAATAACATTGTAGTCAACCATTTCTATTAAGGTATAATTTTAACAATGCCTACAACTGCGGATGCAAAATCCCAGAGTATAACTGAGGAAATTTATATTAGAAACCGGGAGCTATTACAGGAACGAAAACGTGCCGAAGATCTTTTATACAACGTTTCGGAAGGAGTATTTGCAGTAGATAAAAACTTTAACATTACAATTTTCAACCACACTTTAGAAAACATGCTCAGTCTTCCCGAGTCTGTAGCTGTAGGTAAAAAGATGGAAGATGTAGTCGTAATTGAGAATGAGAAAAACGAGCGTGTCGATCTAAAACAATACTGTTTTCTCCCTCCTCAAATAACACCGGTTCTATCCGGTTTGGTTTTAAAGGGAAGTCCCAACAACTTTTTTATAAATGTGCATTTCTCGGTTATACAATCCGAATCCCAACCGGAAGAATCGGAGTGCTTAGTCACATTAACCGACATCACAAAAGAAATTTTATTGGACAAAACCAAAGACGACTTCCTATCCTTAGCTTCCCACGAACTGAGAACACCTTTAACAATTATCAAAAGCTACCTTTGGATGCTGCTAAACGATCAAAAATCCCCTTTGGGCGACCAGCAAAAAACATACGCCGAAAGAACTGCCGCCAGCACCGAAACTATGATAGCAATGGTAAACGATATGCTTAATATTTCGAGGCTTGAGCAGGGTAAACTAAACTTCAACCTTAAAGCTGGGAAAATTATTAACTCTATTCAGGAAGGACTCACCGGGTTTGACCTGAAAGCCAAAGAAAAGAATATCGGATTTAAAATCGACTTTTCTACCTTGCCTCTTGAAACGGACGCTTACTACGACGACGATAAATTTAAGGAATGTATCGTTAACCTCGTCGGAAACGCCATTAAATTTACAAAAGAAGGTGAAGTTAAAGTTAACGTTGAAAATGCAGGGAATTATATAAAAATTTCTATTATAGACACCGGCGTGGGCATTTCACCCGAAGACGTACCGCAGCTCTTTCAAAAATTTGGTAAGGGACAACGGTCTTATGAAAAATCCGAGATTACCGGAGGTTCCGGACTTGGCCTTTATATTGTGAAGATATACATTGAGGCTATGGGCGGTGAAGTTGGATATTCGTCACCTGGAGATTTTAAAGGGAGTGTTTTCTGGATTACGGTTCCTAAGTTTACGCAGATTCACGTGTAATTCATCCTACTAAAAGCAATTTTTCTTCATATATTTTAGTATCCTATAGTTTGACTACAAAGCGCTTTTCCTGTAAAATGGCGCCATTCTTTGAAAACTCAATAAAACCTATAAAGAACAAGGAGAAATTGCGATGAAAGTCCTGATTAAGACCCTTTTTGCACTTTTGATCGTACTGCTAGTAGGTACAGCGTGCCAGCCGGTACCAACTCCGTATGCAATCGTAGAACGTGTCGTACAAGGCCCGCCCCTTCAAACAGCACTCTTTGTGCTAAACCGGGGTAGCGATAAACTCGATTTTTTGGCCTATGGGGACTCACCTGATATTTCGCCTGACGGGAAAAAGATCTTGTACTCCCTGGAAGACGAAGGGCTGAATCCGAGAGGCATTAAAAACGATGAGATATGGGTTACGGATCTGCTGGGAAACAAACCGGTAAACCTAACCAACACAATTTCTCTTGGAGAGCATTACCCAAAGTGGTCACCTGACGGTAAATTGATATCCTATGTTGCTAGGCATCCTTACGAAGAAGATATCTGCTTCATGAACACGGATGGTAACCAAAATTGGTGTTTAAGCGATGCCCTTTATTTAGCTTTGGAGCCATACTGGGATCCCAATGAGGTCTACGGCGGAAATTGCCAATTGCCGTATGAGCCTACTAGCATTAGAAAGATTGAGTGGCTCTCAAAGCCTGTGGGTACTGACGAACTGAAAATCGCCTTTGTCAGTACGAACTACGGGACCCTGGGAGATTGCAAAGGCCGTGGGATAAGCACTTTGAACACACTTACTCTGCATAAAGGTATCCTATCAGACCTTTCCGTTCTGACAGAGGCAAGTTGGTTTTACACCTCCCCCGACGGCACAGAGATTATGTTTACAAGGTGGCTTGACGACGACAACATATACAAGATAGATGTGGACGGGTCTAATCTTATAAAACTAATCGAGCCCTCTGGAGAGTGCCTGATTAATATGCCGGGATGGTCGCCTGACGGGAGTCAGATCCTTTTCAGCAACCAGTGCCACGTCTATATCGATGACAAGTTTATGAAACTGAGTGTCATAGATTCTGACGGGACCGATTACAAAGGACTTACCAACAACTCAAAGCTTGAGGGAGCCAGATGGTCACCCGATGGAAGTATTGTATTTAAGGACGACGGTGGAGTAGGTACAAACTATTGGATTTGGAACCTGCGTACTGACACCAACGTACCTCTGACAAGAAAAGTCGCCGGAGAGCACGATTTAGATATTGTGTTTTTCCCCAAATAGACTTTTATGTCTTTAGAACACAACCACCTATTTTTATACGAAATGGGTGGTTTTTTTATTCTGCGGTTTCCAATGCATGATTGCGTTTTCTTATTTTTTTCTATCTACTAACCCTAATGTTTATGTAGGTTTTGACTGCAAACAGTTACTTTTTTATCGTGCTATAATCCTATAAATTTCAAACAAATCAGCTAAGGAGAGGGAAATGAATGAAAATGAGTGGCTTATATACGTGGACAAAATACTCGACGAACAGGAAATTGGAGAAAGAGAAACGGTTGAAATAAGGCAAACCTACAAAGAGTGGGGACTGGGCGAGTATGCGCGCGGCGTGGATCCTGAAGAGCTCAAAGCGATTATCAATAACCTAGAAGTTGGTGATTTGATGACCTTCCGAATGAAAGGTTCTTCAAGATGGGCGATGAACTTTTTGGCGCTCTTTAACACAAGAAAGACCTGCTTTCAGTATGTTAAGGACCAGCTCATTTCCTGGGAACACATCAACAGGCTTGCTTTTCTCAACAGCAGAATTTGGGAATCTTTTGAGGTAACATGCAAGGTCATCGACACTCCCATCAGTAAGGCCCACACAGTAGACTGGATTGTAAAATACATTGGGATCTGCGTGCAAAAAGTTACTGTCTCGAAGGCTGATTAAAGTGAAAGAGCGTGTCCCCTTGTTTATGCTTAGGCTAAACCGGGGGATTTTTTATTTGAAGAATTTTACGGTATAGAAAATGCCCCC
>Ga0209416_1002070_pt1 | contig 11845 bp, 13 predicted proteins | sample RifGroF1_FD_184001 | JGI IMG/M metagenome (GOLD analysis project Ga0209416, IMG submission 184001) | Groundwater microbial communities from Rifle, Colorado, USA - Groundwater F1 (SPAdes) (version 2) | ecosystem: Environmental > Aquatic > Deep subsurface > Groundwater | place: Rifle, Colorado...
GGAATCGGACCATCGACCACGGCTTTATAAGAACCGCGCTCTACCAACTGAGCTATACTCCCATGTAAAGTAGCCTATTCTATCAAAATAAGGACTATTTTAGAAGACACCCATGCAAAAGGATAGACCTAGGACAGTCCTTTTCCACATGAGAGAGCATTTCCAATTGGCCTTACTGGTTTTGTGGATCAATTTAATAATCTAATACCCTCTAATTAGATATACTTTCCTATTTATTCATACTCGCTGGATATTAAATATTTGTGTGATACCTAGATATTTAGGTCTAATGATTTAAAAGGATAGACCTAGGTCAGACCTTTTTTGGAGGTAGTGTTAGAAACCCATTGGTGGAAAAGGAGAATTAGCTCTAGAGTAATTCTTAATAATATCCGAAACCTCCTTATGTTCTGGTAATTCAAACCCACTATCAGGGAACCTCTTCCCATACAAAGAATCCAGAGAAAACGGAGCAGGATACAACCCATTGTTAAGTAATTTAACATACCAATGTCCAGAACCCTGATTAACCATATCCCCAGCCTTAATATATGGTTCAAACTGCGTCTCTAAGAACTTAGCATCCTCAGCACTACACCTAGTAATGAACAAAGACCCTACGTTACCAAATACCGCATTCCTAATATCCTCAGGTAACTGACCAATATATTGATGTGCAATTGTAAGATCCAATCGATATTTTCTAGCTTCAGACAATATTGAAGAGAACTCCTCAGTAGCAAAGTTTTGGAACTCATCCGCATAGAAGAAGAAATCCTTTCTTTGATCCTCTGGCATATTCTCCCTACTCAAGGCCGCTGCCAACATCTTCTGTACTAAGAGTAATCCAATGAAAGACATATTATCCTCACCTATAGAACCCTTAGAAAGATTAATAATCAAGATTTTCTGATTATCCATAACATCCCTAAAATCAAAAGATGATTTAGATTGGCCAATAATATTTCTTACCGCTAAATTAGTAGTAAATTTATCAAATTTAGAAATAAAGTAGGTTAAAGACTCAGACTTCGTCTTCTTGTCTGTCTTAGCCACCTGATCCGTCCAATATCTTCTAACTAATTCATCCTTAACCTGTGGCAACCAATAACTCATAACCCACTCCTCGTCCTGCAACATTCTCACTACTTCTATTAATGTAGAGCCCTCTTTGGACATAGCCGTAAGCATAGAGTTTCTAACCGCCTGTTGCATAGCTGGGCCTACATAACCTTGGTTATGTGGGTCAAATAGCCTTATGAGCAAAGCAATGAAGCTATTAACGATCTGGTGCTTATGCTGTTCATTGTAAAATTCCATGATATTAAGACCAAACGGTCTTTCAAAATCACCCGCATCAAAGTAGATAACATCCTCTGCTCTCTCTGGTGGAATCAAATCTAGAATCTCCTCCGCGGTCTGTCCATGGGGATCAATGAAACAAACTCCATCACCATTGTAGACATCTTGCAATATCATTCGCTTCATAAGCCAAGATTTACCAGTACCCGTTTGTCCAAGTATGTAAGAATGTCTCCTTCTGTCATCTCGATTGTAACAAACAATCTTCTTCTTCCCTCTGAAATAGTTATTCCCTATCCATATTGTATCCTTCGATTTAATATCCGAGCTAATCGAATTGTCCGCTATTAATTCTCTTGAAAGCAGCCAATGAATATTTGGAGTAGATACATTCTTATTCGGGAAATGATACAAGGCTGCCAACTCTTCTACATTAAATACTGATTCTGGATATTCTGGAGCTCGTCTATACACCACATCATATATGAACTTCTTCTCATCTTTTTTCTCTACTTTCACCTTCTTTAGTTTGTTAATCCCGGGATTGTTGTACTGATCAAAAGCACCGATAATGTTGTCCATATGCATCTTTGCAATCCCCTCTTCAGGAGCACTAGTAATGATACGTATCTCCCCCATTAAACCTGGCTTAGCAACCTTCTTTCCAATACCTTGAAGCTTCTCTTGAGAAATACTAATTTTTTTCTTCTCAGGATCGGAATTATTACTTTCCACTTTTTGAACAAATTTAGCACCATTCTTCTGCCATTTAGAATCTGTAGGCATTACTATTAGTTGAACTACAACGCCTTCATTGTCCGATATCTTACTTAATGTACTAAGGACATTAGCCAATGGATCTCCTGTGAAGTTTTCAGAGACCCTTAGTGGTGCATATGAATCTTCAGCAAGTATTAATCTTGCATATGCTGACCTTGTGTTAGGAGCGAATATATTGTATTCGTTGACGATACTTACATCCGCATCTTGATATGATCCCAATATCTGTTTTTCTACTAAGTCTGCTAGTTTTCTAGGACAATGTACAAAGAATCGTATTTCTCCGGGTAATCCTACCATTTCAAAACTAACGGTATTTCCTACTGTAAAATGTTCAGCTAAACCATCTCCTTTTCCTCCAATACCACATATATTTGCAAACATCTGTTCTGCCACTCCTATTTCTATCTCATTGTCTCGTGTTACTCGAACTTCCATTAATACTCCCTCATTTGCTTTTTCATTCCTATCTTTGTGTACTAGTTTTTTCTTAACAAAGAAATAGGCTCCTACACAGGCTCCGATTAGGGCAAGTATGAATATGATCCATCCCCATGGGATATCAACAGTTTTAGAGCCATAGAGGTCGGAATAGGTATCTTTGGGGTATGTTACATTAGAGCCAGTTTCTATTTTAGTATCACTTTTACTGGGTACAGGACCTATTACTTGTGAGTATGTGAATTCATTCGAATTCATAATGGCAGTATGACAATCTTATGCATAAAGAATATCACACAGGGGTGTATATATCAAAGAGGATTAATCTACTATTCCTAGTCCAGCCATTTTTTCTCTTACTCGATTAATTCTGAAATCCTCGGTTCCTTCAAGAGGAATAAACCCTGCACTAACAGGAATATTGGTTCCAAGAATCTTGATTTCAGCTTTTGGGATATCGTCCCTATCTATATTGGTAGTATTGTCTTCCAATGGCACTTCTGGTGACACGTTTTTATTTGTTTCAGGATTTTCAGTTTCCACAACTGGAGCAACAGGAACATTTTCAATACCTCTTGTAGAAGGTCGTAAATCAACAGGAACAGTTCCAATTTCTGTATTTACTGGCTGTCCATTGTATTGTTCAATTGTAGGTGTAGTCATATTGTTCATAGTCCTATAATATTATATCACATACTTTCTATTTTCAATATGCAATTCTCTATCCAAATCTCTTTCCTTGTCCCTATCCTTCTTTTCATGATATTTCCTACCCTTAGCCAACCCAACTTCAACCTTAATCATTCCTCTAACAGTATATAGACTTACAGGAATCAGTGTGAGATTCCCCTGCTTCATCTTACTCTCTAATTTATCTAATTGGTCTCTATTAATCAATAACTTCTTAGACCTTGCAGGATCATAGTTCTTATCCGAAGCAAATTGATACTGCGGGATATTTGCATTAACTAACCACAATTCATTACCAAGAACCTTAACATAAGCATCCCCAATATTAGCACGACCCGACTTAATAGATTTTACTTCAGCACCAGTTAATACTACCCCTGCTTCCAGAGATTCTAATATTTCATAGTTAAAAGATGCTTTTTTATTAACAATTTTCATACAAGTATTATAACATGACCTTCCATATTACAGACCCATCAAGTATATACATTGTGGAATTTGAAGAATCTACAACAAAATCTTTAACACTATCCCAGACTTCTCCCTTTGATCCTCTGTAAACATACTGTTTTTTAAGTATAACCTCATTTGGGTGCAATATATCCTCCCCTGCTTCTTGAGGCTTTTCAAACATAATAAATCGCCTTAATGTTTGGTCAAATACAAACAACCCCTCATCTAAGCTACTTCGTGTGAATCCTTTTGTTAACTCTCCTAAATCTCCATCTACTCCACTTATTGTAAGGGGATTCTCGTTTTGTTTTTGTTCATTATAGTCATAGCTGTACCTAATTAGTTGTGGAGCATCCTTAGTTAAAACATATACACTCAAATCCGCAAGGATATCTGTTGCATTAGCGAATTTCTCATTAGTCATGTATTTGTAGTACAACCCATATCTATTTTCATATGAGAATACAGATTTCAAGACTGCATTATCATCTTGATCTAACAAATACACATTATCTGATTCTGCAAGGATAATGAACTCGCTAATATTCTTTGCCTTAATATTCTCTCTAGCCAAACCAGAAAGCTCAACAAATGATCCAAACCACTTATCTTTATCATATGAAGCCTTAAGCACTCCCGTTTTATTATCAAATACAAACACCCCACTGTTTCCCATTGATACATATTCGGGATCTTTTAATAGCCCATCCGTATCTATTAACCTTTGAGATGTTTTGTCATACAGTGAGACTCGAAAGACTGAATTTAACCCCTTATCTGTTACCATCAAATATTCATTGCCTGAGTCATCGGAATATATCTCCATATCCGTAGGATTAGAATTCTCCCCAAATGATAGTCTCGTATCTACAAAGGTTGACAATTTCCCATCACTATCTGTAAGTCCAACCCTTTTGTACAAAGAATCCTCTACTGTTAAGATTCTAGTGTCGAAACCCTGTCTTAATGTGGTATCTTTTTCAGATATTTCTTCTGGTAACTCCTTCAATGCATTTTTTGCTTGAAATATTGCGAGCTCCGAAGACTCCTTGTCAGAAGTTGAACTATTCTCGGCTTTCTTTACCAAGGTTTCAACACTTGTAAATATCTTTGTCGCCTCATTATGGACGATACTTGCTCTCCTTGCCTTAATTGTAAAATTGATTCCTAAGGCTAAAATTACAATTACGGTAACAACCAAAAGTACCAATCTAATCCTTTTAGCCCTAACATCTCTTGTCTTGTAACCGTCAATTCGCATTCCTTTTCCTGAAAAGTTTGGCCTGTTTATTTTCACCGTAGAGAGTTGCGAAGCTACTTTCTTTAAACTTTACAGATAGCTTGCTAGTAAAAGATTTAATTCCCTTAATAATGCGCTCGACTCCTCTTACCACGCCATTCTTCATTCTTACTAAAATTGGTTTAATCTTTGCCCAATATTTATTAACCCAACCCAAATCAGGATTGATTATTGGAAGTTGAATACTAGGTTTACTGGAAGAGCCCCCTTTATCCTCTACTACATTGATTTCCTTTTCTGGCTTGATTGGTTCTACCTTAGAGACTGCAATTAAGGGTTTAAGAGTCTGTATTGGTCTGACTGTAGTTTGATTTTCATCTTCATATGCGAAGAATACCAAGCCTTGGTTTCCTTGTAACGTCTTCCCTATCTCCTTCAGTTCGTTAACTACTAGTTCTGGTTTCGAATATTTTTCCAATTCATCCAGAGTTTTTGATATTACACCCATGGTAGAGGCTATGAGGATATCCCCTTCCTGTAGTGCTACTCCCGCAGTACTAGCCTTGCTTTTACCCAATATCTCAGTAATATTCACAAATTTCCCTTCTTTAAATACAAAGACTTCGTTTTCTCCCAAGTTGCCAATATACAAACCTTCTTTTCTTTGAACCACTAGAACGAAATTAACATTTATGCCTAAATCTTCGAGAGATTTGTCATTTTTCATAAGGCTTTTTAGTTTCTTAACCCCTTCTGTAATGCCATCTTTCAGAGATTCGTTTGTACTTTTGCTTGTTGAATATATATATCCATCGAGTATGCCATCCCATACAAATTTGCTTACTCTCTCAGCAGGTAAAGAGGTGTTCCCAAACAGTGAAAGCAGGCAATATATATCTCCCTCTTTCTCTGTTTTTTTTGTAGAATTTTCTGAATAGTGTTTTAAGATGGTAACAAAAGTACCCTTCTCCCTATTGTTCGAGATGAACTGTTGAGCAGTAATTTTCATAGTTATCCAACTAAAAGAAATAGTACAGCGATTATGCTACCTATTATTGTAGTGATGAGATATATGGTGATTATGGTTTTTATGAGACTGATACTAGAAGATTGGAATGTATCAGCTAATATCCTAGATCTCAAAAATAGCAAGGCGGCGAAGAGAACATTTCCAAAGAGGATTAGGACTAGTGGAAATTTTAAAAGCGTCGCAACATTTACAGAGAGCCCTCCTAATGGATTCTTTCCTAAATTATCTAACATATTGTTTACATCGTTATTCATTATATTTCTCCTTTTTCTTTAGATTCTAATAGATCGGACAATATCTCTTGTACATCCCTTGGTCTTGGGACGTTTGTAAATTCAATATTCTGAGCAGAACCTGCTGTCTGTACATATACTGTACCAACATCGAATATACTTCCAAGTAGCCCTAGTTGCTTCTGAGTAATATCTTCAATATGCTCCAGCTGTGTCTCTGACATTGTATGTGCCATTACATTTGGGAAGTCCAAATCCACTACTCTCTGGTCAGTAATCATATCTACATTGTAATACCATTTAACAATTGCTGACACCAAGATGCTGATACCTATTAAGAATGAGGTTATGAGAAGAGAAATGAAGATGACAACACTTTCAAAAATAGCTGGAACTATTGCTCCAAGTAACCAAGGAAAAACCAGAACTAAAATTGCTAAGAGAATTTGAGGAACATATATAATCCAATGGGATCGGATTATTAAAATGACTTGCTCTTCTTGCTCTTGTCCATGGAATCTCAAACCCTTTGGAAAAGATTTGAACGAATGGTCATTCCTAAGAGTAATATTCTTCATGAAAGATCTTTTAAGGTTTCTAAACTTCTTCGGAACTTTGTTTGATTCTTGTGTATTAGTCATATGTTTGATGGTATAACGATATCATAGAATGATGAGCAGAACAAGATTTATTTGTATTCTACATTGATGTTTATGAACCCACTCTGAGGAATACTTAAATAGCTTGGAGCCCTCATATTATATATTGCTTTGAAGTCAGCTCCCGATATTGTAACTATTCCTCTGTTTGTATTAAACGAGATTGAGCTTGTGGTTCCACCATGATTTGAAGATACGGCACTGTACACAGATGTAACAGGATTAGAAACCAAACTCCTTAGTTCCGAAATACTGTAAGGGTTGGCAGCCTGTCCCCAACATTTATACACGTCTATGGATACAATTCTAGGATCGCTCTCTGTTTTTCCATTACTAATCCAAAGCAGATACGCATTTAAGATATCCGTCATTTCAGTATTTGATAACCATGGACTATGTCCGCAATCGGCACCTGTTGTGGCATATCCTTTTCTAAACCAAGTCTTGTAGAACCAGCTCACTCCAGAGACGCTCTCCCAAGCATCTGCTGTCCAGTTAGTATAATCTCCAGTTTTAGTCTTTGTATCCCAACCGACATTGTTTCCCCATCCTCCATGCACAGCTGCATACTGAGCAGAGAAGACCTTCCCCGCGGTATCAGTAAGCACCACTCCTCTAGTTGCACTAACTGCGTCTGCCCAAGCACCTGTTTTTTTTGTAGTCCCAATAACCTGACATGACTCCGTTGTACATATGGATGAACGACCGTTGTTTGTATAGTTAATTGCAAAAGTTCTCGCAATTATTGCCTGTGCTTTTAATGCCTGCATACTCCAACTTTCAGGCATCTCGTTAAGTCTTAAAAGATAATCATCTTCAAAATTCATTGTCCCATATGTAGTCGTAGTAATTTTGGTCATAATTGCTTCACTTACACCTGTCGACTTATTTATCACACTACCTGTTCTAAAGACCTTCCCTGGAAAGTAAGCTGCCAATATTTGTTGGTATGTTTGCCCTGCCTCTGCCCTAGCTCTAGCTCCCCACTGACTCATACCATTCCTGTGAGTGTATGCTCCAAATGTAAACACCGAAAATGCACCTGAAGGTGCGTTGCTTCTGAAATATGCAAGCGAAGATGCTGGATCAGATGAGCTATTCGGAACACTACTAGCATCAATAACCGTGCCTCCTGATTTTGCGATTGTAAGGAATTGTTGTAATTGAGAGATTTCCTTCGTTAAGCTACCGATTTGTGAACTAAGGCTGCTCTTACTACTGTACTGGCTACTTAATTCTCTTTGTAATTTTGCTTTTTCTGCGGCTAAAAGTGAGTATGAATCGTCCATATCCTTCTTTTGTGCATCCAGATCTGTTTTCTGAGTTTCTAATTCTGCCTTACTTTCGGCCAAACTACTAAACTCTCCGTTAATCTTCTCTACATCAGTTTTTAGCATAGAAAGAGTATTCTTCTTAATGAAGAATTCTTTAACCAATACATCCCAACTGTCCCCTGACAAAAAGAATGTTGCAATCCTGTATCTAGATTGCATGTACAAATCTCCTGAGATAACATCCATTTCTATTTTTTTAGACTCTAATAGCTCCTGCTTCTCCTCTATTTCCTTTATTTTAGTGTTTAGTGCTCCTTCCGTCTCAGATATGTTCTTGTTTAGTTTCTCAATTTCAGCATTTATTAAGGCTATCTTCTGGCTTACAGTATTATTACTTCCACTAATTTCTTTGATCTTTGCCTCTATACTTGAAAGAGTAGTTTTCTTTTGAAGTAATTCTTGATTTTTTGCATCTATCTGTTGTTGAAGATCTGACGCTTCATCGGAATATATTGGGTGGGTAAACAAAGAAAAGGTATATATACTTAATACTGCCACAAAAAGAAGTTGTAACAAAATTTGGGGCTTTTTGACCATACTCAATTATACACTATCTCGATCTGGAAAATGGATTAACTAACAAACTTGAAAACTGTGTTCACAACTAGCGCTGCTACTAATACGAATATCAGACCAATTATCGCCCATGTTAATGTTCCCTGAGCCTGTTGGACTTTTGCAGGATCCCCTGCTGATGCAATCCATGTATATCCGCCAATTATTATGAATACTACACATACTATACCAGCAATTGGAAATATTAATTTCATCGCATTGTTTAAAACTATATCTATTCCCTCTCCAAGTGTAGGAGGATCATCTGATACAACACTTCCCCCACCATTACCCAGCGTTGTTTCGTTAGCAAAAATTGGAGATGCTAAGAATAGTAATAACAAGGATAAAAATATTTTATTAATTATTTTCATTATGCTGCTAATATTGTATTAATAACAAATTTTATAACTGTTGGGGCTATAAATACAAGTACCAACCCTACCAATGAATATACCAATGAATTTGTAGCTGCTTTTATCTTCTTGTCATCCCCAAACGAAAGCATATATCTAAATCCAGATAGTATCAAAGATACTACCGCTACTACTGCTGATATTGTAATTGCGTAATTAATTACGAAATACAAGAAATCTTGCAGATTCTCAAAGCTAGTACCATTTAAAAGATCAAGGTTGACCATCATATCTTTTGAAGATTTAAGTTCAGAGATTACAAAGTAAAAACTACTTTATAATGTTCTTGATTACAAATTGTACTAATATGACTGCGATAAAACAGACAACTAGTCCAACTATTGCAAATGTAAGAGTTTTTGTTGCACTCTCAACTTTGTTCTCATCTCCAGCTGCTGTGATATATTTGTAACCACTTACGATTAATATAACTACACACAATAGAGCTGCGATACCGATTGCCCAGTTGATAATGCCATAAATCAATGTCATTAAATCACCTTGACCTGTACCACTTGTAATCTTACTTAGATATGTATCTGCGGTATCTGCTGCATAAGCTGTAGATGTTAGAAACATTCCTGAAACCACTGAAGCTGCGGTTGTTAATATTTTTGGAGTCTTCATAGAACGATTAAAATATATTAATTTATGTACCAATTATATAAAAAGCTAGCCCAACATGCAATACTATCCTGCAATAACGCTAAGGACGTACTGTACTAATATCTTTGCAACAAACACAATTACCATACCTACAATAGCTGCGCTTACTGTTTTGGTCGCTTTCTCGACCTTATCTGCATCCCCTGCTGAAGTTATAAACATGTATCCAGCCACAACCAACATAATGACAGCAACAACTGCAGCAAATATAACAAAGAAATTTATAGCTGTAATAACCTTCCCATTAACCAATGTATCCATTGAATTATATGAGCTACTTGAGACCCAATTCGACAATCCCGAAATATCAACCGCTGCTAGTATGTTATGCATATATCTCTAACCCTAGGGTTTTAGAAATTAATATTAGAATTGCTACACACAGTAATATTACAACAAATCCAATAATTGCATTTGTTATTACCTGCTTAGCCTCCTGAAGCTTATCTGGGTTTCCTTGGCTAGTCATCATCATAAATCCGCCATAAACTAATAAGAGTACAACTGCGATTATTGCTACGGGTGTAGCAATATTTATAATTGTAGTTACAAGTTGCTTGTCAGAGACATCTCCACCCTGCACAGTTGCCAACTGCTCATTCAATGTTGTCCCTAGCGAGGCATATGCCTTATGAACAACCAAATTATTTATTGTTTCAAATATATTCATAGTCGATATTATACTATATTACATTAAGTTTTGGCGAATTCACACACTGTACGGTAGTCACACATACCACATTTAAACATATCTGGTTCTGCATGGAAATCTCTTGCTTTAATATTTTCAATTATCTCTACCATCCTCTCCTTTGCTTTTTCCCTCCTCTTTTGAGAGATATCTGCCTCTATTTTCACTCCTTCTTCAAGGAAAATATACTGTGCTGACACAACTTTGTAGCCTAGCTTCTCTTCAACAAATATAGCATACAAAGGTAATTGTAAATCCTTTTTAATATCTGCCTCTTTTTTAACCTTTCCAGTTTTGTAATCCACAATACAAACCTGTTTTACTCCATTATCCTCTTGTATCAAATCTATTCTGTCTATCTTTCCTGCGAATGTACTCTCTCCTAAATGCATCACAAATGATTCTTCTAGGTTTAACGGTGCTTCATCATTGGAATATATCCTTTCAAAGTATCTCTTTAACATCTTCTCTCCTTGCTCCTTCTTCATATTCTCATGCTTAGTATTGTCATATCCTGCCCTAACCCAATTTTTGTTGTAAAGTTTTAATAACTCTTCTAATGTTGGTTCGCTAACAATACCTTCAATCCCCTCTTTTGAGGTTTTAAGTAAGGTATAAAAGTCTTTTAAGGTATTGTGAACTGTTGTTCCAAATGACAAAGATGCGTTTGGCTTCTGAGGTACTCTTAATACATATGCATATTCATATTTTCTTGGGCACAGTTCATATGTATCTAATTGTGAATAGCTGAAGTTTTTCATCAATTCAATTTTTACCTCTTTGGGTATAATTGATGTATTCTCCTGCCCCTCATACCCATCAATACTGACTTTTCCCTTCTCGAAATTGAATTCCTCCGCTACATCCCGATCCAATATCTCATACAGAAATACACTCGGTTTCTTCTTTGTCTTAGCATCTCCATAGAAGCTAGCAGCGGAAAGATACAGTTTTTCCTTGGCACGTGTAGCACCAACATAGAAGAGTCTACGTTCTTCTTGGATATGCGCTTCTTCTTGGCTCATCTTCTTGTCTAGCATTTCTTTAATCAAGTCCTCAGGCATAGGGATTGAGTCACTCATATTTCTAGATGGAAACCTTTGAGCTACAAGATTTACTAAGAATACAGCCGGGAATTCCAATCCTTTCGAACCATGTACCGTTAAAATATTCACTGCATTGAAATCTTCTAATTCAGATTGATCTACCACAGGGGATTCCCCTACTTCGATACAGTATTCAATGAAATCTACATATTCATATATATTTGAATCTGGGTTGTCCTTTTCATATTTCTTAATTGATTCAAAAAACTTCTGGATATTTGAAACAGCAAACAATCCATCTGCACTCTC
>Ga0209416_1002071_pt1 | contig 11844 bp, 10 predicted proteins | sample RifGroF1_FD_184001 | JGI IMG/M metagenome (GOLD analysis project Ga0209416, IMG submission 184001) | Groundwater microbial communities from Rifle, Colorado, USA - Groundwater F1 (SPAdes) (version 2) | ecosystem: Environmental > Aquatic > Deep subsurface > Groundwater | place: Rifle, Colorado...
TATCGCATCCGGGGTTAAATCCCCCCAATCATCAAGAGTATGAACAAAAGTATCCGCATCAAAACTCATCTTAAAATCTTGTGTTATATTAATAGAACGAACACAGGCTATATAAGGAGTATCAGCATTGTATAATGCACCACTAATTGTGATAATATCACCACATTCCACATTTATACATACAGGTGTAGAATCAAAGGAGATTGATTTGTCTATACCATATTTTCTTTGATAATACAAAATCCCAAGTTTTTGCGCCATTTGAGAGTCATCTACATAAGGTGTTTCCAAAATCTCATCTGAATCATTACTATATGTACTTCCTGTTCTCACTAAAGTCTGATACAATAAATCTTGTGGTTCCCCTGTACCCGGAAATGCTACAATGCCGGCATCGTATTGAGAAGATTCTGTTTTGCTTGACTTAAATGATCCGTCTATTATCTTTGTGTTATCAACAGTCAAGACGCTTGTTTTTGATAATGTTTTTATTTTCCAATAGGTAGATGATGTAGTGCCATATGGGGCAAGTACAGAGTGGCATTGTTTTAACAAAGAAGATAAATACTCACCGAGAGTTTTTTGCTCATAAAAAGCACCTTTGAATGTTAATCCCCAAGTAGCAAAAGTGGCACTTGCGGCTGTAATAAAAACTTCACCAAGACCGAGAATATATTTTATGATGTCCCCTGGATCGACATAAACACTTCCGTCAAACTGTAATAATGGTGGAAGGGCAGCATCATTAGGTGAAAAAATCCCAAACGCACCATCAGCTATTAAAGGCTGCACCCCCGCGTAATTAAAAGGTGATTTTGTAGATGTTACTAAACATCCTGTAAAAGTGTAATCCTCGGCATCCCATATGCTATTCGATCCAAAATCTCTTGGAGAACGCAGTTCATAAAAAGTTTTTCCGACTCCTGTTCCTACATCGCATATATAATATAAATCACCACTGGAATCTTTAATTAAATACACTGGAATAAATGCTGTACCAAAAACTACCGGCGGACAGATATTATCTGGGATGATTATATCTGAATTCCAAAGAGTCTTTGTAGTGAGAAAAGTTGGAAAATTACTATTTGTAGATTTATCTGTCGTATAATTTAAACAGGAATGAACGAGTGCATCTTCACAATGAAATGTCCATAATCCATAAGATATATCAATTGATTTTACTCTAAACCGGAATCTTTTCTTTATTGCCTCAGCGGTAGCATCTAAAATTAATAAGTCATAATCTTTACCTAAAAACTGAAATTCAATAAAAGTGTCTGTGGTCTCTTTTTTTATTGTGAATGAAAAATCTTCAAGCGTATGAACTCTGGATTCTCCGCCGTCATTTATTTTTATGCCCGAAAAAGAATCCGGCAGTATTTTTGCTGTATATTGATGACTAAGTAAAAATCTACTTTGTGTTGACCAATATTGAGTCGCGGATGGTGCGCCGATATTTGTTAAAATGAATCCCCAAAAATAATTATATGTAGTTGTCATTACGCTTTGACTCCTTCAATCCATAAGACTATTTCTGAAATAGAGTGTATACATGCTATCTGCCTTTCCATTTCGGGAGCAAATCTGGCGACATATGTGTGGCTATCGGTTGGGTGTTGCCAATAAAAAGTCTTGGCGCTTCCTTTACATTTATTAGTATCTGAATGAAGATCGACAATAGTGTCCGCGTCTGTTGCGAGGAGTACCGGAAATTGTATTCTCACTTCATATTTTATTTGACTGTTTAGTGTCACAACCACATGAGAACCATCGTCCATTTCATGAACATTTTGTTTCCACTTTGCCGCTTGTGAAAGTACCACTTGTGGTTTAATAGATAATTCTGTAGCAGTGTAATCTGCTGTGACTGTGCCGGTGAAATATTCATACATTTTACCTGCCATTAGTTATACCTCATAGCGACTTTTACGCCGTTTACAAGCCCAGGATCATAGTTCTTTAAACCATCACCAACTATCTTTTTAATAATTTTTCCATCAATGTGAAGCTCTACTGTAGTGTTGTTATTCGAGGTTACAATCTTCTTTGCTATCGCATTAGCAATATCTTCTGCCAAGTTGTTTAAATTGCCGTTTGACATTACGGATGTTGGGCCAGCGGTATATTCAAGTTCGGGGCCGTTTTCCCCTACCATATGTAACCCACCAGACCAATAGTTTACACCAGAAGCATGGCCTGGTATTGTTATATTCCCACTTTCTGCTGCTATTATTATAGCTGCTATGCTATTTTTAATCATGTCCATTGTAACGGGGAGTCCGGAAAGCGAATCGCCTATATGTATTAACTGGCTATTTAAATCAGTTAACGTAGCACCCCCTGAAATAGTATCTTTTAATTTCTCAAGGTCATTAATAACTCCCCCGGAAACTTGCTGATAGTTCATTTTGCCGTAGGTGCCAGTAAATTTAAGGTAACTATCAAGAAATGAGTTAAAGTCAGATATATTTCCTGTTTTATTTGCGTCTTCAAGCAAAGTAGCGTATCTCGCTTGATACATATCAACACTCTGGACAGCGGCGAGACTTCCACCACGTAAGTTAAAAAGCAGATCATCTATAGATTTTACTGATTGAATAGTTTGATTTAACTGTTGAACATTAGACGATTCAATCGATTGCAAGACGGAATATTGTTTTTGCATAATAGATAGTTGTTCATCTAAGCCGTCCGCACTCTCAAACTGGTTTTGATAAAGATTTAGCAGAGCTTTTTGAAACACACCTTCATCAGCACCGCCAAGACTTGCGCTAAATCCATAAGCACTTTCAAGTAAATTTTTTCTAAAATTCTCTTTAGTTGCCCCCATTGCAATTGCGCGGTCTTGTTCTAATTGCGCTAACTCTCTTGTACCTGCGCCAACATCTTCTAAAGATTTTTTTAATCCATCAAAATATTCTGTGACAGCGTCGAGGGAGGCTTGTAGTGTGTTACTGCCATTCCAAAGCTCGGAGGCATATTTTGCGGATGTAGTTAAAAAATTATTTCGTTGTTCTTCAAATTCTTTTTCTATTCGTATTTGAGCTTGATCTTTCATAAAAGTCAAAAGTACATCGTCAGCAGCACCCCCTGCGTCAACAAACTGTTTTGTCAGTTCCTCTAAAGAATCATTAAGTGATTTTACTGCGGCCTCGTAAGAAGAAAGTGGGTTGAATAATTCTTTAATTTGACCTGCAATCTTAGATTGCTGCTCTTTATACTGAGCATCAATAGCCTCCATGATAGATGGAATTTCAGCCAAAGCTGCATCTATTTCTAATATCGAAGGCAGAGCCTCTAACTCCGCAGTTTTCCCTAATTCTGTAAGCGATAATACAAGCGCCCTCATTTGCTTTAACGCGCCTGTGTATCCTTCATCTTCTGTGCCAACGCCAAGTAACTCCATGGCGGCATTATACTCTTTGGCGTACTCGGTTTGTTTCTTTCCAAGTGCGTCAAAATTCTGATAAAACTCGGAAAAAGAAGTCGATATATTAGACCATTGGTCTTTGGCCCAAACCGCTTGTTGCTTAACCACGTTTTCCATTAACGCAACAATAGTTTCAACTGTCGGTACATTTTTTTTATCTATATGCTTACTTCCAGAGCCACTCCATCTTATCCATTCCTCTAATGAGGCACCAAACTTTTCAAACAGTGCTTGAATCTCAGGCTGCAAAAATTGTGTTTCTATACTTGTATTCGTGGCAAGCATCTTAGAGAAACCGGCGTACAATTCTGCCGGATCTAATGATAATAACGCCTCTTCTATTTCAGGCGCAAGACTTGTCCGTCCTGCCATGCGATCTCCGTGCGATTTAACTGGATACCACATTTGCAGTTTTGGTAATAAATCAGCTTCGAGTGTCGCACGAGCATCACTCCAAATACCTGAGAAGTCAGCCTGCCCACTAAATTTCTCGCCTAATTGAGCCGTTAGTTTTTCAGTGTTGGCATCAAGAGAAATTCGCATCTGCCGCATAGCTTCGCGTAATGCTTTAAATTCATCCTTGTCGTCATCACCGAATATCCCACCAAGTAATCCACCTCCTGCGCCGCCAAGTGCAGCACCTACTCCTGCTGCCATCCATCCACCACCAGGCATAAACCCACCAGCCAGCGCACCTACTCCAGCCCCGCCCATCTGCCATGGATTTTGAGACGAAGCGGCTTGCATCCCGGCGCCAGCAACCCCGACCATGCCCATTATGTCGTCATTCGTATACTTTCCAAACAGACTCGGCATCATCTTCTGAAGATTGCCCCCAGTCAGAATCCTCTTAGCAAAATCATTCGACCAGATGTCGACAAGTGAATCAGCAAAGCCACGAAAATAATCTTTAAAAGATTCAAACTCACCCTTGAGAGAATCACCGATGAAATCTGCGGTAATATCTTGGATGTTTTCCCACATCTTTGTCCAGATAGCTTCAGCTTCATCAGTAGCATTTTTCGTGTCTTTGTATAAAGAATCATGAATATTCTTTATCATCATATCAGCTTTAGCTTGGCTGACATCACTACGATCGGCTAAACTCTGGATAAATCCAATTTTAACTCTGGCTTCTTCTATGGCCGTGTTTAATGGTAGCAACTCTTTTGCAAGATTATCAAAAGTCTTTTTAAATGGCTTGTCGAGTTCAAGTATTTCTTTACCAATCGCTGCGCTTTGCAACTCAAGATCTTTCATTGCAAGCGTGATTTTTTCGATGTCAGCCGCATTATTACTTTTCTTAGCGACAACTAAAAGTTTTTTGTATTCTTCATATGTCGCATTAAGCGCAACTTTGGTAGCTTCAAGCTCACGAATTACATAAGGCTGAAGGGTTAATGCTTCACTAATGTTATAATTTTCAACTGCGTCATCGAAGAATTTCTTAATGTTTGAGGATATTTTCTCGACTGCTTTTTCATATTCTTCGATTGCTTTTTCTGCATCTTCTAAGTTTTTGTTATTGAAAAGGAAATCCAGTGGATCTTTTTTGCCGTCAACTGTAGGAAGTTTACCAGGATCAGTTAATTTTGCCCATGCATCATCCCATAACTTCTGTACCATACTGACGTCTTCTTTAAGTTGCTTTGTTATGGCCTCTCTGTTAGTTGGATTTTTGTAATCAGGTAAGTAAGTCTTTATAAGATCCTGCATCCGTTTTAAATCTGGACGATTAGCTATTTGGTCATAATTCCCTGCAAAAAAGCTACTTGATCTATCTTTGTACTTATCAAGTAACCCAATAAGCTCATTCATTTCATCAATGCGTTTTTTGGTGTCTGAGGCCACTCCGCCCCAACCAATGGCATTTTTTTGTTTTGCGTACAATTCATTCTGCTTTGCAAGGCCACCTTCAATTTCTTTTATCTGATTTACGTACTCCTGTTGATTCTGTTCAACAAGCGCATAGTACGAATAAAGTGCAGCGGTAGCTGTACCGATCCAGAAGGCAGTCTTTTTCCATCCGCCAGACATCAAATCTAAGAAGCTGCCTACTGTGCGAATCTTTACGAGATCAACCAGCACAGTGTAGAAAGCCTTCAGACCACTGAAAGTAAGCGTAAGCGGCTTCAACAAACCCAAAAAGGCCGGCTTCATCAAAGTAATTAACTTGTACCCAAGCAGCAAGCCTTCAAACTTCAAATAAGTTGTTCCAAGTTTCTTAAGCTCCGGACTTGTATTCTTTATAATAGTTCCAAGCGTCCCTATTCCAATAAACAGCTTTTCAATTACTGTTAGTACCTTATCCATACCGCTCTGAATGAGAGTCAGCATATTCATAAAGTGCGCTTGGTTTCGGTCTTCGCCAAACTTTTTATTCACGGCCTCTATATGTTTTAATATTACACTGCCGAAAATATTCCCGACGCCTTGACCTGCTGCCACAAGTGCCTCAGCTTTAATAATGCCAAGTTGCATCGAACTGCGCCATTTTTCAAGGCCCATAGTGACATTTCTGCCCAGCATAGCTTCTTGCATGGCACGGGCTTTTGCGCCAAGTTTATCAAGTATCATCGCTAAGATTTCAGACTTATCACCAACGCCCTTTAAGATCTTTATCTGCTCCTCATTGATGATCCCCATAGATTTTAGCATTCGAGGGAGAGCGGCGTTTGCTCGCATTTGCCCATCAAGTAGCGCTTGCCATTCAGACCGCACTTGCTTTACATTATCTCCGGTTGCTTTTGCGACTTGGATCAACAAATCATTAACCGCAGCAAAATCTCGAATTCTGTCCGGCTGAATTACCACTCCGTGTTGTGCAATTTCACTGTAACCAACTGCGAGTTCTTGAAGGGTGGAAACCGACATCGTTGATGCTTCCGCGAGAGCCATAGTGTTTTGCGCTGCACGAGACATCGCGGCATTAAAGCCTGCAAGATCATCAGTTGCAATAACATAGTAACCTGCAAGCTCAGCCTGTAAGCTCGCAAGCTCTCCACTTTCTGTGATGGCTTCCTTGATAAGTCCAGTTGTGTAACTTAAGGCATTTTCAAAAGCATTCATGGCTCGATATGCAATTGTGAAACCTATTGCAACGGCGCCAAACCGCTGCCACCAAAGGTCAAGCATACCAGCATATTTTAATCCGGCTTTATGTCCATGCGTAGTTGCTGTAGTAAACTGCTTGGTTTTCTTAGCTACTGTATTTAGCTGTTTTGAATAATCTTTAAACTCGGCATTTGTTAAATGACCAGCGCGTTTTAAGTTTACCATCTGTGTAGTTAACGCGCCAACTTCTTTGTTAAGAAGTTTAGCATCCATTGGAGTAGACAATGTGACGCCAGTTGCGGCTGCTACGCCAGTTGCTAAATTTTGCTTGCTTTGCGCAACTTTAGCACTCATCTTCTCTGCTTTAGCTATGGCTGCATAACGTGCCTTTTCCTCTTTATTTAAGGCTGCAAGCGCCGCTTTTTCTTCTTTAGCTATGGCTTTAAGTCTTGCTTTTTCTTCTTTTTCAAGCGCATCTGTTTTTTTCTTTTCTGCTTTTTCAATAGCTTTAAGCTGTTTTTCAGTGTATTTATCTTCAGCATTTACACGCTTAGTCAAATCCTGCATTGATTCTTCAAATGCTTTTCTATCGACTTTGCGCTTCTGTTCAATGGCTTCTATTCTACCTTTCTCAGCTTTTTCATCTGCGCGAATAGATTTTCCAACGTTGCCGAGCTGACTCTGCATCACTTGCCTGTTTTCTTGAGCTATAGCATCCAACTTCTTTTTGTTAGCCGAATCCTCTGCATTTATCCTTTTTGTGGTATTTTGCATCCCTTCTTCGAATGCTTTGCGCTCTATTTTACGCGCATCTTCGGCACCTTTAATTTTTGCTTTTTCATACTGCTCCTCGGCTCTTATACGATTGCCGAGCTGCGACATCTCTCTTTCCATGTCCTCGCGTGTAGATTTGGCAGCTTCTGCACGTTGGCGCTTGAGTTCGGATTCGAGTTCTTTTGCGGCTGTTATTTTAGATTTGATTGCATTTTCAAAGTTTTTATTATTTGTATCAGTCATAGCGGCGGAAAAAGCCGCCTTCAATTCATCGCGCAACTTCTTTCCATGTGTACCAAGCCGAGCAAGTCCTTTATCAACGGCTTGAAATTCCTGCTCAAGCTGCTTTGCAATATCTGATCTAACTTTTAAAGGAGCAACTTTATTAACTCGATTCAGCACAGTCAATAACTGGTTAGCCGCAACTTGCGCCACTTGCAATTTTTCAGCAATCTTAACTTCAGATGAACCAAAAGCAGATTCAAATGACTTCTTTACCTTGCGGTCAAGCGAGTCAAAGTAAGTCTCTGCCTGTTTCAACTGCTGTTGCAGTTTGTCAAGTTGAACTTCTAACTCAATTATCTTCTTCATTTACCCATCCTTGCGAATAGTGCTTCCAGCTGTTCTTCGTGGAAACCATCCGTGTAATTCCCGTGAATCTTCATGGCTTTATCTACATCATCTGACTTCAACCCCCAAGCTCTCGCCTGGTCAACACTATCCAGCATCCGTTGTCTTTTCGCCTCGTTGTAGAGAATCTGGAGCTTTACAGCCGGAAAAGAAATGGCGGCGAAAAGATCAACATGCAGAACATGCGCCACTTCTCCCGCCATTTCTAATTTCCTTACAGATTCCCTGCTAAAAGAGAAGGGAAGAGGCTCTCCATGATATGTTTCGTGATGCCGCTAAACGCCGCCATGCCGTAGCCAGCGAGATCTTCGTCTTCGCAGCCAAGCATTTTTTTCACGATTTCTTTCTGATCGACATCTTCCTGTTTCATCATGACTCGGACTTCTTCGGAAACATCTGTCACAGTGAATTCTTTTTTTCCGAGTTCAATGACGATTTCATTGCTTACCAGATACTCATCCACGTTAAAGACTTTACCCATACTTCCTCCTTAAGGCCGCTCAATTTTTATTACGTTGCCGGAGCCGTCAGCCTGGAAGACTATCTTGCAGGCCACAGCGGATTGCTTGTTTGTTCCGAAATCAAAGTTTGTTGCAATTAACAACTTACTTGAATAAAGTGTGACTTTGTAGGTTGTGCCGAGAAGAATCATCACTGCAAAGTCAAGAAGCTCAGTGGTGTTCGTGAGGGTAAGCGTTTCAAAATCATAAAATGAAACATTCCCAATCCCGCCAACAATGGTCTCATCCAAGTCAAATCTTGTAGAAACTGGGCGGCTTTCAATTACTTCAAGCTGCAATTGAACGCCGCCCAGAGTCTTTCCGAGATTTACGCTGTTATGCGAGATCGTTGCCGGGCCTATGTTTAGCCACTTAGCCATTAGGTTGCAGTGATATCCCCAAAGGTTGCGATGAGACCAGTGGAGTCAGCGTAACCGACCATTTCAAAGCCCATGACCCGTTGGTCACTGGCATTGTAGTTCAACGCGGTATTGATCTTCATACCAGCAGTGTGCAGCGTGATCCATTTATTTGCATCAGTCGTGGGGACGCCGGCGATGTACGGTTTGACGATGGCGACTTTGGCATTGGTCAGCAGAGAAGTTCCAGCGTTGGACGTAATTTCAACTTTCTGCTTCGTGCCATCAGTTGTGACCGTGTGCTTCGTCAGCGAGGCGATGTTCGCCAGCGAAATATCGGCCAGATTTCCAGTGATGCTTACCTGAGTACCAGTAACCCACTCATCGACCGGGGATTCACCGTCTTGGTCAGTGTTAAGTGTCTGCGTGGTCTCAGTCAAATTCACCACAATTCCGCCCTGAGTTTTACCAAGATCGCTTGCATCCCAAAGAATCTGAGCCGGGCCGAGTTCATAATTTGGCATTTTGTCCTCCTAAGTTTGTTGATATGTCACTTCGAACCAGATATGGTAAACATATCTTTGATTATTGTCAATTCCAGCCTCTTCACCGGATACCTCAGAAGATACAGCCCAAGAAGAACCAAGGTAGCCTGAAAGATTTTTGAAAAGGTTATAAAGGAGCGTGAACTTTCCATCAGCAATAACATTATCGAAATAAAAAAGCAAGATGTGAATGTTTCGCCTGTCGATTGACAAGCTACCTGCGAGCCGGCCTGTCTGGATGATTGCACCTTCGAGTATGCCTTCAGTGAAGTGAGACGCGAAGAGATCTGTTCCAGCAGTGAAGACAGAGTTTGCATCGATATATGTGATGATGTCATCTACGACCATAGTTTGCCCAGTGCTGAATCTAAAATCCTGTCGATGATTGGATCAGGCACGAAATCTTCCATCTGGCTTTCGAATACAAATTCAGCATAATCAAAAACTTTTGCGCCGTCTACCATTTTTGATTCGCTAGCGTTATCTCCTACTTCCTTGAGATTTTCCATCGAACAAGTGATTGTGTTTCTGCCTGTGATGCCATCAGGAGGATGAACGAAAGAACTGCCAGCGATATAGCGCTTTCCTGAAAAAACCGCAATGTGCTCACTCATGTGAGGATCGCCACCAGAGGATAAAAAAACTTTCCTTTTGTCATTTGTGGCGTCTGTCACATCATATGGGATTTTTCCTTTGTTATCTTCGACAAATGATAAAACTTCAGTTCCTATGTAATCAAGAAAGACGTCTTTGTTGCGCCCTGAGATCGTGAAAGATAATTTTGTATTAGGCGAAGTTTTCATTTGTAAACAACCTCGATATGATGAAAAGTTCCGTCAGCGCGAGTGAACCTGTCGAAGCTTATGATGTCTCGACGAACACTATTGATAAGCAGATAACAATTTGTCAGCGTTATGTTATTGAAAAGGATTACCATGCCACTACCGAGAACTTCTTCAACGGGTCTTCCGTTAACCGACTTGTAAGCCTTTACAACCGCTTCTTCATGCCATACAGCGTAAGTTCCGACTGTCGTAACAGTCTTCCCTTGCTTATAGTTGCTCGTTTCACGCTTAACAATGATAGTCGCGTTTGTTGGCATCAGTCAGTCACAAGAGGGTTTGTGGTTTCATCTTCGGCTTCGGCAGCGAACTTGTACCGGTCGAGATTTTTATATTCGTCCATCTGAGCAGTTGTACCAGTGATAACCCCGGCTCCAACACTTTGCGTATAGTGGACGTAGATTTTGCGATAATTCTCGTACTTATCGCTAAGAGCCTCGTAAGTTTTCCCCATTCGATAAGTCGGCTGGAACTTCTTCCAAAGGAGCTCAAATGAATGCATCCCAGCCAACTTAATCGAAGTCGAGGAATACTTGGCGCATAGCGCGGCGACCTCAGCAGAAGTGAGATCGCCGTACGCTACGCTACCTATTTCGAGCAAAAGTTCACTCGTTGTTAATGCCATTCTTACACCACTACGTCGTACGCATAAATGCCAAGATCAGAAGCAAGCATGATCGGATCGATGGAGAATGAACCTTCAATCCGAAGCGAGTTATTCCGCCATGCCATCGGGATACGCTGGGTGGAAACACGGTCACCAGCACGCCGAAGGGTCATGGTGTAACCAGCGGAAGGCGCGAACTTGGTCGCTCGTTCTGGGGTGTAGCACAGGAGGAGCTTCTTCGTCAGCAAGTAATCGGTCGAGGTCGAGTTTACATCACCTATGATGTTGATGGTATCAACTTCGAATAGTCGGGCCAGAAGATTCTTCCCGACGACTTTATCATCGGAAGTCTTCATCTTGCCAGTGATGTCCGTGTTGGTCTTCAGATACCGGTAGACATCCGCGGTCATGATAAGACGGTTCGGCTCATATCCAGTGGTCTTCTGAATTTCCTCTTTCCAACTAAGGATATTCGCAACCGGGGTAGAAGCGGTGCCGCCATCGGACCATTTGGTGAAGTTCGGAGTAACCGCGCCCTGCTTGTCAGCCGACCATATGCTCGCAGCCATGAACTCGTTCACGAGAATCTGCAGCATAATGCGGTTCAAACGGTTAATAACGAACTCAGCCGAGTCCTTAACCGGGTCAAAGGGATTGTCATATTCCGCCGCGTCATCCTGCGAAATATCTTTGTGAAAGGCATAGTCCTGCACCTGATATCCCTGGGAGCCGACTTCGTAGTCGTCGCCCTTGGACTCGGTAGAACCCTGCCGCAGGTAATCCCCAACAGTGCCGATGTAAGTCCAGTCTTCCTTGGTATATTTCGCAATCAGGCCGGATTTCTGCGTGGTGGGAACTTCCGGAAAGATGTCGAAAACCTGAAGGCCGACGGAATTGACGTACTTATTTGCAACGTTGCTGACGTATTTGTCAGTAACTTGATCAAACCATTGAGCCATGATATACCTCCTTAGAAAAGCATTACGCGAGCAGTAGTGTCAGTGGTAACGGCTTCGAGAACGTGACCGCGAGGATAGCTGGAATCAGCCCAGGCGCACTTAACGAACTTGCCGTCAGCTCCGCCGGTGATAGGGTCACCG
>Ga0209416_1002077_pt1 | contig 11810 bp, 8 predicted proteins | sample RifGroF1_FD_184001 | JGI IMG/M metagenome (GOLD analysis project Ga0209416, IMG submission 184001) | Groundwater microbial communities from Rifle, Colorado, USA - Groundwater F1 (SPAdes) (version 2) | ecosystem: Environmental > Aquatic > Deep subsurface > Groundwater | place: Rifle, Colorado...
AGCTATTACTATGATTCTGTGACTATTAGATCCTATACGTCCATTTTCTTTTGCACAGGAGATAAGTTTTATTTTGCTATCTGAACTTGCATGGTAAATATTTATATCAGAGCCTGCTGCCACAGAAACAGAATCTACTTTATAAAAAGACTGTGACCCGTCACTGTAGTTAACGAAAAGACTATCCCCCGGTTTTACTTTATCAAGGTTCCAGCATGACTTAGGATCAAAAGCTTTGAAATATCTCCTGTGACATAGAAATATTGCTTCGCCATCCATCGAGTGATTGCTTGGATAATGCCATGCACCATAGTCAACTGCTTTATCACCGTTATCAGAAATAACTATTGGAGAATCGTATCTAATGCTTGGTATTTCAATAGACTTCATTCCAGGGTTTGGGTCCTTTTCAGGGATCGCAAAATTGAAATTGTAAAGCTTCTCTTCTTCCTCTTTTTTCTCGTTCTTTTCTTCATTATTATTCTGTTCTTCATCTTCCTGTTTGTTTTTATTTTTATCTTCATCTTCATCCTCAACAACCTTCACTTCTGTATTTTCTTGCTCCTCCTGTGGTAGGGCAAAATTGTAATTAACCTCACGATCAAACATTTTAACTTCTCGATCAGGTTCAAGAGCATGAACAGTTCCCATATCAAGGTCCCTGAATGTGGTAATAAAGGTGTACACAACAGCTATTAGCGCAATAACGCATATTGTTACAACGAGTAGAACTGTTATTATGATACCCTGATTTTCAGAAAACATTTCTATTCCTTTAAATATATAAAAACGTGATTTTGGACAGTTTTGACGTTATTATTATATATTATTATAGGCCTTATTGTCCAATACTATAGGTTGCTTTTTATACCTGTTTTCCGCTATAATCAGTATAAATCAAGTGAGAAATTTAAATTTGAAAAAAATTTAAAATGAGAAAAATAAATGTAAAGAAATTGTTAATAATATACTCAGCAATAGTCCTAGCACTAGGAATCTTCGCAAGCAGCACGTTGTTGTATTCTGGAAAGGACGCAAATGCTGCTTCTGGATGGAATAGGATAATGGCAAATGGCAGCTGCGATGAGAACACTTGTACTTGCCCAATTCAAAACGTAAATGGATGTAAAGTAGATTTACATAGTTGTCCAGATGGTCTAATTAATGATAGGTGTTATAACTTCGTTGGAACTAGAGCAAATTTAAATCCTGGAGAATCAGTCAGCGTTGATTCTATATTGAGTGGAATGAGGTGTACTTATGTACAAATAGATGTTAATAATCCAGGTGAGCCTAGTACATGGGGTTATATCGGAGCTGTAACTCTTGAATGGGACGACTGGTCAGTTTGCGGTGAGCAACCACCACCTCCACCACCACCAGAACCACCACCACCACCTCCTCCTCCTCCTGATGATAAAGAGGAATGTCCTTATAACAGTACACAAGCTAGGGTTAGGCTCAGTGCAACTGCTGGATGGTCAAGTTCTCTTGAGGTTGATTGTGGGAATTCATTCCTTGTTGGTTCATTCCACAATAATGATTTAAATAATTTTGCTAATGACACTGTGATCAGAGTCATTTCTCCTGAAGATCAGAATTCGATACTTGGTAATAATGCTGTTTATCAGACAAGTGCTTTTGGTACATATGATGTCACTGTTGTTACTATGAAGCCAAACAGTGACAGATGGTACCCTGATGCGGAGTGTATAGCAACAGCACAAGTGATCTGTACTCAGGATGTACCTGAGCGCGGTTTTACCATAAGAAAGGTTGCGACTAACGATGACGGACCATATGATATTGGAGATGTTGTAAACTTCAGAGTTGAAATTGTAAATACTGGTGATGAGACCCTAACTAGCATAGCTTATAGAGACGTGTTTGATAATAGTTTCCTATCATACGTTTCAGTCCTCGCAGTTTCCCCAGCACATCCTGGTGGATTTAATATGACACCATACCTGGCACGAAGCGTGAACGGAAATATTACAACACTTTCAAATCCTGATATAACAGCACAACTAGGTGATCTTGCTCCTGGTAAATTAATGTACTTTGATTATACTTTCGTAGCAAGAAGTGCATCAAACAGAGCATGTAATGATGTCTTTGCAAAACCAGAAGGAATGAGCGAAAAACAAGCTAGAGATTGCGTTGGAATAATAATTTCAACTGATCTATAAAAACTTGATGACAGAGAATATTTATTTACCTCTAAGTGGAATTTTGGAGTAGATTGAATAAATAGGACCTTTTATTGTCAATTTACTTTCAATAATATAAATTTCATCTGCGGTAAAAGTTATGGGTTCAACCGGAGATTTTTCTAAAATATCTCGGATGTCTCGTATCTGGCTTCTACTTATATCTTTTCTTACCCTGGCAGTTGTAAAGTGAGCAAGAAATTTTCTACTTTCTTTATGCCTGATTACATCAGATAGCTTTAATGCTTTAACGTATTTTTGTATTTCATTAGTCAATTCAAAAAGTTGGTCATTTTCTTCGACATGAATATGAATAGTGTTTGCTTTTGCTTGCGCAGGGAAACCGAACTCAACAAAGACAGTTTTTATTTCAATAGGATTCAAACTTGAAGACTTGGAAATTAGCTCATTAATTATCATCTCTGCGCTCTTTGTAGAAACATTATTACCAAGAAATTTTAACGTCAAATGAATTTGTTCAAGATTGACAAAGCGAAGTTTATAAGCAAATTTTGTAAGCATACGCTCAATATCTCTTGCCTGGTCGCGAACACTCTTTGGAGGAACTAGACAAATAAATAGCCTGTGGCCAGTTAATTTTTTTGGCTTAAATTTGTGTTCCATAAATTGAAATTAAAACTGATGATAGAATTGATAAAAAATGAACCCAAGTATACCATATAAGATCACCTATCTGGAGGTTCAACTAAAACATAATCTCCGCTTATTTTTTTGTAGAGCATACAATATTTATTGTTTTCAATATTTCTAAACAAATAGGCAGTATTTCCCATCAGTTCCATTGCTTCAATGGCTTCAGCAGGGTGTTTAGGGCTGTCATCATCATAGGTGGTGTGTTTAGCAATATAAGGTTCGTAATCTTTGTAGGAATCAAGTTCTTCCTGGCTAATGTCTTTTGGCGTCCTGGCTAGCTTCCATTTCGCTTTCCCCCTCCACTTATTGTAAAGATCGTTGTAACGCTTTAGTCTTCTAAAGAGCGTGCTTTCGAGGCTATCAATAATTGTACGTAAATCTTCACCCTGTTCTTCAACTTTAATAAAAGCACGCGGAAGATTTACGTTTATCTGTACTTTGATATTATTAACTGGTTTTTTTGTTTCTTTTACAATTTCAGTATCTATTAAAGTAGCTTCTGAAAGAAGTTCTTCGTGTTTCCCTATTTTTTGAAAAATGTACATCTTGTCTTTTTCTGAGAGCTTAATCTTGCGACTTTTGATCTTGATGTCTAGCATATTAAAATATTAATAAGTAGATATAAGTATCATAACTATAACGCAAACAGATGGTATGTGTTCCAGATAAAATTTATGAAATACCGTATAAAAGAATAAAAGATAGGGCCATGATTACGCAATACTCAAAAATAACGTAACGATCGAGAGTAGCTTCTTGTTTGTGTTGGATCAAGGCTGCTGATAAATATAGGAATGAAGCGGACATGAAAGAACTGCGTAATACAGAGCTATATTGGGTGTAAAGAAAAAAAGTGAGCCCAACGTTTATTGCACTAGAGATTAGTATGTAGGTGATCAAAGGAACATTCCACCTAATATCTTGAATGAACAAAGTATAATTGGAAATTATTGTTATAACAAATAAAGCAAAGATCAAAATAAAAGGCATTAGTTCATATATGCTCGCGACATTTAAAACTCCGTTTAAGATGCTGAAAAGACCGAATATACTTGAAAAAGCATAAATAAAATGTGTAGATTGCTCTAATTTAAATTTATCTTCATAGTATGCCCTTATGTTTATAAATATCACGAAAAACGAAAAAAACACCAAGAAAAGAATAAGGTATTCAAGAGATTCGACCGGATTAAAAAATATAAAAATATTAAAACTGGCAAAAAGGATAATCGGCAATAGCTGGTGATAAATAAATTCCTCACTGGATGAGTATCTTGTGACAGCAGGAAGCCCTATTTGATTTAGCTTTGATTTGGCACTGATCCTTACAGATAAAAGTTCAAAAAAGAATATGATCAAGTTTACGCTCAGGGCAATAATATAGTAGTTAAGTGAGGTCTCGGGTTGTATATATATTAACAAGTAGCTGCCTAGCGTAAGTATTGCAGCAAAGACTAACATCTTTGTATTATTTCTCAGTTTAATCATATAGATTCAGCTTCCAGCAGCTCACCTGCTGTACCTCCAGCCATAGAAATGATGAGCAGTATTATAAAAATAGCAGCGTGATAATTACCTTTAGTCCGGATTAGATTAATGCCTAGTTCTGTATTTGCAAGTACATAATAATCAAGCAGTATTAATGTTATGATAATAATAAGAAAAATGCTATTAACAAGCCTACGAAGACCAATTCTTTCTATGATATTAAAATCTGATTCCTCTACTTGAAATCCCTCCGCAGTTTGATTGACTGCGCCTTGTACTGAGCTCAACTGAAAATTTTGATCAGTTTTATTTGATGCTTGGTCAAATGCAATAATGTTTAACTCATCAATATGGTCAAAAACTTTCAAGTTAATTACGATATTCCATGATTTTGGACTAATTTTATTAAAAGTAATACCGTCGGCTGTACTTTCAAGGCTTACTGTATCGGGACTAGTGGTAATATCTAAAATGACCTCATCTTCGTCTGAACCCTGGACCATTGAATTAAAACTTAAATTCTCGAGAACAGGCGCAATGGTATCTACTTCAAAATTAACACTATCGCTTTGTCCTGTCGTTTTATTTGTTGCATCAATCTTATGTTCCCCATCGTTTAAAGATGATTCAGTAGGTACTCTAAAAGTAAAGATTCCTGATTGTGCAATTGACTCACCAATCACCTTTTGATTTTCACTTATAGATATTTCTCCGTCAGGAGAAGTCCCAGATATGTTCGGTGTATTATTATTCAAGATTTGTCCATCATTTGGTTCTTTGATGTTAAAGGGTTCTTCAAGTGAGTTATCAATAGGGGTCAAATCACTTTCTACGTTTGTCTTTATCTCTCTACTGCCAAAATGAACTACTATGACAGCATTGTTTTCTATATCTTGAAATTCTCCATATACAATTGCGATGCCAATCTCATCAAATTCCGGTCTGAGAATATTATCTCGATGTGTTTTGCTGTTCATCCAAGCTGTGAAAACTTTATCATTGTCACTGAAGCCTTCGGCTAAGTTTTCTCCTGCATAGACATAGTCGTAACCTACTTCATCAAAGAAGTCCCAGGGAGATTTTCCATCAGGGCAATAGTGGTCCCAGCAATCTTTGTCCATCATGGCTTGAGCTTTTTTCTGTGCAGATGCTGTAAGCTTTGAATTTAATTTTAATTCTCCTAGGTTATGCTCACTGCGCTCCTGATTGTGTAAATTAACAAGACTTTGGGCTTCAACCGAAGCAGAGGCTTGCAAAGCAGCAATATCAGCAGTCGCTATGTTGAATATCAGTAATACAAGGGCATATATCGTTACTGCACCTCGTTTCAAAACATAAGGTGTATAATTGTTTTCTTTTATAGGTATAAAAATTTTTTTGAACATTGCTTATCATTGTATATAACAGAATTAGTTGTGTCTATACTTAGCATGTAATATAATTATTTAAATTTGAATTAATTATCCGGATATTATTATGAACATCAGAACACGAAGCGCACCTAGTCCAACAGGATTTGTCCATATAGGTTTTATCCATAACGCGATGTTCGCCCATGCTCTTGCAAAACACAATAATGGTAAATTCATCTTACGAATCGAGGACACTGATCAGAAACGTTTTGTAGAAGGTGCTGCTGAGGAAATTTACAAAATGATGGATGAATTTGGGTTAACACCTGACGAGGGACCGGTCCAAGGTGGCCCGTATAAACCGTATATACAATCAGAAAGGATGAAATCAGGGGTTTATTTAAAGGCTGCAGAACAGCTTGTCAAAAAAGGACATGCTTACTATTGTTTTCTGACTTCTAAAGAATTAGCTGAACTTAAGTCTCAAGATAAGGAACGCAAGGCTTTTCGTTCGATTTATCGGGATGTGGATACAAGTAAAGCACTTGAAAGAATTAAGAAAGGCGAACAATATGTCATAAGGTTAAAAGTCCCGGAAAATGAGAAAATTGTTGTTGATGATGCAATACTTGGTCGCGTTGAGTGGGATTCCAATGATATAGATGATCAGGTTCTGATCAAATCAGATGGTTTCCCAACCTATCACTTAGGTGTAGTCGTAGATGATAACGCGATGAAGATCACGCATATAACACGATCGTATGAATGGTTACCAAGCACACCTAAACAAATACTGCTTTATAAATACATTGGATTCACTTCTCCGGTATTTGCCCATGGTTCATTAGTGTTAGATCCAGATGGAGGGAAACTGTCAAAGAGAAAAGGAAATGTTTCCGCCAGACAATTTTTAGTTGAAGGATATTTGCCAGAGGCAATTTTAAATTTCTTAATGTTTTTAGGCTGGGCACCTCCGATTGAGAGAAAGCATGGGGAAAAAGAAAGGGAAATCTTCTCACACAAAGAATTTATCAAATTATATGATCTTAAAGATAGACAGAAAACAAACGCTGTGTTCGACCGAACAAAACTGCTTTGGTTTAACCAGCAATATATTTCGCATAAAACACCTGAAGATCTATCAGCTATACTTATTAAATGGCTGAAAAATTATTCTGAAGATAAGACGTTTAATGAACGAATAGAAGAAGATCATAAAGCCGGGAAATTAAAATTCAAATTAATTCTTGTGAACGAGAGGGCAAAGACACTTGTTGAATTATTAGATATGTTGAAATTCTTTTACGTTCAACCGAAAAAGGTGGACCTGGATATAAAACAGCTGAAAAAGGTAAAGCCCGTCCTAAAAGAACTATTTAATGATGTGTATAGTTTAATTGAACAATTAGAAAATGATGAAAAAAGTTGGACAAATGAAAAGTGGGCATCGTCTATGAAAGCTCTTGCGGAGAAATATGATTTAAAAACAGGTGATCCGTTTATGCTTCTAAGGGTTGCTATCACAGGTGGTCCATTCTCTCCACCTTTGTTTGAGAGTCTGCAATTACTTGGTAAAGATGAAGTGTTGATGCGAATAAAAGAAGCAATGAAATAAAATATTTAGATAAGAATTTTCTGCGAATAATGAAATATTATTTTTTCCTACTAATAAGTTTTTTCTCTTTGTACATGATGTTGTCTACTTCAGCAAAAGCTGTAGATGAGCATATGGTTGATGTCGATCAGAGGATTGATGTTGATAATAAAGGAAATGGAGTTTTTACTTACGACTTACTGATCAAAAATAACTCAAAAGAAAAATTGATATCTGGATTAAACTTATCTTTTCCATATGAAAATTCCCAAGTAATTTTTGTTTCTGGTACTAAAAAATATGACTTTTCTAATCGTAATATAAATCTAGATTTACTTGAAAATCCAATCCCCACAAGTTCTAATCGTGAAGTGGTTATAAAGGTGAGAACAACTGGACTTGTTGATTCGATGGGAAATTTTAAACGTTTTTATTTAGAGGATTTCCAGTCGAGTATTCCCATTAGTTCATATAAAATGAGCATAAATTATCCTCAAGGCTGGGGCAATTTAACGTATTCCAGTTATGCAGTACAGAATAATTCCAATAATCTGGTTGTAGCTAATGATAATAAATCATATTATTTTGTTTGGGGAAAGAGCGCTGAAGTTAATCTCTCAAGTAATCTAACGATAGAGGGTAATAGTCTTGTCCCCTTGATCCATTCGAGTGAGTTTCAGGAGGTCAATTTTATAAGTATTCAACCAGAGGGGAAAATATTTTTTGATAAAGATAATAATGCTTATCTAATGAATGATAGGGATACAGAGGTTATTATTCATTCCCATTTGAAAATCAATAGTGAAATTTCTTCAAATGATAATAATAAGAATCTTAGCTCTGAAAATCGAAGCTTTCCTTTTCCTGAGCTTGGAGAAACTAACTCTAAATATGAGACAACGAAAGCGATAGCGGATTATTTAAAAGCACATTATAAAATAGGAGAGAGGGAAAATATCGGCGATAGTATCAAAAAAATGTCAGGTGATGAATTTAATCTGGAATTGATCACTTTGCTTTGGATGAGAGAAAAGGGAATAAATGCCTATGTTTCTGCTGGATGGGATCTGTCACTTCTCGATTCTGATAATAATTATGATTATTGGATTAACTGGTTCGACGATGAAGTTTGGAGGACATTCGATGTTTATGGTTATATTAAGGGAAAAACAGACTCAATAGAAAATCACGCGCCTGAAAAAATAAGTTTAATTGACTTAAAATCAACCGATTTAGATAGTATTACCAGATATGAAAAGTCACTATCAAATAACTTTTTCCCAGAAATAACTATGTCGTCGCAGATGGACAAAGAGGATATATCTGATGTCACATTTCATATGGTCTGGGAACATGATACAGCCTTGAATATTATACGTGGTCATCTGAACGTTGAGAACAACACGGAAAAACTTTTGAAAATAAATGAAATAGTGATAAATGGACAGGATGCTAAAATCAAAGAGGTCCCGGAAGGGTATATCGGAGGTCTCGGGCCAAATGGACATGCAGTATTCGAGATTGAATATCGAAGAAAGTTTAATCAGTTATTTAGTGGAAAGGAAATTCTTGATACCAATATCACATACTCTTTAGATGAAACAGACGGATATGTAACCACTCAGAACGATGAACTGGATGTAAGTGTCCAGGCAGGTAATGAAACATTGATATTTCTTGGAGCAGCAGCAGGTATTTGTTTCCTTGGAATTCAGATTTTCAATATGATAAAAAAGCCCTTTTATCTCGACCGATTGAAAACTTTAAGGTACAATGTTCGTAGAAAAAAATAACCAAATTTCATTCAGACTGCCCAATATATGCAAAATTTAAAAATATTTGATCTAACAAAAAACACTGAAATTGATATTAGTGAAGTTGGCAATGAAGCAAGCGAACTTATAAGTCTTCAACACTTAGGCATTTTGATACCTCAATCGTTTGTATTACCTACTTCTATTTTTGATGAATTCCTGCAGCGAAATAACCTAGTGGATTTTTTCCTGGATAATCTGGATGAAGCCTCGCGTCATCCAAATAAAATATCAAAAATATCTAAATCACTGCAAAAAGCCATTCTCAAAGCAGAAATCGATCCCTATATAAGGGATGAAATAGAGAACATGTATAAGAAATTCTCTGGTTTTGGAAGGTATGCAGTTAAATTAAAAGATTCCTTCACAGTAAAGGATTTACAATTATCATTAAGCGAAAGTACAACTGTCATAGAGTCCATTTTCGGTATAGATGAAATTATGAGCTCAATAAAAATATTATGGACAGAACTTTTTTCTGCTACCGCAATGGAATATCGCGAAAAGATAAGGTACGAAGGCCCCTTAACAGTGGCAGTAGTTATTTCAAAAGAACCAGTGGCGGAGATCTCTGTTATATCTCATGGCCTTTCAGTCCTTAAATCATCGAACGAAGTTGAAATAGAAGCAATACTTGGAGATATAGGACCTTTATTGGAAGGGAAATTGAATGGCGACCGCTATATGTGCAATATTGAAACAATGGAACTGGTTGAGAAAAATGTTATCGAACAAAAATGGATGATTGTCAGTAAATTTTCTAAGGGAGAGTTTAAAAAATATAAATTAGATATTTCGCCTGTATGGAAGTCAAGGCAGAAATTATCTGATGAACAAGTTCACAAGGTATTAGAAATAACGGTTGCTCTCCTCAGGGAATATAAGACCGCAATTGATGTAAAGTTAGCTATTGAGCTTGGCAAAATTTTTGTCCTAGATTTGGAAGTGGTTAAAGATGTTAGAAATCAACTGATTGATAATTCGTCGAATTATCTTGAGCTGCGAACTAAATTGGAAAATGAGCCTGATAATAATGTTGAACTTGATGAAAATGAACAAGATGAGGAAAATGGAGGAGAGTCACTTGTAGAGGAACCGATCGTAGAGGAACCACGTATGATCGTACAAGAGATAGAAGAGCAACCAGCAAAAAGTATTGTAGACTATGTTAAAGAAGTTAATGGTGCACTGGAAGATAGTGAAGGAGAGGGTGTTGAAGATGATGGAGAAGTTGAAGATATAAAAAGCGAGAAAAAATTAAATACAATACTGTCTGTATATGCTAATGATTTTGATAAATCGGAGTATCAAAAAGTCAGAGATAATGTTGAGGGTATTGTGATGTTGAGTGGAGAAAAGTTTTTAAGTAAGCTTGATGGTGAGGCAAATATTAAACTCCTTGTGGAATACATTGTGAGCGTTGCAAAATATGCTCATTGCCCGGTGATTTATAAATTCGCCCCAAATCTTTTAGAAGGGAAATTATTTAGTATTGAGACTGAAGCGATAAGACAGATTAGAAATACACTCGGCAATAAGAACCTGTGGGTTAGTGTTCCTTTTGTCAGGACTGTAGAGGAATTTCTTGAGTTTAAAAAGATGATCTTTGTATCGAAATTAAGAAGGTCCCCAACCTTTAAAATTTTCACAAGCATAGATAATGCTGCAAGTGCAATGATAGTGGAAGACCTTATTGAAGCAGGGACCGATGGTATTATATACGAACTCTCTATACTTTCTAAATCTTCTCTGGGTGAGAGTGGAATGGATAAAGGATTGAATCAAGGTATTAAGAACCTTTTGAAAATAAGCTTGAAGTCAGCAGCTGATCGGAGATCAAAATCCATTGTAAATTTAGAAGGTTTCGGAGAGAATTTAGACCTGCAGGAAATAGTCAGCTTTGGTGCTACAGCTGTAGCTGTTGATATGAACAATGTAATGAAAACTAAACACCAGCTCAAAGACATTGAGCTTTCGCGTTTGAAAAAACATAAGAAAAAATAATTACTATCTAAGCTCCTCCATTGCCGGCATGTTATCTCTTTTGCCAATGATTAGTCCTTCAACTTCTTTGAACTTCTCTATGACAATATCTTTTGACTTCCCTTCGACGTTTAGTCTAATTAATGGTTGTGTATTTGAGGGCCTAAGATTAAACCGCCAATCTTTCGCCTCTACACTAACTCCGTCAAGATGATCATAATCAAGGTCCTGGTAGTTTTTCCTAAAATAATCTTCAACCGTCTTTATAGAGCTTTTTGTATCTTTAACTTGATAATTTACTTCGCCAGATTTTGGGTATTTTTCATAAAGGTAAGTTAGTTTTTCATCGAAATCTAGGCCTTCAGAAAGTAACTTTAGCATTATTGCTATCGTGATCATTCCGCTATCTGCAAAATAAAAATCTTTAAAGAAAAAGTGTGAACTATTTTCTGAACCGAACACTGCTTGTTCACTTTTCATTTTTTGTTTGAAGAACGAATGTCCTGCTTTGCATCTTATTCCTTTTCCACCAAATTTAATAACTTGATCATCAACTGGTCCGACAACCCGTGGATCTAATATGATTTTTCCGCCAGGGTATTTTTTTAAAAAATATTCAGTGAATATTGAACCTACGTAAACACCGTCTGGATTGCGACCTTTGTTATCGATAAAGAAAGCTCGATCACCATCTCCATCAATAGAAATACCAATG
>Ga0209416_1002080_pt1 | contig 11792 bp, 32 predicted proteins | sample RifGroF1_FD_184001 | JGI IMG/M metagenome (GOLD analysis project Ga0209416, IMG submission 184001) | Groundwater microbial communities from Rifle, Colorado, USA - Groundwater F1 (SPAdes) (version 2) | ecosystem: Environmental > Aquatic > Deep subsurface > Groundwater | place: Rifle, Colorado...
TTCATTCGTTGCCTTCATAAAATTCTCTTCATCTACTTCCCAACAAAAACATTCTCCATCTCCTGTGGGCTTACCTATAAATTCAACTGATTTCTTCATACTAACCTCTCCTTTACACCAATAATAATTTATAAGCAATACCATAAATCATCACCAAAATAAACATAATAAATTGTCCCCTAATCATATCTTTATAATCATTACTAAAGAAAAACCAAAATGAAACTATTACAAAAGGAATTGCTGTCACCCAATCACATATACTTTCTGTCAATGATTCTGCTTGCCAATTTAAACCAAAGTACCATGATTCCAAGAGGTTAATTAGAATACATATTGTAACTAGAAATATGTATTTATTTGTTGTTAATTTCCTCTTAAACATTCTCAATCTCAATCAAATCTAAATCTTCATTAATTTCATATCCATTACGTTTTGCTACCTCAGTAATCTTTTCAAAATCTACCTCTGCATATCTACCTGCTTTTAAAATCTCTTCCAACAACCATTTAACGTCTTCGTCTTTCGTAATAATTATTATAGATTCATTGTCACATTCATCATCTAATGTTTCTTCAATATCTTCTCTATCAGATGATTTACCACAACTAGGACAATAAAAGTAAGTTCCATAATCATTATTTTCGATTGAATTAACATCATCGACATCTAATTTTATTTTTGTTCTTGTATTCCATTTTATTGCTGATGAAGACGTTCCGCATCTTTTGCATCTATACATTTTTATTTGTTCCTCCTTAAAATCACCTATAATTTTTAAATGCTTTTCAGTAACCATGATTCTATTATATAAACATTATCTTCAATTAATACACTACTAATATTATCTTTGAGATATTTTATAAACTTTTTATAAGCATCCCCATAATCTTTGGCCGGAACTTTTATGCAATGTAATTCTATATTACTTTCATCATATATGCCAATATAAATATTCACTAATTATTATCACCTCTATTTAGTTTAAGTTATTTATATCAAAGCAATTCATGAAATTGTAATAATAAAAACTTACAAATTGCTTCTGGAATTGTATCAGCTACAACATCATCTTGTATTGACTCCCATTCCTTATGTCCAATACACCAGTTATTAGTATAATCTTTGTATAAATAATACTCTTCTCCGCTAAATAAACCTCTTTTTTCTGCTATCTCAAAAGCATCATTTAAATCATTGGCATATTGTTTGTTTTTCTCCCCTAAAAAATTTACCATTTGAATATTTAATTCATTCAGATTCATTGTTTTAATTTTATTTTTATATTCAGCTCTATCTAATGTATCTTCATGATTTTGACAAGTAATCTTACTTTTAAATTTCTTTCCATCTTTCGCAATAAAAATTGATTGTATTTCTTTAATTTCTTCCATTTATTATATCCCCCTACTTCTAGTATCCATAAGTTATTTTATCTATTCATTCTCAGCAATTAATCTTAAATGACATATATCCAATACAAGACAAGTTGCATATTTTCTAATATGATCAGGACTATTTAAATTCTCTAATATTTCACAAATATCTTTTTCCATTGTTTCAACAAGTTTAATTAAATCATTATCTTTAGTCATTATAACCACTCCTCCTCTTTGGATTATCCCAATCTAAAAATTCCTTCTCTGCTCTTTCTCTACATTCAGGACAAAATCCTCTGCCCATTCCATCAGTACATAAATGAGCATTTCCATCTTTACCACAATACCAACAAAGATAAAAACTATTTTGTTTTGAAGGATGCCAAGGACTATCTTTACTTCCTTTATCAATAAAAAAATGTCCACATTCTTTTTCAAATTCCTCATTAGTCATGTTTGCAAAATGTTCTTCAATCTTTTTGAGTGCTTCTACCATGTTCATTTTATTTATCACTCCTAATATTATAGAATAGAGAGACTTCATAATCTCCCTATTCTACATTTATTAATCCGTAGACTATTCTAACTCACTAAGCATCTTTTTAAGTTCATCCTCAGACATATTTTGCAAATTAGATTCTTGTTTTGTTGCTAAAATTTCCATAATCTTTTGCTTCTTTTCTTTTTGCTCTTTCGCTTGAAGTCTCATATTTTCTTCTTCTTGCTTTACCTTAACAATATATTTTACAATTTCAATCTTGGTATCAAGTTCTTGGTCTTGCTTAGTTTTAATATCTAAAAGGCTTTCTTCGTTGACTTGTTTAAGCTGAGAATTTAATACTTTGAAAACTGAATCTAAGTCCCTCACATTTAATAACCAAAGGTCTTCAACACTAATCATACCTTTAAATTGGAATCTAAAACCATTACGGGTAGCAACCTCAAAGATATTTGTTGTGTTTGTCATAATAAATACACGCTCCTCAATTTTTATTTATTTTTAGAATTTAATCTTAACCATTCTCTCCATGTTACCTTTGACTTTAACTAACAATTCATTTCTTTTAGTTGATGAAAAGGCAATTCCACTCAATTGATCATTTGCATCCTTTACAGCCAATTTACTTCCCAATGCCTCCATAACTTTTCTATGAGTGTTTAGTTCTTGATTTAAAAACTCATTGTAAAATGATGAAGGTTGTTCTGTATTTATACAGTCCTTTAACATGAACATATAATGGCGGTGGCCTTGATTGTGCTGACCATCCCACCAATTTGGTGAATAGCATACAACTGACACTGGTATAAATTGATTAGTTTTTAATCCCCATATTTCTTTTGACGATACATTGGATGGTAATTTTTCCTTAATAGTAAATCCCTTAACTTTATAAAAAGTAACTTCAGCAACCTGAACTTTTTCATCTTGTCTTAATTCCTTAGCATAGTCAAAAGTGAATATTTGTCCATCAAATTCTACTTCTGCTCTAAAACCACCCCTTCCACCTCTATTAGAGAAGTTATGAACTAAAAATCTATAAGTTCCTTCTTGCATTCTTCCTTTATCTGTCCAAGTAATATTTTCAACAGCAGGTTCATTCTCCCTTGGTCTCTGAATATCAACATCTAATTGACCCGTTGTACGAATATTATTTTTTGCACCATAGTAAATCAAGTTTCCATTAGGTTCATAACAATGAGCATCGAGATCATTACTATCAAATTTATCATCATTCCACTGTATAGAGAATCTTAAAACACCTTCTACATTGCCTCCTGCACTTTTAACTTTATCTTTCATTGAACTATCCGTGATATTCCCAGAATAAGACCATGAAAAATTATTATCCCATTTAAACATAGTCTTAGAATCCTTATTCTCTGGAGCTATAAGAGAAACCATATTACTAGCATGTTTATTTTCCAAAAATACTTCAAGTTCTTTTGCTGTAGGCAAGATATCTTTGATAAAATTATCAATAGAAACCTCTTCAACCTTAGAAAATTTCTTAGGATTAACAGGAATGCTACTAGACATTTCATCAAAAATATCTAATCCACTGATTCTTTTTGCAGAATCTTTATTAGAGAATAAGATGTTGTTAACTGTAATATCATTGAGAGTAGCAAATCTACGATTTAATGAATCCATATATCCAAGTTCTTGCAATGTCTTCTTGGCATCATCGAGCATTTTCTTGGTATATATGGGCTTGCTGCGTTTGTAGTTTTCTGGAGCCACAATCGCTTCATATTTCTTAACTGCTAAATCCAAATCCATACCTTCGCTGATATTGATAAGTAATGTTCCAATTGAATGATTCTTAATTCGACCAATAGAACCACCAACTTTTACGGATTGTTCCCAAGTGTAATTTTCTTTTTCTTCTGCTGATAATTTGTCATATGCTTTTTTGTATTTTAGAAACTCAGTTAATACTGCTTTCCATTCTTCTCCTTTATACAACGAATTCTGAGATATAAGTTCTAATACAGTAAGCAAACTTTCTTCAGTGATTTCATCTAGTGATCTTTTGAAAACATTTCGTGTATCCCTAAAACCACCCTTAATATCACCTTCAGATTTATTTGACTTATCTACGAATTTATCAGGAAGTTCTAAGAAAAAATGTTCCCATTCAATTATTTTTCCGTTTTCACAATTCTCATAATTTTTATTTGTCCCAATCTTTTTGTCTTTAGAAACATAAATATTTGAAACAAGTTGAGATTTAACAAATTTAGATAGTACATCAATTACTGGTTGAAAGGTTATATCTCCTGTTTCAAAGTCCCAAATAGTTGTGATTTTATTATTTACAAGGAAGACTACATTACCAATGTTTTTGATAAAATGTCTGCAACAACTACAATCATGTTCTCTTCTTTGTCTAAAGATTTCGTTTTTACCATCGGGGTAGCTATCCAGATACAAATTCCATAGAACATCTTTGTCTAACTCAACTTCAAATAAATGAGTAGCATCCTTTGACATTTGCTTAAAATGTTCCTGCATTAATACTTTAAATTCTCCAAAATTCATCTTAATCAATCTCCTTTTAATTTTATTTTATGATTCAGCATAGTTGAAAGATAAGATTTTAGTTATGTATAATTTCCTCTACCCATAACTTGTTTCACATCCTTTCGATGTTTAAATTATGTAATGTTTTGAACTTCTATGTGTTTAGTATAACATTATTTCTCTATCTATGTCAAGAATTATTTTCCATATAAATCAACTATATTTCTCTTCTAACAAATCAAAAACCTGCTTCAAATACTTATACTTATCAACTAATTCCATTCCATTAACAGCATCTAAATGTTTTTCTCCAAATTTATTTCCTTCAATAGCACAACTGGCTAAAGCGCTCTCATATTTAGTGACTTCTTGCATAACCCATAGAAAACTTCCTTGTTTTTCTTTTTTCATTTTATGCTTAACTCCTAATTATTTTATTTCTTGATTCATAATATAAAAAAATATAGATTAGAAAGTAAAGTGGAAATTATCTAAAATTCACGCAATCTAAACAAGATTGACCGTACTCCCTCGATGAGCATTTTTCATAATCCATACCAATAATACATCTTTTCTCCATAAATCTTCGTTTAATAGAATCTGCTGCATCATATAATCCGAATTTATTAGCAATTGCATGTAGATCATACATTTGCTCAACCAAAGAATCTTGTCTTTGTGGAAATTGTTCTACTTTTTTAAGTTGCTCTTTCCACATTGAAATTGATTCATTCTTAACACACTGAGAACAATCTTCTGCACGAATCCATCCACAAGTCATAGTTTGTAATTTTGCATTATAGTTTTGATGATAACATCTTGTAATATTTTTACATAGTAAATCCATTTATATTCCTCCAATCATATGAGTATATTAATCCTTTACAATCTCCAATGTTGAACAAACATCATCTACACTACTATACCTATCTTTATTGTCATTCCATGCTACTATAGCTTCATTTACTGCTAAAGGCACATTACAATCTAAACAATTCTGAATTTCTTTAAATTCATTCTTACTAACCTTAAATTTCTTATCATTACTGTCGAATTTTTCTATATCAAATATTGCAGTATATTTAACTTTCATATCTATCTCCTCCCTCTATAAACCTTACAAGCGAGTATTTATAGTGAATTAATTCCCTAACAATAATATTTCCGCATTTAAATTTTCAATCCTTTTATTAATTTCAATAGTATAATTATCCAAATATTCCTGCTGACTTTTAATTTCTGACTCTAATTGCGTCTTTGTTTGATAACTAATAAATTTGATATATTCTTGTTCAGTAATTTTACACCAAGTTAAACCAGAATCTTTCAAATCTGCTACCATATATGATTCATATTCATCATAAACAAGTAAACCGTTTTCATGAGATATTACTTCTGAAACATACCAATCCTCATTAAATGACTTCTTTTCAATTAATCTAGCGCACCAGTCTCCTAGCTCATCCATATCAAATATTTTTATATATTTTGGATATTTCATAAATTTAATTATCCATCCTAACACTTTTCCTCTTTATAAAATCTACCAATATAATAATATTTACTTTCATCTTCTACCTCGTCATTAGACCATAAATTACCCATAAACTCCTTAATCTGACCACTACAAGTCCATCCATCTTGTTCCATTTCTTTGATATGACTTAATCTCTCTTCAGCATTATCATAATTGAATGTTTTTGAATGAGAGTATTTAAGTAGTTTCATAATAAATGCTCCTTTTTAATTATAGTCATCACAATATCCTTTTTCTTCAACTTCTTCTTGCTGTAAAGTGCAAAACAATTGATCAAATCCATATCCATTATGTGTCTCATTTTCTGGTATAGATATTGAATGACCACATGTTAAACAATTCATTCCCTTATGTTCTTCATAATCAATTCCATTTTTTAATCCTTCAATATATCCATCAACCAAGGTATTGAATTGCTCTAACCAGTACCCGTTTTGTAGACCACTTTGCAATTCTGAATATAACTTTTTGATTTGGTTCAATTTATTCAAATCTGACTTATAAGTTTCTAAGTTTTTCACTAAAAAATCGCTCCTTCCTCAATTAAAATCAAAGTTTGAAAGGATTGCTCTTCAATTTTTTCTAAACTATATGATAAGAATGCTTTTTTAGAAATAATAATATCTTTTTGTTTTATCCATTCTTCAGCTTCTATTTGAGAATCAAATGATTCTGGTCTTATAAAAGATAGTGGAATTACAAATATACGATACTTATTATTTGCATTATCTTTTACAATTTGATAATATTGTAAAAACTTGTTTGTGCTTTTGTTAAATATTGCAAATGTATGACTATTATCCACATTATCAAAATATTCCTTCTTAAAATCACTAAATGACTTCATAATAAAACCTCCTAATACATTTTATTTGCCTTCAATTCTTAGGTTTAAACTATCTAATATCACCTTTAATCATTCTATCATTTTCATCATAATCGATACTATATTCTTTCTGACATTTAAGACATTGTAACCAACTTGGCCCTGCTAACCCTACATCACTTAGTCCTATATGTTTTTTTACGAATTTTTCTTTCAGTTGTATTTCCATATTTGGTAATATTATGAATAACTTCATATGTTCTTTCTTCAACAACAACTAAGCATTCGCCACATTCGCATTTTGGTTTTAAATATTTCATTTTACATTTTCCTTTCTAAATACGACAAAATCCTCGATTTAAATGCTAAACATATAGTTTATATCTTTAGAAAAGATTCTTCTTTTAATCTCTATTTCCAATATCTCTACAATATCTTCCTCGTTAATTTCTTCATTTTCTACAAAATCATTCAATTCTTTCTCAGAATTGAATTGCATAGTTTTATAGCCATCTCTCTCAAAATAACATACCTGAAATTTAACCATAATTACTTTCCACCATGTTCCCAAGTATCTTCTTCGCCATTCTCATGAACAATAACACTTGATTCACACATAATACACCCATAATTATGAATCTCACTATATCCAATACCTTCACTTGAATCAAATTCCATAGTTTCTCCACAATATTTACAAATCATAATCAAAACTCCTTTCTGCTAAATAAAACTAGATTTTCATATGGTTATTTGTTAATTACATTTTCTATTTGTTTATGATTAAATATCTTATTAAAACTCCAAAAATATAATTTTGTTTTTGTAGTTAATGATTTATCTATATCGGTTATTTCATATTCTTCTGTGTAATCTTTGAGTATTACAATATCACCAATTTTTAATTTCTTAGCCTCTAATAATTTCATAATTACTCCTTTAAATTTACTTTTCTATCGTGTTTCTAATTCTTTCGTAAAAGTATTTAAATATGGTTTATATTGATCATAATCAACAACGTATCTTGGAGGTGGTTCTGGAACTGTATCATAACGCTCCATAACATCTAAAAATTTACTGCCCTTGATCTCTTAATATGATCTGTAGTCATTTCAGATATCTTTAAACGTTTATCATCTAAAGTTATCCAAACAGAATAATCCATTTTAGATACTTCATTTACTATATGCAATGATGGAATATTATAAATCCTCTTATTAAAATCTTTTAATTCAATAGGTAATTCACCTCTATAACTTCTCTCACATTCTCTAACACACCATTTATTTAATCTTTCTTCTTTTGTTTCTGGTTTTCCTGCCATTTCAAATCCTTCATAAGTGCCAGGATCAATAGGAGCTTCATCTAATTCCTCATCTGATAAATAAGCATAATCGTCTTCGTTGTTTTTATCAAAATATTCTTTTGGTCTACTATTCATGCCCCATGCTTTATTACATTTCTCGTCACAAGCAACAACCACTGATTGACCAAAATAAGTTATATCCTTTTGTATCATGTTAATTCCTCCTCCCATCAAACCACACTTTTATGGTATAATTTACTACTATTATATACTTATTTGCGACAATATAGGATAATAATTGACAATATATTACTTAATTTTTCTCTCATTTTGTATAATTTCGATTATTGGCTCACTTACAAAATTAAAAAAACTTTTACACCCTAGATACAAGAAATAACCAACAAAAATAGTTGCACCGCCAATTACAACAAATAAAAATATATAATCCATATATGGTTTGGGAGTGAATATTAAATATATAGTGCCTACTGCAAATAATACACAAAAAACAATTATTCCTAAACGTGCAAGCAGATTAATAAATTGTACTTTATTTCTTTTAATTAAACTCACTTTAATCCTCCTCTTCAATTTTCTAACTAAATAAATCTTCAACTTTGCAATATAACACATCATCTTTATACAATTTATCCTCAATAACTTTTATAGATGTTTTAAATCCTCCTCGTAAAGATATCAAGCACTCATTTTTATCAATATATTTAGCTACAACAACTGCTTTTATTCCTTGTGCAGATATAAATCTTTCAACTATTTTTTCAAAACTAATAATCATAAATTACTCTCCTTTAATATATTGCTAATAAATTAACAGCGCCTTCGTAATCTTTTCCAGTTTCTTTACAAAATTCTTCCCAATCATCTTGTGAAGTTTTAAATTCCCAAACCATTTTCTTTTCAGTTTTAAATTCACCATTATCATTTATATACACATCCCTAAGTTCTTGTTTAGGTATTCTATTGTCTTTTAACCATTGGATGTATTCGTCTCTAACTTCGCTTGTAATACTGTAATCTTTCATAAAATATTCCATCTTCCTTTCAATTAAAAAATTAATCCTACTCTACAATCGTAATAATGTGTATTTTATCTTCTTGATAATGAGCTTTAATCAATCTGTCCTTATATTCTCTTGCTTTTTCAATATCATTAAAATCATCACTTAAATTCCACCCATTATTTACACTGTAAAATATTACTCTAAACATTTTATTCCTCCTCACTTTCACCAAGCATTTTAAATTCTTTTTGCAATCCTTCTAATCCTGTTGAAATTACTTTATGCATAACAAAACCTTCAAATTCTCCCTTTGCTTCGAGAACTGTTTTATCCATTTGTTCATTGAAACTACTTTGAATAAAAGGCACATTGCTTTCAATTTCTTGTCTCAACATCTTAATCCCTTTAAGAATAGTTTCTTTATCTGCTTTAGTTGGTGGTTTTTTCTCACTTAATAATGCTTCGGCTTGTTCTGTTAGTACCCTAAGTGACTTCCCGATTTTTTGCATTTCCTTTTCAAACTCTTTCTCAAATTCTTGACGCTTATCAAATTGTGGGCAATCTTCTATCATTTTACCATCTAATCTTCTAAGTGTAACAGGTACACCATCACCAACATTCATTGATGTAATTGCTTCTGCAAATTGTGAATATGACATTTCAACCTCAATATAAGGTTTTGTATTAGCATGAAACCAATCTCTATTTAACATTCGATCAATTTTAGTAGGAGAAATCTTGAGTTTAATAGTATGACTATGTTGAATAGAACTCCCAAATAGATTTTGACTAAAACTACATGAACTTCTTGTGATACCTAACATTGCAAAACTTTTATGCTCAATAGTTGTACGATCATCCATTTTATTCATCCTTCTTTCTAAAAGCATTCGAATCTTAATTTTGATCGGTTTTTATAACCCTGGTATAAAGTCCTTAATTTCTTTTACGGTATTTTTAATTTTCGTCATTATTGAATTTTCTTCAAGATATTGAAGTCCTTCTAAAGTAATTCTAATATCCATATCTTTAAAACTAGGATAAGATTGCCCCATCATATAAATAGATTCTAGTCCATCAATATAATGATTTTCAATTAGCATTTGCATTAATCTCGTCCATCTAAGTTCTGATATCTTTAATACCTCATGTGAAATTGAATCAAAATCAAAATCTTCATTATCTATTTCTTGTTCCAGTGTTTTTAATACTTTGTAAATTGATTTAAAATTGATATCCATAGTTATTTCCTCCTTCTACTATACCATAAACTTCGTCATTCATAGTAAACTAATCTTGCTTTTTCTAAGTATTCATCAAATTGATCTTCTGAAATATTTCTCGAAACAAACATTGCTGAAACATATCCTCGAAAGAAATAATAATTATCTGAACTTGGGTGATTAATAAACTCATTAAAATAATCTTCGATTTTATCCTCAAAGGTTTTCAAATTTTAACCTCCTGTATTTACAATTCCATCTTCAAAATCATCACACTGGATGCCTATCTGAAAATGTTCTCATCCAACTTCTTAATATTTCCCTTGCTTCAACTTCTGGTAAATCAGAGAATGCTTCCACTAAATAAGGTGTTGCTCCAAACATATTGGTAACTCCACTTTCTCTAAGATTATCAAGAAACTCATAATATTTTTCATTGGCATCCATTAATAATTCCACCTCTCAAAATTTCTCTTACCCTATTCTACCATATCCTCAACCTATACGTCAACAACTATAATAAATTTTATTTTTACATTTATTGTTCTTAGTATTTTTACCAAAAAGTTTAATCTCATATCCATTGTCATTACAATATTTTTCTGCTTCTGGATAAGTATAAAATTCTTTAAATGATTCTTTTGTCCCAATATTTTGTACTACCCATAACCATTGACCAGATTCATTTGTAAGAAGAACTTTTACATGCATATCATTCATCTCCTTTATATTTTATAATTTCCAAAATAATATTACTAATAATCTCTGTCTTATTCTCATTACCTCTAATAAAAATTTGTTCTGTTTTTCCAGTCCCTTTGCACATGGGACATTTATGCTTATTTCCCAATTTAATTTCCTCCACTTATCTTATATTAAATACTAACTTTTCTTTGCAATTTGAACAATATGTATTAAATGCAATATTCTTTACATTTATTTCTTTGGAATCACAATAACGATCAAAGTTTGCACAAGCATACCATTGTTCCGTATTCTCACATTTTCCCTCTTCACAAGAATGACAAATTAACTTTTCGCATATATTCATTTTACAACCTCTTTTATCTGCTATTTATCTCTCTTGGACAATTAAATCCTTCTGAGACTTCTTTTAACACTTCTCTGTGCAGCAATGTACAATATAGTTTTACAATATCAGGTTTCCCATCCTCACATGTTAATGTTGAAAACCCACACAAACAACAATCTTTATCCATTTTATATATCATCCTTCCACTATAAAATATCTATTTATGCTAATTTGAGTTTTAAAAACCCTTGACATAAGTGATTTGTGTACGCTTGAAATATCAATCCACTACCACTTCAACTAACTTATTTTCACCATTTTCATATATCACTTCAAAAATTGTTTCTTCAAAATCTAACACTTCTTTTGCTTCCGATAGTGTCATTAATAATGCATCTTCAAATAAAGAACAATATGCTTCTTCTTGAGTCCATCCT
>Ga0209416_1002082_pt1 | contig 11786 bp, 26 predicted proteins | sample RifGroF1_FD_184001 | JGI IMG/M metagenome (GOLD analysis project Ga0209416, IMG submission 184001) | Groundwater microbial communities from Rifle, Colorado, USA - Groundwater F1 (SPAdes) (version 2) | ecosystem: Environmental > Aquatic > Deep subsurface > Groundwater | place: Rifle, Colorado...
TGGGAATTCAACAACTTAAAAATACTATCCAACGATGTTAACGATAAATCCCATAAATCTTCAACCTGGATAATTCCATTATAGTGAAACCGAAATTTCATACGACTTGCTACTTCAAACATTTGATCATTTGTACTCATTTTTTATCTCCTTTTAAAATTTAATTTTTACTATTCTCTCTGATTGATTTTTAATTTTTACAATCAGTTCGCTTCTTTTTGTTGATGAAAATCCTAATCCTGATAATTGATCATCAATTTCTTTTACAGACATTTTACCACCAAGAGCTTCAAAAACCCTTTTATGCTTCATCAAATCTTCTTTCAAAAATTCATTGTAGAATCCATGAGGAGATTCAGAATTTACACAATTCTTAAGCATGAAAAAGTAATGACGATGACCAATTCCATTTTGTTTATCCCAATAATTAGGCGAATACATAACAACGGAAACTGGAATAAACTGATTGGTTTTTATGTTCCACGCTTCTTTTGATGATAAATTAGATGAAATTTTTTCTTCAATTCTAAATAATCCATTTTCAAGATGCACATATGCCACTAAAACTTTTTCTTCCTGTCGTAATTCTTTATTATATTCAAAAGAATAAATATTTCCTTCAAACTCTATTTCTGCTTTAAATCCGTTTTTTCCTCCTCGGTTGGCAAAATTATGAACTAAAAATTCATATTTTCCATTTTCCATTTTAGATAAATTAGACCATGTAATATTCTCAACAGCAGGACTTCCCTCATTCGGAAACCTAATGTCTACATCCAAAACTCCAGTTGTACGATAATTGCTCATGTTTCTAAAAGATATGACGTTGCCGTGTGGTTCATGACAATGAGCATCCAGATCATTTTTATCATGAGAATTCGGAGTATCGTTCCATTGAATTGAAAATCGCAGGACTCCTTCTACATTCCCACCAGCAGATTTAACTCTTTCTTTCATTGAACTATCAGTAATGTTTCCAGAATATGCCCATCCAAAAGAATTATCCCATTTAAACATTGAAGGTGATTTTTTATTTTCTGGAGCAATCAATGACACAAGATTAGGAGAATGCTTATTCTTAAAGAATACTTCTATTTCTCTGGCTGTTGGCAAAACATTTTCAATAAAATCATTTACGGGAACTTCTTCTATTTTTGAAAACTTTTTTGGACTAATAACCACATCAGAAACTAAGTCATCAAAAACATTTCCAGAGATTCTTTTAGAAGCATCTTTATTAGAAAATAAAATATTGTTTACAGTAATGTCATCTAAATTTGCATATCTGCGATTTAAAGATTCTAAATAACCTAATTTCTCAATTTCTTTTTTTGCATCTTCTAACATTTGTTTGGTAAAAATTGCTTTAGGTCTTTTATAATTTGTTGGAGCAACAATTTGTTCATACCGTCTAACTGCTTGATCTAAATCCATATTTTCACTAATATCAACTAAAAGAGTTCCAATGCTGTGATTTCTAATTTTTCCAATGACACTTCCAACATCAATAGATTTTGTCCAAGCATAATTATTTTTTTCTGTATCAGTATTTAATTTTTCATATTCTTTTTTCAATGTTAAAAATTTTTCTAAAACCGACTTCCACTCTTCTCCTTTATATAAGGAATTCTGAGAAATCAACTCCAATACAGTTAAAACACTTTCTTTACTGATTTCATTAAGAGATCGTTGAAAAACACTTTTGATATCTCGATATGAACCCTTTACGTCTCCCTCGGTTTTACCAGATCGATTCACAAAATTATTCGGTAATTCCAAATAAAAATGATCCCATTCATGAACTATTCCATTTTTTAATTCTTCGTAATTTTTATCTGTTCCAATTTTTGCATATTGAGAAAAATAAATATCAGTTACAGGCTTTGATCTTATATGTTTAGATAAGGCATCGATAACAATTTGAAACACTAGATCATTTGTTTCAAAATCCCAAATGGTTTGAATTTTATTGTTTTCGTCAATGCACACAGCATTTCCAATTGCTCTAATGAATTGTTTACAACAAGAACAATCATATTCCCGTCTTTCTCTATAAATTTCATTTGTTCCAGGAAGAAAGCTATCTAAATATAAATTCCATAACTCGTCTTTATCTAAAGACACTTCAAATAATTGATTTGTATTTTTTGTTAGATTTTTGAAATTTTGTTGCATAATTTCTTTAAATTCTTTAAACTTCATTTTTTACTTTATCCTTTCTTATTTTATATGTTTTTTATACTTACTCTAATATAATACGAAATATTATTGGATTTGTCAATAGGCAATTTTTATTTAATAATAAAGTCGTTTTTTATTCAATATTAATTTTACCAATTCCAAAAAATATTGTGCCACAATTTCCTTTACACAATAAATATTTATTTAAATTTTTTAAATTATCTATAAACATTATCTCAGATTTTAACAAACCCTTTAGTGTGTTAATATTTTCTTCTAATAAATTAGTTAAATTATTTTTTTCTATAAATATAATTTGATTCTACATTTTATTTTTCTACCATCCATTCATCCCAATCTTCAACGATTTTCTTAATTGTTTTTCTATACGCAATATTCTCTGATCCTATAAACTCTAAAATATTGACTGCCAAAGATAAATTTTCAATTGCTTGCTTTAAGATTTCTGGATTTTTCTGTACTTTTTTTAGGACAATACTGGTGGTAGTTTTTTTAACCAATTTTTACTCCTTGTTTATTTTTCGTGTAGTTGTTTATTTTTTATTATTTGGCTTCATGCTCGATTCGTGTTTTACAAGAACAATCAAAACCATTTTGAATTCTAGCTTTTTGATCTTCTGGATAATCAGCTAAACATTTAATTAATTTATTTATTATATCAAGACTTGTTTTTCTATCAAACCATAATTTCAATGAAGTATGAATAGGTTTATCTTTTTCAAGAACTTCTATACAAATTGATCCGAATGAATTATTATCTATAGAAATTCTATGTTGAATTTCATCTTGATCAATGTCATATTCTTCTGTTTTATATTTAAAGTATCTATCAATAACATCTTGATTCATTATTATTTCTCCTAATAAAATAATCATTTTATTTTTTTTTATTATTTCTAATCCCACTCCACTATTCCATTTTCATGAAATTTATCCATTGTGTCACTATCAGAAGAGATTTCTGTATATTCACCAATTTTTGTCCAAAATGTACTAAAAGTTTTTCCACAATGCTTACAGGCTCTTTCGATTTTTTTTAGTTTATAACCCGTATATCTATAACTCCACGGATCAATTTTCTCTCCCAATAATTCATTAGCTTTCCAGGGCTTAGCCATCCACTTAGAGGTATAGTTTATAACTTCATGTCTATCTTCTAAACATTCTTTTGTATGAAAATCTTTTTCTACTTTATTTTTGAGCACAAAATATAATATGATTACTGCAACAGCTACTAATATCCATTCAAATATTGTCATCACTCACCGTCTCTTTCTAAAATCCGATAACCACAATTTTTTTCTATATTTTCCACCACTCAAAGCATGAGCATTATACCTACACCAAGTACAAACATGGTTTCTATCCCATGTATGATAACCATAGTGGCACTTCAAAAAGTGTATAATCCATTTTATCATTTCCATTATTACTCTCCATCAATAAATATTTTATCTTCATTTCTAGTCGCAAGATATAATGACACACTAAACATTATAACACAACCGACAATCATGCCAACAACAAAACAAATGAATCCAGTCCAAAAATATGTCACCGTTCACCTCTAGATATTTTTTCAATGGACAACACATCATGCTCATCGATTTTTTCTCCATCTTGAATAGAAAAAATAATACTATTAAGAAACCTGACAATGTTTTTCATATCATCTACATAGTCTTTCATTCCGCTCATTGATATTGTTTTAGTACCAGTTCCATCTTGTGGAAACGGCACACTAGCAATAGCTTTGAGTATTCTGTACGTTGTTGATTTTTTATTCATGATTTACCATCCTTTAATTTACTTCCTCTCCAAAGACCAAGAATATAACAAATCATTCCAAATATCCACATTATCCAAAAATTATCCATTATTCACCATCCTTTAGTTCTTCTTCGTTGTCCGCTATAATAATCTTGATAATTGTATTTTTTAATTCTCTATAACAGTTCCAACAAAGATTGCTTGGCTTCACACTATTTGTAGTTTCTTCATACAGTCTTCCACATCTATCACACCATTCTCCCATCATTCACCGTCCTTTGGTTTATAAAGAGAAAGAAATGTAACTTCTACTTCAACTTCATGCCCTGTTTTTTGAACATGATAGCGAGCTTTTGAACGCATATTGGTTACGATGTCTCGCCGTTCAAGAAATGGTTTACCATAACAATCTCCTGTTTCTGAATATCCACAGTTCCGGCAACTAACCCTAATTTCAATAGCATTTTGGCGAGTGCTTTTAACTTTCATCATTTACCTCTCTTATTGAACCCAACAATCGAGAATGAATAGCTCCACATTTAGGACATTTTTTACCACATCCACCAAAAGAAAAAGAATATGCCCAAACCAATGTTCCACAATAAGGACATTTTATTTGTACTTGTGATTTGCCATTTGCCCTGCTAATTCTTCTAACAATTTCATTATCCTTATATTCTGTTTTTTTACCCTGTTTGTTTGTAATTATTGTATTCATCATTCCTCTTTGGGATTGTCATAAACATTATCTTCATCACCCCATATACCATGAGATATTGCTAGTCCACAAGTGCTACATTTATTTTTTAGCTCCGCTTCCAATTCTGCGATACGTTTTTCAGCATCACAAAGCAGGCGTTCGATGTGTTCGCGGTTGTCCTCGACTTGTTGGAGACGTGATTGGAGACGGGAAACCTCCCTTACCAACAATTCAATGTGTGGTCTCCTAAACTCTGTTTTGCCATTCCTAAAATCATCAATGATTGTTTCAACTGTGTTTATTTTCATTTTAACCAACTCCATTAATTAAATGTTTCCATGTTTTGTTTTTAGCTATATACTGTACATGCCTTTGTGAGATATTAAATTTCTCTGATATTGTTTTTGTTGGTATACCGTTGCTTACTAAGTGTTTAATATTAAGAACTTGATTTTTTGTGAGTTTTGCATTTCCATTTTTTTCTCCCTTTGGCTGATGTTGCCATTTCCCCTTTTCTATTGCATCATTTATGTTGTCAAGGTTTGTTCCTAAAAACAAGTGATCTGGGTTTATACAAAGTCTATTGTCACACTTATGGCACACAAACAGACCATCTTTAATTTCTCCGTTTGTAATTATCCACATTAGCCTGTGTGCTTGATAAAACTTTCCTCTTATACCTAAATGTCCATATCCTTTACTTGTTGATTTTGTCCATTCCCAACATCCTGTATTTTTATTTATTTCATATTGAAAATGCTCACGTATCCGTTCTCTTGCTTCCTCAATCCATTCAGGTGTAAATTCAGTCATTGTTTGCTTCCTTTTGCTTTACTAACGCTTTTGCTACTATCCCAAGTAAATAATATTTATCAGGATATGCGTTTTGAGTTAATTCAACTCGTATACTATGTAATGTTTTCTTCAACCTCTCAATCTCCGCATCCTTCTGTGCTATGGTTGCGGTGAGAGTATCATATTCTGATTGCAAAATGTATTGAACTTCTCCAATCCATGTTTCTCCTTCATTGCAATCCCAAGAATAATCGTCATTCTCATTACAATAAATAAATAATTGTTCTGGATATTCCATCACTTCACCTCCACATACTCAATAGGCTTGCCACATGACGGGCAGTGTCTAAATTCTGGATGTGTTGCATGGTATCCACAATTTTCTGGTGAGTTATACATTTTTCGACCATCAAAATCATGGAGTACCCACTCGCATTCACTAACTACGACAAGGGGACACCAATCTGGACGATTTTCAAGATAGTTATCTACAGCTTTATTCATGGGAATGCATCTGAGTCTTCCAATGTCATATTTATCACAAGATAATTTACAAGAGTAACAAGACTTTGATAATTCGCCATCTATCATAATTTTAATTACACTCATCATGCCTTACTTTCTTTATCGTCTTTTTCGATTCTTAAATTATAAACAAAACTAAGATAAACTAGAAAAACAAACGCACCAAGAAATATTAAAATAGTTGGAATAAAAACTAACCACCAAGATATTTCAATCAATTTTATTAATCTAGCCATAACTATCATTCCTTGAATTACAGCATAAACAAAATATCCAGTCCAAAATGTTGATCTATCCATTATTTCTCCTTATTTATATTTTTTGCTTTTAAAGATAACTTTTCTGATTATGGCAACCGCTATTATTTTCTGGATAAAAGAAATCTAATAATTTTTTTCCACCAGTTCCAAATTGAAAGATTTGACTACGTATTGTGTTCATTTCTGCATTTCCAGCACTCCAATATCGATGATCATCAGACATTTCAAATGTCCAATCGTGATTTCTTAAATTATCAGAAAGTTTTAACAATCCTGGTATTAATTTAGAATCACAAATAATTGTATAATCGTTTTCTTGAATCTCAAGATTGTTGGTTATTAAAATATATTTTTCATCCTCAGAATGAACGGTCAGTCTAGATTTATAAATTTTTATTTCTGCATATTCTTCCATTTTATTTTCCTTTCTTTTTTCTAATAAAATAACAATTTTATTTAATAATATATGTTCTCTATATATTTAATTAAATATTCTTTTAATTTTTCTTTATCGTTTTCAACAACCTCATTTATAACAACCTCCAGCAACTTATTTAATGCAGTACCAATTTCTTCTCTTTGTAATCCTAATTCTATCATATCATATCCATTTACTGCAAGGTCTTTAATTTGGAAACAACTTTCTTCTTCAATAACTTCATTAATAATTTCTAAAAATTTTAAAACTTCGTTTTTTCTTTGTTCAAATAAATCTGGATTTTGAGCAGATATATCACCAATTTTTACATCACATAATAATACAAGTAATTCTTGTCCTATATTATTTAACATTCTTTTAACATATTTTTTTTCAGGAATAAATTCAATATCATGGTATTTTATCAAAGTTAAAACATCTTCCCTGGTTTTATTATCATATTTATATTTCATTAAAAATTCTTGTGCTTTTGTTACAGAATATTTTGCATGATATTTAAAATGATCAATCCCGTTTTCATCAATTGTTCTTGTTTCTATTTTTCCCATATCGTGTAAAAATAAGGCTAAATGAACTCTTAGATCTTTTTTTCCAGAATATAATACCGACATAAGACTATGATTGCCTACATCATAAATGTGATAAGGATTATTTTGTTCTACGCTAAACAATTTTAAAAATTCGGGATAAATATATTCCATTAGCCTAGAATAAACAAGCATGTCTAAACCAAAATCGTTCATTATTATTTTATTAAATTCATCTCTGATTCGTTCTTTTGCGATATTAGATAATAGATAACCATTATTTTTAATAGCATCAAATGTTTTTGATTCTATTGCAAATTTATACTTAGAAGCAAACCTAATAATTCTCAACATTCTTAATGCATCTTCAGTAATTCTATTATTGGGATTTCCAACACAACAAATCAATTTATCTTCAATGTCTTGTCGACCATTATAGGGATCAATAATTTCAGATCCGTTACTTGCCATAGCATTAATAGTAATATCTCTCCTAGAAAGATCATCTAACAAAGAAGTGGTGTATTCAACAGAATCGGGTCTTCTACCATCTGAATATTTTCCATCTTTTCTAAAAGTTGTAATTTCATAAGGAATATTTTCAATCATAACTGTAATAGTACCATGTTTAATTCCAGTTGGAATAATGAGGAAGTCATTGAAAACTTTTATGATCTCATTTGGAGTAGCTGAAGTAGTAATATCATAGTCTTTTGGAATATTGTTCATTACTATATCACGAACTGCACCACCACACAGATAGGCTTCAAATCCAGAATTATTCAATTTTTCAATAATACGCATTGCATTCTTTATCATAATTTCACATTCCTATGCATTCAAAATATAATTTCGTTAATTCAGGGATATTTGCTCCAAATTGAAGTTCAGATTCATCATACCATACATTGAAATTTTTTTCAAATTCTTCTGCTTTTTCAATAACTTCATCATATGTATATAGTCCATTTTTAATTGCCAGAAGTTCTTCTGCATTAGAAAGAGGAAAAGTTATTTTTCCTGTTTTCAAAAGTTCTTCTCCTTCGGTAAGTAATCTGAAAAGATGACTTGCATGTTTACAGTCATATCCATAACTTTCTTCCAATTCTCTTCGTTTAGGATTTCTATTTTTCATCCATTCTTGATAGTGATCCCAATTCTCTTTTGTTTCTCTATATTCTTTTTCTCTATTATATTCATCAACGAATTCATCTTTCAATAAATTTTTATTCAATGTTCCCATAGCTTTTATCAATGCAAAACTAATTTTAGGACTATCTGTAAGCCTAAAATCACTCCTATGGGGTTTTGCCTTTGGTGGATCTATAAACCATTGCCGGTGCCTCTTAATGGCGTTTAACTGACTAAAACCATATCCCGTAAAGGTAAATTTTGATTTCTTAGAAATAAATAGATTCTTATTTTCTAAAATTTTTTCCCAAATAGGAGTTGATAATATAATATTGCTTTCTGAAATAAATAATAATTCTATAATATTAGGATTAGAATCAGCACAAATCTTAAAAAATTTAGGTAAACTATAAATTGCTCTATCTTCTTCTTCAAACCCACTATCTTTTTGATCAAAATTCATAAACGGATGTAAAAGTATTTCCATAGGAGGAATACAAACTCCACGATAGTCATAATCAGATTCAGGAGTATAAGTACCATACAATCTACTTCCTGTTACACATTCAAAAATTCTTGTTTTCTCAACATCGAAATTCATATTGTTCTACTCCTAATAAAAAATCATTTTTCCATTATTAATTCCAAAATCTTTACAAACACAGGTTATTCTATCATCTTTATATCCCATAATACATAAACGATCTAATTTATCTATACTTCTTCCTTTATGATCGATAAATGCTTCTATTTCATTTTTATCTTCTGGAACATTATACATATTAAATTCAGGATCATAAGATTTTTCAAATCTTTTTTCAAAATCTTTTCTTTGTTTTATTCTTTCATTATATTTTTCTAAAATAAAATCTCTTTTTCCTATTTCCAAAAGAAGAAGTTCTTCTTCATCAACATATACTAAAGCAAAAACATTTTCTTCCATATTGACCTCTTAATAAAACAACGATTTTATTTCTCAATTCAAAGTTGAACATCCCATTTCGGGTTCAATTTTAAATGTTTTTACAAATTCATAAAAACAATTATCACATAAATCAAACATAAAAACATCCATATCAATAAATGAACCCCATCCAAATTCAACAGTAAAATGCTCTATTTCTCCATTGGAATGTCCATCTTCATTTATAAATTCTTTTCCACATTTATTACAAATTGTAGATGTAAGAACATCTCTTTGAACCATTTGTGTTTCGTATTTTTTCATAATTCTCCTAATAAAATCATCGTTTTATTATACATCGTTTTTCAAAAGAAATTCAGGATTAATAACTTTAAAACTAATGTTGTTTTCATAGTTCCTAAGCACCAATCCCTCTCTTAGAGTATCAAATAATACGCTTTTTCCTTTTGCATAATCAACCATTTCCTGCATTGTAGGAAATAAGGAAAAATCTTTTTCTAAAATGGGAACAAATTTGAGATTTAATTTATCCAGAATTTCTTTTGCAGTAATGCTATCGATGATTTTGCCATCAACAATTAAATTGAAAATATATAACTCATATCCTCTGATCTTATATTTATTTCCCTGAATTCCCTGTCCTAAAATTTCTCCTTGAAGAACAATGGTTTTATTGAATGGAATTTGCAGCAATTTTTCTTTTAATCTTGCATATTTAGCAACCGTCCACCAGGAACTGTTATTTGGTTTATTTAATTTTAAATTTCTACTACAAACCCCAAATTCTATATTATTTCGGAAAAAAAGTTTTTTATTTTTCACAATAAAAACAGTTAAAGACTGTCCATCAACCTTTTCGGTAACAATAAATTTTAAATCTTTCCAATGATAATAATAATTGGGAAATAATTGAATTCTATCTTCGTCTGTTTTTTTAATCCAATTGGGAAAACCGCCTCTCTTTTTAGGAAATAATTTTTTATACCATTTTTGTTTACGAAGCCATCTTTCTAATTGACTTTTCTTAATGTTATTTTCTCGTTCTTCCTGTTCTGCTTGAGGATCATGTTTTGTAACTCTTAAAACACTTGTTACATCATCTCCTTCTTTCCAATTTTTATCTGGAAGAATTGATAACGGCATCACTAATCCTTGACTGATTTGTTTTCGTAATTTAATAGTTTTTACTTTATATTTTCTGTCCTTCATAAATTCAAACATGGGAAGATCTGGAAGAATTGAATCAATTTCAAAATAAACTACAAGATCCCCAACATTAAAATTATCTTTTTTAGCAATAACACATTTCCAACCTAGAACAGTGGCAACTTCAATTCTATCCGCTCCTTCTATTGGAGAAATATCAATAATTTTTTGAACACTGGCTAATTTTCTATCCATTATTTTTATATTCCTTTCAATATAATAAAATTTCTATTTTATCTTTCTTCTATTTTAAGAGCAATCATATTGTTTAAATTGATAACACTAACAAGATTATTTTCAGCTTGATAAATGAACAAAAAACCATTTTTATATGTTTCATGCTCAACATTATCTATTTCAATAAGTGTTTCAATATGATCTGTTCTTTTAATACGGTACATTTTTGTTTTCATTTTCAAACTCTTTTCTGTTATTAGTATAATAAAATTTCCGTTTTATCAGGTATTGAAGTTTCAATTTCAATGTTGCTAATTGAAGCATTCCATCTTACTGTTTCTCCATCATCATCTTGAAATTCTTGAGGAAGTCCCATAATACAATTACCACCCCATTCCAATTTAATCATTTGTAAATATTGGATTAGCTGATCAATTGTCATTTGGCTGTTATCGTCTTCTTCTTGATCATAAAATATAATTCTCATTGTTCCTGCCTTTCTTCGGTATAAACAACATCCACAGGAAAAACTTCATATTTTTCTTTAGACGTTTTCATTATACCATCTAATTGTTGTTGAGCCAATTCTTTATCTAAATAAACGAAAAATCCAGAAATATTTTTTCCACCTAGGGCTTGTTTGGTTTTCTTATCTCTAACAATAAAACCCTGATAACGAATTCTTGGTATCAAAGAATTTCTCAAAATTTCTGCTTTAAGTTCCTGTAATTGTTTGACCAACTGTTTATTTTTGTTATTACCGAATGGGTTTAATTTCATGCTTTTATTTCTCCTTTTCTTTTTTCAAATTCTTCAATTATTTCAACTGATCGTTTTAATCCTTTGATAATACCCTGCTTATAGTCAACATCAGAATAATATATGTTATCTTTTTCAAATTTAATTTCCTTATTAATTTTTTCTTTAATTTTATCTAAATTGATTGTATTCATAAAATTTCCTATAAAGTTTTATTTTACTTTTTTTTCATTCCACTAATTATCATTCCAAACAACATCAATAAAAACGCTCCAAGCATACTTGTCATAAATTGATCTCCTTTTCTAATAAAATAACGGTTTTATTTATCTTAAATATCAGTGGTCAAAAGTAAGTATGCCAACTCTTC
>Ga0209416_1002084_pt1 | contig 11777 bp, 12 predicted proteins | sample RifGroF1_FD_184001 | JGI IMG/M metagenome (GOLD analysis project Ga0209416, IMG submission 184001) | Groundwater microbial communities from Rifle, Colorado, USA - Groundwater F1 (SPAdes) (version 2) | ecosystem: Environmental > Aquatic > Deep subsurface > Groundwater | place: Rifle, Colorado...
AGGAGTCCTTTTCATTGATAAAATGGAGAAGTAAATTATTTGACACTGCCAGAAATGTTAAAAAGAATAATAGTAACAACAATATTAACGCTAATCCTTTTTAGTCCTAAAGGCGCTTTTGCGCAACAGAGTGTTTCCGATGTAATCGGCACTACCAAAGGTGAAGCTGTAGTTACAGAGCTAGATCAAAAAGAAGCTTTAAGAGAGGAATCTTTTACAAATCTTCTTAAACTTAATCTCCCAACCCAAACAAATAATCCGAGTTTAGTTCTAACATTTGTTGACCCTTCAGAAGAGAAGAAGGGTGTTCAGTTGGAGATAGATTCAAAAAGTTTTGTAAGTATAAAAAGTCCGTATACTCTCCCAGCCTTATCAATCGGAGACCATATCCTCAAATTCAAATTCGTTGACAATGTAGGAACTACACAGCTTCTAGAGAAGACCTTAATTGTACTACCTAGAGCTCCAATAATAAGTGCACCAACCATTACAAACTCTGCAGTAGAGGTTTATGGCACAGGCCTAGCTAATTCAGACATATTGCTAATTATTTCTTCAGGACTAAATCTCTCCAGTAAACAAGCGACTATTGATGGAGAAGGAAAATGGTCAATACTTTTTGAATCTGGAGAATTAATAGATGGTACATACTCTCTAACTGGATATGTTCGCAAATACGGTTATGCAAGTGATCCTTCCGAGAGCATTACTTTCATTCTTGGAAAAGGAAACACCGTTATTTCTGGCACAGATAGTAATAGCTTCTCATTTAAAAATGTAAATATTTCAACACTAGGAGCATTCATCACTGACAATCCAGACATCATTGCTTTGGTAGCAGGTTTCTTTGTACTAGGATTCTTAGTTTCTTTCCTTCTTTCTTTAATTTTCAGAAATACAAATGAAGATGAGAAGATAAAGACAATAAGAAAAGATGTTGTAAAACCAAAAGTTGAAGGAAAAGAATTAACATTGAAAGAAAAACTTCTCGGAAAGAAAGAAGAGAAACCAATTGAAGAAAAGAGCAAGGTAGAAGAACCACCTAAGGGAATCGAAGAGCCTGTAAAAGAAGAGGAGAAAATAGTTACTAAGATAGATTTTTTAAGAGACTTTAAGAAATTTGATCCTGACAATTCAAAAGGGAAGGAAAGTAATAACCCTCAAAGGAAAATTAAGATATCTCTCACATCAAAAAAGGATTAATTCGTGATAGAATGTAGCACACATGCCAGGATGGTGAAATGGCAGACACGCTACGTTCAGAACGTAGTCCTAGCAATAGGGTGGGGGTTCAACTCCCCCTCTTGGCATATTATTTCCAGTACCAACTCTCAATATTAGCAAACCTCTCATACGAGAAATTTCCCTTGTCCAGGTTTATACCTTTTAATTGGTTATTAACTACATAAACAAAGTTCGGATGGTATAGGAATACAACAGGAGTATCATCTACCAAATACTTCTGGAAAGATATATATCTTGCTTTCCTTGTACTCACATTTGTGGTTCTTCTTCCATCTTCCAAAAGGATATCTACTCTCTCGTAGGAATAACCCGAAAGATTAAGATCTGGATAACTACTTTTTAGAGAATGCCATAGATTGTACTGATCTGGATCAACAGTTGTTTCTACCTCGTAAAGAAGTAACTCAAAATCTCTAGTAGCAATAATCTCTTGTGTAATTTGTGTGTAATTCAATTTCTCAAGCTTTAGAATAACACCCTCTTTCTCAAGAAGATTTTTTAGTTCAGTTACTAATCTGTCATTACTTGGACTCTCAAAATATGTTAATGTAAAACTCAATATCTCATTATCTTTTGATTCATAATACAAACTACCTTCCTTCTTCTCATATCCAGCACTTTTTAAATACTCCTTTGCTTTAGCAGGATTGTACTCAAGATAATTGGCATCCTTACTGAAAACCCATGAGTCCGAAGAGTAGGGACCCCAGATTGAAACACCTGAAATCTTTGCTCCTTCATACAACCGATTCTTATCTACCAAGGAAGAAATCCCCTTTCTTAAGTTTTTGTCTTTCAAATTTTCTTTTCTTAAATTAAAGAAAATTAATTTACTCCTATATTTTTCTTCTTTAACATACGTGTCAAAATTAGAATATTCGGAGGAGAAACTTAACGATTCTTGATCCCAGCCATTAATTGCATCTAAAAGCCCTGTCCTAAAAGCTGTATTGAGACTCTTTGTATCTGGATATACCCTCAAAACAATATCTTTAATATTTGGAGTATATCTATCATATTCACTATCTGTTAGATATACAGCATTTTGCTCTGTTCTTGTAACCCTGTATTTCCCACTACCAACTGGATATCTAGCGAAGATATTAAATGGCATATCTTCCAGCGTAATACTGCTCAAAACAGACTGAGGTACAATGTAAATAGAGATAGCTTCGAAAAACAGAGGATTTTCTTCTAAGAGTTTAAACCTTACTTCATAATCACCAATCTGCTCAATACTTACTCCCTCAAGTGAAATTCCTACAGAGTCATAGCTATAATCTTTTGAAAGAGAAAGTGCTGTTTTAAATGTAAAAACAACATCCTCTGCAGTTAATTTTTCACCATTTTGCCAAACAATATCTTGTTTAAGGGTAAAATTGTATTCCAACTTATTGCTTCCGACACTCCATTTCTCTGCAACACCTGGGAAAGGTTTTCCCAAGCTGTCTACCTGTATGAATTTATCAAAGACTAATGATTGAACAGATTTGTCGAAATAGTTCGCAGAAATAAACAACGGATTAAAGGAAGATATCGCGCCAACACTACCCTCAGTAAAAGTATCTCTCTCTTCAGAACCATCTAGGATATTCGCAAATGTAGAAGATTGAAGGAAAAAGACAAATAGAAAACCTAAAACAAGAAAAAGTAATATGTAACTAAAAGGATGAGTGCTCTTGAAAATCTTTGATATCGAATAGGGATAGTTCCAAAAAAAATCTCTAATATCTTTCTTCGCAACAACCTCTTTTATCTCCGAACCTGGAAGTGAAGACAACGCATCCTTCATTGAAACAACTTCCTTCTTTTCTTTTTTCTTTTGCATATTTTCTAAGCAGATAATTTCAGTAACAAGAGAGACAGGACTATTAGTACAACAATTAAAGCAATTGTGAAATAGTAGAGAAATTTCTCTAGTCCTCTCTTTGTTCTAAATACCTCGCCCCCACCTCCAAACATCTTTCCTAAACCTTCTGCACGATTCTGTAACAGAATACTCACAACAAGGAGGGAACAGACCACTATCTGTAGGATATATATTAGATTTAGAAGATTATCATTCATAATGGCTATTATACACCATTTTAATCGGCATTATCCAAACTTCTGTATATGCTAGCAAACAGAGAGGCAATAACCGAAAATCCAATAATAGATATTAAAGGAGTTACTACAAAGCTATTAATCTGTAAGGTCCCAATGTCTGTTTGCTCAAATGTATATGTCTCAATATAGAAATCTGTCATGAATGTTTTTAGCAAAAACATAACGCCAACAAGAAGAATAGAGGACATTAAAAAGAAAGTAGGAAATTTACTCTTGATTGTAAGGAAATGTAACAGTGGGGCACATACCATAAGCGTTAATGTCAAAACAAGTATGGTTGCAAACATATATACACCTCCAGATGGAAAGAGAATCCCTCTTTCAAATATCTGCATTACAACAAAAAGTATTAATGAATAGACAAGAAACAAACGTAGCGTATTTTTCATATTAAGGCAGTAAATATCTTAACTTTGTATAATATATCACAACCAATCATAGACATGAACTATTTCTTTGAGTATACTTTACCTAATAAAACTGCCATATGTACAACATTGCCAAAACAAAAATAATAGCTACGATTGGCCCATCTTCATGGGACAAATCTGTGCTTACAGAGATGATAAATTCCGGATTAGCGATAGCAAGAATTAACAGCTCCTTTGCCAATGAAGATGAAATTATCAGAGTCGGCAAGTTAGTAAGAGAGATATCCCCACGGGTAGCACTAATGTTAGATACACAGGGTAGCAAGATCAGAGTTGTAAATATTAAAAACGAAATAGAAATAAAGGGAGAGATTATCATCTCCTCTAATGGAAATACTGCTGGCATACAAATTTCATATCCAAATGTTCATCTATACCTCAAGCCAAATGATTTAGTTCTCCTAGATGATGGAAATATCGAATTAACAGTAACAAGAATAGAAGGGGAGGATGTTTTTTGCAGAGTAATACAGGAGGGAATACTTAAACCAAGCAAAACAGTAGCATTGCCCTCTATTAGACTAAATCTTCCAATCCTTTCGGAGAAAGACAAACAATCAATAACCTGTGCTTTAAATAATGATTACGATTTCCTTTCTGTATCATTTGTTAGGACCAAACAAGATATTGAAGAGATTAGAAAATTCATAGGACAATCAGATATTAAGATAATTGCAAAGATAGAAAATCAAGAGGGAATTGACAACATAGACGATATACTTTGTGTTTCTGACGGCATCATGATAGCAAGAGGAGATCTTGGAGTAGAAATTCCATATGAGAAACTACCAGTACTTCAGAAACAGCTAATCTACAGATGTCGAACAGAGGGCAAACCCGTTATTGTTGCTACACAAATGTTAGAGTCCATGAGAGATAATATCAGACCTACAAGAGCAGAGGTCTCAGATGTTGCAAATGCAGTCATGGACGGGACTGACGCCGTAATGCTTTCAGCAGAAACTTCAACAGGAAAATATCCAGTTGAATCTGTACAAGCTATACAAAAAATTTCAAGAGAGGCAGAGAGTGTTATGCAAACTTCAAAAGTATATGGTGTTACAGATGCTTCAAGAGAGGTAGATGAGCTTTGTAGAAATGCCTGTGATATTTTCAACAATGCAGACATCAAAGGAGTAGTTGTACTTTCGAATATGGGTAAGACATTACCTAGTCTTTCAAGACATAGACCAAATGTACCGGTATGGTCGATTAGCAATAAAATCAAACGAATAAGGCAGGAGAGAATATACTTTGGAGTACAGAGTTACTACATAAGAGAATTTCCAACAGATAGAGATCAGATAATTGAAAGTGCAGTAGATATTGTTTTCTCTCATGGGGAGTTGGATTTAAACGATAAAATTGCTATTATTAGCGGTAGTTCTATAAGACATAATAGTGAAGATGCAACTTTAGAGATTGTAACTGTAAAAGATGTCTTATCTAGATAGCGCGGTGACGTAGCCAAGTTGGTTAAGGCCGCGGTCTGCAAAACCGCTATCACGGGTTCGACTCCCGTCGTCACCTCCATATATTATTGATATTTCACAACTTTTGAAATAGAATACTATGGAAATAAGCCGGGATGGCGGAATTGGCAGACGCGCGGGACTTAAAATCCCGTTCTAGAAATAGAGTGAGGGTTCGATTCCCTCTTCCGGCAGATTATTCAGCATCAACGAATTTATCAGGATCTTCATTACCACACTTTGGACACTTCTTACATTCAGAAGCACCCTCATACACATAACCACATACCAAACACTTGCATCTAGTCCATACACTCTCTAATCCTTCACCAATTGGTTCCTTTACTTCATATTCAGAACCAGGTGGTTGAGTAGGAGTATTATTATTCTTTAATATATCCTCCATCTTTAAGTAATTTTAAAATTAATTTAAATGTTTTCTTCTCATCCATATGAGAAGTATTTAAAACAATATCAAAATACCTCCTAGGCTTTGCAGTATCTACCCCATACAATTGCATATATCTCCCCCTATCAAATTTCTCTCTATATGCCAAATCTTTCCTTATTTTGTAATATCCTCTTATCTTCTCTAATAGTTTCTTAGTCCCTACCTTCTCAAAGCTTCTTAATACCCTTGTATGCAAGGAGGCCGTAAGCCATATGCTTACTGTTACTGGGATATTTTTTTTCTTTGCTAAAGCACCAAACACCTTTGACTCTATTAAAACACCTTTCGTTTTAGAAACCTTAAGAAGATACTCGTCTAACTTCTTGTCTATCTCCATAACCTTCTTCATATTTCCCTCATTGTATGCACTTTCAATAGATGGAAAACCTAAATCAGAGAGAATATCTCTAAGTATCTCACCAGCATAAATCCTTTTTAGAGAAAATTTGTTTGCTAACATTACAGATATAGTTGAGGAACCACTCTTACCTGGTCCACCAACTACAAAAAGATAACCTAACTCCTCTGGTCTAACCTTTTTATTCATATCTTAATATAGTATATTAATAATCATATTATGTCTATGAGAAAAGCTTCCAGAAAAACTAGATTGATGAGTGCCTTAGAAGGACACAAACCAGATTTACTGATCCTTGTTTTTGCAATCTTAATGACTATCTTCGGTGCTATGATGATATTTGACGCTAGTGTGTACAAAGCAAATACACTCTTCAATGACCAGTTCTACTTTCTTAAATCGCAGGGCGTGTGGATATTAATTGGAACAATACCAGCAGTATTAATATATTTCTGGGATTACAGAAAATTCTCTAAACTCGCACTTCCTTTCCTCATAATTACAATTGTCTTACTTGTTGCCGTATTAATCTTAGGAGAAGCAACAAACGGTTCAAAGAGATGGTTTGCAATTGGCTCTTTACCCAAAATACAACCTGCTGAATTTGCAAAAATTGCCATAATTCTTTACCTCTCATCTTGGCTTTCTGCAAGAGAATATAAATACAGTACAATTAAGAAAGCAATGCAGGAGGGGTTTCTAAAAAATCTTCTAACATTTCTCGCAATACTAGGAATAATTGCAATATTAATTCTCCTAGAGCCCGATTTAGGAACAACAATCGTAATTTGTGTTACCGCATTTGCTATGTTTATCATGGCAGGCAATGACAAAGTACATACATTCGGATCCTTCGCTACAATATTAATTCTGCTACCAATTGGAGCTTTAGCAGCAATACTCGAACCTTACAGACTTAAAAGAGTACAGACATTCCTTACACTCGCATTAACAGGAGAGGTCGCAGATCCCAAAGGTTCTGGATACCAGATGCAACAGATATTGATTGGAATAGGGTCGGGGGGACTTCTTGGAAAAGGATTTGGACAATCAAGGCAGAGATTTGGATATCTGGTAGAGAATACAGCCTTTACAGACTCCATATTTGCAGTAATACTCGAAGAATTAGGCTTACTCGGTGGTGCAATCATTATCTTCTCTTGGATACTCTTCCTCTGGAGGGGACTTCGTATCTCAATGAATGCTCCTGACAAACAGGGAAAACTTCTTGCTGCCGGTATCACCGTATGGCTAACATCACAAACTCTACTTAATATAGCTGCCAATGTTGGATTGGTTCCTCTTACAGGAATGCCAATACCATTTTTAACCTACGGAGGTTCAAGTACTATTGTAACTTTAGTGGGTATTGCTATACTATTAAACATTAGTCGATTTACCAAACTCAATGGACAACAGTAAGGAATTAAAAAAGAAGATAGTCGTAACAGGCGGTGGCTCTGGAGGACATCTTTCTGCAGCAGAGGCTATTATTCAAGAAATATCTAACAAATACCAAATTACAAAGAAAAATTTTCTCTACATTGGTGGAGATCTAGGCATGGAAGGAGAAAAGATAGGGAACTCCATAGAACAGAAACGCTTCAGGAGTGCACTCTTCAACTGCAAATACATTCGGGCAGGGAAATTACAAAGATCTTTCTCCTTAAACACAATTAAGTTACTGTTCAGAACAATACTGGGATTTGTAGATTCCTACAAAATACTAAAGAATTTTAGACCAGATATCATAATCTCTACAGGTGGATTTGTGTCTGTACCTGTTTGTTTAGTAGCTAAATATCTCAAGGCAGATATCTATCTACATGAACAGACTTCTACAGTTGGACTTTCAAACAAGATAGTTGGTAAATTCTCAAAAAAGATTTTCCTTGCATACAATTCCTCTGCGAAGTTTTTTAAGAACAAAGAGACTATACACGTTGGGAACTTAGTAAGAGAGGAAGTGTTCCAAACCAAAGGTAGTGGGAAAGTAGTACAAGCCTTAAAGAAGATGCTTGTAAACCAAGAGGAGTATCCAATTGTATATATTTCAGGAGGAAGTCTAGGCTCACATATCCTAAACGATACAGTAAGATGTGCACTTCATAATCTTTTAAACAAATACCAGGTAATCGTACAAACCGGTGAGAACAAGATATACAACGATTATGACAAACTTGTTAAAGAAAAGATTACCCTTGATGAACACCTTAAAGACAGATTCTTTCCTGTTAAGTATGTAGAGAGTAATGAGATTGGTTTTCTGTATGACAATATAGATTTGTTTGTAGGGAGATCTGGTGCAAACACAGTATATGAAGTAGGGGTATTACAACTTCCTTCCATATTCATACCAATTCCATGGGTTACACATAATGAGCAGTATGAGAATGCGAAAGTACTTAAGGATTTTGGTCTGTCAGCAATTTTACCGGAAGGGGAATTAACTCCTGAGAATTTGGTCTTGAAGATAGGTAGATATTTAGAAAAGGAAAGAGATGTCAATCATAGTGGACTGAAAAAAGCATTTCCACTGGATGCTGCAAAAAAGATACTCACACAGATAGATATGTCTTAAAGTCCCAATTTTCTCAAATACTCCGGAATTTTACTCAGTCCTACGCTGTTACTTGCTTTCAGTAGAATTGCAATCTTTCTATCTCCAACTCTTTTCAAATCTTCCGTAAGCATTGTAGATACTTCATCTGCATTTTCAAGTTTCTTTCCCACTCCAAAGGTACTAAACATATCTCCGACATAGTAAACTTGATTGAATTCATACTGCTTTACTTTCTCCCCCAATTCTTTATGCATTCTTTCTGAGACATCACCCAGTTCTTTCATATCTCCCAACACAACAATTCTGTAATACAGATCCTTAGGATACATCGTTGAGAATGTCTCTAAGGACATATCCATAGAAGAGGGGTTAGCATTGTATGCATCGTTTACAAGAGATACATTTTTACCATATTTCTCTACTTCAAATCTTCCGCTATTGGGGCTGAAATTTAAAATTCCTCTGATACAATCATCAAAACATATCCCCAATTTATATCCTGCTATGATTGCGGCCATAGCATCGTATGCAACACCTTCACCAAATGCATTAAGATGCACACTGTACCAAGAGTTACCAAATCCAAAGTTGAAATCTGTACCAGATTCCCCTACAGATATATCATAAATTTTAAACATTACATCCTCACCCTTACCGTATGTCAGAAGTTCAGATTTGAAAGTATCCTTTAGTTGATTTAATCTCTCATCATCTACATTAATAATTAACGGTTTACCACTTCTATCAAGATAATCGGCAAGATTCTTCTTCTCCTTATATATTTCATCTATTCCTCCTAGCTTCTCTGCATGTACATGCCCAATATTTAGTATTATTCCAATGTCCGGGTCAAAGGTATTTGCATGCCAAGCTATTTCTCCCTTTCTGTCCATGGCACACTCAAGGATTACAAAATTTTCATTTTCGTATCTACTAAGCAACATTGCATTTCCCCACACAGTATTGAAATGATCTGCATACAAGACAGAGTTCTTAAATCCAAGAATAGCCGCAAGCATCTGTTTAGTAGTTGTCTTTCCTGTGCTACCCGTGATAGCGATGATTGGAGCTGTAATATCTGAGATAGAGTAGTTCACAATCTTCTGCAAACCTTCTTCTATACTGTCTACAAGAATAATTGGTTTGGATACGCCTTCAATCTTTTGTGAGCTATTTTTCTCACATATGGACATTGAGGCTCCCTTTTCCAAAGCTTCTACAATAAAGTCATGGCCATCGAACCTTTCTCCTTTGATAGGTACATATATCTCATTTTCTAACAAACATCTTGAATCATGGTTAAAACCAACAAAGAAAGCTTCTTCGTCATAATTACGAATTTCAAATTCAGGATACCTTTCCCTTATATCTTTAAGATATATTTTCATAATAACTTCCTTATCTAAATTGTTGAACGCCTTTCTTTGTTTTTGTTGTAATTTCTAGCAATATCGTTAATAGCACTTATCTCTTCAGATGTTAAATCATTTCTATTAAAGATATATTTAAGGCTTGCAGATTTAATTTCTTCGGTTCCAGTTTTTACAGCAAAAACAGAAGGCGTTTGATAAAACCCTTCCGCTCCTGCCAGAACTGCTCTTGGAGCAACAGCATCAACTAATTCGGTACTGGTCGCATTGAAGGCATTTAAGACTTTCTCATGTACTATTGGATATAACTCCACAAATTTGCTATTTACCTCTCGAATCTCTTCAACCGTCATATCTTTTTTCTCATATAGAGCATCAACATCACCTCTATCAGCAAACGCTGGTTCTGTTATCTCACTTGATACCTTTATTTCGTCTGACATAAATTTTTACTATAAATTTATCTATATTATCCATTATACCCAAGCGGATAATTTGTACAACCCCTATCAAAAAGCTTTGTCAATAAAAGCTTTCTTCTTTTTTATTCCAATAATAATAGTTATCGGTTCCTAAGTAGAGTAGGTATCAAAAGTAGTGGTTTTATTTGCTAGAAAGAGAAAGTATATACCCCAGAGTATTATATTTGAGCCTGTAGTGGTTTTTTCTTGACTCATTTGGTAGCCAATGTTACAGTAGTGGCAAGAAGTGGTAAAAAGTGGTGAAAGATGATATATTCAAAACATGCTAATAGGAGAGTACACAACAAAGATAGGAGAAAAGAAAAGAGTATCACTTCCAAAGAAGTTCAGAGATGAACTAGGTGAGAATTTAATTCTTACCAGAGGTTACGAAGAAGCCCTAGTTCTTGTAAACCAAGAAATGTGGAGTAAAGTAGCCGAAGATGTAGTGAATGGCTCTTTTATAAATAAAAATATCCGTGATACCAGTAGATTCTTAGTAGGAGGAGCAAAAGAAATATCCACAGATACACAGGGACGATTCATAATCCCTGAATCACTCTTCGATTACGCACAATTAGACAAAGAAATTGTCTTCATAGGCTTAGTTAATTGGATAGAGGTATGGGACAAACAAAAATGGGAACAACGACTTGAATTCTTAAAAAATAATAGCGACCAGATAGCAGAAGAGATAAGTAAGATGAAAGGAACAAAAAATGGATAAAATACACAAACCTGTACTACTAAAAGAATCACTAGAGTCTCTAAATATAGCTCCAGATGGTTTTTACATCGACTGTACACTTGGAGATGGAGGACACAGCTTTGAGATATTCTCTAAACTTTCAGACAAAGGCTTACTTTTGAGTATTGACCAAGATCAATATGCAATAGACTTTGTAAAAGAGTACTACAAAGAGAATATTAAAGAGAACTGGATAATTAAAAGATCAAACTTTAGAAAAATAGCTGAATTGGTATCAGACATACACCGCAAACCAGATGGCATTCTTTTAGATCTTGGACTATCTTCTCGCCAATTGGAACTTTCCCATAACAGAGGTTTCAGTTACATCGAAGAGAGTGAGCCATTAGATATGAGAATGAATCAAGATTTGGGTGTCACAGCAAAAGATCTTCTTAATGTACTTTCAGAAAAACAATTAACAGAACTGTTTAGAGAGTACGGAGAAGAGAAATTTGCTCACAGGATAGCAAAAGAAATAAAGAAAGCAGAAAATCCACTGGAAACAGTTGGAGATCTCACAAGACTTATCTACAAAGCATCGCCGGCAGATAATTCTAACAAGAACC
>Ga0209416_1002093_pt1 | contig 11725 bp, 10 predicted proteins | sample RifGroF1_FD_184001 | JGI IMG/M metagenome (GOLD analysis project Ga0209416, IMG submission 184001) | Groundwater microbial communities from Rifle, Colorado, USA - Groundwater F1 (SPAdes) (version 2) | ecosystem: Environmental > Aquatic > Deep subsurface > Groundwater | place: Rifle, Colorado...
CCTCTGTTACTGTACCGATCCTTGAGCTTTCCATCATCAATAAGATCATGGAGAGTGGAGTAAAGATTGATGAAAGAATGAAAGAAGTTCCTGTGTGGATGGCACAGATCAAACAACAGGCTAACGCTGAAGGTTTTGGTACATGGGAAAAGAATAAAGATACTATCGTAGACGCACACTGGAAATATTGGGAACAGGTTATCTTCCAACCTTACATGGATGGACTGAAAGGTTTGAACATGTATGACTCACAGCTGTACAAGATGAATTGGGAAGCTGGATACCGTGAACCTACCAAGGAAGAAGTCATAGCCTGGATACAGAAAGAATATGGCAAGACTAAGTTTACAGCAGCAGAGATAGCAGCTGAGGTAGGTAACGTTGGCTACATCAAACCAGAGGATAGGCTAGTATCTGGTAAGAATGAGATCGAAAAGAGTATTGGTGATGTGTATGAAATCATAGCCAGTGCCGGGCCTAGTGTGGGTGAGGACTACAAGAACTTTATGAAAGCATTCAAAGCCCTGGGTGGTACGGACGAGGAATGGGACAGGTTCTACTATGCTGGAGACAATATTGAATTGTGGAAAGATGTAGATGAGTACACAGAATTCTTACGCAAGGTAAAGTTAGCTGCACTCAAAGCTGAAATACCTCCTGCTTCCAAGGAAAGATTAGAGGAGTTCTCTCAGGTAAGGAAGGAAAATGATCAGTTCAGGTTAGATGTAGAGAAGCAATTAGGTAATGATGTCTGGGATTTGATGGGTGAATACTATGACCTGAGTACAGCTGAACGTGCAGTGTATAGAAAAGAAAACCCGGATGAGTACTACAAGATCTCTCAGTACTACACGTTGAAAGATGTGTACGCAACTGAGCACCAGCTGTGGGCTTCTTACTACCATCCAGATTTTGATGGAACATTAGGTTCAACATCCAGTGGTAGTACTAGTGGAAACTATTCAGCTGGAGGCTACTCTGGGTCGGGTGGTTACTCATCCAGCTCGAAGGGATACTCCTCAAGTTACTATGAATACAAACGTTCACCACTTGCTGATGCCTTTTTGCCGACGGGTAAGAGAAGTAGACAGTCAGGTATGGACTTAGTAGTATATGGAATGGGTAAGGGTGGCGTAACCAGAGCACCATGGTGGCCACAGGAATTATTGGAAAAGCTACACCCGGCAGCAGTTCAACAAATACAGACTGGACAGGTAACACAGGCTGGGCTGGACTACTTGAATAGTGTAGCAGAGTCGACCCCTGAGTATTCCAAAGTAATCAGGGATAACCTAAAACTTTTAGGGTTCGGAACGGAAGCTCGCAAGAACTTACCGATGATGAAATAGTGAAATACTATTGACAAGCGTAGAACAAATATTTTATAATAAACAAATAGGAGAACTAATGACAATTGAAAATCAGGTTGCAGATTTGAGTAATGAAGTAAAGCCCCAGACTGTGGAAGCAGTGCAGGGTACAGGTGGAGCTGCAGGGTCGGTGACCACCCAACCATTACCAGATGCCGGATCAGATAATAAGTTGGAAGTTTTGGAAAAGACTTTACAGGCACGTGAACAGGACATAAATAAGTTGAAATCAACTTATGATAAGCAGATGGCACAAACCAAAAAACAGTTCGAGGAACAACAACGACAACTCGAAGAAGAACTGCGTAAAGTCAAGATGTCGGGAATGACTGATGAGCAAAAGCTACAATTTGAACGACAGTTAGAATTAGAACAAGCTCAACAGTGGCGAGAGGAAGCACTAAGACTAAAGCGTGAAAAGGAAGAAGCAGAAATTTCAGCTAACTACGCTCAATACTTTATTGAGAATGGTGTACCGAAAGAGAAGCTGATTACCAACGCTGGTGTCGATGCACTTGTACAGTCTGGATGGGAAGGTATCACACACGAACTGAACTCATTGAAGACTAAAGTTTCTGAGTATGAAAAGAAACTAACCCAGGGTACTGTACTCGAACAACCTCAAGCTAACCAACCCCAACAGCCAATTCAACAACGGTCTCCAATTACTGATACCCCGTCTCCAACCTCCAGGTCATGGACTTGGACAGATGTCATAGACAAGTATGGCTCTGTTGATGAATACTTCAACAAGGTTGAAAGACAGGAAATTTCGCCAGTACCACTGGTGCAACCCAAACGATAAACCTTGGAGGTAAATCATGGCTATTGATACTTCAACTCTTTCCGACGCGGTTAAGGCAGCTTACGAGATGAGGCTGTTGACACGTGCAATTCCACGTTACGTACATGGTAGATGGGCTATGAAAGCCCGCATTTCCAAACGTGGAACGTATGAAGTTAGGCGTTACGGTTCTCTCTCAGCAAACACCACAGCTCTAACTGAAGGTACGACCCCTGCTGAAACTGCTACCCCAACTCCCACTTTGATTACAATGACACCAGCTTTCTACGGAAGTTGGATGTCCTTTACTGACCTGGCAGATCTCGAAATCATTGATCCCATTCTGTCAGAAATGTCAAGTATTCTTGGTGAACAGGCAGGTCTTTCTGCTGACACACTGGTTCGTAATGAACTGAATACTTATGCAACTATTGATTACTCTGCTGGTCAATCAGCTGTAGCCAGTCTTGACGCTCCTGCTCACAACATTTCCTATGCGGATATTGTTGAACAGTATGCTGCGTTAGAGGCTTCCTCAGCTCTGCCAGTAGATGGAGAAGACTTCATCCTCATCCTGCACCCACACTCATGGGCATCATTGATCTTAGATCCTACATTCGTGAACATGTTCATTCAGGAATCCCCCAACTCTGCTATTCGTAGTGGCTATGTTGGTCGCATTCTTCGTATGAAAATCTTCGTTTCGTCCAATGCCTATGAATGGGCAGACGTTGGTGTAGGAAGTACTACAGATGTTTACTCAGCCCTCTTTATTGCCAAAGAATCCTATGCGATCCTTGGTCTGAGCGGTATTGAAGAACCCAAAGATGTAGATAATCAGGGTGACAATGGTAAACCTCTTACTGGACAACAGATCAAACCCGTTGAGATCATTATGAAACAAGTAGGATCTGCTGGTTCGTCCGATCCTTTGAACCAACGTGGTTCATTGGCTTGGAAAATGACATTGACTCCTGAGGTTTTGAATGCTGACTGGATTCGCTGCATGAAGCACACCAATATCTTCTCAGATTCCTAATCAGTGATTGATATAAAGGAGGCTTACTATGGCAATTGAAATCCTGAAACCACCTCCGTTCATCCCTGGACAAGGGATGTCGGAGCTAATGAAAGACGTTGTACGTATTGCATACTCGACTACACTGGCGGTAAGTACTACAATGTCCACAGCTATAGAACTCTTTAAAGTTCCTGCCAATACCTTGATTCTTCAGGTTGGTGCAGAAGTTACTACCACATTTGATGGTGGCTCTAGTGATGTGGGTTTGACCATCGGAGATTCCGATGATGCAGACGCACTCTTAACACTGGAACTGTCCAGCTTATTGGTTACTACTGGTGGAACTTTATTGAAAAACTATACAGCTGCTCAAGCTATTCTCGCTTACTTTACACCTGGTGAAGGTGTTACTGGTGGGCTGAGAGTTTGGGCAACATTCAAAACCGATTCAAATACGCAAGAAATTGCGGAGTGAGGTGAACTATGACATATAAAATAATTCCAGCTCCTGGAGATCCCTACGCCCCGAAGGTGGGGATTGATGTCGTGCGAGTTGCCAAGGTTTCTGTTGGAAGCCCCGGTTCAACTGCTTTTGATGTCGTGCTGTCTGGTGAAATAGCAGCTACTCCTATTTTCTCTGTTGGTGCTAATGTGATGGTGCATGACTTACTTGCAAAAGTGGTTACTGCATACACAGCATCTGCAGCTTTTACTGTTGGTGATAGTGATGATGTCGATGGATACATGGCTGCTGTTGATTTGATTTGTACCGTAATTTCTTCCGAACTGCGGTCATCTAAATCTTCAACTACATTAGCCACAGTGTATGGCATGGGTAAGATCTACAGTGCTGCACAGACCATTGATGTTACCGCTGGTGCGACATTCGCTGTTGGGCAAATGGATTGCTATTTGCTCTACTCGGTTGTCTCAACCTAAAGTAACGGTTACTTAATCAAATAGGGCAGGGTAGTATCTTTATCCTGCCCTTTTATTAGTTCAAAGAAGGGAAGTATGGAAGAGAAAAAAGTTTGTCTGATTGGTTTTGCTAAAACTACCCGTCATCTCGCACCTTGGGATGATACATCGTATGAATTTTGGGGCTGTAACGAAGGATACGTACAGGACTTCCCTAAGATAGATAGATGGTTTCAGATTCACATTTTTGAATCCTTCAGTCGGGCAGAGAATCCAAACGATCCTAACCATTTCAAGTGGTTGCAACAAGAACATCCATTTGAAATCTACATGAAGCGTAAATTCCAATTTGCCCCCTCGTCTGTTGGTTATCCACTGGATGAATTAGTAATGATGTTTGGGCGTAGATATTTTAGATCTTCATTTGATTACATGATAGCCATGGCTTTAGCAGAGGGATATACTACCATTGGTGTGTATGGTTTCGAGATGGCAAGTGGGACAGAGTACGAATACCAACGCCCCTCAGCAGAATATTGGATAGGTAGAGCAGAGGGCATGGGAGTAAAGATAGAACTTCCCCTCAATGCAAACCTGCTTCGAGGTACATTATATGGGATGGAAGATACCTCAGTTGGATTCAGACAACAACTAGAACTTAGAAAGGGTATTCTACTGACACAGCAACGAGATGAAACTGCTCATTTCAATCGTTTACATGGAGCTATGATAGAGCTTGAGGGAATAAAGAATGCTACACTATTGAACCCAAACCAGCCAATGGATATTGGCATCTTGATTAATGAGCGTCAAGCACAGATGATAGAGAAGACAGCTTTACTAAACCTACTCAATGGTGCTAAACTAGAAGTAGAAACTATGATCAATATTTTTGATGGACATAGTGGAACAACAGCAGTAGAAGAAAAGGAGAAAGATGACGACAAGAAAAAAGAAACCAGTGAACAACACAGCGGAGCAGATGGAACGCCTGAACAGTCAGGTAAGGCTTGACGGTAGAGGTGAAGACCCAGTAATCCAGGCTGTATTGTCAGACGACTTTGCCAATGCTAAAAACTCTGAGGCTATTGAGATAGCTCTTATGCTTCAGCAGTTGATACGTGGGCAGACCTCTATGCTCAGCCAGCAAGAGCAATTGAATGAGGAGCTGAGTAAGCTGCGTGGTAGGATGGATGGCTACGACAAGGACGCTAAGAAGTGGAATGACAACAGAGAAGATTTCATTAAGGAACAGCTAGAAAAGGCAGAGGACTTACGCATCTCAGATCCCAAAGAACGGGAACGATTGTTAGCCAGAGAAGCCCAGCATGTACAGGCTACCATACAAAAGAAAATGGCAGAGAACGCAGTAGAGAAGATGAGATTTGATGGACTGCTGAAAAGTATGCCAACGGAAATTATTCTACCTATGGGTAGGATTGTTACAGTAAATGATAACGGTGTAGTACAGCAACGAGTTGAATCAGAAGTAATCAAGATCAAACACAGGACATGGGTACTACAGCCGGGTGTGCCTACTGAAGTTCCCAAGCTGGTAGCTGATGAGTGGAAAGCAAGAAACAAAATGCAGATGGAAAATGCAGAGAGAAAAGCCCTATTGAATGCTAATGCCCCCAAAGATAACATGGTAGTAGCACAGAAATGGGGAGAGATAAATAAAAAGTATGGCTCAGCTGCTGATCAATTCAGAGCTGACGAGCGTTAAACAGGAGGAACAACTATGGCAAGACCTACCAAAACTAGAGCACAGTTGCGTAGAGACCTGGCGGTAAGGCTGATGATGCCTTTCGCTATCCGTATGCCTGATGGTTATGGTACGGTCTCAGCAGCAGGAACAGATGTTCAACTTATTGATACAGTAAACTTACTGCAGCCAAATGATTTCTGGAACGGGCAGTGGGCATACATCATGGGTACGACAGAGAGACTCAGGAAGATTACAGACTTTGCTCTGACTGGATCTATTGCTACTCTTGAGTATAAACTACCTGCGGTATTATCAACAGCAGATACCTACGAGATACACTCTGTATTCAATGCAATTGAAATGAACAGTGCTATCAACCAGGCTATTGAAGAAGGCTTCCCTGCTTTCTTTGATACTACAGAAGATACCAGTCTGGTAGTAGAAGAGAACAAACTAGAGTATGATCTTACTGCTCTGACCAGCCCAGCATTTCTACTGCATGAACTCTACATTGAGAGGCCAGCAGTAAGAATATATGCTACTGCAGTATCAGGAACATTCGCTACCCCAACAACTACAATCGTATTAGACCCTGCAGACTTGTCACAGGTAGATACCAACTGGAGAATATCTTGTTACAAGGGAGCAGGAGAAGGACTGCAGGCAGCTGTAGTTACAGTAGATGATGGAACGAATACCATTACAGTTACTGCAGACCTGGGTGATATTGATGATAACGACAGTATATTGTTATGGGATACCAGAGAACAATATCTTGACTGGTACAGGTTGAAGTATCAAAGATCAACCCCCAAAGAATGGCCGAGCAAGTTACATCTTCCCAGTCCGGTAGATAGCTGGTTGGGCAGCAGATTGAAATTAGTTTATTCAACAGTCCCATCTAAACTTACAACTGATGCAGGTACGACAGTAGTTCCTGCTGAGTACATCATGTTAGCTGCCATGGCTTCCTTGTATGGAAGTAGAGTAGCAGACAACAGAGTAGATCGACAACGCTATGGTATGCTGCAAGAACAATACAGGCGTGAGGCAGAGATCTACAAACAGATGCACTCCTTCCGTTCACCTCAGACTGAGATCAGACTTGAGGGTGAGGATAGAAGTTTTGAGGGGCTAAACATAGACGGGAATCCTATGGGGTGGTAGTATGACAACAGACTTAGGTGACATCAGTTTGGGTGGGGTCAAGTACAGAGTAGACCTTACTTCCTACAAAGAAAAAGATTTGGCAGACTTCTCCCCAAGAGCTTCAGTTCCTGGTGGGTCAGTCAATATGGCAGAGCTGTTACTGTACCAACCCCTGAGCATGACAGACTGGAGACACGGGTTTGGATTTTTGTGGCACACAGACGCTATGGGATACATGAGAAGTTACGGGGATATTGATACACGACAGCCGGGTGCAGTAATGATGGCATCCACTAAGACAGACATATCCGATACAGCTGATCCACAAAAGGGTGGGCTAGTTTTGTTTACGACTTCAAATGTTATTTATTCATGGAGTGCTGGCACAACTTATGGAGTTAGAAAATTTAGCTGGAGTACTGGATGGTCAGATGTATGGAAACCAGGCACTTCAGCTATTCTAACGTGCTTTGCTACAGCAGATTATTTGTTTATGTCTCAGTATAACACACGCCTACAAAAATTGACCTCTGCTGGAGTGCAATCAGATGCTGGGCTTGATGCTAATTCAAAGAGCTGGAAACAATTCTGTCTCCACAATGGAAAGATATATGCGTATCAAACAGGATCAAATATATTACACTGGTCAAGCGACCCTGAATTGGATGATTTGGAAGGAAACATAGATGCCAATTCAGATGGAATAGATGATGACCCAACTCATATTGTAGTCGGGGCTGGAAAGCATTCAATAATTGGAATGGTTTCATACGCTAATTATTTATATGTGTTCAGAGCTGATGGAGTGTGGGTAGTTGGGGATGATGACATAGCCAGAAGGGTACTGGATTTTTCATCTGAGACTGGTGGCAGCCTAAACTACGCACTAAGAGCTATATATAATGGCTACCTTTATTTCAATGTAGGCCCAAATATTTATCAGTGGAATGGGGCAAGACTTACAGATGTAACTCCCCCCAGGCTGGGGGATAGATACCCATATTCTGAAGTAAGATACTATGGTGGTGGGGTAAAAGCTGGAAACTATTTGTATGTTCTTGCAGAATATTTTGATGATGAAGCAGGGTCAACAGCTACAGACTCTATTGTGTGTTTGTTATCTTTTGACGGGGTTGGTTGGCATAAACTAAACGACATACGAATAGGGACAACATACGCTAGTGTAATCTATGATCCAATTATTTTTGATCCATCCTCCCCACGAAGGCTAATTATAAATATTGATCAATCCACGTATGCAATAAATCAACCATACCGCAACGTGCCAGTAAGCCCCTTTGCTGCTAATCTTAGCACAGCTACTGCACCCTACCTCAAGAGTCCCCGGTTAGATATGGGATTTCGTAGAGTACAAAAGTCTGTCCCATCTATTTTAGTTGAGGCAGATAACTTATCTACTGTAAGTACAGAGTCAAGATACCTTACTGTAGATTATTATGTTGATGGGTCAACTACTATTGAAAGTTTTGGGAGTGTAACAGCTAACGGGATAACAGAATTATTTCCCAATCAACAGGATGCAGACCCAGCTCCCACCCAAGAATTCAAGAACATGGTATTGATGGTAAGGTTTGTAAATGCTGGTGCTCTTACTACACAGACTCCAATACTGGAAGGACTTACTGTTAGATTCCTTATGAGACCAGATGTGTTCTATGGGTACAGCTTTGGTATTGTAATAGCAGAGAACTATTTGTATGGAACTGAGCAAGCCAGTACAAGTGCGAAAGATCTTCGGGATGCTCTGCTTACCTTAAGAGATTCTAAAGCCCCCATTGAGTTCATAGATATTTATGGTGATACACATGATGTATACATCAGCTCGGTTAGCTTACAGGCTCAGGAAAGACATGAGAACTCTGAGGATGGGACTAATAATATTGAATCACTAATTGTAGTGAATCTTGTGGAAGCCAAATGAGCAAGAAAGCTGTGTTCACGCCAACAACTATTTACCCTTCCAAGTTTGGGAAGCGTAAGAAGATTCATATTCCACAGCCAGACTATCGGGATTATATTCTACGTAAGAGAGATGTAGTAAGGTGGGAAGATATAAACCTTGAGGCAGACTGGCATACTGTACACAAGCGTGGGGTAAGACGACCAAGAGTTGGAGAAGATCAGCTTGAAGCCAGAGCAGTACAAAGAGAGTACGTAAACGGTACACTCCCGGAACGAATAGTCTACAAGTATCTTACTGACCGAATGAGAATGGTATCTGGTATAGACTTTGACTTCCAGAGTTCATTGGACGGTGGTAGGCTAGAGCTGGGTGGTATGGTAGTAGACTTCCTCTTTCGTTTTCTTAAGATTATCATACAGGTTCAAGGCCCAACGCATACACAATTCTTAAGGGCAGCTCGTGATGAAGAGCAGGCGAATGAGCTGGCTCTCTGGGGTTATGATGTGTTTGGATTGGAGGATACTCTTATTTATGACGAGTACTTATTTGAGGAAGCCATGCGTAGAATGTTTGCCCTGCCTGCTGGCATGGGTGGTAGTGGTGGTGCACATGGTTCTTACGAAGGTGATTATACAGGCACAGAGAAGGTATACATGATCTTTCAGGAGATACAGGATAATTTAATCTTACAGTTTGGAGTGTAGTATGGCATCAATAGAAGACATCCTTGTTATAGCAGAAGATATAAGACAATACGTCATTGACTTACCTACCAGATTATTAGTAAGTGCTGGGCAGATTGTTATTTATTCTGGGCTATCCGACATCTCTGAATCTCTTGGCATGATACAGGCAGGAGAGTTCAGGGCAGGAAATAGAAATGACCCTGGAACTTTTCTTAAGACTGCAGTAGCTGGTACTGGGTTTACTGGTATGCGTATGGCTTATCCTGCTCTTACTTATAATTTAGGAGTAACACCAACAGAGTTTCATCTAGTTGGTATTAATGATGATGTATTGCAATTTGGTGTCAACGCAACCAATGGTACACTCGTAGCTGGAGCAGGGGCAGTTGTACTATCAGCTACAGGTATTGTTGCTACTGCTGGTACGATTGCTGGATGGACAATCAATTCAGATTACCTGGGTTCTGATGGTACACCAGGTATAAAGATTTTATCCACAGGTGCTATTGAAACATCGGACTTTGTGAGTGGTATCTTAGGTAAAGGCTGGCGTATTAGTGAGGCTGGTGATGCTGAGTTCAATAATGCTGTGATCAGGGGTGAGCTAAGAACAACTGTTCTAACTTACCAAGAAGTACAGGCAATAAGTGGTACGATGGGGGTATTCAAGTCAGCTGGGGTCATTCTGGAAACTACAGGTGTAGTACCAGCAGTATCAAGCTCAATGAATATAAAAGTAAAAGACCCGGACTATGCACATGCAGCTTTGTTTGCAGCCAACGATATACTCTGGATTAAAGATGGAACTAATGCTACATGGTTTACAGTTACAAGTGTTACAGACAACACAACTTATTATACTTATGCCTGCAGGGTAGAGAGTGGAAGTACTGGTAATGTATACACAGCAGGGCAGGCAGTAGTAAACTTTGGTGCGAGTGGTGCTGGATTTCTTTTGATGGAAGCTACTGGTACAGGAGCACCTTACTTCTCTGTTCGTACACATGCAGGTGCACCATACACAACAACGACTGAGTATCTTAGAATGGGTAATTTGAATAACTGGGATGGTGGAGTTGAATACAACTCTGATATTTATGGCATAGCTATTGGAAAGTATGCCAGTAATTTTCCCAACATTACTGTTGATCCAACTAATGGATTACGCATTAGAAGTTATGCTACTACTATCATTCAATTAGATGCAAGTGGGAACGCCCTACTTACCAATAAATTAAAGATGAGTGGTGATAGCTCAGCCATAAGTATAGGTGCTACTCCACCTACTGCCAGTAACGCAGGTACTGGTATATGGATAGATAAAACTGGATTATACACCATGAATGCTAACAATGTACAAATAAAAATAGATGCAACCACTGGTATATTGTATGCAGCAGATGAGGGATTGAGTATAGATGATGATGGCATATCTTTTTGGGGGAGTGGCATGAATTCAGATACTGTAGTTATGCGTTGGTGGGATGACTATAGTGGAACGAATTTATTGGGTGGACTGTATTGTGAGTGGGGTGGGGGAACAGCCATTACGTGGCTGATTTCATACACAAGTGGCTCAACTCCTTGGACACAGGGAGAGGTTGTATTAAATGCTTTCAATGCTACCAATGATGTAAAGTTAGCTGTTCGATCATACTATGATGATGTGTATGTGGATTCGGATTTCATGGTTGGTGGAAATTATATGAAATACGCCAACTCTACTGAGTATGCAGGCTCTATCTTTATCCCCCTCACCACTTTTCTTTCATCTACGTCATGGGATGGGGATAGCTTTTCTACTACAGCAAAAACTTTGATTGATCTATCAGCAGTCTTTGGTGTACCTGCTGGGGTAAAGGCAGTGTTAGTCTTTGTTGCTGTTAGAGACAGTGACAGTCAGACCAATGATACACTAATAAGACTTTCGCCTAACAACTCTGATGGTGTAGGTCAGGGGTTTAATTCTGCATATGTTAATGATAGGTATGGAAGATATTCAGCAACAATTCCTTGTGATGCTAATGGAGACATTTATTATCAAACAGTAGCGAGTGGAGCAGGAACACTTGATGTGGTACTACAGATCAATGGATACTATATTTAGAAAAGGAGATAGAATGAAGTTAACTTTGTTAGATTTGTTTAGTCCTTCTGGACAGTTG
>Ga0209416_1002096_pt1 | contig 11718 bp, 21 predicted proteins | sample RifGroF1_FD_184001 | JGI IMG/M metagenome (GOLD analysis project Ga0209416, IMG submission 184001) | Groundwater microbial communities from Rifle, Colorado, USA - Groundwater F1 (SPAdes) (version 2) | ecosystem: Environmental > Aquatic > Deep subsurface > Groundwater | place: Rifle, Colorado...
AATGTGCCTTCCCGGCGAGTCTTGTTCTTGTGGTCCCACTGTTGGAGCACGACACAGCGCTTGAATGTCCAGGCCTCACGGTTGTAAAACGCACCGAACATTTCTATGAGTCTTTCATTATATCGTAATTGGTTTTGTACTGCTTCCAGGTGCAATGCCACCAACTCAATAGATGCGCTATCAAACAAGTGGCATCTGCCGTTGTCACCTTCATGAATCCCCTGGCATACGTCCCATATCGGAAAGCCGTTGACGCTTAACGTGCTTTTCCCAGAGTCCCGGCATACAGCCATGAGGCGCCATGGCAAGTAATCCGGCGAAGCCAAAAAGTCCGCCATATCCTTGTTTGGTTTTTCCTTGAGCCAGTGCATGTTCAGGATTTCAACACAGAACGCGAAAAAGTTCTCTCCGGTCGGCTTGAAATAAAAGGCCTTGTCCTTCTGATACTGGTGCTTCAGAATGATGGGCGCGGCCTGAACCTGCGGGAGGGCGCTCATTGTTCTTGCTCGACATCCGGGAGGTCTGGCATGGCCTCTGTCGCCGGCATCACTGGAATGAGGGTTTCGGGAGGCGGCACCCTTGGGGTACGCGGGTATCTCAGGTCGGCCTTTTGCGATACCGCCGCATCTTCCAAATCCAGGGCCATTTGCTCCCTGTACTTCGAGGGGTCGTAGTTTTCGGACGCCCCCTGGAGTGCCGCGGCGGGAGCCCGCATGGGCTGTTGCACCCGCCCGGGCGCCATCTCTATCCTCGCACCCTCCGGGACTCTGGTGACGTCCTCGCTGATGGGCAGAATCTTGTAATAGCTGTCCTCGGGCTGGAGGAAGATTTTCTGAATCTTCATGAAGGTCTTGCGCTTCCAGACCAGCGTCAGCCAGGAGCCATCCTGGTTGGCCTCGGTCACGTCCACCTCGTGGAAGCGATCCCCTTTGAAGATGCCGACGCGGATCTGGTAGTCCTCGTCGAGTTCGACCTTGCGGGGAGGCGGATCTATGGAGAATCCGCGGCGGGACCGCCGCTTGGGCGGTCCCGCCTTCTCTTGCCGCGTATAGCGCCTGGTGCGCTGGGGCTCGGATTCATCGGATTTAGGCACGTTTCGGCCCTCCCCAGACGGCCTTGATGAACTTCTTGAACTGGTACTCGCCGTCATGGTTCACGTCGCCCATGAAGACCGGGTGCAGGACGACGTTGTGCTTCGCGTTGAGGGCGTTGAGTTCCTCTTGGTACTGCTGGAGTACCTTCTGTTCCAGTTCCAATAACATCTTGGATGCCTGCTCCATCTCCGCTGTGGTGTCTGCGGCGGGGGGAGCGTCCTTGGCCGGCATCGCAAGGATGTCGGCTTCGGGGGTTTCGGGTGTCAGGTTTTTGTCGGTCATGGTCTTATCTCCTTTGGGTTATTTTGTTCTCTTGCGCAACTCAGCGAGTACCCACTCTTCTTTCTCTGTGCGGCCGGGTTTGGTCGCAAGCGCGGCGATGTGCGCCTCCCTGAGGTTCTTGAAAACTCGGCCGGGCTTCTTGCCCGAGGGCTTGATATCAATGGTCTTTTTAGTCATAGCAGTAGTTGAGGAACAGCACCTTGCCGCTGTAGTCGGTGAGGGGGACGAATTTCTTGGTCGCCGAGTAATCCTGGATGAAGTCGGTGTTCTCGGCAACCGCGACTGAAGTGTGGTTGTCCGCAGCGAGATCCCCAAACTGCCATGTGCCGCGCCACCCGCCGAGCAGGGGGACCTGAGTAAGCGCCGTGGTGTAGGTCTCGTCCCAGGCCGCGATGTTGTCCACGTTGACGTAGAACGCCTTGGCGGCTCCGGCGGCCGATAGGCTGAATCCAACGCGGTCAATGTCACCCTTCACAAAACCCGAGATGTCCATGGAGAGATACACCCAGGTGTTGGCCACCAGGGCGCCGAGGCTCAGTTCGTTGGTGGTGGTCCCGCCGGCGCCATCGTAGCAGTACAGAAGGATGTCGCCACCATCGAGAGCGATGCTCGGGCGAATCCAGAACCCCACACGGTCAATGTCGGTCCAGACGAAGGAAGCCGTCGGGAGGTAGCAGACATCGTTGTCGGCGGCTGTCCCACTGCAAGTGAACTTAAGTGACCCGGTGCCGACCTTGTAGGTCACGGCATCGTCGGCGATGTCCCAAAAAGTGTCGTGGGATTCGGTCCAAGCCGCGGCGTCGCCGGCTTCGCAATCCTCTACGATTAGGGCACCGGTGTCGGCGGTGGCGTTGATGATGTCGAGTTGAGTCTGCACGAGGCCCTGGACGGCGCCCGAGAAGGTCGCCGTGGTGCCGGTCTGGGCACCCGTGAGGGTGAGGCCCGCGTACTCCGGCGTTGCGGCAGCGCTGATGCCCTGGATTGTGTTGACCACGCCAACGGCGGCGCTGAAGTTGGTGGCGTTGAAGGCCGCGACGCCCTTGGTGGCCCCGTCGGCCACGGCATCGTCCGCCGTGATGTCGCCCGCGGCGCTGAGGTTCATAGCCCCGGAGGCGGAGACCGCAACCGTGCCGGAGGCATCCGGGAAGGCAATGTTCTTGTCTGCCGCCGTAGCAGTGCCGGTGACGTTGATAAGGAAGGCGTTGGCGGCGTTGGCGATCTTCAGGAGGCCGGCGGCAGAAGACGCAGTGCCGAGGAGCAACCCGCCGGCAGCGGAGACGTTGAGGGCCGCGAAGGCGGCGGTTGCGGAATCAGACGAGAGATCCTGGTTGATGACGCTATCCAGCTCCACGTCGAGCGATCCGCTCATCGTCAGGGACTCCGAGGCGGCGGTGGGGGTGATGATGCTGAGGATGCGCGTCGGCGCGGCGGAACTCGTGAGTTCCCAACCCGTGCGGCCCGCGTTCTGCTTCCAGTAGGCGGTGATGGCAGCGTTCTCCTCGATCAGAATGCCACACCCTCCGCCGGAACCGGCCAAACCGCCGTCGTTGAACGTGGCGGTTTTGTCTGAGATCAATAGGTCCGTGACGCTGATCTGGTTGATGCCTCCATAGAAGCTCCACTTGGGGTCGTTCTTGGCGTCGAAGGAAGCAATACAAACCTGCGAATTATTTATTGGAACGTACAGTTCAACTTTGCCGTACTCAGCGCCATTAGTCACATCCGTCAGCGTGTACCGCCAAGTAGCCGTAGTCGCTGCGTTCCCTGCGGCGTTTTCCACCTTGAACACTTCATCTATGCCTATTCCGACTACAGCCGCTCCGGTTGTATTCCGTTGATGGACAAGAATTTCCTCGGCACTGTTGGCATTCGTTGAATTGTAATAGCTTTTCAAAACGCCAAGATTTGTCAATCTAAGGCGTTCCGCAAAAGAGGCGACACCAGTAACGGAAGACACGGGATAAAAAACAATGTCTGCGCCCATGGTTGCGACGACCGTATCTGTGTATATTGCGTCTATTCTCGCAATTTCAGATTCAGTCCCGCTTGCATTCTCCGCGAAGAAACTGTAGCCAGTCCCAAAGCCTGCCGCGGCCAATCCGGTCGTGGTGTGGACGCTCATGATGGGCCTGACAACATCGTTTGTTCCAGCATCCAACGTGTTTGCTTCATATTCCTTACACTTCAACTTCCCGTCGTATCCACCAGCGCTGGCTCCAACATGCAGCGCACCGGCAGCGCCCCGAGTGAAATATGTATCAGCTCCGACCTTGAGCCCCCCAGCGGCACCGGACGCAAGACTGAGAAGGCCGCCCACACTGGCGTTAGCACTTAGTGTGGCGTCTCCTGTAACTCCAAGCGTGGTGCCTACAGTGGCCGCCCCGGTCACGTCCAGCGTGGTGCCGATGGTCGCGGCGCCGGTTGTGGTGAGCGACGCCATACTCATGCCGACGGAGGCCACGACGTTGGCGGCAGACACATCCCCGACGATGGTGGCGTTGACATCCACCGTCAACGAGGACTGCAAGTGCAGCGACGCGAAGGTCGGGGACACCTGCCCCGCCTGGTACAGCAGGTACGATCGAATCCGCGATTTGTAGAATGACATAAACCCTCCTTAGGCCGTTTGTGCTGCGGCAACTACCGGCTGCCGGCTGATGGCCTCGGAGGTGGAACCATGGCTATGCACAGAGTACCGGGTTGTTGCCATTAGCTCGTTGGTGCCGTAAACCGACGGTAGTAAACGAGGACGCGAATTTTCCCTGTAGTCGCTCCGGGGTCGCCGTCAAACGTCAGCCGCACTTTGGCTGTAGCCGCCTGTACTGGACCAGGGGAAAGGGCGGCAGGGTCTAAATGCGCCATGCCGTAAATTTGCGTACCCTGCGCACCTGATGCTCCGCCAGAATAAAACCGTTGGGTGGCGGCAGGGGTCCCTACGTCCTGTAAAACCTTGCCGCCTGGAATCACTGTATTGATTCTGCACAGAACGGCTTCAATCATGCTGTTGTTTGGGAGGTCTATGGCTGTGTCCGCAAAGGCCGCCCCGCTCGGAGAATCTACGACCTGCTGCACCCATCCGATCTTGTACAAATCACCATAGCCAATATTTATGTTGTAGGCATACCCTGTATTGAATCCTGTCGTAATCACGTTACCGAATGTCTGCCCACCATTTTGAAAGTACAGGGATCCAAGGGTGGCGTTTATGATGCCACCGCTTGCACCCGTCAGCGCCAGATTGGACGTAGTGATAATGCCAGTAGAATCGAACTTCGTAGAATATACGCCATTCACGGACACTCCAATAGAATCATCCGCATAGAGATAAAACCCGGTGTTGGCTGAGGCCCCGGTAAAGCGCAATGATGGCGCGGCGGCAGTGCCGCCCGCGAGCTGGATGGTGTTCGGACCCAAGAGGGAAACGCCGGAGGGATAGGTGTAGGACCCGCCGTCAATCAGACCTACGGGTAGCCACGCGGGGATAAAGCTATTGCTCACGTTGCGCCCCCGTGAAGTAGCCCAACTCGTAGGCCGTGGTGGCCCCGGAGGGCAGGAATGTCACACTGAGCCGGTTGCACGCCACGACTTGCAACGGGTAGCGGTGGGACCACACGGTTGCACTGGCGGCGGAAGTCAGTGTGGATCCTGCCGCTGCCAAGGTCTGAACCGGTCCCTTGCGCCAAGAATTGTCGGGGAGATGAGTGTCCTCGGTGTAGGTGAGGGTCTGTGTTACCGCTCCACCGTGTGTACAGTAGACGTACAACCCCAGCACTTCGGCGGTGTCAACGGCAAAACTGACCGTTACACCAGCCGCGGCGTTGACGCCTGTAGCGAGACGGACATATTTCCCGTTGAACATTCTTAGGCTCCGTTGGGCTTGGCGACCAAGGGCCGCCAGCCGGCCTTGTGGCCGGCGTCAGCGCCCACGATGGCCAGGATGATGAGGCCAACGTCGCGCACACTTAAACCGTCGCCGCCGTACAGGGCAATGCCGGAGAGAATGCCAGCGCAGACGTTGATGATGATGGGGATGAACGGCACAAGGAACCCGAGCTTCACAGCCTTGAGGATGAACACCACCCAAGGCAGTTCAAAGAAGAGCTTGATCTTTTGGACGAAAACACCCAAGGCGCCCATGTGGGCCGCGGCGATAACAATGTAGTCCAGCCAATTTTCCATGATGTCCTCCTTACCGGCAGTCCAGTTGGACGAAATAACGTCCACCCTGTTTCTTCCACCCCTTACCAGTCCACGTACTACCCTCACGGGTGGTTTTATCCTTATCAATCCAAAAAACAAATATTGGCTTTTGTGTGGCATCCCTTACGGTGAAACGTGTCTGCACGATCACTGGCTTATCTTGTCCATCTACACGCTCGGTAATGTCATATTCGGACGCCCAACGAACATAATGATCTTGTGTGCCAACAACATAATCCCCATAATAGCCGACATACATGCCCGGGTATTCGACCATTGTCTCCCAGCCCAATACCCCATCAGCGACCAGTTCAGCATCATAAAAATTGTCTTTGACGGGCAACGGATCGGGCTTGGTGGGATCGTCGTCAAGAAAACACGCGACGGCGAAGATCGTCAACAGAGCCAGCAAAAAGATTCCTAAAATTTTCACGGTAGACCTCCTGGGTCAGATGCCGCCGCGGGATCCGCCGGGCGGGTGTGGGCCTTAATCTCCGTGACCACCAAGGAGGTTGACCAGCGCTTTTGGCGCTCAGGCCCGTGCCATTTCTTCGACAGTTCCCCTGCCACTTCCAGGTAATCGCCTTCCAAAAGTTTCTGGCCCAGCTTCCAGTCGTAGAGAACGCAGGGCCAAAACAGCAACACGGGCAGGCCCTTGGACCTCCCGAGCGTGTGGGGGGACGACAGCGTGAATCGCCAAAAAGCCTTCTCTTCATCGTCCCTGGGCACAACCACGGACTGTAGTTTAAAGATTTCGCCGTCTGCAATGCAGTAGACTGGCATCCCCTACAATATGGGCAATCTACAGTAGATTGTCAAGCAAAATGCCCCACTACTCCAACATCCCCTTGACAAAGCCCACATCTTGGCCTAAACTATAGGCATGAATGACCAAAACCGGACTACCTCAGTGTGCGCAGCCTCGTTGGGATCATCCACGATTCTTTCAAAAGTGCCGTTCAACCCAATAACGGACTTCGTTACCATGGAGTACGCGCTCCAGCACTACGCCGACCATCAGCCGCTGATGCTCACCGGCCGCATCCAGTATTTCCCGAGCGTCCTGAGTCGGGTGACGCGCTTCAAGGAGTGCGTTTTCCCATCCATGGGCATCTTTTGGAAGAATGTCGTCTTTGAGGACTGCATTTTCCCAGGAGGAATCTTGCACTTCACGGACTGCACCCTCAAAAATTGTTCGTTCAAGCCCGCGGAGGACGTGGAAAACGCACTTCTCTTTGATGGCGGGCAACTGCAACATGTCGGACTCTCAGGTGTGTGGGATTGTGTGGTATTTTTCCCAAATTACACCGTGGACTGCGTCTTCGAGGGCGACTTTTTCGCCCACGATCTTCGCCTGCGTATTCACTGTGGAAGTTTCGGCGGCGTTCAGCCAGAGGGTGATGTCCTCTTCAAACTCCTCGCCGGCATGTTCTACCAGAACGCGGCGCCCATCGAAAACATGGATCTCGGAGAAAGCGCCATGGACGCCTACAGGGCCGCCCGGCGCGAAATCAAGAAACTCTTGGTGGCCAGGGAGGGCAAAGAACGATGAAATTCCCCAAGACCCGCCGCGGCACCCAGTTCCGACCGGTGTGTCCAGACTGCAAAAAGACACTCAAGATCACCGGCATTTACCGCTTTGAACCCCCCGCGAAGAAGAAGAACATCATTGGACTCTCAATCCGCAACCACCATTGCCCACTGTGCCATCGAAACTGCGCCGAGATCGGCATCGTGACGCCGTTCCGAAGTCTCGATGGCCTCAACATTGACGAAATCATGTAGGAGTACTCATGCCCGTAGAGAAAGTTCGACCAATCTCACACTCATTCAAGGAAAATGATGGACACTACAAGCAACGTACGGTCGGCACCGCGTTCTTCTACCCCGACCGGATATCCATCCTCATTGACCCAGGAATGGCCGTTTCAAGTGTGCAGGACTCCTTTATCACCATCTGGTTTGAGGACAAGAAGGAGAAGGAGCGGTGATCGCCAAGTTCAACGCTCAGCAGAAGGATACCCTCGGGAAGTTCCTTGGTCATCCTGCCGTGACGGTGCTGGACGCTTCCGGTCTCGTCTATGACAGCGCCCGTGGGCGGGACGGCGGGCCCGGGAAGCTGCACCTGGCCGTTCCCGACAACATCGTGAAGAACCTCCGCGGGGATCCCGGACGCCGGGACAAGATCATCCTGGTTCACGTCGAGCATTGGATGGTCTCCAGCCTCCAGTCTGGCATCCTGCCGGCTGGTACGATCATAAAACCATGATTTTCGCCCCGTGCGGCGTGGAAGGACACGCTGTTAGGCTACCGCCGGTGCGAGTATGTAGCCTTCCGTCTATTAGGCGGAGAAGCGAGCACTGGAAACAGTGTATCCCGGCAGCCGGTATCAATTCCGGCCACGGGGCGATTGTAGTTTGGGGCGCGGGAAATCAGGACCGATTGGCGGAACATATGGCGGCAGAGACGCCTTCATGCCGCATGCCGCCGTCAATGGGATTCCTGGCCCGCGCCCCGTTTTCTAATCTGAAAGGAGGAGAGTTATGAAAGACAGTTTCCAAATTACCGCAGGCATTGATATGCAATTCCCATGCTCGATCTGTAATAACGCCAAGGAGCGGGCGCAATGGTGCGCGGATAATTGCACATGGTACAAGGGCGTGTGGCATCCGGGCGACCCCCTGGGGGAGCCGGAGAAATGACTGGAGGTGAGCTATGAATAAAAAATGGTATTGCTCTTGTGGCGCAACGTGGTGCATATCGTGTGCAACCGCCGCAGAGATCGCGCCTTTGGAGGCCGAATGGAAATCCGCGCACAGCGGACCGGGGCACATCCCGTCTAACGCAAACTTCTGTGCACAAGTGAGGGCGCGTTCTGAGCGTAAAAAATCCCAATACGGGACGCGGGGCTTCGGGATGCACCGCCGCAATCCCGTATGACGCGCCTCCTCCTCGCCGCCCTGCTGTTCGCGCCCTGCATCGCCTGGGCACCGGGCAGTCGTCCGGTAATCCCGGACGGCTGGGGGACCCCATGGCGGCCCCCGGTAGCCGAGAGCGGCATCGCCTCATGGTACGGAGCGTGGCATCACGGACGCTTGACCTCCTCGGGGGAGCCGTTCGACATGCACGCCATGACCGCCGCGTCAAGGACGTTGCCCATGGGGTCCGTCGTGGAGGTGGTCTGCGAGGCCACGGGGCGGGCCGTGGTGGTCGAAATCACGGATCGTGGCCCCTACATCGCGGGCCGGGTCCTGGACCTGTCCTACGCGGCGGCGGTGGCCCTGGGGATGGTCTCAGCGGGTGTAGCTGATGTGCGGATTTACAAATCAAAGGAGGTGGCACCGTGAGCGAACTGGAGAAGGCAATCACAAAGATTGAGGACGACGCCCGCTACACCGCCACGCTGATCCCATACGATGCGGCGGGGAACTTGGCGGCCTCCTGGACGGTGTGAAGCATGAGGCGTTCCCGATTGCACGGGGGGGGCATGATGGCGCCTAATATCCGCTTGACAAGCCCGGCGGAAGGGTTTAGGATGGGAGCGTCATGAAAATAGCATTATCCCATCCATGCCATTTCAGATTGCGCCTCCCAGGGGAAGATCGTCTCTTGGCCGCCCGGCCACGATGCTGTTTTCATGACACCCTGGGGGGCGCATTTTTTAGGAGGTAGAATGGGCAGGCCCAACCTACGGCTGCACCGAAAATTTAGCCGCCTCGTTCGGATGCTCCGATTGCCAGAGCCGTTCATCCGGGGATATTTGGAATATCTATGGGAGCCATCGTATGAAAGCGGCGATGCCCTCATAGGCGACGCCGTGGACGTTGAAGCCCGTTGCCAGTGGCAAGGAGGCCCTGGCGAACTTGCCGAAGCCCTGGCGTCCTGTGGCGGGGTCGGACAGCCCGGATTCATCGAAAAGGCAGACTCCGGGCTATACCAAATCCACGACCTTTATGATCATGCGCCTGATTATGTGCGGAAAAGGATGGAGCGGGAATTCGAGCGACAAGCCCGAGGGGAGACGATATCCGATCTACGGCGAGCAGCCGCAAAGGCCATGCACGAGCGGCGCAAACAGAAGCACACTACTGCAATTGATATGCAAACGGCTGCAAGTGGCAATCATTTGCATGCAACGGGGATAACCCCCGCTCCCGCTCCCGCTCCCGCTCCCGCTCCCGCTCCCGCTCTAAAAGAAAAGAAGCAGAAGCAAGGGGATTTCATCCCGCCAACCGCCGCCGAGGTTCAGTCATACCTGGACGAAATCGGGGAGAGGCGTTTCGATAGTGAGGCCTTTGTGGATGCCTACGCGCAAGGCTGGGAACTGAAAAAAGGGAAACCGATCAAAGACTGGAAAGCCGTGGTCCGGACCTGGCGACGCTTCCGGGACAAGGACGGGGAGGAAAACCCACCCCCACCCGCCCCACCCTGCGAAAACATCCCCGCCCTCTTTGAGGAGTGGAAGGACCGCAAGTACCCCACGCCGGGGGACTGCATCCGCGCCGGGGGATTCGATGCCATGCGGGCGGAGTTCGAGCGGGAGCGCATGGAGGGCCGGGGGTGAAGGTCCTTTACGACCCCGCCGCCGAGCGGGCGGTCCTGGGTTCCATCCTGGCCGAGCCTTCCTGCCTCTACCGCGTCATTGCGGAGTTGAGGCCGGAAGATTTTTACCTCGCAATTCACCAACGCATCTATGCCGCCATGCTTTTCTTGGCGGAGGCGGGGACGGCGATTGACCTGACCGTCCTTGGAGCCGGGCTTACGGATCAAGGGGACATCATGAGCCTCGCCGCGTTGGCCGACGGCATGGCGGATTTTTTACACGTCGAAAACTATGCGGCCATCGTGCGGAAATTCGCGGTCCTGAGAGGAGTGCTGGACGCCGCCGGTGGGGCCATTAAGGCCGCGAATGCCGCCGGCGCAGATCCTGCTGCCGTGTTGGATGCCCTCGATGCCGGAGTCACGGCCCTTGCCGGTCGCTCCCGCCATGGCGGCTTCCATGACGGCGCGGTCTTGAGGGAAACTATCACGCGGGAGCTCGAGGAGACGCCCCGTGGGACGGGCCCAAATGCGATTTATACCGGGTTCCGCGCCGTGGATGAACTCCTGGTTGGCATGCGGCCGGGGAATCTGTGCTACCTCGCCGGCAGGACCGGGATGGGAAAAACCGCCCTGGCCGTGGCGATTGCGATGAATCTGTCAAAGGTGCGGAAGCGCGTGGGGTTCATGAGTTTGGAAATGAGCGCAAAGGAGCTGGTCCTGCGGATGATCTGCGTTTCCTGCGGTATCAATCTCCAAGCGGCATTGAAACACAATCTCTCAACGGACGAAATGGCGGCGCTTGGCATCGAGGACACCACAAAAGAATTTCCGGTCATGATTGACCATACGCCTTCCATGACTGCACTGGACGTGCGGGGGAAATGCCGTCGTCTAAAAATGGAGCAGGGGCTGGACGTGATAATCGTTGACCACGTTCACCTCATGCGGTCCGTGCGAGCGAGGCAGAACAGGAATGATGAACTTGGGGAAATCAGCAGAGGGTTGAAACTCACTGCCAAAGAATTGAACTGCCCTGTCATCGCCGTTGCGCAACTCAACAGGGACGTGGAACACAAGGACAGAAAATCCAAGCGCCCCAAAATGTCTGACCTGCGTGAGAGCGGAAACCTGGAACAGGATGCGGACCTTATCATCCTCCTCTACAGGCAGGACTACTATGAACAGGACAGAAGCAAACACGACGGCAACGCGGAGATCATCATAGCGAAACAGCGGCAGGGGCCGACGGGGATAGCGACGTTAAAATTCTACAAGAACATGACGAAATTTTCGGACTATTAGGAGGGACTATGACGGATAAGAAACTTCTTCTCTTGTGCCAGATGATTAAACAATCAGATGCCTTATTGAGAGTGGCACTCGTGACGGTAAAAGATCAAGGACGGGACAAACTTATTGAGTTGGCCTTTGATGCGCTTGAACGTGTGGTTGCGCATCGTGAACGCCGCGACGCCGCGGCGGGCAAGGAGGAGTAAATGGACCACAAACAATTCGTAACCTGGTTGCAAAAGCATCACGCCTGTGACCCTGCGATTGAATGGGTTATAGAACGCGGCTATGACCTGTCTACGGTTTGGAT
>Ga0209416_1002097_pt1 | contig 11717 bp, 22 predicted proteins | sample RifGroF1_FD_184001 | JGI IMG/M metagenome (GOLD analysis project Ga0209416, IMG submission 184001) | Groundwater microbial communities from Rifle, Colorado, USA - Groundwater F1 (SPAdes) (version 2) | ecosystem: Environmental > Aquatic > Deep subsurface > Groundwater | place: Rifle, Colorado...
GAATTTGACACTTTCATGCGAAGGGCCCGACCATGAGCGGCATTCCGTTCTCCGCTGATATGGTGATCGCCAATCTCGAAGGCCGCAAAGACATGACGCGGCGGGTTGTCACTCCCTCCCGTTACATGCGCAAGTATGCTGTGGATCGTTGGGGCGGCATGACTGTAATCGAGTTGAATAACGCCGCTGCTACCGCCGCTCAGGTTGGGATCAACCAGATCGCCGCCGGTAACGAAACCTGGCCCTGGCCGTGTCCCTACGGCAAGCCGGGTGACACTACCTACGGCAAAGAGGCGCTTATTCCCACTTTTGCGGGAGGCGTTGAGGCCATCATGTACGCCGCCGACAAGAGCTTTGTCACAACGAACGGCGCTTATCATGTCTGGCAGTGGAAAGTTCGCACCCTGCCGTCAATCTTCATGCCTCGCTTCCTCTCGCGCTTGGCGCTGATTATCAGAGAGGTTCGAGTTGAGCGGTTGTTGGCTATCACTGACGGTGACGCCCGGCGAGAGGGCTTCGCTGACCGGGAACACTTCCTGGCCTATTGGGACAAACTGAACGGCAAACGGGGGTTCGAGAGCAAAGTCAACCCCTGGGTTTGGGTGATCGGGTACGAGGTGGAATGATGATGACCGAAGAAGAACTGGCAGAGATCAAAGCCCTGAACGCGGCGAGAACGCCGGGAAAGTGGATCGTTGGCTATTACATAAGCAAATGCGTGCTTGACCATTCTCCGCACGGTCAGGGACAGTGTGATCCTCGCGTGTGGACGCACGTAAAAAACGGGCCAGCAAGACACAAAATCTGCGTTGAAGTGCCGATTGGTACGCCCCATGACGAAATTGAAATCGTCGCCGGGAGTTACGACGTGGACTGCGGCGGGATCGTCAATCCTCAAGACGCCGAGTTTATCGCCCGCATGAGTACCGCTATCCCCGAAATGATTGACGAAATCGAGCGGCTGAAAGAGAGAATATCCGACTTGGAGGCCGACCATGCCATATAAAACCGTAAAATATCCGAACAGCAAAGTAGTTCACTACGCCCTGGTTGAGCGGCCTGTCTGTGACTTCCACGCTAAACCCGGAGCGGAGCAGGTTGCCGGCCCCGCCACCTGTAAGCGATGCCTGACATACACCGCCAAGTATCCGTTCCGAGAAAGCAGTCAAGAAAAGACAGAGCGGCTAGAGGCCGAAGTAAAGCGGCTGAACGCTGTAGTTGCCACTATGACCGAACAGTTACGAAAGGAGAATTGATATGCAAACAGAATCCGTTGTCTTGTTAGTGCTGGCCTGCGCTGTCCCTGTATGCGTGGTTATAGTCGCCACGGTCTGGGCAGTGTGCGTTGTGTCCGGGAGGTGTGACGAGCGCCTGGGGTTGCAAGAATGGCAGTTGAAAGAACGCGAATGACCACCGTCAAATCCCCCACTCGCTGCGGCTTCTGCAAATCGGGACACGTTGTTGAGATCAAATCCGACTGGCGCAAGTTGGTCGGCTGCGATAACCCCGACTGCCCAACGTACAACAGTATCGCGGCGGCGTTCCTGACCATGCAGGCGGCGCTGACTGAGATCGCCAATCACGCATCCGAGCCACTGGCGGCGACCAAAGCACAAGCGGCGATGAAAGAGGCCGGGTTATGAACCGCCTATGTTGGTGGTTGGGCCATGATTGGGAACAGGGGCACCGCGACCAATATTGCCGGCGATGCTGTCTGCCGGAACACTACGCCGAGTTCGATCCGCCTCATCCTGCGATTGTTGAGCGCACCGTCAACGCCTTACGGCGCTTCTGTGACGGCCTGCGGAGGCTGGATTATTTTATCCACTCGCCATGTGCCGGCTGCGGTAAGACGCGCTGGATTTTTGGCCGAGAGATCAACCATGCGGCGCACGAATACTGCCCGCCATTTTAGGAGGAACCATGAGCGAAATTGATGACCACATTGCCAGGCTGAAAGTGGAGAAGGCGAGAGAAGTAAGCGACTTGTTTGCAATCAGAACAGCCCAACTTCCCGACCTGCTGAAACCCTACCACTGCGCCTACCCGGACGATGACCGGCGCACCACGCGTGTCATTATCCCCGGCAAAGCATACAAGATCGTTGTGACCTGGACTGGCAATGGCAATGACGTTGTCTATGGTTACTACGTTCGCGGCGAGCCGATGGATAACTGGAATGCCGCCCTGCTGAGAATTGATGAGTTGAGCAACGAGCCTGCCGAAGATCAGGTAAGCGAAACGATCTGGCGGCGGCTAAAGCGGATACAATCCGACTTGTATTTTTCGTTCGCGGCTGGAATATTCATGACGCTTGGTTGGGTGGTTTTCTTTCAGGAACAACCGGGACATATGAGCCTGTCTTTCCCGTTCTTTATCCTGTCTGTGGCCCTGTTGATCGCCGTTGCAAAAATTCAAGCGGAGAGTGCGAAGTGAGCAAGATCGTTGAGTTCGTTTGGGCTGAGGACGAATCGGCCCAAGTGAAATGCTCTTGCGGCACCTATTTGATTGTCAACACCGAGCCGACCACTTGTCCCGGCTGCGGCCAGGTCTATCGGTTTTTGAGCGGCGTCTATCCGGTTGACGAATTGCCGGCAAAGCGGATCGCAGAACTGGAAGCGGAATTAGAGAAGAATCGGGCAGAGATAAGGTCGTATCATAGGGAATTGCTGTATGCTAAGGCAAAGATCGTGCAGTGTCGTAAGGCGTTGATGTATGCGCAAGAACACGGCTTTACTCTCAAGAACCACTCTGAATTTGGAGAGTTGTTTCAAGAGGCGATGGAGGATTAGAAGTGACAATCCTGCTGATCCACGTTGATAACACCGATACTCAAATCACAGAGGCCCACGTGCGAGGCGCTAAAGTTTTCGATCCTGTCTTTTTGACTGGCAACAACTCTCTTGGAACAAAGATTGTTGAGCGTAGAGATAGGGTTTTAGATGCCGTCAACAGAGACACCGAGTTTGTCTCAGGCCGCATTTTTGTGCTGCTGAATATCGTCTTTCGCGCTGCCAGAGGAATGGGCGCCATGAATTTTGACATTGGACTGTCAATTTACAGAGAGATTGAAAATAAAATGTTTGTTTGGCACCTGACCGCTATCGCGTTCGCCCCGAAACGAAAAGAGCCAATCCCATGATTCTCCCCGACTGGTTGACCCCGATCCTGGACGCCTACTGGAAGCACCTGGACTATCCGTCTTACCTGGCCTTCCCAGCCTATCGCCCCGCCAGTTTAGACGCTTTTGTTGGAGAGGCACTGCCAATAAGATACTCGGACACAATCGAGCTACGCCGGGAGCCAAGAGGCAGAGGTTGGGAAATCGCCAGCAAGCCGATCTGGATGACAGACGCTCTGGCAGTCGAGAACCTCCGCAAGCAGTTCCCGATCAATGCAGTTATCGCAGATCATCACCAACTCTTGATAAAAGCGTCCACCGTCTTAGGTTTCCTGGAAATAGGCGGGGAATTGCACCGCTCTCCATCGCCCGACCACAAGCCGGTTTACCTCACTGCCGATTACCTGGATTTTGACATGCCACTGAGCGAGGAAGAAGTGTACGCCCTGAAATCTGCCGGCGTGATTGAAGTTAGCCGCGGCGGGTTTGTCTCTATTTCGAAGTTGGGCCGGCTGGTTATGGAGTATTTGCGCCGGCTGTAGTAAACTAGTCCAGTCGCCCCTCGTTTGGCAAGCGGCGGTATAGCGGCCCCTGTCCCTGGCGGGAACGGGGGTCGCTTTTGTTTTCCTGCGGTCTTGACTTCTAAACTTGATTATGATAAACTCTATTACAAGAGGATAATACAAGTTATGACAGTTTCACTTCGCCCCTATCAAATCGAGGCCATTGACTCAATCTTCAAAGATTGGGCCAGTGGCATTGACCGGCTGCTGCTGATGGCGGCAACCGGCACCGGCAAGACGGTCATTTTCCTATCAACGATTGACCGGATTCTACAAGAGCAACCCGACGCCCGGATCGTGGTCATTGCCCACCGGAGAGAGTTGATCTACCAACCCATTCGCCGGGCCGAGGCCATGTACCCGCACCTGGCGCTAAAAATGGGTGTAGTGATGGCTTCACGGCGCGACTGTTCGGCGCAGATCATTATCGCCACCGTTCAATCGCTGGTCTCCGGCAACTGCCAGCGGGTCAAAGAGATTGTGCAGTTTGGGGATATTGACTATCTTATTTGTGATGAAAGTCACCGCCTGGTAGCCTCCACTTACCTGAAAGTGCTGGAAGCAATGGGCGGGCCTAAAATGTTGGGTTGCACTGCCACCCCAAAGCGCACGGACAACGTTGGGTTGGGTACCGTCCTAAAAAAGTTATCTTACCGCTATTCAATCCAACAGGCCATTCGAGAAGGTGCGCTTGTGCCGTTCAATGCCCTGGGGTTTACACTACCGTTTGAAGCGCAAGCGCAAGACCTGGAGCCGGGAGAGGAAGGCGAGCCGGAAGATCAATCGCTGGGGCAGTTGCTCTCCGCGGACAACATTCTCGAAATCGTTTTCGAGAAGTGGAGCGAGTTGGCCGCCAATCGTAAGACCATCGGCTTTACCGCCTCAGTCGCTCAGGCGCACGCCACCGCCGCCTATTTCTGCTCACGCGGGATCAAAGCCGAGGCGATTGACGGCACTACCCCAACCGATCAACGGGCGGCTATCTTGGGACGCTATGAACGGGGCGAGATACAGACGCTCTGGAATTGCTACCTGCTGGTTGAGGGTTACGATGACCCGGCGACCAATTGCATTGTGCGCGTGGCCCCAACCGGCAGCGACTTGACATTTATTCAAGAGATCGGGCGCGGCCTGCGCACTCACCCCGGCAAAGACGACTGCCTGATTATTGACTTTGCGCCCAAGAACGCCCGCGACTTTATGAGCGTAGGCGACGTTTTAGAGGGCAGTCCGCTGGACAAGAAAGAGAAAAAAGCGGTAGAGAAAGCCGAGAAACAGGGCATGTTATACGGCTTCCGGGTGATGCGAGAGTCTATCGGCGACATTGACCCCGCCGAAATCCAGATGAAAGTTTTAGACTACATGAAAGCGCACGCCCTGGCCTGGGTTAGCGACGGCGTTTACACCGTCACCACCCTGGACAGAGACAACACCCTGGTGCTGGTTATTCCCGATACCGAACGCCTGGCGAAAGCGGAGAGTCTCAGGCGCATGACCGGATTGACGCCGGGACAGGAGGCGCTGGCCCGCTACCTGGGAATGTACCGGTTATACCTGGTTACGATTGGCGGCGTGTTAGAAAGAGGCGAGTTCCCCGACTTGACATCGGCGCAACGGGCGGCGGATGGGATCGGGGCCGATTACGAGGACGCGCAGTTGGCCTCGAAGAAAAAAGACTGGCGCAAAGAGCCGGCAACCGAGCGGCAGGAAAATATGCTCAGGCGGTTGGGCGCTTACGAAGCCGGCTTGACCAAAGGCGCTGCTGCCCAGCGGATTACGCTGATCTTGGGTGTGTCGAAAGTCAAGCCCGTTGAAGTTCAGCGGGAACGTGAAGCGGCAAGAAACGTACAGCGGGTGCTGATTACGCCCGCGCCTCACCAATCGCTTGACACCTATCTTGAATAGGGTATAATCATAGTACCTAATCAATCGCGCCGGGCTTGCTGCCAGCGGCGCAAATCACTACAACAGGTTTACTGGCAGCGGCAATTATTCAGTTTTTCAAAGAGAGGACAAAAAGACCATGAGCGAAAACACTATTACCCCCGAAGTTGATTCGGCGCAGGCGCTGGTTGACCTGCTGCAAAGCAAAACGACAGTTGTTGAGGGAAATATCGCCCGCATGTTTTGGCTGAATGGGGCATGGGAGGTCATGACCTGGTACGACGACGAAACAGACGGGCCGTTTTGGGACGATGACGACAATCTCAAAGAGAGCACTACGGAATATCGCGGCCCCGATCTGGCGGCGGCGATTGACACCTTCCGCAAGATAGAGGGGATCGCATGAGCGACACAGTTGACTATCACGCCCAAAACTTAGCCCAAAGTCGGGAGGCGGTTGCGCTAATTGGCAAGCCCCAAACTTGCCCTACTTGCCTCGGAAACAAGCGGTTGGGATCGTTTTGGTGTGGCATTTTAGCGCGTTCTTACGACTGCCCGACCTGCAACGGAACCGGCAAAGTTACTACCCCCTGTCCGGTTGAAGATTATAACGGCGGTTGGAATTGCTGCCCGATCTGTTTTGCCGGGCAAAACAAGAGCGAAACAGAGCCATGCCCTCACTGCCTGGAAGTGCTGGCGAACGAGAACGTGGGTAAGAACGCCCTGGCCCTGGCAACTCAGGCGGCAAAAGCGATGGGCGACTATCGCAAAGTTCAGCGGGCGATATACGCAAGAAAAGAGGATAAGCCATGAGCGACGCGAACGACAAGTTGGAAGAACAAATTGATACCCTGCGCAAGAGCGACATGGATCACTATCAACGTCTCAAAGAAATGCAAGACGAAATAAGCACTCTGCGTAATCACGGCACCGGGTTGATTAGAAGTATTGAGGCGACGTTGGGGCTGAAAAATCAGCACACCTATGTACAGAAAGACGACAATTATCATTACGAACTGTTGCGGTTGGCAAACAGAGAGATTGATACTTTGAAGAACGCTCATGCCGCCCTACTCAAAAGCAACAGCGAAGAAGTAGACGAATATAACGCCGGTCACGACGCGGGCGAGAACGAGGAAGATATTGACATCGCCCGGATGCGCTACCGCGAGGAACACCCTGACCGTCCACAGTATGACACGTTCGACACCGGCTATATCATGGGGGTGCTGGGCGATTATGACCGGCTGAAATCCATGCAGGGACAGATCGAACGGCTGTCGGAAATGTCCGTTGAGCAAATGGGCACAATCCGAGAGTTGAACGTCCAATTGGCAAGCACGCCCGAAGAAATGCGAGAGAACGCCGAGAGTGCATGGCTGGCCGGGATGAGCGGTACGCATTACGAGAAGCTGCAAGAGGCGAGAAAAGAGATTGAGCGGACGAGGGCTGCGCTTGAACAACTGGCCTCGCCAAAACGCTATTTAGCCATTGCTGCCGGGACGCATATCAACTTTTACGTCGGGAACGCCCCGGACGGTGAAGTTGTACGCCCCTGGGAGTTCGCGCAAAAAGCACTGGACGGTGATAAGTGACAAAGAAGATCAATCCAAAGAAAGCCACGCTGAGCGACTTGATAGCCATTGCCGAGGCGAATGGTTACGCGGTTGGGGTACAGCTTGTCTCGCGGTCAAAGCCGCAAGCGCAAGTAGTTGACAAAGACGCCGAAATCGAACGGCTGCGAACGGCGCTGGAGAAGTACGCTAACACGGTCAATTGGGACTTCAACGGCGATAGCGCCGAGATTTTCCGCTTAACACCAGACGGTTATGACATTGCGCGTGAGGCGCTGAAAGAATGCGGTGACAAATGATCTCCAGGAAGCAACGAGAAGAAATCAGGAACCGGGCGCTGACCGCATACACGGCGGTTCAACCCCAACCGACTTTTACAGCCGACGTGGTGCTGGATTTAATCGCCAATATCGAGTGGGCGGAATACGAGTTGGGTTCGGCCCACAGATTCGCCAATACCCTACAGGAAGCAATCGACATGCTTCGCAGTGAAAACAAAACCATGACTGAGGCGAATAATCACGAGGTTCAGGCCCAGCGGGAAATGATCGCTATGCTGCGCAAGAAACTCCACGAGTTAGGCGTCTCTGCTTGAGATAAGGACACCCCATGAGCGACTTACTCCAAGAGCTAATCAAGCACACTCACGCTCCCCAGTTCAAGCGGCGCCACTTAGTCGCTTGCCCCAAGTGCGGCAGAATGGGCAACGGCAAAGACGAAACCTGCTCTTTTGGCCCGGACGGCTGGCACTGTTTCAAGTGCGGCGCGGGCGGGACGCTTACCGGCCTCGCAAAGCTGGTCAACCTCGAAGGCGAGTACGGCGCTCCCGAATTGCAGTCAACCCCCGAAACGCCCAAGCCTATCGCCACATGGCGCGCCACCCCCGAAAAGTGGCTGACCCGCTTCGAGAGTCACCCGCTCAGGGACGCGCTCTGGCAGGCATACAAGCCGCTGCGAGGGATTGATACTCTCCGCTATGGAGTTGGTCGGCTGGGTTCTCTCCCCTACGGTGAGAATGGTCACGCTTCGGCCTGCAACCATGAACGGCTGATTGTACCGATCTTTGACGGTACGATGCTTGTGTCGCTGCGAGGCCGGCAAATCAGCCGGTCACTGGCTGAGGCAGTTGGCGCTAAGTGGGAGGGCTGTCAGTGTGCGAAGTGGGCGCAAGCGGCAGGGTCAAGCATGGACGAATGGCCCATGTATGGCGAAACTGACCTGACCCCCGGTTGCACGGCGGCGATTGTTGAGAACACGGTAGACGCTAAATACCTATCACAAGAGACGGATATTGTCGGGCTGGCGATTTATTCGACCAGTTGCACGGCCCCGTTCGCTGCGGGCGGACGCTGGCGCGAGGCGCTGCTGAAAGTCGGCGTCAAACGGCTGATCCTCTGGCTGGACAACGACCTGGTCGGCAACGGTGGCGCGCTGAGGCGGCGGGAGTTCCTGGCAATGCACCAGGAAAAGTGCGCTCATGATTTTGTCCGGCATAATCCGGGAAAGCCTGTTCCTCAGTCGTTCCCCGTCCCGGTCGCGGCGGCGTGGAAGATCATGCAGTATCTCAAAGACACGCCAATCGAGTTAGACCGTTGGGACTGGCGAAACGCCCCGCACAAAGCGGACTGCTACGGGTTATTATCGGGACAGGTGACGCTGTGACCGTTATGACCGTGGACGCGGTCTGTCCCTGCGGCAATGAGTTCCAGCGGGCGCGCAATGTCCCGTCACAAACGCTCTGCCCGGACTGCCGCAAGAAAGCGACCAAAGATTATCTGGCCGGGTATCGTTCGATCCACGCCGAGCCGAAGGAGCCTGCACCGGAGACGAAACCCTGGGTGCTGGTTTACGATCCAACCGGAGAGTTCGGACGGCTGGCGCTCTACCCGGAAGAAGCGGAGTTATCAGCCTACTACCTGGCAACCGGGTCGATTATCTGGACTGGCAGGCGCTGCAAGCGGGTCTGCGAAAACGGGGCGCTGGAAGCGAAGCCGCTGCGGGCGGTTGAGACGGTGGCAGTCGGCAAGCGGGTATTGCTAACAGACGGCAAAGAGTGGGCGGTGGCAGTCAAAACGAATAACGGCTGGGCCTGGAAATTGGGCAAGCCGATCAAACCAACCGGAGCGATAGAATTATGACCAGTCAATTATTTTTAGGGGATTGTTTGGACGTTCTGCCGGGGTTGGAAGAAAAGAGCGTTGATCTTGCGCTTTTAGACCCGCCCTATTATCGGGTCATGTCAGACGGTTGGGATCGGCAGTGGAAAACCATGCAAGAATATATTGACTGGATTGAAACTTGTTTAGTCGCCGTCAAGCGGGTTATGAAAGATAACGGGAGTATGTACATTTTTGGCGACGATAAAAATATCGCTTACGTTCAAGTGATGGCAGACAAACACCTGACCCTGCTGAATAATATCGTCTGGTATAAGACCAATAACCAGAGCGTAAAAAGCGCCCCCAATCTTCGTAGTTGGGCACCTATGACTGAGAGAATTTTGTTCTACACCCCGCAACTTTGCAAGACCGGTCTTGAAACCGTGAAACTTGACATTAACAATTTTACTGGACTGCGGGAGTATTTCAGGCAGTATCAAGAGGCGATAGGTCTAGGCTTGAAACAAATCAACGAGAAATTAGGACACAGGCGCGCAGAACATGCGTTTTACTGGAACTCTACGCAGTGGGATTTACCAACCGCCGAAGTTTACGCAGAGTTAGGAAACGCTTTTCCTGTTGATTTTTCGCGCCGAGATTACGAGGAATTGAGGCGAGATTACGAGGAATTGAGGCGAGTCTTCCATGCCGATTTTAAGACTTTAGACGTTATCAGCGGGCCAATCGTTGACGCTGGTGACAATACCGACCACCCAACCACAAAACCCCTCTGGCTGATAAAGAGACTTTTGGCGGTCTCTACCAACCCCGGCGACGTGGTACTTGACCCGACAATGGGATCGGGCACAACGGGAGTCGCTTGCGCTAAATTGGGCCGTGACTTTATCGGCATTGAACTTGACCCCGGCTACTTCGCTATCGCAGAAAAGCGTATCAAAGCGGCTGAATCGCAACTACTTTTAGGAATTTAGGAGGCACAATGAAGAAGTTAGGACGTATCTTTATTCTGGCGGCGCTTGTCCTGCTGCTACTAATCGTTTTGAGCGCAGGGCGTGATTACCTGGCGCTGCAACCGGAGCCAACCCCCACCCCGACACTGACAGTCTGGGGCCAGTTGCAATCCACGGCGGTGGCGCTGACCGGAAGCGTCATCAGCCTGGGAGAGCAATCCGACGCGGCTGACCCCGTTGTGCAAGAGTACATTCGGCGGGAGTTGGAGCGGGCGGCGGTTGAAAAGGCGGCAGAAACGAGCGGCAGCGTCATTCCGCTGGCGTTTCTCGCCTGCTGTATCTGCGGACTGATCCCGTTTGTTTTTAGTGGGCTATTTGCTTACGTTCAAATTCGTAACGCCGCCTGGCGTGCGAAACAGATTGGAGGTTAACTATGCGAAAGATTATTTTCCTGTTTGCGCTGTTCCTGACCGGCTGCGGTGTAAGCGATAACGAGGTCGCCCTCAAGCAAGCGCAGGCTGCGTTGGAGGCTAACCGCGGCTTGAACGCGGCGGTCAATTGGTTGGGCCTCTCGAACGCCGCCATGAACGCGATTATGCTGGTTCTGTCGCTGGCAGTTATGACGGCGGTAGTGGTCGGCAGTTACATCGCCCTGGTTCACTTCGGGCTGGTCGCGGCCCCAGAGAAGGCGCCTACTGCCCGCGGCAAACGGAGTAAGAAGGCCCTGGCTGTCACCGGAAACCCTCTGGACGCTATCAGCATGGAGGACGCGCAGAAGTTGGCAGTTCTGGCACAGGTGAAACAGGCGGGGCTGGACGTGTCGGCGCTGTTCCCTGGACTGTCGGCCCGGCAAGCGCCCCCGCCGATCCAATACAACGAACCGATGTACGGCCCTCAGCAACCCTCGCGGCTACCCCCACCCCAACGACCAACGGATAGGGAGTGGTGACATGGATACTACATGGATTGGCGCTTATGTGATCGGGCTGCTGCTGATGGCTTTCACGGCCTCATTCGGCTATGCCAAAAAGATCATTCGTGAAGCCGGCCCGCAAGCCGATCTGTTCAAAGCAACCAGCGACAAGTACTCGATTCACATTCTACTGATGGCGTTTTTGTGGCCGGCGGTGATCGTTCTGGGGCTGGTTATTACCGTGATCGGCTGGGCTGTCGCCGCGGGCGTCAACCTGGCGGATAAAGGCGGTGCGAAGTGAAAAAACCAACCATCCCCGACGGTCAAGAGATTGAGCGCCACTGCCCGAAATGTGGGCCGGCTGCGAAACTCGTGATCCGCACCAATCGCACCAATGGATCGCAGTTCTGCGGCTGTCCGAATTGGCCCGATTGCACCTATACCGAAGAAGTTCCACCCGCTCTGTTGGCTGAGGCCAGCGGGCAACCGAAACTATTTTGACAAGGAGTTGAGACGATGTCCGAATACGAAAAATGCCCAGATGAGGTAATCTCCCTGGCGCAGGAAGTGATCGAGTTGTACCACCCCGAAC
>Ga0209416_1002101_pt1 | contig 11694 bp, 28 predicted proteins | sample RifGroF1_FD_184001 | JGI IMG/M metagenome (GOLD analysis project Ga0209416, IMG submission 184001) | Groundwater microbial communities from Rifle, Colorado, USA - Groundwater F1 (SPAdes) (version 2) | ecosystem: Environmental > Aquatic > Deep subsurface > Groundwater | place: Rifle, Colorado...
AGTCGGTTCGGCAGTCGGTTCGGCAGTCGGTTCGGCAGTCGGTTCGGCAGTCGGTTCGGCAGTCGATTCGGCAGTCGGTTCGGCAGTCCGTTCGGCGTGGTGCAACTATCGCGGTGGCAACCTGTGGGCGTACTGGTATTCATACGTGACGTTTTTCAGGGACGTATGCGACTGGAATCACGAATCACTGAAGGCATTCGCACATGATGAGGCGATAGCGTTGTCGGCGTCATGGGTTTGGTTCGGCGAACGAGTAGCAATGATTTCCGACCGCCCTGAAACACTCAATCTCGTTGGTGGAAGACTATCAAGTTCCGTTGGCCCATCCATTTCCTGGCGCGATGGCCGGAAACTCTGGCACATCGACGGAGTTGCCGTGGACGAGCAGATTGTCATGAAGCCGGAAACGCAGACCATCGAGCAGATTCACAAGGAATCGAACGCGGAGGTTCAGCGAATTCGCATCGACCGTTTCGGCTGGCCTAGGTATCTGTCCGAATCCGGCGCGACTCTGATTGATTCGCGCAGAAATGATGTTGACGGCACACGAGAGGCGTTGATGGACGCCAGAAACGGCCAGCGAAGGCTCGTGTGTTCGTGTCCGTCGACGGCAAAGGTATTCGCGATGCACGTTCCCCGCGCCGTGCAGACGTGCGAACAGGCACAGAATTGGCTTTGCGGGAATCGTAGTGTACGTATCATTGGTGCTTCGTAACAAAAGGAGAAACGACATGGAAACTATTCAGAGTGCTATTCAGCAAATCAGTGACACCGCCGAGGAAATCCGAAACGACACGGACCAGCGATTCCCGGAAGCGGCAACGCCCGGAGACTGCTGGAGGCAAGGCGACCTGTACATCACGTTGTTGGGAGCGATTCCAGGCGACGTGAAGAAGTCCAAGGCAAAGAAGCAACTCGTTCCAGGCGATGCGCAGGGAAGTCGGCACTGTCTCGATTCACTGGCTGGTGCTTCCATCTACGAGCTGTCCGAGCCATCCGCGTTGGACGGCCCGATTCTCGAATGCAAGCAGGAGCGGACCATCACGCACCCCGAGCACGGGAACGTGATTCTTCCTCCGGGCATCTACGGAATTCACTACCAGCGCGACTTGGACTCGGAAGAACGCGAGCGGCGGGTTCTGGACTGACGCGCCGAAGGAACAGGACCATGCCGATCGTAACTAACCCGAAGATAAGCCGGAATGTTCCAGCGTGTATTCGGAGAAATCTGCTTGACCATCGATTCGGCTCGCTGGTAGTCGTCGGATTCGTCAGGCAAAGGAGAGCTTCCGCCAATTGCGTGCAGTCAATCTGGCTCGCCCGGTGTGACTGCGGAAGGAATAGAACCAAGCTGGGATAACCCAGCAGAAGGGAAGGAACAAATGGCGTTTGTTAATGCGTTGTTGTGGGGTACTGGCCTGTCCCTAGGGATATGCGTCGGGCTGTTGACGTGGTTGTTTCTGCGAACTGCAAGCGAAAAGATCCTCGGAATTGCGGATCACTGGTCGAGTTCCATGCAGCTTCAACGAGACAGCGTGTCGCTGTTGCGAGAACGGAACAGCCTGACCGTCGAGACCAACGAGTTCGCAGAGCGGATTGCGTTGATGCTCGAACGAGTCGTGGAGAAGTCGGAATAGAGGAGTCAGTTAGTGTGTTGTATTTCCGTACAGGTGTGGTATAAAGACGAGAAGTCCGGGAACTCGCTAGTCACCCGGACTTCTCTGAACGATGCCAACCTTATCGAGAGGCCAGCATGTCTAAAGCTTACTGTAGCACGAAAAGACGCGGAAAGCCACTTCCCAAAGTGCGTCCACAGCGGAAAAGACGAATCACCAAGATGGTCTGTAGCGACTGTGGCAAGCCACGCGACATCCATTCGAGTGAGAGGTACGCAGCCAGAAGACCAAGATGCCTTCAGTGTGGCGGACCTATGAACAGGCCCCGCGACATGTAGGGGAAGAACGCCGCAAGTGCTTCCCCGGCGGCATACAGCCCAGAATTGGCAGCGAGGGAAACTAGCAAGTGTTCTCCGGGGAAACTCGGAGAGTCGGACACGTAAACGGTTAGAGTGCCTTCGGGCCGCCAAAGTCCGATCCCTGCGGATGAAACCCGGTGACAACCGCTGATATGGCACCTGCGAAATACCTAGTTTTATGTCCTATTTTTGGTCATCCGGCAAAGGTATGCACTGTCGGAACTGGTGAATTCAAGTCGTTGAAGCTGCAGTGTGGCTGTTTCCAAGGAGAAGTGACGATGGACATTACTGTTATTGAAGACGAGTTAACTGGCCGAGTCGAACGGATGAAACTCAAGTCGCAAAACTACCTGGACGACATGTTTCTGACTCACCTAAAGAACGCGTTGGATAAAGGCAGAACGATAACAATTGAAGTCAACGACGAAGAAGACTTTGAGTATTCCACGGAGCCATGAACTACTACAACGAGATCGATCCTTACTGTTGCGAGTGGCTACAGAACCTCATCGACGCCGGCGAGATACCGCCCGGAGAAATCGACTCAAGGAGCATTGCAGATGTCAGACCAGAAGACCTCGACGGATACACTCAGTGCCATTTTTTCTGCGGAATTAGTGGATGGAGTCTTGCCCTCCGAATCGCTGGATGGCCAGAAAGCCGATCCGTCTGGACGGCCTCTCCTCCGTGCCAGGACAACTCGGTCGCCGTCTGCTGCCACAAAAAACGCACAGGCACGACAGGGAGCAGAAGCGGACTGGTCTTCCCATGGCTCGATTTGGTCGATGCAGTTAGGCCGGGCTCGATCTTCTTTGAAAACGTGCCAGGTATCCAACCGTGGCTCGGTGAGATTCAGAGTCGCCTGGAGGCATCTGGCTACACTGTTTCCGTCGCGATCCGAGCGGCTTCTGATATTGGTGCACCTCATCAGAGAAGACGTCTGTGGCTACATGCCAACCGTGACGGCAAGAGACTACCGCAGTCCTGGGAAAAGCGACCATCCTCGCTTGAACGCGACCCGTGGGCTACCACTCCCAGAGGACTTTGGCGAAGCGATTACGCCGACAATGGCGTGCTGGGCAATGGGATTTCCAATCGCGTGGCTACGATACGCGCCCTAGGCAATGCCATCGTTCCACAGGTAGCCGCTGAGTTCATCAGGGCGTTTATGGAGGTGTGAGGTGTACGAAAGCGTTCGCGTAGAATTCGAGCCACCCCGGAAATGCGAGTCGTTCGGAAAGGCGTTCAAGCTCACTGCCGACGGACAGGAAGACGTGTGGCTACCCGTTTCGAAGACGGAACTGGAAGTGACGGGTGAAGCGGAGGAACTGGTGATTGCGGCAACAATTCCGCGTTACATCGCAGAAGACAGGGGGCTTCTAAAAGACGCTCATTCCCCCGTGGAAAACAGTCCAGCCGAAACGATGAGCCGGGACGACTGGTTCCTGCTCGGGTTGACGATGGCGAAGGTGATTTGTGGGGACGTGAGCCCGGTGTGGGAAGCGAAAAAGCTGGTGATACAGTTACTCAACGAAAAGGAGTGAGGGATGGCAACATATCGAGATGCGTCGCGGGATAACTGGCAGGTGCAGGGGCCTTCCAGAGAGGAGCTACAGACCGGCTGCCTGCAGCGGATTGCGGATGCCGCAGAGCTGATGGCCACGAACTACAAGCAGCTTCAGAACGAGGTGGAGGTGCTTAAACGGCAGGTTGCAAGGCTGGAGCAGCAGCGACGGACCCTCAAGGCGTCGAATGCCTCGTTGAAGGGCGTTATTACACGATTACGTGGAGCCTGACGGCTGCAAGCGAGGAAACTGGTGGCAAGGTTACTCAACGAAAAGGAGCGATGACATGGCATTCCGAAAATTCTGGATGGTACTGGGAAGTGGGACACCGACATACAAGCACGCAAATGAAGAGTCGGCGAACGCAGAAGCTGAACGATTGGCACTGCAAAACAGGAACACAGCCTTCTATGTGCTCTCAGCGGTTGGAAAGGTGGTCGTCTCGAACGTACGTTGGGACGCCGCCATTGAAGATGACAACATTCCGTTCTGAATTTCGGAGGATGCGGCGGCTAAACTCCGTGTGATAGCCGCGGAAGTGAATGTTTCCGTGGACGAGCTTCGAGCCGAGAGCGACGACGCCCGGCCAGACACCTACACAGTTCCTGCCGCACAACGAAACCACCCGGTTAAAGCCGTTCTACGGGACGGCGAGACGTTTCGGGAGTTGGCAAGGAAAGTTGAGTATTGCGAGATCACATGGCCACAGTGCTACGTGATGGGCGAACCGATCAGGATTAAGACCGATGAGTGACACCGACAAGCCAGAGAGATACACCAACGCGTGGTACAGGGACCAATTTGAGAAGATCGGGAAAGAATTTCGTGGCGTGAACCATTCGGTGAATCGGTGCAACGCGGAGTTTGTGAACTGTTTCGAGTCGGTGAAAGAGCTGCGGACGCGGGCGGATTCACAGCAGGTGGAAATGGATTCCATGGCAGCGGAGATCGGGCGACTGAAAGAAGAACTGGCAGTATCGCTTGAAAAAGCACGGGAAGCGTTTCGAGAACTGAAAAAAGGGTGAACATGAAAATCATCGAAAAGGATCTAGAGAAAGTCCAGCGTTGCCCAGTGTGCAATGTTCCGCTGGTACGCGTTTCCAAGTGGTTTGTGTGTCCAGACGGACTTGATCATACCAAACTCATAACGCTCGACGACTCGGTACGGAAGGCGCACCAGCGTGGAGTTAAGGGTGCGCTACTCATGGACATTTCGAAAGTGGCCAAGCGGGCGAAGCCCAAACGGCCAGTACTCTATGCGGTAGACGGCGAGTCGGGATTATTCGAGCGATGCTACGGAAATCATCTTGATGCAGTTGTCGTGCGCGTGAAGATTTCCAACGGCTGGAACGTGTTTTTTGTTGTTCCCGAGAAGGGGTGAAGCCATGAAGTACACCCCACAGATTCTGACGATTGCCCTGCAGAAACAGATCCTACGCTTGGTGGACGCCGGCCAGTCCTACGAACAGATTCGAGCGGCGCTGCACGTCACCAGCACGTCGATAGCCCGAGTGATAACGCGGCGTCAGGCGTTTCGCGACAAGATGGTTGACACCCCGTATCACGGGCAGCCCATGAACACCTCGGGACGTGAGTACGTTCCGACGCCCGAAGAGATCGCCGAGCGTGCGGCAATTGTTCGGAAGCGACACAAAGAACTGGCTGTCACCAGACTCATGGATGGCAACGGACGACTTTTGAATGAAGAGCAACGCGAACCAGAGCCGGTGGAGATTCAGGAGGTGCGGTTGGTGGATCTTGGCGTATGGGTGCACGGAGGGGAGAGGGTGACGAGATGACACGCATAACCACCGATAACGGGAACCGAGCGATGACTGACCAGCAATTCTGCGAGGCCATACGACTACGATCCGCAGCAACTGACGCTCAGCGAGTGGATCTTCTGGGGCTGCTCATGGAGGCAGTGGATAGGCTGGCACAAGCTGCCGATGAGCGAGACGAGGCGATGAAGGCGGCGAGGTCGATCATCTACTCGGTACTCTGCAAGGAAATTCCACGCAATGATATTTGCCCGGCAGCGTTGGCTAAGTGGCCGTGGCTGAAGGAAGGCAAGGTGGAACTATGACTAACGAACCGAAATGCCGAGTGTGCGGTGTGTCGCTGCACGACCACCTTGGACACGAGGGTCTGTGCCGACAAGTGCAGCGGATGAAGGCCGACTCCACCCGTCGCCACGACAAGGACGGCCGCGACGTGACCGATCTGCCTGGTCTGTGGGACGAGAGCGACCGGATCGTAACGGCTGCGGAGTTGCAGGCGGAAAACGATAGGCTGACTGGCGAGATCAAGGGGCTGCGTGCCGCGATCCAGCCATTCGCGGAACTTGCTCGCGGTATTCCCGACAATTGGCCGGGCGAGTGCAAGTTGCGAATTGATCAGCGATCCGACGGCAGCGAGTACGTCTGCTATCACGGGCTGGAATGGCAAGATGCTCGCCTCGGTATTCTGCCGACGCTGGACGAGTGGAGGCGGATGGCGGGAGGAGAGGAGAAGGACAATGGCAGCCCCTGAGAGCGTAACGCGTATCACAGCCATGGCGACACTGCTCGGGCTCGGGCCCTGGCTCTACGACGGTTTTGTCCCGAAGCCTCGCCGTGACGCGTGCGTGAAGTGTGGAGCGAAGATTCCGCCAGGCAAGGCGGGAAGGAAGTGCAAAAAGTGCAGGACGAAGTGAACAACCACTCAGCAGGCCGGCGGCGCGACACACCGACCATCCCCCGGTAGCCGCCGCGCCTGCTGTTTGACGACGAGGAGAAGCCGTGGCAGTCATTCGAAAGAATCTTAACCAGCATCGCGATGGCAAGATGTCAGAGGCAGATGTCGGTGAGGTCGTAAAATCCTATCTCACAGATGCCGGGCAAGATGTCTATTGTGAGGTCGATACTGGAGCGGTTGGGCGAATCGACATCATTGCCGTGTCAGGCCGAATCGTGACTGCCGTTGAACTGAAGGTCCGTCTGTCAATGGAAGTTCTCGGGCAAGCGATTGATAGGAGGTATTATGTGCATCGATCGGTCGCGGCATTTCCGAAGCCAAAGCACTCCCGATATCACGGATATGTTCTCAAGGCGGTTCATGATGCAACAGGAATTGGGATCTGGGAGGTGAGTGACAGGTATGTGCACGAACTTTATCCTCCACGCCTTAACCGTCAGGCTCGGTCGGATCGAATCGTGGAATCCCTGGACGAGCGACAGAAACACCAAGCAGCCGGGGTATCGTGCGGTTACTGGTCGCCGTTTCGGGACACGAAATATGCTCTGATAGAATTCGTCCGAAAGCATCCAGGATGCACACTGAAGGACGCAATGAGTGGAATTGAGCATCACTACAAGACGCACAGCACAGCCTATTCGTCTATGGCAAGGTGGATTCACGAGGGCGTTATCAAGGAAGTTGAACGACGCGATGGTTTGCTGTACATGAGCGATTTCCAGGCCGCAACGCCTGCTGTTTAGTGGGAGGAAACGATCCGATGGGAATTGACGTTACCTACGCAGAGTCCGAGTGGACCACATGCGCCAAATGTCACATTAGCTACAAGTGCATCGGCTATCATCTGAGGTGGTGGTGGATCAACGGGCAGGGGCCATACTGCGAGAAGTGCATGAAGGGGGGAGGGGTCGTGACGACTGTTTCCGCTGAACTGGAGAAACCATGAACGAAGATCTTGAAAAAGCGATCCACGAAGCGATAGCCAGGATGGCCCGGAAATACGCTGATATACCAGAGATCGACTTTATGGAGGCGTTGGCTGAAACTCTTGCTGGCGAGTTATGTGGGGCCGAGATGCGGCTGAACGAATTGAAATCGGAGGATTAATGCGACCCTACCTCCTCCACCCCTCATTCGCCGAGCAGCACAAAGGACCGCACGTCGAGACGACCGCTGGGACCGAGTTGGCTATACGTGACCCGTCTCCAGCTCAGATCGAGGCGATGTGCGAGGCGATTCGCGCGACGTGGAGCGAGGCGAGGTGGTTTCAGGAGTTAGTGGGGAGGACGGTGGCGTTTGATTTGTGGTGCAAACGGAACGGCATTTCCCAGGCCACACACATTCCGCACGGGATCTCGGCGACGGAGATCGGGGCGCAGAGGTGCCTGAATATTTTCATCTGATACCCACCGGATGGTGGACTAACAAACAAGGAGTGACTAATGGGCTACATGACGCGAACGCCAACTTCCAATGAACCACTCAGAACTGTTCAGAAATACTCCGGCGTATCAGACAAAGTTGATTTGGTGTGCTTGATACTGAACGGCTGCGTGCGGCGTTGCAGTGCTTGCGGGCAATGGTGCCGGCCGAAGTATCTGACCGATGGCAAGTGCCCGGACTGCCAGACTGTTTGCGCTGTTGACAAATAATCCAGGTGTGGCACAATAAATGAGGATGATCCGCTACGCCGCCAAGACGTGGGACGCCTTCCACAATCAAAGCTGGTCGCCTTGCCCCAGCGGGCTCACGATTGCGAGTCCTGGACCCGCTGGAACTTGGCCCTCTTGCCCTGGAAAGGTCAGTGGTTGCAGCCTTTGGCCCTTTTTTGTTCCGTCCGGAGTCTTGTCCACTTCCCATGCGAAGCCTAGGTATCAGTTTCGCGACTAGACCTAGGCTTCTTCTATGCGAGGGAATCGGTATTGACAACCGTCGATATTCGTGGACACTTTACCGATGGGAGGCCGCTGTAAAGATCCGCTGATTCCCCATCCACATCGCGAGGCTCTATCCTCGCTCGATGAGATTGCACAGCTCGCCGCTGAGCGTGCGCGTTTCCTGGAATCCGCCAGAACTGACGGCGATCCGGTCCTCATCCGCCGCGAGCTGTTCATTCTCCGCGACCTCCTGGTGCGAGGACTCTCCGAATGAGAACTCTCCACGCACCCAATTTGACCGGCCACCCATACGGGTACTTTGCGGACCCTGATACCTATCTGCCGACCGCCGGTCCCGTAGTCCACGCGGAATGGATGACCGGCGACCGTGACATGGTGTTGGACGTGCCGGTCGTGTACGTCGATCCACGCGGTCAGATTCACCGTGTTCCGGTTGGCGAGCGGATCAACGGCCTGTCCGTCCCCAGGATGTTTTGGCGGCTCTGCTGGCCGTACGAGCCTCTCACGCGAGACGCCTCGGTGGTGCACGACTGGCTCTGTTCCATCGGTCACGACTGGGATGATGCGGCACTGGTCTTCTGGTACGCCATGCGGTGCCGTGGGGTGCGTCCGATGCGTGCCTGGATACGTTGGGCGGCGGTGAGGTTCATCGGCAAATGGTGCCATAGGAGGAGACGAGCATGACCAGACCCGGCAGTATTCGCGGCAACGTGGCACGCACGAGCGGCAACATCGACACGCTGGTGTTCGAGGTGCGACAACTGGTGGCAGTTATTCGCGAGGCACTAGAGGAGGCGAAGAAACGTGGGATCAACGTGAACCCGACAGTGGGTGAAACCGAGATCCCGATAGGTGTTAACGTATCATTACCGGAGGAGGACAAGACATGAGTACAGGCGAAACGCTGGAAACCACTGGCATCCGACCGATTTCGGATAGGCACTTGCGGCGGATGGGAGCGACTCGGATCAATGCGTTGCGAACCGCACGCGACTTGAAACGCCGTGGCGTGATTTCGAGAGATGATGATCCGAAGGACATCGCCACCGCGATTGCCGTCGAGATCGCCGCGAACAATGCCGAGGAATTTGAGAAGTGCGCGGGAGAGGACGGCCGCGACTGGCCGTCTTTCTTCAAGGCGTTGGTCGAGTTCTTCACCGCGATCATGCCGATCATCATGATGTTCATGTGATCCACCTCCCGGTCCGCCACCGGTGAAAGGACTCGCCGGTGGCATCCTTTAGAAACACCGAAAGAAATTCAATGCACTACAGAAATGGACGAGAAGCGAAGAACGGCGATAAGGTCGCACAATTCAGCACTGAAGGTGGTCGACTGGTAAGCGTCGGAATCCTGTACGATGCTACGCCGGGCAACGATTACTGTAACGGTAACATCGCGCCGGTGTGCACTGGCAAGGACATGGCGTGCATGTGCGACTGTCTTCATTTGGAGGATCTGGCTGAGATCCTGAAAGAGAAGGGGCTGGACAAGCGACCGGCCGGAAAGTAACGCCACGATGAGACGCAGACGAATATCATGGCGACGACACGGAGCGTCCAGGTGGCTGGCACATCTGCTGGCCGACTGGTGGATGAAACAAACCGGGAGACTCAAATGAAAACCCCATTTCTCCTCTCACTGGCACTGGCAGCCGCACTGTGGCAGCCATCGCTCGGCCAAGAGCCGGCGATCACCGTGCCGGCATTCGGTCAGGCCGAGGTGGCAGCGTCCACAGCCATCTCTATCAACGGACCCTCGACCGCGAAACCCGGCGAGACGGTCACCTGCACGCTGACCGGAACGCCACCGGTCGATCTCGCAGAGCCGCTGGTCGACCAGCTCGACTGGCTCATGGGTGACGACCGGATGTTCGTCTATGTCGCCATGCCGGGACAAGCGATGGTTCCGCTCGATGTCGAGGGAACCATTGTGTTCGCAGCGTCGGGCGCCACGATGCGTCCACAGGTGCATTTCGGCGTGGCAGATCCAGGCGAGTATCGAGTCTTGGTCGACTGGAATCAGGGTCAGAACCAACTCGTGGAGCATGTGGTGACGGTTGGGGGTCCGTCCCCGGACCCTTTCCCGCAGCCGCAGCCGGGACCAATTCCAGCCGGAACCCGATTGGCACTGATCCTCCACGAGTCGTCGACGATCTCCCCGCAGCAAGCGGCAGTCGCGGAATCGCTCCGCCGTTACCTGTCGGGCAACCCGAAATGCCTCTACCGACTGTTGGATCAGGACACGCCGACGTTGGGAAATTGGGGCCAACCGTACCTCCAGGAAGTGCAGCGGCGAAACCTCAGTCTCCCTGTTCTGGTGGTCAGTGTCCTGCCGGACCCACCTACACGCGTCGAACCCTATTTCGTGTCCGTTGATGCGTTGCCAGCAACAGCGGAAGCGGCGGTGGCCAAGGTCGAGGAGGCGCTGAAATGATCCACATCAAAAGATCGCCTACTGCCGACACGCGGACATGCGACTGGAGCAATGTCGACCGCGAAACACTGCTGGCATCGAGCAGGCAGCACATCGGTGACGTTGTGAACGGCATGTTCTTTTTCGTTGACAAGCTGGATCGCGCAGCATCTGTTCACGATCAAGACAAGATTGACGACATCGATCATTTCCACGCCGATTTTCAAACCGGCTTCACGCAAACCGGATGGTGGGATCGACACCGAAAGATCAATCGACATCACCTCAACGCAACGGATGGCGTTCCTGACGACGTGAATCTGGTCGACGTTATCGAACATATCGTGGACTGCGTGATGGCTGGGATGGCTCGCAGCGGTTCCGTCTACGAACTGAAGTTGCCAGACGAGGTTCTCCGTCAGGCGTTCGCCAATACCGTGGCGTTGCTCAAGGAGAATGTGGCTGTTGAGGAGGTGACATCATGACCCAAATGAACTACATGCCACCGACAGACCGACCGACCGGCTGTCTCCTGCGAACAACGAAGCTCGGCGAGTGCTGTAGCCTCGCGAAGGACAAGCTCCGCACGATCATTGCTCCCGAGGACTGGGATGCCGAACTCGCCAAACTCCCTGGCGGTTGCATCGACATGAGCGATGTGGTATTTTCGCACTATGACCAGAACGGTTACGGCAGTTGTGCGATGGAGTCGTGGCACAAAGGGGTTGAGGTAGCCTACCGTGCCGCTGGCTACGATTGTCCCGAGTTCAACCCGTGGTTTGCCTACGGCATCGCAGTGAACTGGCGAGGTGGACCTCGCACGGGAACGTCCATTGATGAGAACTTCACGCTCTTGTCGAAGATTGGTTGCTGTCCTGCTTCTGTCTGGCCTCGCTCGACGGGACCGAACAAGAAGGCATCGAACGACGCCTACGCTGCCGCGTTGAACTATCGACCGCTAGAGGGTGGCGACTGTGCCAACATCGCCGAGGTCGGATCGTCGCTATTCGAGCGGCATCCGGTGATCATCGGCTGGAGCGGACATTCCGAGTTGCTGGTTGGCCTGCTTCCTGGCCGCAAGGTTCGCGTCTGCGGCAGCTACGGA